>Ga0209555_10000898_pt1 | contig 24158 bp, 25 predicted proteins | sample SaaInl85LU_5_DNA_FD_184643 | JGI IMG/M metagenome (GOLD analysis project Ga0209555, IMG submission 184643) | Marine microbial communities from expanding oxygen minimum zones in the Saanich Inlet - ESP_85LU_5_DNA (SPAdes) (version 2) | ecosystem: Environmental > Aquatic > Marine > Intertidal... | reverse complement strand
GTTTCGCACGACGGCTGCGCCAAAGCGCTGCAAGGGGGCGTAGCCCGATCCAGTCTCTATCTCCTGCGCTATAGTCTCAGCGTCAAATTCAAGATCGGGTTGAGCGTAGAGGTATTCAAGCTGCGCCAGCACGGCAGGCGTTGCGCGCCCACCCGCGTACAGTACCGTATCAGCAGGCACATACTCGCCTAGCCTGCTGTCAGCAACATCATCAGCAACCCATAGTCCGGTGCTACTACCCACAGAGAGCAGCGCACTGGTAATCCAACTTTTTGCAGCCAGTAGACCCGGTTCCATAGAGACTCCAGAGACAGTGCCAGCAGCGTTCTAGGCTGCCGAACAGTGAATTTGCCTCAGATCAGAGCTGTGTATGCAGACCACACTCGCGCGTCTCCAGCGCCTTCGTTGGATCGAAGTAGTCCAACTCATTCGGCAGAGCGAATCGCTCAAGATAGGCCTCTAGGTCGGCCTCACTCCAGTGGAATAGCGGCGCAACCTTTAACACACCGTCACGGCTCTGGCTTGCAACGTCCAGCGACTGACGGAACTCTGTCTGATCCTTTCTTATGGCATTAAACCAAAGATCGGGTTTGAGTTCACTGAGCGCTCGCTGGAAGGGTTCAAGCTTAACCTGGCGGGTAAACTCTTCATGCTGGGGATCATCCACATCAGGGATACCTCCCATCAACACATTGCGACGGGCACTACTCACCTGCGGAATATAGGTGACAATATTCAGGTTTAGGCGCTCAATCAGGGATTCGGCAAAGCGGTAGGTTGCCGAGGTGTTATAGCCTGAATCGACCCACAGCACTTGAATATCGGGCTTCACCTGGGTAATCAGATGCAGAATAACCGCTTCGAAGGGTCTAAAGTTCGTTGTAACCAGAGGTCGCTGACTGCGCTCCAGAGCCCAGCGCACAATCTCATCGGCACTGCGCTGTTCAAGGTACTGGTTTGCAGTTTGAAGATCGAGGGTCATGCTGTCGCCTCCTGCTGTCGGTAGATGGGCAGTGGCTGATCCACCGCGCCCTGGTACTGAACGCTGATCTCAGTGTACGCCTCTAAATGCTCACGTCTGAACAACTCGTCATCAAGCTCAACCGCGTCAAATCCGCAACGCTCAAGGAACTGTAGCTTATCGCGGCTGGTCTCCCCGACTGCGCGAATCTGACCGCTAAATCCTGTCACTCGTAGCTCACGCGCGATACTGAACGAGCGCCCATCCCTCAGAATGGGAAACTCCAAAGCGATCATTTCAAAACGGCTAGCGAGCAGGAGCAGCTGATCCACAGGATCCTCGCCATTAGCGCGGATCGCTTTAATAGACGCCTGGGCAGCAGCGTCCAGCTCAAGATATTCGCTAAATGCCAAGGGCTCAGCGTGACCATCGATCGAGTGTATCTCACGGTTAACTAGCAACGGCATACACGGCCTCCTTAAATGGTGCAACGCCAAGACGACGCACAGTATCAATAAACCGCTCACCTTCGACACGAAGAACTACATAGGTCTCTAGCAAGCGCTCTAAGGTAGCAGCGACCTCATCAGCGGCAACAGCACGACCGAGGACCTTGCCCAGCGAGGCATCTTCGCGGCTCGAACCACCAATAGTGATCTGGTACCAATCTTCACCTTTCTTGTCCACGCCCAAAATACCTATGTGGCCTACATGGTGGTGGCCACAGGCATTGATACAACCCGACATGTTAAGGCGTATCTCACCCAGGTCGTGCAGGTAATCCAGATCCTCAAAGGTGCGGTTGATCTGCTCGGCGATATTCAATGTGTGGGCGTTCGCTAGGGAGCAGAAATCAAACCCTGGGCAGACAATCATATCGGTCAGCAGGCCAATATTGGCGCGCGCCAAGTTATGTTCAGTTAGCACCTGCCAAACTTCGTACAGATCAGCCTGAGCTACATCGGCCAGTACCAGATTCTGCTCATGTGTTGAACGAATCTGAGCAAAAGAGAAGCGCTCAGCCAGATCAGCCACAACCTCCATCTGTAGCGCGCTAATATCACCGGGGGCTCCCAGGTGCGGCTTCAAAGAGACCGTTACTGCGCGGTAGCCCGGTTTTTTATGCGGATGGGTATTGCGAGAATACCAGGTGCGAAACTCCGGATTGGAGTCGAGTTTTTCATCCAGCGTCAGATCCGCTGCGGCATCTTCTCTGTAAGGATGATCTGCGAAGAACGCGCTAACGCGGTCAATCTCCTGTTGAGGAATCCGTAGCTCGCCATCTTTGAGGGTTTGCCAATGACGCTCAACCTGTTCAGTAAAGGCTTCAATACCCATGGCTTCAACCAGTATTTTGATACGCGCCTTATACTTATTGTCACGTCGGCCTTTGAGGTTGTAGATACGCAAAATCGCCTCAAGATAAGAGAGCAACTCCGGCGCGGGTAGAAAGTCTCGAATCTTCTTACCGATAATCGGTGTACGGCCGAGCCCACCACCCACAAGCACCTCAAAACCGAGTTCGCCGGCCGCGTTGCGCACAAGGTGCAGGCCTACGTCATGCACCTGAGATGCCGCACGATCCTCACTTGAGCCAGTAACCGCGATCTTAAATTTTCGCGGTAAATAGGCGAACTCAGGATGAAGCGTTGACCACTGGCGGATCAGCTCACACCAGGGGCGTGGATCCTCCGTCTCAGACGGATGAATGCCGGCGAAGTGATCTGTCGTCGTGTTACGAATACAGTTGCCTGAGGTCTGAATGGCGTGCAACTGCACTTTCGCTAGACGCTCCAAAATATCCGGCACCTCTTCCAGTTTCGGCCAGTTGAACTGAATATTGGTGCGTGTGGTGAAGTGACCATAGCCTTTGTCGAAATCACGCGATACCTCAGCCAAAACGCGCAACTGCTCTGCGCTCATCAACCCATAGGGAATTGCGACACGCAGCATCGGGGCCTGACGTTGGATATATAAACCATTCATCAAACGTAGAGCCAGAAACTCATCTTCGCTGAGCTCTCCAGCGATAAAACGCTGGGTCTGATCGCGATACTGCGCAACACGCTCATCAACCAGGCGCTGGTCCACTTCATTATATATGTACATCGTTTTTCTCCAGACTAACCGGCCAGCACAAAACGCAAACCGATTGCCATTAACAAACTTCCTATCACCGGCTGCATCACACGAGGCGAGAGCCTTGCACCTAGGTAGCTGCCGACAAACACGCCCGGCAGCGACCCCATCAGTAGATTCAGTAACAGTGCTGTATCAACGCTCCCCATCTGGTAATGACCTAGCCCAGCAACCGCGGTTAGCAGCACCGCATGCAGCAGATCAGTACCAACGATCTCCGCCATAGAGAGCCGTGGGTAGAGCAGAATGAGTACCGCGGTACCGAGGGCTCCGGCTCCCACCGACGAAAGCGTCACAAGCACACCCAAGACAACCCCCGCTAACAGAGTTAGCAGCGGACGTAGCTTGCTAAGGCGCTGCCCTATCTCTGTTTCACGCATGCCCTGGGCTAGTAGTCTCACACGTTGACGCAGAAAAACTGCAATCGAGGTCAACACCAACGAGACACCCAGGGTTAGATTGATCAACTGCTCAATCAATGCCTGTGCCCCGAAGCTCGCGAGTAGCTCCAGCGTAAATAGCGATGCTGGTAGGCTGCCGGCCAGCAGCAGCACAACAACTCGGTAATGCACCAACTGCTTGCGCGCATAACCAAACACCCCGCCGCACTTGGTAATTGCTGCATATAGAAGATCAGTACTCACGGCAACAAGCGGCGGCACTCCAAACCCCAAAATCAAGATCGGGGTCATCAGCGCGCCCCCACCGATACCGGTCAAACCAACAACAAAACCAACCACTAGACCGGCCAGGGTGTATGCAAGTTCCACTTTAAAGCCCTCTAATTTCGGCCCTTGATATAACCTTGAGCGATAATAAATAGAAGTTATTATAACTGGAAATACTATTTGTCTGTTTCTTTATAACGGAATTTTATATGCCATTAAAGCATATAAATAATTTTTGATATAACCAAAACATACTAAGCAAAGTGATAAATATTCTTTTTACTTATATCAAGCCCTATTGATAATAGCTAAAAGTTTTAGTCAACCCTTAGGTACATCCGATGCAACAGCCCAGCAAACATCGCCTCACACACCTGCAGCGACTAGAGGCAGAGAGTATTCATATCATTCGAGAAGTAGCTGCAAGCTTTGATAATCCGGTCATGCTCTACTCCATCGGAAAGGACTCTTCTGTGATGCTGCACCTAGCTCGCAAGGCTTTCTACCCAGGTAAACCGCCCTTTCCGCTGCTCCATGTAGACACCACTTGGAAGTTCAAAGAGATGATCCGCTTCCGCGACCAGATGGCTGAAGAGTCGGGTATGGAGCTATTGGTGCATATCAATCAAGAGGGGGTAGATATGGGCGTGGGTCCGTTCACGCATGGCTCATCGCGCCACACTGATATTATGAAGACTCAGGCGCTGAAACAGGCTCTGAACAAGTACAAGTTTGATGCCGCTTTTGGCGGTGCACGCCGTGATGAAGAGCGCTCGCGTGCTAAGGAACGAGTCTTCTCCTTCCGCGATCGTCACCACCGTTGGGATCCTAAGAATCAACGTCCAGAACTGTGGAACATCTACAACACGGAGGTCGACCAAGGCGAGTCAATTCGCGTCTTTCCGCTGAGCAATTGGACTGAGCTAGATATATGGCAATACATATACTTAGAGGATATTTCTATTGTTCCACTTTATCTTTCCGACGTCAGGCCTGTAGTCGAGCGCGATGGCATGCTAATCATGGTGGATGACGAAAGAATGCCCATTAACCCGGATGAGATTGTGCAGCATAAATCGGTGCGTTTTCGCACCCTCGGCTGCTACCCGCTAACCGGCGCTGTGGAGTCTGAGGCCAACACCTTACCGGAGATCATTCAAGAGATGCTATTGGCTACAACTTCGGAGCGCCAAGGCCGTGCGATCGATCACGATAGCGCCGGCTCGATGGAACAGAAAAAGATTGAAGGTTACTTCTGATGAACCAAGAACAAGACTTAATTGCTCAGGATATCGAGGGCTACCTAGCGCTGCACGAAAACAAGGAGCTACTGCGCTTCATTACCTGTGGTAGTGTTGATGACGGCAAATCCACGCTGATCGGCCGCCTATTACACGACTCAAAGTTAATCTACGAAGATCAACTTGCCGCGGTACAGAACGACTCAAAGCGCCTCGGTACCACCGGCGAGGAGATTGATCTCGCCCTGCTTGTCGATGGTCTGCAGGCGGAGCGCGAGCAAGGGATCACCATTGATGTCGCCTACCGCTATTTCTCAACCACTAAGCGTAAGTTCATCATCGCCGATACACCAGGGCATGAGCAGTACACGCGCAATATGGCGACCGGCGCATCCACTGCAGATCTCGCTATTATCCTGATTGATGCGCGCCACGGCGTTCAAACACAAACGCGTCGCCACAGTTTCATCGCCTCCCTATTGGGCATCAAACACACCATCATCGCCATTAACAAGATGGACCTGGTCGACTACTCGCAGCAGCGCTATGACGAGATACAACGGGAGTACCGCGATTTTGCTCAGTCACTCAATTTAAGTGACCTGCACTTCGTGCCACTCTCTGCACTTAAAGGCGACAATGTGGTGAAGAGTTCGGATCGGATGCCTTGGTATACAGAGGCGCCCCTACTCTCGCAACTGGAGACGATTCAGATTCAACAACAGAACTCAGAGGCACCGTTTCGCTTCCCAGTACAATATGTCAACCGACCCAACCTCGACTTCCGCGGCTATGCCGGTACGGTAACCAGCGGTGCAGTACGCGTCGGTGACGACGTTCAGGTTCTACCCTCCGGTAAACGCAGCCGTATTAAGCAGATAGTCACCTGGGAAGGTGGAGTGCCCGAGGCGTTTGCACAACAGGCCGTGACATTGACCCTCGATGATGAAATTGATATCTCTCGCGGCGATCTACTGGTGCACGCCGATTCAGCTCTAAAGCCACAACGAAACTTCAATGCGCACCTTGTCTGGATGAACGATGAACCACTGGTACCGGGCCGAGCCTATACTCTTAAGCTCGCCAGCAGCTCAATCAGCGCAGTGGTGAACCGTATCCACCATCGTATTGATGTAAATTCACTGGAGCGCTCCACCCCAACCGCACTAGGCCTTAACGAGATTGCCGAGGTCGAGATCAACGCCGAACGTCCAGTGTTAGTGGATGATTACCAGTTATTACGTCAGACCGGGGCATTTATTCTGATTGACCGCCTTACCAATGCTACCGTGGCGGCCGGAATGGTTTCGAGTTCAGAGCAAGTAGTTAATCGTATCAAACTCTACTCTCAACCAGCTGTTTCAAAAGAGGATCTAGCCATACGTCTGGGCCAACAGGCATTGGTTATCGGGCTTCCAAACTCAGACAGTACAGTGCTCTACACACTGGAGCGAGCACTGTTTGAGCGAGGACGTCTCGCCTTCATGGCTGAATCTGGTCAGCAGCAGGCATTGGTTAATGCAGGGCTCATTGTTCTAAGCCAATCCAGTGAGGGCGCCGATTGGACAGCATCTTGTGAGCAGGGATCTGATCTTTTCCTGAATGAGCGCTTAGATAGCGCACAACGAGTAGAACTGATTCTGGATGCACTAGAGCAGCACCAAATCATCTAAACACCCTTAAAAAACAGGGCAATAGCACGCTCCGTTCTTTGGAACGGGGCGTATACCTGAGTTACAATATCGCATCGCTTAGCCTAAGAGTTAGTCAAAGAGTAAGGGACAGAATGACCGATTTTCTGCTGATACTTATCAGTACCGTACTGGTCAACAACTTTGTGCTGGTTCAGTTTCTTGGACTCTGCCCATTTATGGGGGTTTCCAACAAGCTGGAGACCGCTATGGGCATGTCTTTAGCGACTACCTTTGTGCTAACGCTCTCATCGGTTTGCAGCTATCTAGTCTACACCTATCTACTGGAACCGCTGGATCTGATCTATCTGCAGACCGTTTCGTTCATTTTAGTGATCGCTGTCGTGGTGCAGTTCACAGAGATGGTGGTACATAAGACCAGCCCCCTGCTCTACAAACTGCTCGGTATTTTTCTGCCGCTGATCACAACGAACTGTGCGGTGCTCGGTGTCGCACTGCTGAATATCCGCAAGCAGAACTCCTTTGTGGAGTCGATCGGCTATGGCTTCGGTGCGGCGGTTGGTTTCTCTCTGGCACTGATCCTCTTCTCGGCGATTCGCGAGCGCATTGCTGTTGCAGAGGTACCCGTTCCCTTTCGCGGTGCAGCGATCGGGATGATCACAGCAGGACTAATGTCGCTGGCCTTTATGGGCTTTGCCGGCCTAGTGAAATTCTAAGGTGAGTTCAATGGATGCTATTGTCACAGCAATCCTCGTGCTATTCGCACTGGCACTCATCTTCGGTCTAATCCTCGGCTATGCCTCAGTGCGCTTCAAAGTAGAGGGTAATCCGATTGTCGATCAGATCGATGCGATTCTGCCGCAGACACAGTGCGGCCAGTGTGGTCACCCCGGCTGTCGCCCCTATGCCGAAGCAATAGCGAGCGGCGAAGCGATCAACAAGTGTCCGCCTGGTGGGCAAGCAACCATTGACCAACTCGCTGAACTACTGAATGTGGAGTCCATCCCGCTGGATGCAGAGCACGGTAGCGAGGATGTGCGCAAGGTTGCCTACATTCGTGAAGATGAGTGTATCGGCTGTACCAAGTGTATTCAGGCCTGTCCTGTCGATGCCATTCTCGGCGCGGCAAAACAGATGCACACGGTTATTGTAGCGGAGTGCACTGGGTGCGACCTTTGTGTCGATCCTTGCCCGGTCGACTGTATCGATATGATTCCGGTCGCAACGACGATTGGTAACTGGAAATGGCCAGCTCCGCCAAGCCCAATGCAGATCATCGCAACAGATAGACCAGCGCAAGTAGAGGAGAGCCAAGCATGACCGTTTACGCTTTCCATGGCGGCATTCATCCACCCGAGAATAAACTACAGTCGACACAACTGCCGGTAGCTCAGGCTAACCTACCGTCACACTTGATTATCCCAGTGCTACAGCATATCGGCATGGCCGCCGACCCGGTGGTCAAAGTGGGAGACTCGGTGCTGAAGGGTCAGGTGATTGCCGAGCCCGTTGGACGTATCTCTGCGGCTATTCACGCACCCAGCTCTGGGCGGATTATCGATATCTCGCAACAGCCTGTACCCCACGCCTCCGGGCTCGAAGCCGAGTGTGTTGTCATAGAAACTGATGGTGCAGAGACCTGGTGCGAACATCAGGGTCTGGAGGATTACACCCAGTTGCAACCTAACGAGCTGATCGATTTTATCCGCTCTAAAGGGATCGCCGGCATGGGCGGCGCAGGCTTCCCGACAGATGTGAAATTGCATCTGGGCGATGACCATATTGTAAACACGTTGATCATCAACGCGGCCGAGTGTGAACCCTATATTACTGCCGACGATATGCTGATGCGGACTGAACCTGAGGCCATTATCGGCGGCATAGAGGTGATCGCTCACCTGCTAAAACCGCACCACATTTTGATCGGTATCGAGGATAACAAACCCGAAGCCATCGCTGCTCTCAATCGTGCAGCGGAAGCTTCTGCCCTGCAGATCGATATCCAAGTAGTACCGACCAAGTACCCCTCAGGGGGAGAACGCCAGTTAATTCAGCTGCTCACGAATATCGAAGTACCGAGCGGCAAAATACCGGCTGATGTTGGCATTGTTTGTCAAAATGTGGCCACTGCTGCAGCGATTTATGAGGCGGTTACTACTGGCCGTCCACTCCTTTCGCGCATTGTGACGCTGACCGGAGATGCGCTGGCACAACCACAGAACTTTCGCACTCTACTGGGTACGCCATTCACAACTCTGCTAGAACAAGCAGGTGTCGATCAGCAGCGCCTGAGCAAACTGATAATGGGCGGCCCGATGATGGGTGTTCCCGTCACTAGCCCTTACATACCAGTAATAAAAACGACCAACTGTATTATTGCTACAACACTTGAGGAAATGCCCGCACCGCCACCGGCTCAGGCATGTATCCGCTGTGGTCTTTGCGAGCAGGCTTGCCCAGCGCAACTGCTGCCGCAACAGCTCTACTGGTTCTCCAAGGGCAAGGAGTTTGAGAAGGCTCGCCAGCACAATCTGTTCGACTGCATAGAGTGTGGAGCTTGCGCCTACGTCTGCCCGAGCAATATCCCACTGGTGCAATACTACCGCTTTGCCAAATCTGAGATCCGCAATGAGGACCTGGAGCAGCGCCGCGCTGACCATGCCCGCACCCGCTTTGAGTTCCGCCAAGAGCGCCTCGAACGTGAGGCAGCGCAAAAAGCGGAGAAGCGTAAACAGCGTGCGATTGAAGCAGCTGCTGCTCAAGCCGCTCGCAAAAAGGCACAAGAGCAGGCGCAAACCGAATCTGCAGCAGAAAATAGCAGTGCAGCAGGCAGTAACGAGGCCGAGGTGAAAGCGCTCAAGGTAGCCGCCGCCGTCGCGCGCACTAAACTGAGCAAAGCGCAGACAGCACTCAAAAACGCTCGAGATAAAGGTCTGGACGGTGTCGAAACACTAGAGGCTACAGTAGTGCAGTTAAGCGCCAAAGCCGATGAAGCTCAAGCCGCCTACGACAATGCTTTGAATGCTAAAATCAGCAGTTTTGAAATTGCAAAATCAGACGCAAAATGCGACGCAAATCAGGAAGAAAGTCCTAATAAACAATCCCAAGAGCAACCGGCCGAGAGGCTGGACATGAAAGCCCTGAAACAGCAGGTCTCAATCATGCGAACCAAGCTTAAGAAAGCGAAGGCGAGTGACCCTGAGAGTTCTGAGATTGCATTACTGGAGAGCCGTTTGGCCGACGCCAGCGCATCCTTAAAAGCCGCAGAGGATAAGCAGATCGAGCTGGCTGCAGCTGAAGGTGTGGATCTTAAACAGCTCAAGATCGACGCAGCCCTAGCCAAAGCGGCAGTCACCAAACTTGAACGCACCGCTAAGGCTGCGCAGAGCGATGAAGAGCGCGAACCATTGGAGGCGCAGTTGCCACAAAAACGTGAAGAGGCTGAGCAATTAGCCGAAAAGCTGGCGAGGTTCGAATAACAGATGCCTCTACGCTTGAGTTCCCCCCACGTCACACGTAATAACAGCACCGCTGGCGTAATGCAGAAGGTTCTTTTGGCTATGGTGCCGGGTATCGCGGCGCTGACGTTACTCTTCGGATGGGGCACACTGATACAGATTCTACTCTGTGTAGGTTTCGGCCTTGTGTTCGAAGCAGCAGCTGTGCGACTTCGCAAACAGAACCTGAGCTTCTACCTGTCCGACTACAGTGCCATTGTCACGGCTGTACTGCTTGCGGTGGCCATTCCACCGACAGCCCCCTACTGGATCGCGATCGTCGGCATGTTGGTCGCTATTATTTTTGGCAAACAGGTTTATGGAGGACTGGGTAACAACCCCTTCAACCCGGCGATGGTCGCCTATGCGCTACTGCTGGTCTCCTTCCCAGTTCAAATGACAAGCTGGGTCTTGCCCGGTGAAACTCTCGCCAGCTTCACTGAGACCCTATCATTGATCTTCGGCAGCGCCACCTCAACAGGGTTAGGAGTTGACGGACTCACCGGAGCAACTCCGCTCGACCTGCTGCGCAACCGCGGCAGTGTAACCACCTCAGAAGTCTGGTCGGGTACAGCGCTCAGCTCTATTGCTGCGGCCTATCAGTATGTGGCTTTAGCTTGGCTAGTCGGCGGTCTCGCCCTGCTTTACCTGAAGGTCTTTACCTGGCACACACCCATCAGCATGATCCTCAGCCTACTTGTGATCAGTGCACTGTTCTACGGTTATGACCCAGATAACTACTTGGATCCGCTCTCGCACCTAACCTTGGGTGCAACCATGCTCGGTGCCTTTTTTATCGCCACGGATCCAGTCTCATCGGCAACCAGCACCCGTGGCAAAGTTGTGTTTGGGGCCGGTATCGGTTTAATGGTCTTTGCAATCCGCACCTGGGGCAACTACCCCGATGCGATCGCATTTGCAGTGCTGCTAATGAACCTTAGCGCGCCACTAATCGATCAATACACCCAGCCACGTGCTTATGGCCACAAAGGGATCCGCAAGGGCCCAAGGGGTGAAGAGTGACACAAGAGACTTCGGAAAAACCAACCAGCTTGCTGGATTCGATACGCCACAGTGGCCTGGGTATCAGTCTGTTTGCCATTCTGTCTGCCGGTATCATTGCGATTACTCAGGTGAACACCAAAGATCAGATTTCTGCCAACCAGGCTGAAGCTGCTGCGCGGGCGCTGTTTGAGATCTACCCGTCATCCATAGATCCGGAGATCTATCAGCACTCAATCCAACTACCTGCAGACAGCCTCGGACACAGCGTCCAACAATTCGCCTATCAAGCGCTTAAAGCAGGTAAGGTGAACGGTGTTATCTTGCCCGTGCGCACGCCTGAGGGTTACTCCGGCGATATCGACCTGCTAGTGGGCGTTAATCGGGACGGCTCAGTGGGTGGTGTACGTGTAATAACGCATCGGGAAACACCGGGACTGGGCGACAATATCGAGCTGGCAAAATCAGACTGGATCCTCAGCTTCAACGGTCGCTCGCGTGCTGGGAGTGAAGATCCTAGCTGGGCGGTGCGCAAAGATGGGGGCGAGTTCGACCAGTTTACCGGCGCAACCATAACGCCGCGCGCAATTGTCGATGCCACTGCTGCAGCACTCGAATACTTCGAAGCGAATCGCGCGCTACTACTTACCCCGGTTGCACCCCAGAGAGGAGGAGCAGAATGAGCGCGGACAACGCAAAACTGATCAAGCAAGGCTTGTGGGATAATAACCCGGCACTGGTTCAGCTGCTGGGACTCTGCCCACTCTTGGCCGTAACCAATTCGGTTGTTAACGCGCTGGGCTTGGGTATTGCAACGCTAATTGTTCTGACAGGTTCCAACCTAGCAATATCACTGTTTCGCAATTTGGTTCCGGAGTCTGTCCGTCTGCCAATATTCGTTATGATCATCGCCGCGCTGGTAACAGCGATCGAACTACTGATGCAGGCGCTCACCTATGATCTCTATCTGATTCTCGGAATCTTCATCCCACTGATCGTGACTAACTGTATCATCATGGGGCGCGCAGATGCTTTCGCTTCGCGCAACCCGGTGCGAGAGTCTCTGGTAGACGGCCTTTCTATGTCGATTGGATTTCTGATCGTGCTGGTGCTTCTAGGCGCAATTCGCGAACTGCTCGGTACTGGCGCCCTGTTTGCCAACATGCAGTTACTCTTCGGTGAAGCCGCGCGTGATTGGCACTGGGTCATAGCGGCCGACTACCCGCAGTTCCTCTTCGCCATACTGCCGCCGGGCGCATTTGTCGCACTGGGGCTGCTGATAGCTATTAAAAATGTGATTGATGCGCGAATCGAAGCTAAACGCAAAGCGTTAGAGTGCGCTCTCCCTCCACACCAGGGCGTTAAGGGCGATAAACGCGTGCGCGTAACCGGACATATCTCATGAATAAGCTAAAACGCACCGAGATCTTCGAGCGCCTGCGTGCGAACAATCCCCAGCCTACAACAGAGCTTGAGTACAGCAGCCCCTTCGAATTGCTGGCTGCTGTGCTCTTGTCAGCCCAGGCGACTGACGTGGGCGTCAACAAAGCGACCCGCAAGCTCTTCCCCATCGCCAATACCCCGCAGGCTATTATCGACCTGGGCATCGACGGTTTAAAAGATAAGATCAAAACCATCGGCCTTTTTAACACCAAAGCTGAGAACCTGATGAAAACCTGCCGTATGTTGGTGGAACTTCATGACGGTGAGGTGCCCGCGGATAGAGAGTCACTCGAGGCACTACCCGGTGTGGGGCGTAAAACAGCTAATGTGGTTCTGAACACCGCGTTTGGACAACCCACGATGGCCGTGGATACCCATATTTTCCGAGTCTCTAATCGCACTGGCATAGCACCCGGTAAAAATGTACTGGAAGTTGAGAAGCGCCTTCTGCGCCTGGTACCTAAAGAGTTCTTAGTAGATGCCCACCATTGGCTTATTTTGCATGGGCGTTACGTTTGTGTTGCTCGTAAGCCACGCTGCGGGGCCTGTTTAATTGAAGATCTGTGTGAATTTAAGAAAAAATCTGATTACGCTTAACGACCCAAACTGGTCTAATATTTGTTTAACCTCCCGGGAACAGAGACTCTGGATCATTCAACACGCAAAGGGACTAAGTCATGTTGAGCATTACTCGTGACCTCCACAAGAACACTGTCGTTATTGGCGATGACATTAAAGTTCGTGTGGTATCGATTAGCGGCGGCCAGGTTAAGCTAGCTATAGAAGCACCAAAAGAGTGCAAAATCCTGCGCTCGGAACTCATTGAAAAGCAGGATGAGTCCGCGTAAGGCCTAACACCGACCACGTCACATGCTAGAATGGGCACCCTTTATCTCAGGAGTGCCCCATGAGTCAAAACGAAGCGAGTAAACCCCACCAGGGTGAAACTAACCAGACCAAAAACGGTTATTTGGCCCTCATGTCTCGTCTTGTGATCGACGAAAAGCTGCCGGTGCGCTTCCTGTACAAAACCGTTCCCGAGCACCTTAACGACACCGGATGGCGCCTATTCACAGGGTACGAAGACGATACCTTTCTAGCTGACGAGCAGGTCAACATGGTTCCAATCCCGCTGGATCGCCTGGTGCAGATCGACGACTCACTCGCGCCACTGCTTGAGTATAACGCCGGCACAGTATGGGAACGCCACCCTGAGTCAGACGGCTGGGAGCGGGTCTACGATTACAAGATTCCATCCGCCAATGTTGATGTCGAGATCACAAATGATCCTGAACGGTTCAATGAGACTCACTGATCGAACCCATTAATAGACTTGAAACCTGAATTACACATACCCATATCTCTCATTGAGGCAGGGGCGTAAGCACTGTCCGTGAATAGCGTTAGGCCTTCGGGGTAACGCAACTACTGAAGATATTTACATATTGCTTTGAATAGAGGATATGACCATGCGTAATTTTGACCTTTCTCCGCTCTACCGCTCTGCAATCGGTTTTGACCGTCTGGCGAATATGCTGGACGCAGCCAGCCGCAACGATCAGCAGCCGACTTATCCGCCTTACAATATCGAATTGACCGGTGAGAACGCCTACCGTATCAGTATGGCGGTAGCCGGTTTTTCACAGGATGAGCTTGAGATCCTGAGTGAGAGCGGCAACCTAGTGATTCGTGGCAAAAAAGCCGAGGAGCAGGTAGAGCGCCAGTACCTCTACCAGGGCATTGCGGCGCGCAACTTCGAGCGTCGTTTCCAGCTGGCTGATCATGTGCGTGTTGAGAGCGCGACCATTGCCGATGGCCTACTGCACGTTGATTTGATGCGCGAGATTCCTGAAGCGATGAAACCCCGGCGTATCGAAATCCGTTAACGAACGAGTGTCGCCTTGTGAGGCAACCTCAGCTATTCGGAAAAAGCGTCTGCATCACCTGTTGATTTGCGTGCACTATATGCAGGCGCAACAACTCTGAAGCCGTCTTCACGTCACGCTTGAAAGCGGCTTGCATAATCTGCTCATGCTCGTCCACCTGCGGTTTAGCATTACTCTCTACTGCATGACTTAATGAGAGGCGACGAAAGCGTTCGGACTGATCATAGAGCGTCGAGATAAAGCGCAACTGCCACTGCGATGGGCAACCACTAATCAAAGCCATATGAAACCGGCGATTCTCGCGCGTACGCTGCACCGCCGCTTCGCTGTCGGTTAGATCAGCTTGTTTCCGTACGGCTAGCTCGCGATGACGGGCTCCTGCAATACGCGCCTCCCAATCCAGATCGCCGAGCTCAATAGACTGTCTGAAGGCGTCTACCTCGAGCATCTCTCGTAAGCGTGACACCTCAACAAACTCTTCTGCCGAAATTGGTGCAGCCCAGTAACCGCGCTGACCACGACGGGTTACCAGCCCCTCAGCCGCCAAACGAGATAAGGCTTCTCGTACCGGAGCTGCGCTCGAACCATAGCGCTCTGCAAGAACTGCAATGGATAACTTTGATTCAGGCTCTATCTCACCCTCTAGAATATCGTTACGCAGTTGCTGATAAGTTGATGGATTTTCGATCTCTTCCACGATTGCGCCTCAAAGCTGAATTAAATCAAAATTATCGCCCAAACAGCTAATTAGGTTCTAGTTCTCAAAACCCTAAAAAGATACTTTTTTTAATTAAGTACTACTTAAATGCACTCAATCCGCGTTTCAGGTCGATTTAAGCGATCCAAACCCGCCTTATAGCGGCTTGAATTGATAGCCGGATCCAACGCGCGTACCCGCAGCGGCTGCGGCAGTTGCGGACGCAGAAGATGTAAGAGCTTTCGCCCCTCAAGATTGGGATCGAGCCATTGTAGCGCTTCATCCAACCCCAAATAGGCAGGCTGGCGTTTATGGAAAGGCTGAAAACCCGCAACAGCTTCTGTTGTTATCATGGTACAGCTGTAAAACTCAGTCTCCAATCCCTGCCAGTGCGACCAAAGACCTGCCACCGCCATTGTCCCCTCCTGATACTCCACCAGATAGGGTTGCTTTATCTCACCCTCTCTACGCCACTCGATAAAGCTCGACATGGGAAAGATACAGCGCTGATGATGCAGGGATGGCTTGAACGCGGGACTGGTTGCTAGCGTCTCTGAGCGCGCATTGAACATTGAGTAGCGCGTATCCAGCTGTTTTGCCCAAGCGGGGGTTAGCCACCAGCGCATGGGCTCCAGACCGGTCTCACCTTGCGCTTTCACGACCACCGGAACCTGCTCAGTCGGAGCGATGTTAATCGCTTCAGGCAACCGCTTACCTTGGGTCTTCAGCCCAAGCCCGTCGAGCAGCTCCAGCACCGCCTCACTATCCAAAAGATTGTAGCGTCCACACATGACCTATCTCCGCCAGCTGAAAAATGAGCCTCGTCATGGTCACTATAATGACCTTCGTAAACACTGCCGTAAACAGGGGCTTTGGTGAAGGTTTCGCGTTGCGTTGGGAGGCTGCCCACCGGGTGGCAAGGCCGATCGCCCAGCCTAGCGTTTAAGCCGAAGCGCTTTTGCAGTAATCTGAGCCAACAAAATCTGATAAGGACCTCTTGTGCGCGTATTCAATCTTGGCTCAATCAACATCGACCACATATTTCGCCTCGGTCATTTTCCTGCCCCAGGTGAAACGCTTACAGCAGAGGATTACCTCTGCTGCCTGGGCGGCAAAGGCGCGAACCAAAGCCTAGCCCTGGCGCGGGGTGGCGCGCAGGTACTACATATCGGTCGTATGGCGGCACCCGATGAGCACTTCATCTCACCGTTAAAGCGTGCGGGCGTCTGCTTAGATCAAGTCGCCACAGATGCAACAGCAAGCGGATCGGCGGTAGTATTAGTCGATCATGAGAGTGGTGAGAATCAGATCATTATTAACCCGGGAGCCAACCAAGAGATATCCAGCGCTCAGATTGATACAGCGCTGGTAAAGGCCAGTACCGGTGAGTGGGCTCTGGCGCAAAACGAGACGAATATGGTTAGCCAGTTTCTACAGCAAGCAAAATCTAAAGGTATGAATGTTTGCTATAGCGCCGCACCCTTTGTCGCTGAGACCACCCTGGCGCTTCTGCCTCTCACCGATCTTCTAATCGTTAACCAAATAGAAGCGGCGGCTCTAGCAAGTGCATTGGATTGCCCACTGGATAACATACCGGTACCACATCTGGTTATCACGCTTGGCGCTGATGGCGCTCGCTATGTCGGCGAGGATGGCGACTGGTCGCTCCCGTCTCCGAAAGTAGAGGCTGTTGACACCACCGGTGCGGGAGATACCTTTCTAGGATATATGCTGGCTTCACTGACAAATGGCGTCAGTATGCGCACAGCTATGAAACAGGCCCTAGCAGCTGCGGCACTGCAGGTGACCCGCAAAGGAACAGCGAATGCAATTCCAAGCCTTGATGAGGTAAAACAATTTATGGCCGCACAGCCCTCAATAAGCTGAGCCCAGAAGGAAGCACGATGAACGTTAAACAGGTTGATTACAACTCCACGACTGCGGGTGAGGATCTGGTCACATCACTGCATGAATCTGGTTTTGCGGTACTAAGCGGCAGCCCGATCACGCCAGAGCGCATCGATGCTTTTTATAAGCTTTGGGCAGACTTTTTTGCAGGCCGGGAGAAGCACGACTACACCTTTGAGCCGAGCAAGCAGGACGGCTATTTTCCGTTTCGTAGTGAGAATGCTAAAGATGCTGCAGCCAAGGATTTGAAAGAGTTCTATCACGTCTACCCCTGGGGCAAAGTGCCCGCTAGTGTCGAGGTCGAAACTCGCGCCTTCTACGCCGATCTACAGACTTTAGGTAGTGAGCTCCTCAACTGGATACAGACACATACACCTTACGTAGTGACGAACAACTTCTTCGAGCCACTGGATAGCATGATCGCCGATAGCGAACAGTCACTGCTGCGAGTGCTGCATTACCCACCCATAGACGGTAAAATTGAGCCCGGCGCCGTCAGAGCAGCCGCTCACGAGGATATCAACCTGATCACCTTACTCGTCTCTGGCTCACAGCCTGGCCTCGAAGCCAAAGACAAGCAGGGTAACTGGTTCCCGGTGACCGGTGGCCAAGGAATGATCACCATTAACACCGGCGATATGTTACAGGAGGCGAGTGGCGGTTACTTCCCGTCGACGACTCATCGCGTGGTGAACCCAGATAGCGGTGCAAACGTCTCGCGCTACTCAATACCGATGTTTGTGCATCCACGTAAAGAGGTACGCCTGAGCGAGCGCTACACAGCGGGCGAATACCTAGAACAGCGTTTACGAGAGATCGGCCTAATCAAATAGGAGAGATTTCCAGCGCAGCCGCAAGGCGCGACCTAGCTCCGCCAGACCCATTCTGCGGGGGTTACCGAGACACCGGCCTCATCCGTTTCGCGAACGAGAGCAGCGAAAAGCCCAACTGATCACTCAATTGGCGAGTCCTCTCTTTATAGGCTTTCTGACTCAGAGCGGGCATCTGATGTGTGGCAAATAGCAACCAGTTACCATCAGGTGTAGTAGAGGTAAATAGGTACTCAAACTGCTTGTCCAACAGATCAAGCACCTGATCAGCTCTATGCTCTCGCCAGCAGTTGAGCACCAACCAACCCTTAGGTTGTAGGCGCTCAATACACGCTTGCAAAAAGCGGTCATCGATTTGCGTTTCACACAGACCGTGAGCATCGTAGAGGTCAGAAAAGATAAGGTCGAAGCGCTTGCTGATAGGCTCATCAACGTACTCCGCTGCATCCTGCACAATCAGCCTAATCGACTTTGAGCGGGGTAGATAGAAGTATTTATAGGCAAAGTCGACCACCGTTTGGCGAAGTTCTACAACCTCCTGCTTTGCGCCAGGGCAAGCCGCCGCAACTGCGGAGTTTAGTGAACCTGCACCTAGCCCGAAACTGAGTACTCGCTTGGGCTCGATATATAGCAGCGGTAGTAACATGGAGCGAATGAAAGAGTACTGCGGCTGGAACGGATTCGCTTTCAAGATGCAGCTCTGCTCGTCCTCCTCACCAAAGCTGAGGAAGCGTCGATTGCCATCGTCATAGACTACAATCGTGCCACGATCATCTTGCTCACGCGCCAGTTCGCGATGTTTCACTGCAGTGGCAGCTCACAAACTACACGAGTGCCCTTCCCGACCGTACTCGTCAAGGAGAGGTCTCCACCATGGATGCGCACAATCGCGTGAACTTTACTCAATCCCATTCCGAGTGCAGAGCCAATAGATTTAGTAGTAAAGAACGGATCAGTGACCCTTGGGAGGTTATCCGGTTCGATTCCGCAACCCGAGTCAGCCACAACTAAACGGATATGACCCGCCACCTGAGCGGTACTTATCTCTATTTCGCCGCCATTCTGAACAGCCCAGCGCGCATTGTCGACGAGCTCGTTTATCAGCTCCCTCAGTTGCTGGGGATTAGCAGACATCAACTGGTCTGAGCTAAGATCTAGCTTTATATCTTCAGCGACAGTCGAACGAATCAGCGCATCAAAGTCGAACGCTGGATTCTTTTTTGGGATCTCTGAAGTAAACGACTTGAGGCTCTCAACGATCGTTTTGATCCGCTCTGCACCGAGACTCATATCAACCAAAATCTCTGAAAAGTCCTGCAGGTTCTCGGCTAAATCCTCTGCACTCATAGCGGAGCGTACCTCATCAATCGACTCCGACGGGTCCATTGCACGCTTCAACAGCGCACATACCGCTGGCATTTCTGCCTGTAAGAGAGATAAGTTGGAGGTGAGAAATCCGAGAGGATTGTTGATTTCGTGCGCCGCACCGGCCGCGAGCTGCCCAACCCCTGCGTAGCGCTCTGCTACAAAGCGTTTACGATTGGCTTCTTCGAGCTGCGAGCGAAGTTCGAGCGTTCGCAAACCAACCTCGAGACGTGCATGTATCTCTTGTGATTGAAATGGCTTGCTAATGTAGTCATCAGCCCCCGCATTTAAACCCTCAGCAATATCAGCACTCTCACTCTTAGCGGATGCCATAATGATATATGTATTCGCTTGTGGATAAGTAGAGCGAATCATCTTACAGAGATCTGTGCCCTGAATCTCAGGCATAACCCAGTCCAGCAGAATCAACGTGTCTGCCATTCCATTCTGCTCGACCCAGTGCCAGAGCTGTTCAGCTGATTCAAACAGGTATGGATCCAGTCCAGCTTCGCGCACGAAAAACCGTATGTGCTCACGGCTTACCGGACTGTCATCAACAACGAGGACTCTCACCAGGGTGTTCCCTTACCAAGGATAAGATTATTACACAAGACTATATGAGAAACGCACCGACGCAAAGTCCAATGACGAGAGACTTGGGGTTAGACTCAATAAAGTGAGTCATGTTTTCACTCTAGGCCTCACTTACTAATCAGCAAGCGAGGCCCTAGCATTTAACTCTAAGGACGAACGTACGCGTAGCCCTGAGATTGGAGTTCCATCAAACGTACAACACCTGAGGCGGTCATTGTTGTACCGTCGAGTAAGGCGACTTTTTTGCCAGCCTTCTTCTCCATCTTAGCGAGCGTATTGCCGCAGGCTGCGAACGTGTAGTTCTCGTCTAGAGAGAGTGCATCGATGCGATCTTTAACCGGACTCTTCATCGTGTACATCTGCAGACCTGGACCATAAGCGACGATCTCAACCTTGACGCTATCGCCCTGTGATTCATAGTGCTTCTGCACGTTCTGAGCATTATTCAGTGCGATATTCATCTTCTGCGGATCATTATCGCTCACCTGAATTGCTAGCTTGTACTCTGCTGCGCTGGCAATGCCCGCTATTAGAGAAAACCCCAGTGCCAACATACTCTTTTTCATTGTTGCTCTCCTTATTATTATTCTTCAACCAATCGCAACAGGCTGACCATTTGATCGGCCCCGCTTGTCTCTTTGTTCTCCATCAAGACAGCCTGATCGCGTACCTTAACAATCGAACTGTCACGACGCTTCAGGCGATAGTTGATATCCCAGCCTGTAGCATCATGGTCGCCTTTTCGCGCTTCAATCGCTCGATCATCTCAATCCTGTGTATCGCACCGCAGCAGCTTGCAGGGGAAATTAGCTAATAGCCATACTATAGTCCTGTTGCGAGCATAACTCCATGATTGTTCGGCATTCACAACTAGAATAATAGATATAAAAAAGGCCAATTCAGCGCTCAACACTGAATCGGCCCACTGGTTATAAAGCATAGGGTTAGCGTTGCGGCATATCCGCACGCCCATAACCCAAGCTAACGCTGGCATCCTCGGGTATGGAAGGGATGCTTTCATTCCACTCTAACCAGGCCTCACGCATCGATTTAAGTCGTTCAGGCTGGTTGTACGCCTGATTAGCCCGCTCACGAGCATCGTTTACCACATTGAAGAGGTACTCATGCTCATCGACCTTGAGATACTTCCACTCACCCAGGCGGTAAGCGCGCTGATCGCGGTGATTCATACGCCAGAACAGAGGTCTATCAAAGGTCTCGACCTCACCAGTGAGCACTGGGGTCAAATCAATCCCATCGGTTGAGTAACTTGGATCCGCCTCGCCACCACCGATTTTCAACAACGTATAAGACCAGTCCATCGTCATACAGTGCTGCGCGCTCTTCTGGCCGGGCTTGATACCTTTTGGCCAACGCACCACCCAAGGCACTCGAATACCACCCTCAGTGAGATCCATCTTGCCACCGACCAACGGCCAGTTGTCCGAGAAACGTTCTCCACCATTATCACTGGTGAAAACGATTAGCGTATCCTCGGTCAAACCCTGCTCCTCAAGCGCAGCCATGATATTGCCAATTCCCTCATCCATATGGTGGATCATGCGCTGATAGGTGTGAACATTGCCGCCATCCAGATGGAACAGGTTGGTGATATTCTTCGACACCTCTTCATCATCGCGCGTCTCCCAGGGCCAGTGAGGCGCCGTGTAATGAAGACTCAGGAAGAAGGGTTTGCCTGCTTTCGCATCTGCAGCCTTGCGATTAACAAACTGAACTGCTCTTTCGGACAACAGATCAGTTAGATAACCCGGCTCATGATGCTCCTCTTCGTCGATGTATAGATCATGATCGCCCTTGCCACTGATATGGCTAAAGTAGTCAACACCCCCTGCCATAATGCCGTAAAACTCGTCATAGCCCGATCTCAGCGGACTGAAATGCGGCGGGTATCCAAGATGCCATTTGCCCATCAATCCGGTGCTGTAACCTGCCTTTTTCAACTGTGATGGCAGTGTTGGAATCTCAGGCGGCAAGCCAAGTTTTGGGTCGCCTTTGGAGCGAGAGTTGATTGGCTCCTCCAAAGCTCCGCGCAAGCGGTACTGGTATGCCATCGTCATCAGGGCAAAGCGTGTCGGCGAGCAGACCGGAGAGTTGGCGTAGCCGTCGGTGAAGATCATCCCCTCAGCTGCCAGCTTGTCGATATTCGGCGAGATCAGTCCAAATTGCGCCTCACGACCACCGTAACAGCCCAGGTCAGCGTAGCCCAGATCATCCGCAACGATAAAGATAATATTGGTCATAATGCTCCGCCCTCTTTCATCAGGCTGTTAAATCTAGGAACTTTTCTATGCGCCAGAACCAGAAGACCAGCGCCCGCCACACCGACAAAGTCCCAGTAACCCTCAGGGACAAACATCAACACAACACAGGTGATACGCAGCGCGATTTCGAAGATATTGAGCTTTAAGTTATCAAAGCCGATCAGCGCACTAGAGAGCACCGGGATACTCACCAGCAGTTTGAACATCAGCCAGAACCAAGGGATCCAAGCGAACTGCAGGTTCTCCTGATCAACACTTAGCATCATTGGGTTGTAGGCAAACATAAATGGGATTAGAAAGATCATCACACCCACGCGCGATGCGTCTACAGAAGTACGTATCGGCGCACCGCCCGATATGGTGGCGGCAGCATAGGCGGCTATCGCCACCGGCGGTGTAATTGCCGAACCTACCGCAATCATAAATACGAACATATGCGCCGTCAGCGTATCCAGACCGAGCATCTGCATGGCTGGAATGGCAATGGTCGCAACGGTTACATAAGCCGGTAATGTCGGCATCCCCATTCCAAGAATGACACAGCCAACAGCAGCCACAAGTAAGGAGATCATCAAGGAGTCGGTCACAACTGAGTTGAGTAGTACACCAAACTTAACCGGTACACCTGTCGCTGAGAGCGCAGAAATTACAATAGATACAGCCGCAATCGCCATCAGTAGACCCGCAAAAGTGGAGCCACCGTCGGATAGGCACTTCACCAACTGAGCCGGTTTTTTGCGAATCTCGGGGTTGACAAAACTCAGTGGGAACAATAGCGCCAGTGCAGTAATCGATGCGCCGGATGGCGACATACCTTTGATTAGCAGCGCTACGATGATTGCCAAAGGCCCGAAGATCATCACTAGGTTGAGGTAATCTTGCTTGCTCGGCACTGGTGTATTGGCGACATCCTCTTCATTGGGTTTGATCCCGAGACGCTTGGTCTCAAAGTAGATCATCGTAAAAAGACTGACGTAGTAAGCGATTGCCGGAACCAGTACAGCGACAATAATCGTCAGATACCCTACGCCGGCGAAATCAGCCATAACGAGTGCAGCGGCACCCATAATTGGCGGCATTATCTGGCCACCGGACGAAGCAGAGGCTTCAACCGCGCCAGCGAAACTCTTGGTAAATCCCCTGCGTTTGATCATTGGAATGGTCACAACACCGGTGCCTACCACATTCGCCACAGCACTGCCCGATACGGTACCGAAGAGACTAGATGACATAACCGCAGCATAAGCAGGGCCACCCGCGGTGCGGCGCATCCAGTAGAAAGCGATACGAATCATCGATTCGCCTGCACCCACACCCTCTAGCACAGCACCCAGAATAATGAATGGGAAAACGGTAGTGATAACGATGGAGAAGGTGCTACCCATAACGCCCGTATCGAGGCTGAACAGCAGATTCTGCGCTAGCATCTCTTCTACACCACTGTTTACCGTGCGCAGTGGGCCGGGCCACATATGACCTGTCCACATGTAGGCAACACCAATCATACCTAAGATCGCGACCGGCAGGCCCCAAATACGCCAGCAGAAAAACAGCGCCCCAGCTGCAGTCGCAACGGCAACGTACATCTCGTACGAGCCAAACAGGAACATCGCATCATCGATATCACGAGCAACAAAATAGAACTCGAAGCTACCCCAGAATAGAGCGCCTGTAGCACCCAGCCCGAGCAGCAATACCCACCAGGTATTCTGTTTATCAGAGCCTGCCATGTTAACCAGCACGAGTGCCACGCAGAGTGCGAAGAACGTGGGCCGGAACCAGTACATGGGGAACGGCCCCAGACGGAAGTCACCGATAGCCGGCAGAACATTCGACAGACCGTAAATCGCGACTGCGATACCCAGCATAAACGCCAACGATCTCTGTAGATGTGCTGCGAGTGAGGAGTTCATAAGAGAATCTCAGTTAGAGACGGGGCCGGAGCTGACCCCGTTTAGTAAGCTAGATAGATCCAGCAAGTATTACTTTAGGT
>Ga0209555_10000894_pt1 | contig 24197 bp, 40 predicted proteins | sample SaaInl85LU_5_DNA_FD_184643 | JGI IMG/M metagenome (GOLD analysis project Ga0209555, IMG submission 184643) | Marine microbial communities from expanding oxygen minimum zones in the Saanich Inlet - ESP_85LU_5_DNA (SPAdes) (version 2) | ecosystem: Environmental > Aquatic > Marine > Intertidal... | reverse complement strand
GTGGAGTATTATATTCAATTTGATAATGACTCACCTCTCTTATTAGCAACATCTGAAGGTCCGATTGAGACTGAAGAAGATTTCATTGCAAACACATTAACACTTACGGTAAAACCTGAAGAAGATTCCAATATTGAGTGGATTGTCTCGAAAAAAAAGTTTAAGATTTTTGCAAAAGAAAAGGAATAATTCCTTATATTTGTAGAGTTAAAAAAAAATAGAACATGGCATACAAAAATTCAAAAGGGGAAAATCTTTATATCTTTGGTTGGTTGCAAGCAGAACCAGGTTCAAAAGAATTCTCACCAACTACAGGTGGTAATTCAGAATGGGCAAAGACCAAACGTGAGGCAATCGCTAAGGTTAATCGTAGACGTAAAGAACATGAAAAGGAAAATCCTACCTATGTTCAACTTCGTGTGAACCCTTCAACTGTTCGTAGAGCAAAGTCTTATGAAGAATATGCTTCGTTTGACCGAGCGTTATATATGATGACAATTTAAAATTTAACCTTTAGGTTAAAAAATTGAAAAACTTAAGTTATACAAAACCATTTTAAGTGATAAGGACTCAACAATGTTTGACGATATCGACAGTAGAATTAAATCAATTACAGAAAAATTATCGATGATTGATGTTTAGCTTGACACTTTTTAAGTTTTAACTATATTTATAATTCAAAACAAATAAAACATTCAATGAAAACTATTTCACATATCACAGTAGCAGGAACACCTGAGACGGATACTCCACGAAAGTCGGAGGTGGGATAGTATTGTGTAAACTTTAAATACTTTAAAAAACCCACCTCAAAAAGGTGGGTTTTTTTTTGTCCCATAGTTTGATTGAAAGAAAAAGAGTTGTATATTTGTTGTGTTCTTTGAAATGATGGTAAAAGATATATGGTCCGTTCGACAAGTGGTTTAAGTCATCGCCCTTTCACGGCGAAGTCACGGGTTCGAATCCCGTACGGACTACATTAAAGGCCTCCATAGCTCAGTTGGCCAGAGCAGCTGATTTGTAATCAGCGGGTCGTTGGTTCGAATCCGACTGGAGGCTCCATATGGCGGGGTGGACTGGAGATGGTACCAGCTGGGTCTCATAAGCCCAATCACGGGGGTTCGATTCCCTCCCCCGCAACTATGCGGATATCGTATAATGGCTTATTATATTAGACTTCCACTCTAAAGATGAGAGTTCGATTCTCTCTATCCGCTCAAAGTGTATCGCATCTTCGGATGGACTGAACAGACGCTAAGTATGAAATAAACCACATCTTCGGATGGACAGGTTAAACAGTACAGACGATACACTTATTTGCGAAAGTAGCTCAGTTGGTAGAGCATCACCTTGCCAAGGTGAGGGTCGCGAGTTCGAATCTCGTCTTTCGCTCCATTGGTCTGGTAGTTCAGTTGGTTAGAATACCTGCCTGTCACGCAGGGGGTCGCGAGTTCGAGTCTCGTCCAGACCGCAATGAGTAAGAGATACTCAGTAGACTTGCAGTTAGTCTCATTTAAACACTGTAGGGGACAACCTCACCAACCCTTCATCCCGTAAACGAGTGAGGTCTGGGGAATAAAGGCAGGTAGTGGAGCATCCCAGTAACTTGACTTATTTTAAGAGGGTAAGACCCGCAGGTTTTATTGAAAAGCAAGAAAACCGATATATCTACTCATTTGGAATCTCAGATTGGGGAAGCTAGCTCGACTTCCACCCGAAAGGGGTAAGTGGAGAAGGAGTAAAGAAACCGTTATTCGTAGCGGTTTCGGCATGGGGGATTAGCTCAGTTGGCTAGAGCACTTGCCTTGCACGCAAGGGGTCATCGGTTCGAATCCGATATCCTCCACAAATTTCGGGATGTGGCGCAGTCAGGTAGCGCACTTGGTTTGGGACCAAGGGGCCCCAGGTTCGAATCCTGGTATCCCGACTATGGAATTATTAATTTTATTTTCATATCTTTTACCTGTATATGGTATCGGTATGGTATTAGTTAACGAAAAATTAAAAGAGAAAAAATAAATGGCTTACGTAGTATTAAAACACACAAAAAATTCAAAGGGAGAACCTAGCACAATTCTTATCAATGACCCTGAAGGTATTGCATATGAATTTGAAACTAATGAAGAAGCTCAAAAAGTGGCTGATTTATTTCAGAAAAACACAACTCACGGAAGTAAATATGAAGTAAAGAAATTATCATGAAATTAGCACTTATTGCCCACGATGGAAAAAAGTCAGATATGGTGGCTTTTGTTATGAAAAGATTAAAGTTTTTTAACAGAAAAGACGTAAACATTGTAACCACAGGAACTACAGGTAAAAAGATGTTACATGCAGGTGTTGATAAGGTTGAAGCTGTTGCATCGGGACCGTTGGGTGGTGATGCTGAAATTGGTGCAATGGTTACTCGTGGTGAGATTGATGGTGTATTCTTTTTTAGAGACCCATTAGACAAACACCCACACGAACCTGACGTTCAAATGTTAATGAGACTATGTGATGTTCATGATGTTCCGTTGGCAACCAACTACAAAAGTGGTCATATCATGGTTAAATATTTTGAAAGAAAATAGTGAAAAATATCTTAACTTATGTTTGGTTATTCATACATTTTATATTAATATTGTATGTGGATATGAAAAAGTTTATAATTAAAAATTTTGAGTGGTTAATCGTTTTGATGTGGTTTTTGATTTTATATATATCAATTAAACTTGTTTCGTAATGAAATGGAATAGAGATAAAAATCAGGGAAAAAGAAAGTCTCAATACGAAGATTCGGCTAAGTTTCTGTTTTGGTCGTTGTCATTATTAATTGTGACAGTAGTAGTTTATATCATTAGAGAAAACATTATTAATTAATTATTTTTTGTGGTGAAAGAAACAAAAATTATCAACTTATTTGGAGGACCTAGTTCTGGTAAATCAACAATTACTTCAGGACTATTTTATGAATTAAAAAAGAAAAACATTTCTTGCGATAACCCTTATGAATTTCCAAAACAAGTTGCATGGGAAGACAATACTTCTCAAATCACAGACCAACTTTATATCTTCGCAAATCAACATCGTGGAATTGTTCGTTCATATGGTAAGGTTGATTACATTATTTTAGATTCACCTATTCTTTTGTCCTTAGCTTATAAGGATGGATATAATGTTGAATATCCTTCCTCATTATATAATGACACATTTGACCAAATGGTTTTAAATGTGTTTAATCAATACAATAACATCAATATTTTCTTAGAAAGACCTGATAATTTTCAAGATGATGGTCGTTTTCAAGATAAAGAACAATCATTGATGTTTGACTCAAAAATCAAATCCATATTGGATAATAACTCAATAGATTACCGAACATTACAAGTTAATGACCTAACCATTGAGTTTATTATGAAATTTATTTTGGAATTGTAAAATCTTTTACTATCTTTGTCTAAATAATTGGGGCTCTTAGCTCAGTTGGTTAGAGCAACTGACTCATAATCAGTAGGTCGCAGGTTCGAGCCCTGCAGGGCCCACCAAAAAAAATTAAATCTATGGCAAAGGCAATATTAAAATACAACTTAACAGATGTGGACGACAGAATGTCTCACATGAGAGCAGTAAAATCTCTTGATATGATGATGGTGTTATGGGATTTTGACCAAGAACTTCGCAGTTTAACCAAATACGCACCTGACCACATGTCGACCGAAGAATATGATGCATATTTGAAGGTTAGAGATTTGCTACGTGAAAAGATGAATGACTACGACATTAACTTTGATACTTTAATGCAATGAAAAAACTAAAAGTAGAGTGGTCACCAAAAATAGAAGATGATTTACATTCGTTTGTTGTGTGTGGTATTTTAACACAAGAACAATCGGATAAACTATTAAAAGAATTTAAAGATGAAAAGGTTTAACTATATAAAAGCGTTTAATTCACCATTCAAAAGACCAAAACTAAAATGGTATTTTGGAAAGATTGCCATTGGAACACCCTACTTCTATCCTCGCAGGTGGGTAAAACCAACTCAACAAATGTTGATTGATAATGCTAAAAAAGAAATTGAGGAAAGAAAACGATGGAATGAATCTAACGAAAAGTATGGTAATACCCCTAAAGTAATTCCAACGATTGAAGAACTATGCGAAGAGAAAAAGAATTATAAATTTCCGGTTCCAAAAAAGATTGGTTTTGATTTCGTATCTTTGGGTTATAAGACTAAATGGACCGATACTGATTACCGATTTGAATGGGGGCCACTTATTTCATTTGTATTCTTTAAATGGCAGATTGCTGTAATGTTGAAAGTTCCACATCCAGAACATTATTGGGTTTGTTGGTTAACTTATGAAAATGATACAGATAAAGATTTAAGTACAAAGGCACGAATCAAAATAGCAAAAGAAATTAATCCTGAAGTTTGGACATCAAGTAAAGGTGATGGTAAAAAAGAAACAATTTGTTATTGGGATAAAGTTTTAAAAGATAAATGGTTATGAACGAAAAAGTATTTGATAAACTAAAAGAATTCATTGATGCATTCGAAACAGAGTATGGTGATGTTGAAGGATTTGAAATAAGTTTAGAACATCCTATAGTGGATGGTGAACGTCAAAGTTTTGCAGACATCAAAGAGTTTATAGTAAAAAGAATTGTAAAAGAACAAATTGAAATAAAATGAAAGTAATATTTTTAGATAATGATGGTGTAATTTGTTTAGCCGATAATTGGGGTTCACGTCACAAAAAACAAAAAGAGTGGGGTGGAATGAAATTATCTATGCGTGGAAGAGAAATCCCACTTGAATATCGTTTTGATAACTTTGACCAAAAGGCAGTCAACGTACTTAACTCAATCTTAGAGGAAACAGGAGCGGAGATAGTAGTATCATCAGATTGGAGATTTCACGCAAACCTGGAAGAGCTGGGTGATTACTACGAGTCTCAGGGTATTATTAAGCGACCAATTGGCGTTACCGAAAAGTTTCACTATACTGATTGGGTTGAGGAAGGATTCATTAAACCACATGGTGAGTTTCCATGGAACCGTACTGAAGACCTTGAACAACAACGCCACTTTGAGATTAAAAGATGGTTAAGAGACCACCCAGAGGTTACTCATTGGGTTGCTATTGATGACCTACATATGGGCGTTCATGTTGAGGCAAGTTCTTATGGTCCATTTGACCGAGAGGATTGGGGATTGGAAAACTTTGTTTGGACACCGAGAGCCGATGAGGGTATCAAACAATCAGGAAAGAAAGAAAAGATTTTGAAATTTCTAATTTAATTTTTATATTTGAGGTATGAACATATTTGTATTGGATTGGGACGTTAAGAAGTGTGCGAAATATCATAACGACAAACACGTGGTTAAGATGATATTGGAAACCGCACAACTTCTTTGTGGTGTTCACCACATGACCGACCAAGTTACCGACCAAGTACCGTACAAGTTATCACACAAAAACCATCCCTGTTCAATATGGGCTCGGGAAAGTCTAACCAACTATTTGTGGTTATGTGAATTAGGTTTGGAACTTTCAAAAGAATATACCTACCGTTACGGAAAGAGACATAAATCTCAAGATGTTATTGAATGGTGTATTATTAACAAGCCCAATATCCCTGACAAAGGATTTACCGAACCAGCAAAGGCAATGCCTGACCAATATAAAGTTAAATCAGTTGTCGAGTCTTATAGAAATTACTACAACGGAGAGAAGGTATCCTTCTCAAAGTGGAAAAATAGACAGATACCAAATTGGTTTACACCTGCTCCCGTTATGTAAACTTAATTCGGTTGCCATGACCCCTCTTCGGAGGGGTTTTTTATTCAGGTAGAAGCGAGTATACCTTACCCATTTTTTTAATAACTTTCCTACCTGTATTTTTTAAAGTCTTTTCAATATCTTTATAAAAACCTATTGGGTTTTCAGAATATTTCGTAACTTTATTAATATGTTTTTGAAAGTAAGGTTCTTTACTACCACCTAAACCAAATAATAATTCCAATGGATTACTTACTAACTGATATTTTAGTCTTTCACCACTCATATTACCATAACTAACATATGCAATTCTTAATAAAGTATTAACTTTTTCTTCGTCAGTCATATCATCCACATCAACTTCTAAATCATCCACATTTCTAAGAAGTTCATCGACCTCGTCTATATTTTCGTGTAACTCCTTTATTAAATCTTCAGTATTGAATTTCATCGCATCCATTATGTGTGAATATTCGTCTCTAAAGTAATCTAAGAATTGAGACTTTTTAATACCTTTAGACATTAACTTCGCATATAACTCACTTGGTCTTACTAAATTCTCAACCTTATCCATATAGTATAAATCATAAAAAAGTCTTTGTAACGCCCTTACAGGGAAATTCATAAAATGAGTTTTCGATTGATAGTTGGCCACGTGTGACGGGCTACCTATTGGGTGTTTAAAATCATCATATTCATGTTTTAACTCATGGGATATACTACTTACACCCATAACTTTATTTTTTTCAAATGAATCAATAACACCATCAACGGTCCAATCTAAAGGTACTGGCTTATCAATGGTAAGTCTTACATTACCTTCAGATGGTAGGGACATATACATTACAGTTTTCCCTGTGTCCTCAAGTTTCTGTTTTCTGTAAACCGCCATGTTTGAGTCACCATAATCATCGTTTGGTATTGGATGGAGTTGAACTTTCAAATCAACAGTATCAATCTCCATATCACCAATTTTATATGGTTTATTAGGGCTAAAATTTAAATTATACTCTGTTTGATTTTTATTTAATTGGGGTGTTAGTTCTTTTTTAATATCGTCATATAGTTGTTTTCCTGCATCGTATATACCTTCAGGAACGCCCACGGCCTCATTAAATTCTTTTTTGGTTCTTTTCATATTAAAATGTTTTGACTATCTTTGTCTAATATAAATATAACGACATGAGAACTTATCTATGGTTAGACGACATTAGGGACCCATTTATGTATTTGTGGCAAGTCCAATTTATGCCTGACTATATAAAAGGAGTTGACCATATTGTTTGGGTTAAGACATATGAAGATTTCGTAGAGTGGATTGAAATTAATGGTTTGCCTGATGAGGTTTTCTTTGACCATGATTTAGGTCCATCACCAATGAAGGATGGTTATGATGCGGCTAAATGGTTAGGTAACCACTGTATTGACAATAATTTACAAATACCTACGTTTCAAATTCAAAGTGCCAATCCTGTTGGTGCTAAGAATATTCGTGAATATCTTAATAATTGTAAAAAATTTATAAGTGGAAAATAAAGAAGAAGAGTATAGAAAAATCTGTGTGGTATGTGGGGACATCATACCATCAGGTTTAAGTTTAACACAAATATGTCCCAACTGTTTAATAAAACCTCAAAAAAAAAATTAGTATGGAAAAATTAAAAAAGTATTTTGAATTCTCAGGAACGATTAACGGATTAAATTATTTCTTGAGAAATCTATTATCCTCATTTTTGGCCTTTATTGGTGGATATATGGTAGGATATGGATTGGCATCAACTGAAATGGGAATCGCAACATTAGGGTTCTTGATTTTAGCACCGACAATTTGGTTCTCAACCTCAACAATTTATAAGAGAGCTAAAGCGTTATTTGCGGAAAGTGCCGCTATGATTACTATCGGAATATTAGTCGCACAATTATTGGTACAGTTTACACAAGATTCATTCGGTCCAATAATCAACTTGGGATTAATCATATTCGGTTTAGTTATGATTTTTAAAAATTCAAAAATTGAAAATCATGAAGGTTAAATTTTTATTATTGTTGTCACTATTATTGACAACTTTTGTGACAAAAGGTTCACATATCTTAGGTGGAATGTTGGTTGTTGGTCAAACATCTCAAGACTCCACAGCAATTGCAATGAACTTAGTGATGGACCCTCAAGGTATTGTCCCTCCAAAACAATATGTTGCACAATATGAAATGGTTAATGGGTCCTACGATTATGTTGGCAGTATTGAACTTTATAACCCAATCACATTACAACACCAAGGAATGTATCTTGTGATATATACGTCAGATTATTTAGATTTGGACTCAAATAAATACCGATTCGTAGCAAATCATTGTTGTTGGGGACCAGTAACCAATTCATCAGGAAGTATGAGTTCTAATTTTATTATCTCAGCAGATTATTGGCACATACCAAATAACTCAACACCGTTTATGGAAAACCCTTTATGGATTAATATGCAAGTTAATAGTCTTAATACTATGAAACCTGTGTGGGGTAATTTTAATTGTTTCTTTTCTCAAATGGACAATGATTCAGTCAATATTGAAATGGATGATTTACTTTCTAACTATTCAACCACAGGTTCGTTTGTTCCTCAAACCACATTTAATCAACTGACCAATTACTCAGTATCTAATGATAGTATTAGTTGGACACCTAATACATTGGGTAGATACGCAACGGGATTTAAGATTACAGAATACCGTAACGGTCAAATAATTGGAGAACAGAGAATACAATGGTCGTTTTATGTGTTGAATTCAACTGTTGGTATTGATGAAAATATCGTGAATCGGAATATGGAATATAAAGTATATCCAAACCCTTCAAAAGATTTTATCACAGTTGACAATGACGGTATTATTTACAATACTTTAGGTGTTAAAGTAATGGAGGTAAAAAAAGGAGTTAATAATATTTCATCATTACCAAAAGGAATTTACTATATTAGCAAAACAAAATTTATTAAACAATAACATATGGATTACGGAAAAGATTTTCAGAAGTACGCAATGAGCGAACACAATTTGTCATCACTAACGATGCACCACATTCAAAAGGAACTTGAAGGTTCCATGACACCTTATATCTTGGAAGAAAGAGAAATGAGAGCGGTTCAGCTGGATATCTTCTCACGATTAATGAGAGACCGTCTATTGTGGGTTGCAGGACCTGTGAATGATGCAATGTCAACAGTGGTTCAAGCACAACTTATGTATTTGGACTCTGTCGATAATATGGATATCACCATGCACATTGACTCACCTGGTGGTTCAGTAAAATCAGGATTATCGATGGTGGATGTGATGCACTATATCAAGTCAGATATCATCACCGTTAATACAGGTATGGCAGCTTCAATGGGTTCAATCCTATTGGGTGCTGGAACCAAAGGTAAACGTTCATCACTTCGTTTTTCTCGCACGATGTTACACCAATCATCAGGAGGTGCTGTGGGTAATATTCAAGACGCTGAGATTACGATGAGAGAGTGGACCAAGTTAAACGATACGTTGTTTAACCTTTTGGGTGAGTTCTGTGATAAGGACCCTGAGCAAGTGAAACAAGACGCGTCTCGTGACTTGTGGTTATCGGCTGATGAGGCTTTAGAGTATGGTATTATTGATGAGGTGATTAAATCCAAGAAGTAATATCACCTAACTAACTAAGTAACCCTCATCTTTTTAAGGTGGGGGTTTTTTGTTTGAATTATTTTTTGTAAGTTTGTAGAAACTATTTTAGAAATGAAATCACTAACAATAATATTTGATTTGGACGGGACTCTTGCACTTATTGATAAGAGACGTGCAAAGGCTGCGAAGGAAAATGGTAAGGTTAACTGGAAGGTGTTCTTTGCACCTGAGAATATTCAGTTAGATGAACCTAACCCACCTGTCATTAAAACTTTTCAGACGATGAAGTCCGCAGGGTTTAATGTGGGTATCTTCTCAGGTCGTGACTCGATTTCTCGTAAGGAAACGGAAGATTGGTTGCATCAAAATGGTATTTTGCCTGACTTCTTTAAGATGAGACCTCAGGGAACCTTCACTCCTGATGATGTGTTGAAAAAAGGATGGTTGGACGAGATGATTGAAGAAGGTCACGAGATTATGTGTGTTTACGATGACCGAGATAAAGTTGTTAAAATGTGGAGAGAAAACGGAATTAGTTGTTTCCAAGTAAATTACGGAGATTTTTAAGTTATGAATGAATTATTTTTATTGAGAGGATTGCCAGGAAGTGGTAAGTCAACATTGGCAGAATCATTGGGTGGATTTCATGTGGAGGCTGATATGTATTTCATCAATGACGGTGAGTATAAATTTGATGGGTCAAAGATTAAGTACGCACATGAATGGTGTCAGAATGAAGTTAACACTGCAATGATTTTAAATCACACTACAGGTGTTAACAAAAGAATTGTAGTGTCCAACACTTTTACTCAGGAATGGGAAATGAAAGCTTATACTGACTTGGCAGAATCCTATGATTATCAAGTGTATTCACTTATTGTTGAGAACCGTCACGGTGGAGTCAACGAGCATGGAGTACCAGAAGATAAGTTGGAACAAATGAAAAATAGATTTGAAGTAAAATTATAAAATGAACTTAGAAACTCTACATAGGTATCACGAAGATGGGTTGTTATACAATCAGACCCATCCAACTCTTCCTTTAACCATTTGGAACTACACTGAGAAAGTCCAATACGAAGGTTTGTGGGATGAGGTGACTTTGTCTTGTAGAGGTCTTATCACTGAAGACACCACTGGTAAAATATTGGTTCGTCCATTCAAAAAGTTCTTCAACTATGAAGAGGTTGTGGGTAAAGATGTTATCCCATCAAAAGGTGACTACGTTTACATTCAGGAAAAAATGGATGGTTCGTTAGGTATTCTATTCAATTACAATAATGAATGGGTTATGGCAACTCGTGGTTCCTTCACTTCTGACCAAGCAATTAAAGGATTGGAGATTTTAAAGTCAAAATACATTCTTGATACTTTTGAACCTTCGGTGGTTTATTTGTGTGAAATAATCTATCCCGAAAATCGTATCGTTGTTAATTACAAAAAAGAGAAGGTTGTGTTTTTAAGCGCAGCAATCAATTGGGGTTTCAATGGTTGGAAAGAATATGACGATGGTGAACTTCATTGGACTACCGCATGTGCGTATTTTAAGATGAGTGGGATTAAAAAATCCGACATTGTTAAAACCGAACAACACTTTAACTTCTCTGATGAGTTATACAAATCTTTAAAGGAAAAGAACGAGAAGAACAAAGAAGGTTTTGTGTTGAGGTTCCAACCTGGCAACTTCAGGATGAAAATCAAGTTTGAGGAATACGTTCGTCTCCATAAGATTATGACCAACCTGTCAACCACTGCGGTGTGGGAGGTATTATCTAATGGTGGTAGTATGGATGAATTACTCAAAGATGTTCCTGATGAGTTCTACGAGAAAATCAAAGAGTATGAAACTGAACTTAGATTTTCTTTTGATACTATAAAGAGGGAGTATGAGTGGATTTTTAACAAAATTAAAAATGTGTATTTCGATGTATATGAGAAAGAGTTTAGTCGTGCTGAGTTTGCAATGCTAGCTAAACGTTACAAATACCCATCAATTTTGTTCGCTCTATTGGATGGTAAAGATATTTCACCTATTATTTGGAAGATTGTAAAACCTGAATTTAAAAAATTATAGTATGAGTAAAAAAGTATTAAAGGAACAACATCCGTGGGCCAATATTAACTACATTGATTACCTCTCGTTTTTGGACCCATCAAAGACCAATAAGTTCTTACCTTTTATGATTAAGGAACTTAAACGTTCTATTGAAGATAGAAACGAACGTAACCGTGATGATATTAAATATATGGTTCGGGAGATTGCTAAACAATTTAGAATTGACGAAACAGTTTTATATGGGATGGATTACGATATGTTAACACGTATCCAAGGTATTTTAGATATGTTTGGTAGTGATAAGGTTAATATATTGCGTGATTTTTACGAACATTTGGAAAATAAGCGAATTGAGAAAAATGATATATCACAATACAAATCATTTGATGAGATTAGAGAACAGGTAAAGATTGCATCGTTCAAACAAGCACAAAAGGAATTGAGAGGTGCAACTCACGTTGTCTATGAAGATGAGAATTATTTGATGATTAAACCATTAACCTTTTTGTCTTCAACAAAATACGGAGCAACCACAAAATGGTGTACCACAATGGAGAACAACAATCATTACTTTTATGACTACTCATCCAACGGTGTCTTAATCTACATCTTCAATAAAGTTAATAATGTAAAGGTTGCCGCTCACATTCGTTTACAGTATAGAGGTAGATACGATAACCCCATTAAGTTTTACAACGAGCAAGATGTGGAAACGGACTCTTACGTTCTTGGACTATCCAAAAACGTAATGGAAAAGTTGATGGAGGAATACCGTATTAGTAAAACCAATCGTGACTTCATTAAAGAAAATTATCCTGAGATTTACGAAAAAGACTGGACTAAACGTAATGAAGAAAAGGTTAATGAATGGACCACCGAAGCCGTTGAGGAACCTATGATGGAAGAAGGTCCAAGACCTGCTTTAGAAGAAGAACCTATATTACTTAATCATCCAAACCAAAATCTAGTCGTTGCAGATAATGGAATAGGCCAAATTAGTTCTGGAGACCTGTGTTTATCGGGACCAATTAATTTAGATGAAGAAGCAACTGAGTCTTTACGTGAGCAGCTCTTCCAAGGTCAAAATGATGTTGAGGATATTATTAAAAAGGTGAACGAACACACCAAAACCAGTAAACTTAAAAACTTATGGAGAAAGTTGTTCGGTCCTAAAGTAGTCGTTGTGGGAGTTCCTGAAGGAACGATGCCATATGAAAGGTGGGATGAACTCGGAAATAAGTTAAACGAACACACAGGTGATACGTATAAGTTCATAGTTGTTTGGACATATAATTCAAAGGAAATGACCTTTACTACTCTATAATATAAAAACCCTACCAAAACGGTAGGGTTTTTATTTACTTAAAAAATTAATTACTCATATTCTTTTTTATGGAAAAAACAAAAGTCTCATTTAAGAGACATATCGCAAAAACAATAACGTGGAGAGTGGTCGGAACTATCGATACTATGATATTAGGGTGGTTAGTTTCAGGTGACCCAATGGTCGGTGTTACTATTGGTTCGTTTGAAGTTGTAACCAAAATGGTATTGTATTTTATACATGAAAGACTATGGTATAAGATAGGTTTTGGAGTAAAAAGAGATACCGAAAAGTAAAAAACTTAACCTATTAGTATATTTATAAAGTATAATTTATATTTTAATGGATTGGTTTAGAATTTTAGAGGTATTAATCACATCGGTAACATCTATAGTTGTGGCACTTGTAGGTGCAGGTTTCTTCAGACAAATGAGGGACAAAAAAGAAAAAGTTAAGTCAAAAGCAAATCTTTTAGAGCAGATTCAAAGAGACGAAATCGTACATTTAGCAATAAGAGATGTTAGACGTAGATATAATGCCGATAGAGTTTATATATGGCAATTTCATAACGGTGGAACATTCTATACCACCTCACCGATGCAAAAATTATCTATAACTTACGAAAGATGTTCTGACGGATTAGAACGAAAAGCCGAAAAAAATCAAAACCACTTAATTGCTAATTTTTCTTCATATATAAAAGATACTATGGATTTAAAAACATTTTATCCAAATATAAATGATATGGAGGATATAGGGTTGAGGTCACTTTATCAATCACAAGGTATTAAATCACATTGTTCAGTTCCTATATTTGATAAAGAAAGTCATTTAGTTGCACTACTTTGTTTAGATTGGGTTTTTAGTGAAATACCTTCAGAATATATAAAAAAAGACGGTAAGTTTACTCAAGACTTTATAGAGGAGTTTAGTACCGATGCCGACACATTAGACAAATACTTGTAATATGTTCAAGAAGTGCACAGAATTATGTATAAGGTTTCAAAAGTTAATATTAACTATGTTGGGGCTTTCCGCATTATCTATTGTTGACACATTTAAAGGTTACATTTTAAGTTATTGTGGTTACAACTATGAATTCTGGATTACAGAAGGAGTTTCTTTACTTATTTCCGTTAGTTTACTATTTTATCTTTGGAATATCATCCATGAAGGTAAATGTGTTACAATAAAAAAGGAAAATAAGTAAAAATGAAATTCACAATAGATTTAGAAAACAAAAAAATATTAATTCACGATTCTTTTAATAGAAAACAATTAGACGAATTATTCTCATTACTTAATATTGAAAACATGGATGAGTTTGTTATTGACAAATATATTGAACCAACAATAACATACCCGAATGTTCCTAACATTCCTAATCAACCGGTTAACCCTTACTATCCTGATTGGACTGCACCGATTCAACCGTATGTTACATACACTAACAATACGAGTGGAGTCATTCAACATACAACATCCACACTAAGCGAACTTTTAGAAAATGAGTAAGTGTAAATCATTTTTGGTTTATATTTATAGACATGAAAAATACTCCTCTTTTTAAGTTTTTAGAAATGACTAAGTCTGACGATAAATTAGTGGATACTTACACCACTATCAGAACTTGGTTACAAAGGGAAGGTCATACAACAGAATCATCTAAAAGAATCAGCGGAGCACCTGCTGAAATATGGGATGCGAGACATAGAATGACTGGTGAAATCGAAAAACTTAGAAGAGACTTAAGTAATTACGGTATTTTAGATAATGATTTATTTGATGAGTATATTTCAAACAAACTTAAAAAAGTTGATAAAAAATTTCCATTAATAGACGAATTAGATGATTAAGTTTTTAAAAAATTTATTTAAAAAGAAAAATGTAGAAGTTAAATCAGAACCTATTGTTTCTGAATCAATTCAATATATACCTGAAACTGAAATTGAAAAACATTTAGTTTCTGAGGGTTTTATTTTTGAAGGTTCTTTATTACTAAAAAGATTTGGGAATTCTGAGGTTAGTTATAATTTAGATACTGAATTACTTATGATTTCGAAATCAGGTGGTAACATTAGTTTAAAACCTGAAGGTGATTTAATGAAGGTAAAAAGATTCTTAAAGAAATATATTATCTTATAACATAACTGTTTGTCCATTTTATAACATTAAACTTATTTGATAGGTCAAATGTATTTAAGTTATAACTTACGACAAATATATTTAAATCTTTTACATCTTCATAAATTCCATACTCTTCTTCAAAATCTGTAATCTCAACCTCATCGGTTTCTGATACTGTCTTAAGTAACATTACACTTCCTTTTACTTTGTCTAAAATTTCATAGGCATCAAACACTCCTCCTGTTGATTTAATAGTTTCTTTAATTTCTCTTTCTATCTCATCACCATAAAAAATCCAATATTCCGTGTTTAAAGTAACGTAATCCTCGTCAGTTCTCGTCTCACCTAACCCTTCACATTCATCACAATCAATTTCACCTTCACCATCACAGTAATCACAATAATCATTACCAGAACCATCACACCTATCACAATCCTCAGGACCTTCTACACCTTCTAACTCACCTGAACCGTCACAAGTGTAACATTCAATTGCACCTTCATCATCACACTCGCCACACTCTTGTCTTCCGGAACCATAACAAGTCTCACATTCCCTAATTGATACATCTTTATCTGAAATTTCTTTTATTATTATATAATATAATTCATTCTTAGCTTTGAATTTCGCGACTTCAAAATCGTCACCTTCATATAAGAAAAAAACAATATAAAATAACTCAATAATCTCATTAATATTTTTTAATTCAGTGGTTATTAATTGGCGTAACGCAGAAATGTTTAATGACCTGTCAGTTATATAACTTAAACCAGGTTTAAAATCTGTTTTTCTTGTTTTTTCTATAAATTTTTTAACTAATAAAGATAAGTTCTCAAGTTCCATAATTTTTGTTTATTTATAAATACTCATATATTTATTTAAATATACCATATACTATGTCAAATATACAAAGAATAAAGAAACTTATGATGATATCCGAACAGGAACAAAGACCTGTTACAACACCTTTAAATGTCGATTCATTAGTTTCATTACTTCAATACATTAACGGCACAAATCCTGAATTGTTTGAGGGTGTTGACGACTATAATGATATCATGGACTACGGTTATAACAGTAGTAATGTTGCATTACAATTAGGAAAATCTTTAGATAAATACGGTAGATTATTTGGGCTTCCAAATAAATTTGATTCCGATGATTTTGATTTTATAACTACATTTATTTTAGAAAATAAAGATAAGATATTGGAAGGTGAAAAAGACTCATCTAACTATATTATACCAAAGCAAAAAACATTTTTAATAGTTGGTGAAGAATCATATACCGGTAATAAAAGTGATATCTATGAATTAAGGGAGTCAGCTTATAATGTGCAATACCTTAAAGAACTTATCGCAAATAATGAAATTATGGTTTCTGACGGTAAATTCATTAGAGAAGAATGGGGTGATACTTGGGATTTGGAACAAACAATTTTAGAGTTTAAGGAAATTGAACCTGAAAACAAAAATGTTAATGAGCAAGTTGATTTAGATACTTATGAACCTAAATTTACATCTGAAGAGTTTGTGGATTACGTAAATTCAGAATTTGATATTGAGATGTTAGAAATTATGCAAAGTGTTATTCAGAAAAGAATCTCTGACTTGAAAACTCTACAACATTTTGCAACAAGAAAAGAGGTTAAAGGTTTTAGAAAATAAAAAAGGGAGATGGTAGCGAACCTCTCCCTTAAATCGCCTATAACTATAAGCGGTCCTAATCCTCTGACGAGGAAATATCACCATACTTACATTCGCAGTTCACACAAGAACAACCTTCTGTAAGACATTTTTCTTTATCACATGTACAATTATTACAAGCCATTATCTTTTTTGATATTTAAAAATTCGTCAATTTCTGGTTGTGAAGGAAACCCTAATAGTGAATCACATTCCTTACAGAATAATCTCATAGTATTCGTTCCTTCAAGAAATTTAACTTTTTTTAGTTTATGAGAACAAACTTGTTGTATCTCGGTTTTTTCTTTTTCTAAATCTTTAATTTGTTTATTGAGTTCATTAATTCTAGCATTCTCCATTATTTTATTTTTACTAGTTTATGGAATATTACTCAAATTCAAAAACAGTCTTTAAATTTTGATTTTTAAAGTAATTGTCAATGGTTTTCTTAAACTTAGGTAATTCTTGAACAAAATTCAACATATCTTTTGTTTTACCATTAACTCCTTTATTTACCATCTTAGATAGTAAAAGATTTTCGATGGACGATGCAAACATAGGTAACATATTGTCACTTATATCTAGTTCTTTTTTTAGTTCTTCAGGTATTACAAACTTATATAAGTAGTATAACCCACCTTCTAAGGTCGTTTCAGGTGTTACTGTGTATTCTCTAAAGACATGTGGTATCTTCGGACCTAACATCTTTAAAAAGTCTCTTAAAAGCTCTGTAGCAACTTGATTACTCATACCTATAAATAGTTAGGTAGACTTTTTAATCTTAAATAACTTATTTAAGTATATTAATTCTTTATCAACTAAAGTGTTAATTAGTTCTCTTTTTTGATTAATAATATCTCTATTTTCATTGTCATTATTCAGTAATTCTACTAGTTCATTCTTAGTTTCCTCAATAATATTTTGAATATTTTGTAAATTACTATTATAAAATCTAAGTATTTTTTCAATTTTACCACTATTATAGTTTTCTAATTCAACATTGTAATCTGCATCGTTATCAAACTGTTTTTTTATATCATAAAAACCGTAGGGAATGTTAGAAATACTAAAAATGATATCAGTATTAATATTTAACTTATAATTTTTTATATTTTTACCTGTAACGACTTTATTTAGATTTTTAGGTACTAAGTTATTAAATTCATACCCGAAAAGTTTAATATCCACAGCAAATCTTTGGGACACTATCTCTATCATCTCTTTAGTGTAGTGTTTTCGGTAATCATCACCCTCTTCCCTACTTACATTAAGTTTAGGAACAAAAAATATGTCTAAATCTAACAAATCACTAATATCTTTAAGGTCTTGGTCGACAGTTTCTAAATTTATAACGCGGTCAATAATAAAATTACCTTTTTCATCAATTAAAAAGTAACATTGTGGTACTCTATGTACGTAATACCCATGTCTAAGGTGTTCAGTTGAATCTTTTTCATTTAAACCTCCACCAACATACTTAATACCATCTTTAATGTTATAATCATCTAAAAATTTCCATTTTATATAGGTTTCAAAGTCCATATTAATAGGTATGTCAGATTTTTGAGTGTAATACCTCCAACAAGAGTATTGTAAATCCCACGGATTACGAACTGAACTAAATTTATATAGTGATTTATATAAATCTTTATTAATCCAGTTCTTTATTTGAAATGATGTAGGATGAGTAGAACTATATTCAAAAGATTGGTACATTTCTAGTGTATTTTCAATAGATGAACCACCTGTTTTAGGGATATGGATAAATAAGAAGTTTTTATCAGTACTGATTATCATATTTTTAAAATTTATAGATATAAATATCTAAATCAAGACGTATTTTTTTAGTGAGACCCTTTAAAAAGTCACAAAAATACGGGAGGAACGACCCGTGAAAAAAAATTTTCAGAAAAAACGGGAAAAAACCGACCGAAGGTCGTGAAAAAAGTCCGAAAAAATCCGATTCTGGCATACGAGAGAACAAAATAACTATAAAATCACATTATTTTTCACCAAATATCTATATTTCCAAAGAATTTATTCCGACAGATAAGAAAATTCCCCTTTTGCTCGGTGAAATCCCCCTTTTTTTGTGTTTACTGTCGGAATCTCCCCTTTAGAAATGTCTTTAGGGACCAATTTAACCCCCTATTATGGTCTTTTAGGTGGTGAATAGAGGGGTGTTTCCTAGATGAAACCGTGTTTTTGGGGTGATTTTACTGAAGAGGGTGGTTTTTATGGGTCTTTAACCTTATATACTTTGAATTTCTTTCCCTAACGGGAACTATTTATGTGTAATACAATAGAAAGACTATGAGCACACCCAATTATGATGAGATTTTCAATAAGTTTAAGGATGGTGTATTTAAATACATCATTAAAGGTGAGGTAATGAGGAAGTTACCTTATGTGGAGGACATTATATTGTTAGATGAATACCACACTAATTCACATACAGGTAAGATATACCCCTTATTTGTTGTTAAGGTCAATAGTAATACTCTTTATACTCACCATCATAGTATGATTACTCAACGTAATCTTCAGATTCAAATACTTAATGTGGTTAAGGATGGTTTGGATAAGTTTTATCCTACGGGTGAGTTTAATTTATTACCTCCTAACGTTCAGATTGATAAGGTATAGAGTTTTTGAAACTTTGGTGTTAGTAACCTTGAGGTTATTTAATAGAAAGTTTTCTAAGACCCCCCGCCTCGTTCAAAAAGTCATACTCATAATAGACATTTAAATTAGTGACGTTTATGGTGATATCCAATAATATACTCGACTTATCTGAATACCCAATTTTAATTACATCTGTTAGACCACAATATCTTATTGTGTTTAGAATCTTATCAAAATCTTTAGAATCATTTAAACACATTGTATTTACCGATACAATTAATATGGTTTGTTCATATGGAGGTTCGGGAGGGGTAAAAAAAGTATTAACTTCTTTAGTTAAATTAAAGTGAACAATTTCTCTTGAGTTAGAAACAACGGAGGTTAGGATATCAATAACATCATTTAGTTTTATTTTAGTCATACCTCATTATTTTTAACAACAATATTCTTTCATCACGAGTTTATGGTGACCCTTATATTTTCTATTGTTTAATAGGTTATCTTTAATGAAATCTTCTGCATCATAAAGATTTTTAAAATATAGTGGGACCTTCCGTAATGTCTTTATACCGATGTTTTTGTATCTGATGTATTTCCACCACTTTATTCCGAGAATGGAATATTGTTTTTGAACAAAGAATACTACTTTTAGAGACCTCCCTTTTTCATCGAAGAAGTCTTCTCTTACGACTCGGTATTTGGACATAATTTATTTCTTATAGAAACAAATATATGAAATGAATATTAATTAAACAAATGAATTAGTAACCATTTTGTCGTAGTGGACAACGGTTTTTCCGTCTTTAGAAACCCAATACTTTTTGTTTGGGAAAACGGCAATGTCTTTTCCGTTAGAGTAGATGATATAATCTATCTCAGGCTTTCTTTTATACCAGTCTCTCATTCCGTATGTGGTTACTTTAATTTCACCGTCTTTTCCACGTTCCATTTTGGATGCTGGTTTTGTTTGGTAACCTTTTCCGTTCACTTTGAAGTCGACACCACTTACACGGTCTTTTACTGAACCTAAACAATATTGGACGAAATCTTCATCCTTTAATGATGGATTTTCTCTTTTAATGATGTCTATCACTTCAGACTCTAACTTCCACCCTCTTTCAAACGATTGTAGGTTTCTTTTTACTAAGTCTTGTAGGAAACTACTGTTCTCTCCGAATAACTCTTCTTTATTGTCTAAAATCCATTGTTTGAACCCTTCTTGTGTCTGACTATCATTCTCATCCATATATCTGTTTACAAGAAGTCTGATAACCCCTGGGTTGGTATCAAAGAAGTTAAGTATGGACCATCTCTCACCAGGTTGTGCTGGAAAGATATCGATTACTCCGTCTAATGTTTCACAGTCGGGTTCTGAAATCTTACCCCAATTATTTGGGTATGTTTCTTTTAATGCTTGTAGAATAGTTTCAGGAACCCCTGAGGCTTTTGTCTTTAGAGTGTTAACATCTAATCTTTCATTAGCTTTAGTTTCTTCTTTACTCATTAACTTCTCGGCTTCTTTAGGATATAATCTTCCGAACTGTCTAATCTTAATCATTAAAGATTTTCTATTTTTAGTTGGTTTTAACATACCAGGTTCAAAAAAATATTCCTCATCTGTTTTGTCGTCTACTAAAATAATTTTTTCAGAAGAAGATAGTGTTGAAATGTCGTCACTGAAATCTCCAAAATATACTGAATCACCGTATTTAGGTGAATACCACATTTTTTTAAATGTTAGTTCACCTATACCCCCATAATTTTCATTTATGGTTTCCTTTAATACGTTAATAAGTTTAAACTGCATAATGTTCTGTTTCATTTATACGGCACATTTTAAAGAAAAATAGACGTATTACTATAAATATCCATGATTTTATAAAGTGGTATAGATAATGTCTAATATATAGTATGAGAAAAATATTAATCGCAAATAAAATTTTCTACTTCAAAGGTAATACCGCTATTATTATAAACATCTAACATAGTCGTATAAAGGTCGTCACAACTTACTATCGTAGACATCTCACCTGTTTCTTCGTCTTCAACTTGAATCTCATCACCAACAAATTCGGTACGAAAATAAACAACCTCATCCCCCGATTTGTATAGATGATAGTAGATACTATCCACCTCATGTCTTCTTGCGTTAAATTTATTTTCTAATTCGGCATATAATTTTTGTTGTAGATTGTAATATATTTTGTCGGTCTCATCATCATTTATATAGTCAAAAAGTATTCCTACATAAACGCCACGTAAAGCTACATAACCTAAAGTGTTTTCTACTCTCCTATCTAAATTATTAATATAATTTTCATAATCAACGTCATGTTTAGTAGTGAAATCACAATATCGGTCAACATCAATATCAACCCATATACTAATCGACCAACTATCGTTATATCGACTATACTCAGTCTTAATATTAAATGGTATATTGAATTTACCAAAGACTAATTGCTCTAAAATTTTCTTAGCCATCGGTAACTTTTCTCTAATATCTTTTGGTAACTCTTGTCTCATGGTAACTCTTGTCTCATGGTAACTCTTGTCTCATTAAAATCCTAAATCTATTATAAACATATCGCATTCTCATATCCGAACGAGTTAGATAGTGGTGATGCTAAAAATATTTCATACATAATATCGAAAATCGTATCACAATCAACTAATACGTCATCATTTTCATCTCTAATATCTAACCCCACAAAATCAATACTAATAGATGCATAGTCAGATTCCGATTTGTATGGATAAAAGTATATATCCGATTGTTCAAATTCTTCTTTAGTTACTTCAGGGTATTTCTGTTTTATTGTAGGAAATAATTTATCCTCCATCTTATTTACTTCAGATTCAAGTAATGAGTCGTTAAAGTAATAGTAAGATACACCACCAAAATAATCTTGTAGATTGACGTATCTTAAAGCCCTTTCAATATGGTTTTCTAAATTATACATAACAGATGAATACGTACTATCATATTTTAGAGATTCCTTATACATTTTATCGACATCAACGTCAACTACAAAAGTGAAGTAAAAAGGTTTTGTACCATTTCTACTTACCTCAGTTCGTACTTCATAATCCATACTTAATTTATCGAAAACTAAAGCGTCTAAAATTTTGACAGCCATTTTTCCTTTTTCTTCGGAATCTTTTGGTAACTCTTGTCTCATCTTCTAGCACATTTTGGTTTTTTCTTAAATAATCTTTTAAAGAAATTACCTATTTTTGACGCATTTCTAGCAATTGAAGTTATGATGCCGAGCAATAATAAACCACCCATAGCGTAAAGATAATTTTTGTCATCTTCACTACCTTTATATTGTTGTTCGTTTAAGTTACCAATTTTGTTCTGATATAATACTTTAGCATCCTCTATAGTGTTAATCTTTTCAAATTCTTGAGGGATACAATTAATCATATCCAACAACTTATCTTCACCCTCACTTTTAATTTTGTTAAGTTCTTGAGGTGAAACATTTAACTCTGACATGATTTTATCTATCTCCGCATTTTTATCAACATCAGGTAAATCCATAGTTTCTGAAACCATAGATTTATAACCCATTTTTTTATGCATCTCCAAAATGACAGATTTCTCCTCAGTATTTAATCTTAATTTTTTCATAACTTTTAATTTTGGCCGCAGTTACATAGTTGTCCACCACAATGACAAGGGGCAACACTGTTTTGACATTCTTCTTTTGTTTCACACGCACAATTTGTGCAATTACATGGTTCACTCATGAGTATGTATTATTTAATTCTATTTTATCATCGTCACATAACGATTCCCACCACTCTTCATTATCAATAGAGGCTAAGTGAAATGGCTCATCAACTTCAATAGTACCATTACTTAATAGAGGATAGGTATAACCTGAAGATTTTTCAACGACTGACCCATTACATAAATGTATAAACCTTTCAGGATTTTCTTTGAATTCATGCCCTTCAAGACCAATGGGTCTACGATATAACGGTTCATTATCAGCAATAAGCACAGACACTTTATTATTTCCTAAATACCTTAACTGAGATTCTAAATTACCGATTAAATCACTTGCACTGGCGTACTTTCCATAGACAAAATTAGGTTCAATTTTAACATCCATGGTATCAGGTACAGGTTTATCGGTACTAACTTCAAGTTCCACAAAACCATCCTCATAAACATTAATATCTTTAATTTTATATTTACCGTCATAACCATAGTATTTTAACGCCATAATTTTACCCATGGAGTTTAATAGTTTTTCTGCAGCAATTTTATAGTCTTGTATTTCTTCGTTAGTCATCACCATTAATCATTTTCTGAAGGGCTTCAATCTCTCTTCTTAACTCATCATCTCTTTCTTCTGAATCCATTTTAGATTCCAACCCTTTTGTCTTTTTATTCATTCCTGAATAGTCAGTTGTCGTTGAGTATGCTTTGTTATGTGAACCACCACTTGTTAAACCTTTTTCCATACGAATAAGTCTTTTGTGTAGTTCTTTAATTGATTTTTCCACATCATTAAATGATTCTAGGTCTGATAAGATAATTACGTCAGAAAGATATTCAGGTAAATCATAATCTACAACATCGGATGCATCACCATAAAGACCTTGTTCTTTGATGACACTTTTGATAATTGTTTTTAATTGTGATTCGCTTACTATGTATTTATTTTCACTCATAATTATATAAATATCATAAAAAAAGTTATTCTTTTTCAGTTGCGTATTTTACACCCATAATAGTACCAACAATACTAAATGAGTTCGTCAATAAGATACCAAATAGATTGGACCACGTTGATTCTAAGATAGGATTCTCTTGCCCACTTACTAAGGTATATGCGAATAAACAAGTCGTAATCAGACCTACACCTAAGATTACCCATAACGCTACCTGAACAATTTTCCCAATTAGTTGGAATTGTTTCTTCTTTTGCATCAGGTCCAAG
>Ga0209555_10000893_pt1 | contig 24202 bp, 18 predicted proteins | sample SaaInl85LU_5_DNA_FD_184643 | JGI IMG/M metagenome (GOLD analysis project Ga0209555, IMG submission 184643) | Marine microbial communities from expanding oxygen minimum zones in the Saanich Inlet - ESP_85LU_5_DNA (SPAdes) (version 2) | ecosystem: Environmental > Aquatic > Marine > Intertidal... | reverse complement strand
CTTCTCACGTTGAATACGAGTCACCAACTCGTCACTACGCACACGTAGACTGCCCAGGACACGCTGACTACGTTAAGAACATGATCACCGGTGCTGCACAGATGGACGGCGCTATCCTGGTATGTTCTGCAGCTGACGGCCCAATGCCACAGACGCGTGAGCACATCCTGCTGTCTCGTCAGGTAGGTGTACCGTACATCGTTGTATTCCTGAACAAAGCTGACATGGTAGACGACGAAGAGCTGCTTGAGCTGGTTGAGATGGAAGTTCGCGAACTTCTGGATACTTACGACTTCCCAGGTGACGACACTCCAATCGTTACTGGTTCGGCGCTGATGGCTCTGAACGGCGAAGATGCAAACGAAATGGGTACTACTGCTGTTAAGAAGCTGGTTGAGACTCTGGATGCCTACATCCCAGAACCACAGCGTCTGGTTGACCTGCCATTCCTGATGCCAATCGAGGACGTATTCTCGATCTCGGGTCGTGGTACTGTAGTAACTGGTCGTGTAGAGCGCGGTATCATCAACGTAGGTGAAGAAATCGAGATCGTTGGTATCAAAGATACGACTAAGACGACTTGTACGGGTGTTGAGATGTTCCGTAAGCTGCTTGACCAGGGTCGAGCAGGTGAGAACGTTGGTGTGCTGCTGCGTGGTACTAAGCGTGACGAAGTTGAGCGTGGTCAGGTTCTGTGTAAGCCTGGTTCAATCAAGCCTCACACGCGTTTCGAAGGTGAAGTATACGTACTGAGCAAAGAAGAGGGTGGTCGTCACACTCCATTCTTTAAAGGCTACCGTCCACAGTTCTACTTCCGTACAACTGACATCACTGGTGCTGTAGAGCTGCCGGAAGGTGTGGAAATGGTAATGCCAGGCGATAACATCAAGATGGATGTTACGCTGATCAACCCAATCGCAATGGAAGATGGTCTGCGCTTCGCAATCCGTGAAGGTGGCCGTACCGTTGGTGCAGGTGTTGTATCTAAGATCATCGAGTAATCGATATCTTAAAAATGTAGGAGGGATGTACGCGAAGCGTATTTCCCGACTAAAGGAGCCCGCCTTGTGCGGGCTTTTTTGTTAATCGGGGTCAGACCCCTATTTTCACTAAATTAGTGACATCTATATTAGCGAAATACGGGGTCTGACCCCGGATCACCGAGGAGTTTCCTGTAATCGCCCTGCCTTTGCTTGTAAGCGACATTTTGACATGGCGACTAACAGCTAACTAGAAACTACCAATGGGTTGATATAACCTCGGGGAGGTGTGTAGTCGGCTTCTAGAAACGTCTGACTGCGGCGACAATAACTATAAAGGGAATAACGATGAAAAAAATAAAACTCACAGGTGTTGCTCTCGCGGTTAGCCTCTCTTCAGGTGCTGCGTTTGCAGATTGCGGCAAGGTCAGTATCGGTGCTATGGGCTGGGCTTCCGGTGAAGCACTGGCAGCGATTGCGAGCTTCGTCCTTGACCAGGGTTACGGCTGCGAGACGACTATCGTGCCGACAGATACGGTACCTGCAGTGACCTCGCTTGCAGAGAATGGCGAGCCTGATCTTGTTGTTGAACTCTGGCAGAACTCAGTACCCGCCTACGCTGAACTCGTTGAACAGGGTAAGGCTATCACCGCGAGCAGCGTGTTTGCAGGCGGCGGTGAAGAGGGTTGGTGGATACCGAAGTACCTCGCAGACAAACATCCTGAGCTGCTAACTCTCGAAGGCATTCTTGCAAACCCTGAGCTAGTTGGTGGGCGTTTCCACAACTGCCCAGTCGGCTGGGGCTGTCGTATCGTTAACGATAACCTTGCAAATTACCACGATATGAGAGGCAAAGGTGTTGAGATATTCGATCACGGCTCTGGCGCCAACCTTGCTGCATCTATCGCAGCAGCTTTTGAAGAGAAAGCACCATGGTTTGGCTACTACTGGGGTCCTACAGCGATTCTCGGAAAATACCCTATGGCTCGTGTAAGCCTAGGTGGCGTGGATGCCGATCAGCACAAGCTCAACCAGGTACAAGATCAGGATCCGTCCAAAGTTGGCGTATCTGATTTTCCAAGTGCGCCTGTGTTGAACGTCGTGACCACTTCGTTGGCTGATCGTGAACCTGAAGTTGCAGCCTTTGCAAAGAACTTCTCTATTCCAAACGACGTGCTAAGTCAGATGTTGGCTTGGCAGGAAGAGAACAACGCTTCTGCTGATGAAGCGGCTGCATGGATGCTGACCCAGCAAACTGACCTGGTAATGGGTATGGTAAGCGACGATGCCCGTGCTAATCTCAGTAAATTGATGTAATTGCTACAACCCATCAAAGTCGCGCCCCCACGGGGCGCGCATTATCTGCAAGAACAATAAAGGATCTCGGATGAGTAGTTATTCCGGTGTGTTCGACCTACTTGGTATGCGCGAGTGGTGTGACGAAGATAAAAAGCCGTCTCTTATGTCCCTTGGAAAACTCAGAGGTGGTGAATCCAACTGGTACGACGTAAAGTTCCCCTCTTTGGATAACCTTCACGAAGCCTGTGCAAAAGTCCCTCAAACGCGAGACTTCACTGCCGGTATAGAAGATGGGTTCCTGGCTATCAGGCCGGCGCTACGCACAGTTCTCGATCCTCTCACGCAGCCGCTGAGCTGGGCACTCGATGGTGCGCTCTGGCTGTTTACCTCAACGCCTTGGTGGGCGTTGGTTCCGATACTTTTTGTTCTCTGTGTTTTTGTTACCAAGAGCTGGAAAATTGGCGCTCTTGTATTGTCGTTTCTTGCGACCTTCCTATTTATTGATCACTACGATCATGCAATGCAGACTTTGGCGATAATCTTTGTCTGTACGGTAATTTGTGTAGTGCTTGGCGTCCCGCTCGGTATTGCTATGTCAAAAAGCGATCGGCTGCAAAGGGGGATAACGCCCATCTTGGATATGCTGCAGACACTGCCGACCTTTGTTTATTTGATACCGTTGATATTTCTTTTCAAAATTACCGAGCCGAAACTCTACGGCTTAGCCATCATCCTCTATGCGATTGTGCCTGTTGTCCGTCTTACCAATCTTGGCATACGTCTGGTAGACCCTGATGTCATAGAGGCTGCAGAGGCCTACGGTTTGAATAAGCGCAAAAAACTCTGGGGTGTAGAGATTCCTCTTGCTCTACCCACGATTATGGCCGGAGTGAACCAAACCATTATGATGTCGCTTGCCATGGTAGTCATTGCGTCTCTGGTATCAGCTCCAGGTTTGGGTACCCTCGTACTGGACGGTATCAACAACTTGCGATTGGGTGTAGGTTTCGTCGCAGGTTTTGCAATTGTACTGTTGGCGATTCTGCTAGATCGCGTCTCCAAGGCTGCCTTGGATCGCGTCAATGCGACGCAGTCGAATCACTAAGGACTGATCATGAGTAAGAATGTAAAAGTATCGGTTCAGGGTCTGTACAAGATCTTCGGTGAGGATGGTGCGTCGAAAGTCGACCTTGTGAAAAACGGTATGACGAAGTCGCAGCTGCTGGATCAGCATGGTCATGTGCTTGGCTTGCAAGATATTAACGTGGATATGAAAGAGGGTGAGATCACCGTCATTATGGGCCTATCGGGCTCGGGTAAATCGACGCTGATTCGCCATCTCAACCGCCTGATTGAGCCAACCGCAGGTAAGATTCTACTGGATGGGGAGGATATACTCTCGCTGCAGGGTGATGCTCTTCTCGAGATGCGCCGTACGCGCATGTCGATGGTGTTCCAGAAGTTTGCGCTCTTCCCTCACCGCACCGTTGCGGAAAACGCGGCACTAGCGTTAGAAGTGGGTGGGGCAAGTAAGCAGGAGCAGCGTGCAGAAGCAGAGAAGTGGCTGGAGCGCTTGGGCCTGAAAGGCTTCGAGGATAGCTATCCGAATCAACTCAGTGGCGGTATGCAGCAGCGTGTCGGCATAGCTCGCGCCCTATGTGCGCATTCAGAAGTGATGCTGTTGGATGAAGCATTCTCTGCGCTCGATCCGATTATTCGCTCGCAGATGCAGGACCTGTTACTCGAGCTGCAAAAAGAGCTACACAAAACCATTATATTTATCACTCATGACCTGGATGAGGCGCTCAAACTTGCCGACCACCTGGTCATTCTTAAAGATGGCTATGTGATTCAACAGGGTGAACCGCAACATATCATCCTGAACCCAAGCGATGTCTACATCGAACGTTTTGTCAGCGACATTAATCGCGCACGCGTGCTGCGTACACGCTCAATCATGAAGCCCCTTGAGGGCCAGGATCTGACCGTCGCACTCTCAGTGGCTGCCGATGATAACCTTGAGTCTGTTATCGAGATGGTTCATGGTGATACGTCTAAAAGCTTCGTCGTTGAAGAGGGCGGCCAGCAGTTAGGCTTCTTTGACATGCACGATATTATGGCTGCGATGGTTCCGCAGAGAGCTGAAGAGGAGTGGGTTGGTTAAAGCTCCTTACCCTCCAGTAAGCGCCGGGTGCACTCCTTAAGGACTGCGCCCGTTTTTGTTTTTAGGGGGCCATTTTCAGGCGGTTGGGCGGTGCACGCTTGGGATTGGTCTTGCTGAATTAAAAGGTGAATTTATATCACTTAATCATTTCAAAAAATTCACTAGATGATCTGTTTGGGTGGGCGTATTCTCCGCGCGCTGACCCACAAAGGGCTGCAATCAAGCTAGGTATTTTGATTGTTTTTAGGGAGTCCGAAGCATGTACCAGAGTGAATCTTTCCTTAAAGAAAAAGATCGTTTAGCGAAATCTCGTGCTGCGCATCTGCGTCTAATGGCCTCTGGCCTAGGTGGTGCACTTACTCCGTGGTTTGGCAGCACTAGCAAAGCCTCAAACAAGGCTGCTAAAAAGATCTAATTCGATCGTTAACATTTTTTAAACCCGAGCCTGTCTAACTACCGGCTCGGGTTTTTTATTTTGGAAGTGTCTCGCCAATTAGCTCCAAGGGAAGGGGCTATTAGAGGTAGGGTGGAGGTCCCCCTGGGCGTAGCGGCTGAATCTGAAGGGCAGCAAAAGTTCGGATCTCGCACCACTGATCAGTTCTTCAGCAACGAGTTTCCCGACACCAATCATTTTGTAGCCGTGGTTCGAATCGGCCAAGAAGGTACAGTTTTCGAAGAAGCGATCGAACACCGGGAAACTATCGGGTGTGAAGGCACCGATGCCGCCGCTTGGCTCCTTTTTAAATTTAGGTAGCATCCCCTCGAAGCGTTTCTGGCAGTGAGCCAGCGCGCTAACCCACATGTGGGCGAAATCCTCGCCAACTATAAACTCAGGACTTTTAGGCCCATATGGATCTACCCCTACCTGGTCAGCATCACGCTGCACTGGGAAGGGCGCAGCACCGCCCTGAATGCCGCCGAAGTTGAGGTCGGGCTTGTAGTAGATACCCCACATCCTATCGGTAATCAGTGAGCCATCCATCGTGCTATGGAGTGGCGCATCGCTATCGACGTGGAGAACCGGCGGTGCAGCCCCGTCATTAGTTTTCTGCAGTCCTGGGTCAACGCCAAGAGTCCCCTCCTGCAGCGACCAGTAGAGCCACATATTAACGTCGGTGTGATCAACGCCTTGAGTGTCCCTGACCGTTATGGTCTTGGGTAGTTCAAGCATGTCCCAGAACTGCTTCGCCCAAGGACCAGGGCAGATGATTAGCTGCTCACAGCGGATTCGCCCCTGACGTGTCTCAACGCTACTAATTGCGCCCGAGCTATCTTTGTTGATCGCTTTAACTTCTATCCCTGATGCAATTTGGACACCTAGACCCTTCGCCATATTGGCCAGTCCGAGCATTGCCGCACGGTTATTGGCGTAGCCACCGCGCTTTTCATGCAGAACGCTGGTGATTCCCTGTGCTTGCCAGTCGTCAAACAGTCCGAGCATATATCGACGGCTATCTCCTTCACCCTCAATGAAGAGTGATTCGTAACCTATATCCCTTTGCTGAGAAGCAATACTGGCAACATCCTGATGCATAGATTCAGGGCTGATCTGCATGTAGCCAACACTGTGGTAACTCAGTGTGGCGGCATGCTCTTCCCATATATCAACACTGTGTGCCATAAGTTTGCGCATGGCTGGCTGGAAATAGTTATTGCGTACAACCCCGCAGGCGATCCCTGATGCGCCAGCTGCGATATCCTGTTTATCGATTACCAGGATTTGAGCAGGGTCTTCGCCTTTTGCTTTAAGTTGAGTGCCCAGATGATAGGCGGTACTTAGCCCGTGAACGCCAGCGCCAACGATGAGATATTTAGCCGAATCAGGGATGCTCATATGTAGAAGTTCCGTTTATTTGTGTTATGTCCAGATGATGCTCTCAAAGTGTGGAAAAGATTTGCCTGATTTGGACAAAAAATTGCGTTTTTGAGCAAGTGTTTCGGGTAAATTCTGTTTTAATCTGAAGGGACAATTAAAAAATTAGGCCCAACATGGACTACTCTGTTCTGCGCGTCATCAAAGAGGCGTTAAATAATCACAAAGGCTGGGGCCCTGCCTGGCGTACTCCTACTCCCAAACCGCATTACGATATTGTTATTGTAGGCGGCGGCGGTCATGGTTTGGCTACTGCTTTCTATCTGGCGAGCCGTTATGGAATGCGCAATATTGCGGTGCTGGAAAAGGGCTGGCTGGGGGGAGGTAACGTCGGGCGTAACACCACGATTGTACGCTCCAACTATATGTTGCCTGGAAACGAACCCTTCTACGAGCTGTCGATGAAGCTCTGGGAGGGGTTGGAGCATGAACTCAACTACAACGCCATGGTATCTCAACGTGGCGTCCTGAATCTGTGCCACTCAGATGCTCAGCGTGATGCCTTCCGCAAGCGCGGCAATGCCATGCTGTTACAGGGAGCAGACGCAGAGTTGCTAGATACTGAGGGTGTCAGAAAGCTCTATCCCTATCTCAATTTCGAAGATGCTCGTTTCCCTATCCTCGGTGGGTTGCTACAGCGCCGCGGTGGAACAGTGCGTCATGATGCCGTTGCTTGGGGCTACGCGCGCGCGGCAGATCAACTGGGCGTCGATATCATTCAAAACTGTGAGGTCCTCGGTTTTCGGATAGAACATGGTCAGGTGTCTGGGCTTGAAACCAGCCGCGGTTTTATCGGCGCGAATAAAGTCGGTACCGCGGTGGCGGGCTCCTCCGGTAGGTTGCTTTCTAAAGCCGGCATCCGACTTCCAATCGAATCGCATGTTCTGCAGGCGTTTGTTTCGGAAGGGCTCAAGCCAGTCATTCCGGGGGTGATTACGTTCGGAGCCGGGCACTTCTATCTGAGCCAGTCAGATAAGGGCGGCCTTGTCTTTGGTGGCGATATTGACGGCTACAACACTTATGCTCAGCGCGGAAATATGCCTGTTGTTGAGGATGTCTGTGAGGGTGCAATGGGCTTGATGCCGATGCTAGGACGTGCCCGAATGTTGCGTAGCTGGGGCGGCATTATGGATATGAGTATGGATGGTTCTCCCTTTATTGATCGCACCAATATTAAAGGCCTCTTCTTCAACGGCGGTTGGTGTTACGGCGGTTTCAAAGCGACGCCCGCGTCCGGTCTCTGCTTTGCGCACCTGCTGGCGACCGACACATCACACGAGGTGGCGACACAGATGCGACTCGACCGTTTCGCTCGGGGCGCCATGATTGATGAAAAAGGTCAGGGCGCTCAGCCCAACTTGCACTAGAGGTCTATATGCTGATTAACCATCCACTGCTGGGTCCGCGAGACGCTCAGGAGTTTGTTTACAAAGGTGACGCGAGCCTCTTGCAGCGCCCTGACCCGATGGCCGAGGACGCCCTGGAGAAGTTCACCGACTATGCCTATCTCAGAGATAACCCTGCCGGTGAGCATCGAGAACTCTGGTATCACGAGCAAGGCGACCGCTCTTGGCTCGTCGTAACGCGCAACACGCTGACACATGAGATTTTAGATGTGCAGTTGGCGAGCGAGGTAGCACGATGAGTCGCCGCGTTTCTGCTGGCCGAATAGGCACATCAGCTGTTCGATTCAATTTTGATGGCAATCAGTATGAGGGGCGCGAGGGCGATAGTCTGGCTTCAGCCCTTTTGGCCAACGATACCCTGTTAGTGGGTCGCTCATTTAAGTATCACCGTCCCCGTGGCTTGCTCACTCTCGGTAGTGAGGAGCCCAATGGATTGGTGACTGTCGGTGTGCGCGGGGCTCAAACACCGAACACGCGTGCCACGACTCAAGAGTTGTACGAGGGTTTAACCGCAGTCAGTCAAAACCGCTTTCCGTCACTAAAATTTGACCTGCTCTCGATTAATGATCGATTGAGTCGCTTCCTGACGGCTGGTTTCTACTACAAGACCTTTATGTGGCCCAAGTCGTTTTGGGAGTCGGTATACGAGCCGTTAATTCGTCGAGCCGCTGGTTTGGGGCGCCTGAGCGAAGTCGAAGATGAGGCCCAGTACGATAAGGGGTTTCTGCATTGTGACACCCTAGTGATTGGCGGTGGGCTCGCAGGTATCGAGTCTGCACTTCAGGCTGCAAACCAGGGTAAGCAGGTCATCCTCTGTGAGGAGTTTTCACGCCTTGGTGGGGCTCTGCTGTTTGAGTCCGCGCCTTTGACGCACATTGATGCGTTGGTTGCAGAACTAGAAGCCAATGCAAACGTGCGCGTGATGATTCGCACAACGGTTCAAGGAGCTTACGATCACGGCGTCTACTCTGCCGTCACTGTGAATACTGATCATATTCCGCAGTCTCAGACTAAGGCGCCACGACAAACCCTTTGGCGCATTTATTCCAAAGAGGCGGTGCTGGCGACCGGCGCGCATGAGCGCATGATCGCATTCGACAACAATGATCGCCCCGGTGTGATGCTTTCCAGCGCCCTGCGCGGTTACCTGAACTATTACGGAGTGCTAACGGGGAATAGTTGCGTGGTGTTCGGTTGCCATGATGATGCTCGTAAGACGGTAGTTGATCTCAAAGCTGCCGGCGCAAAGGTTGTCTGGGTTGATACGCGAGCGTCGCATCAATGGGTGGAGGGTGTTGAGTCCTACACCAATGCAAAGGTTGTGAATACTCGGGGGAGGCACCGCATAGCGGGTGTCGAGGTTGAGCAACAGGGACGACGCTTTTGGATAAATTGCGAGGCCTTGGCGGTATCCGGCGGTTGGAATCCACGAATTCAACTCACTTGCCATCAGGGCGGGCGTCCGGTCTGGTCTGCAGCGGTCGGTGGTTTTGTTCCAGGCACTAAATTACCACCTGGGATGCAGGTCGTTGGTGCGGCCGCGGGTAAGTTTTTAGACGGTCACTGGGAGCCTGCTTGGGATCTCTCAGTTAAGGGTGCCGCGTTTGTTGATCAGCAAAATGATGTGACCGTGAAAGATATAAAGTTGGCGCATCAAGAGGGCTTCGTCAGCGTCGAGCACCTCAAACGCTATACCACCCTAGGTATGGCCACTGACCAGGGTAAAAACGCCAATGCTTTGGGAATCGGAGTGCTCAGCCAGCATTCTGGCGAGTCGATCGAGTCTGCAGGCACGACGCTATTTCGACCGCCTTACACGCCAGTTGCCATCGGAACACTGGCTGGGCGTTCTCGTGGTAAAGATTTCAAGCCGACTCGTTTAACTCCCTCCCATGAGTTTGCGACTCGTTGTGGTGCTGCTTTAGTCACTGTAGGTAACTGGCTTAGAGCCTCCTACTTCCCACTTGCGGGTGAGACACATTGGCGCGAGTCTGTTGACCGCGAAGCTTTGACTGTACGTCAAGCGGTCGGCGTTTGTGATGTTACAACACTAGGCAAAATCGATGTACAGGGACGTGATGCAGCCGAATTTCTCAATCGGGTCTACGCTAACGGTTTCTTAAAATTACCGGTGGGTAAGACGCGTTACGGATTAATGCTGCGCGAGGATGGTGTCGTTTTTGATGATGGTACGGCTGCGCGTCTGGCGCAGAATCACTTTGTCGTTACCACAACGACCGCGAATGCTGTATCAGTCTACCGACATATGGAGTTTGTGCATCAATGCCTTGCGCCAGAGCTCGATGTTCACCTGATCTCGACAACCGAGGCCTGGGCCCAGTTTGCCGTCGCCGGGCCGAAGTCGCGTGAACTGGTGCAGCGTGTAGTTGATCTGGATATCAGCAATGAGGCCTTCGGTTTTATGGCCTGTGCTGGAACTAAGTTGATCGATGGCACGCCGGCGCGTCTGTTCCGCATCTCTTTTTCTGGCGAGTTGGCTTACGAGTTGGCCGTACCGACCCGCTTTGGTAACAGTTTGATGGAGACGTTGTTGGATGTTGGCGCTGATCTCGGTGCGGTGCCCTATGGCACAGAAGCGCTGGGCGTTCTGCGTATCGAGAAGGGACATGCGGCAGGGAACGAGCTTGATGGTCGCACCACGGCACTTAATCTAGGACTGGGGCAGATGGTGGCGCAGACTAAAGACAGCATTGGTCGAGTGCTGGCGAATCGTACAGAACTTGCGCAAAGCAGCGTGCGACTCGTGGGGTTCCGCTCGGACCAACAGATCCTCACCGGCAGTTGGTTGATTCCTGACGGCGCACCTGCCGAGCAGGCGCATACCCTAGGTTGGATCTCGAGTGCCTGTTACTCGCCCAACCTAGGCTGCTACATTGCGATAGGTTTCATCCGTGACGCTCAAGATTATATGGATACCCAGATGCGTGCCGTGAGTTTGTTGGATGCTACTGACGTGAAGGTTCAAGTAGTTTCGCCCCATTTTGTTGATCCTGAGGGGGAGCGCCTACGTGTTTAAATTAACTGAAGCTCCTGCGCTGCATGCGGGTAAGTATGAGCTAGCAGAGTTGAGTATAGAGCTGCTGGATAACACCTCGCGGCTCTCGCTTGCACCGCTCAAAGGCGAGCTTGAACAGGTAGAGAACGTTTTGCAACAGCAGGGAGTCAGCCTGCCGGCACCCACAGAAGCTGTGTTAAATCCCTGTATGGTATTACCACTCGGTCAGGGGCAATGGTTGCTGCAGGGTAGACTGCCCGACCTCGACATTCTTGAGGGGTTCGTAGCCTTGACAGACCAGAGTGATGCTTGGTCTGGCTTCGCTCTGCAGGGCGCGAAAGTGCCGAAGATGCTGGAGCGTTTGGTTGCAAACGCCCCCGCGACTTATGCGAGCGGCAAGGCTGTGCGGACACAGATTGAGCATATCGGGTGTTGGGTGATAGGTTTGACTCAGAACGAATGGCAAATTTTGGGTCCAAGATCTTCGGCCCAATCTCTGTTTGACGCACTTAAACATGCAGCCGATGCTGTATATGCGCTTACTCATAACGGTAAATAGGAGAGCGGCCATGAATATACCGCTTATCGATCTCGATAGAGTCCAAGGTGATATTGAAGTTGCTCGTGGATTGCCCAATCACTATTACACAACGGCGGAGGGCTACGCGCAGGAGCGCAATGCGGTGTTTGGTTCGAGCTGGGCCGGCGTTGCATTTGCTTCTGATTTGCCTGAGAAGGGCTCAATCTATCCGGTGCAGTTGGCGGGGATACCCCTCTTAGCAGTGCGCGACAGAGACGATGTGATTCGTGTCTTTCATAATGTCTGCTCCCACAGGGGCGTGGCTCTAGCCGAAGAGGCGACTACGCTGATGGGGATGCTCTGCTGCCCTTACCACTCGTGGACTTATGATTTAACCGGCAAGCTAGTGGCGACGCCGCATGTTGGCGGTATCAATAAGCATCAGGTCGATGGGCTTGCTTGCGAGGAGCACGGCCTGAAAGAGGTCAAGAGCCATATCTGGATGGGGATCATTTTTGTCGACCTCAATGGAAACGCGGGTCCATTTGAGGATCGTATTTGCGGATTGCTCAAGCGCTGGTCTGAATTTCATCCCGCTGGCGACTACGAAGCACTAGAGGCAGACGCTGAATCGGGTAACTGGGAGCAGGAGCTTGGGTGTAATTGGAAGTTGGCGGTAGAGAACTATTGCGAGGCATACCACCTCCCCTGGATTCACCCGGGACTCAACAGCTACTCCAAGCTCGACGATCACTACAATATCGTTGAACAGAGTTTTTCAGGTCAGGGGAGTACCGCTTACCGCCTATCTGAGTTTGAGGGTTATCAACTACCCAAGATTCCGGACTGGCCAGCGGAGCGCATAGAGAACGCCGAGTACATTAGCCTCTATCCGAATGTACTTCTCGGTCTGCAAGCGGATCATGCCTTTGCGATGCTGCTGCTTCCACGAGGGCCCGAACGAACACAGGAGAGGCTGTGTCTGTTTTACATGCCGGGTGTGGTATCGGATAGCTCAACCGCGGCAGCACGCAATTCGGTACTCAAAGCTTGGCAGGAGGTGTTTCAGGAGGACATTGGTGTCGTTGAGGCGATGCAGCGCGGTCGTCACTCGCCGGGTTTCGATGGCGGGAAGTTCTCTCCCGTGATGGATCCGCCAACTCATGTGTTCCATCGATGGGTAGCGGCAGCGTTGGAGGCCAACGGTGTATAAAAACTATTGGGGTGGAGCCTGGTATGAGGGCGGCGCCGGCGCGATTGATGTCGAGAATCCTGCCACAGGCGAAATCATCGGTCAGCAGGCGCTTGCGTCGGTTGAGGATGTGGATGCGGCCGTTCAAGCTGCTCGCCAGGCGGTTAACGACCGCGTCTGGTCGGGCATGCGTCCGGGAGATCGTGGCCGTATGGTGCGTAAGCTCGGCGAGTATTTCACGCTCAACCGCATGGAGATAGCTGCTGAGTTAGCTGCAGAGTCGGGCAAGCCGCTATTCGAGGCGCTGATTGAGGTTGACGGTACAGCGCGCTACTTCGAGTACTACGGCTGCCAGTCTGATAATTTCCAGGGAGATAGTATCCCGCTAGGTGATGCCTATATCGACTTTACTGAGCTAGAACCTCTGGGTATCTCAGCGCAAATTATCCCCTGGAACTATCCGCTAGAGATGGTTGGGCGCAGTGTCGGTGCTGCATTAGCGGTTGGCTGTGTGACGGTTATCAAATCACCCGAGCTCGATCCGCTCTCGAGTCGGCACTTTGCCCTGGCGGCAGAATATGCTCAGTTCCCCGTGGGTGTCATGAACCTGGTGTGTGGTGAAGGCGCCGTCGCCGGCGCTGCGCTCGCTAGCCACCGCGATGTGGATCAGGTGGTCTTCACTGGATCGGTTGCAACCGGTCGCAGTGTTGCCATGGCCGCTGCTCAAAATCTGATTCCCTGTGTGCTTGAGCTCGGTGGTAAATCGGCAGCGATTGTGCGCAAAGATGCTGACATGGATCTGCTCATTGAGAGCGTGCGCTGGGGAATTTTCTTCGGCGCCGGGCAGGTCTGTTCAGCCCTTTCTCGCGTGATTATTCACCAGGATCTGCTGCAAGAGTTCACTCAGCGTGTTTCGCAGCTGGTTAGCTCTATCGAGGTGACAGATGCCTTTGCGGTAGCTGAAGAGAGCCTGATGATGGGCGCAATGGTCAATAGAGTTCAAAGGGACAGAGCCGCTGGAATGGTGCAGCAGGCCTTAGATGAAGGGGCGAAATTATTGGCACAGGGCAGTGCGCCAGGCCAGGGTGCCTTCTATCCGCCGACAGTCCTGCAAGTGACCCCCGAGAGCCAGATCGCTCAGACCGAGGTGTTCGGCCCAGTCCTGTGTGTCATTCCATATAACATTGAGGAAGAGGCCTTGGCGATTGCCAACGGTACAGACTATGGCTTAGTGTCGGGGGTGTTCAGTCAGGATATCAACGCCTGTCTGAATTTGGCGCGGCGCTTGCGAGCGGGTCAGGTGTTTATCAATGAGTGGTTCGCAGGCGGTGTAGAGACCCCCTTTGGCGGGGTAAAACAGAGCGGCTATGGACGTGAAAAAGGTCGCGAGGCTATGTTGAACTACGTTGCGACCAAAAATATTGCAGTTCGACTGCGCAGCTAGTGGCTACTATTTAAAAATTAGGAAGAGAGATGTCAAAAAGCTATCAGAATTACATTGGCGGTACCTGGGTTGACGGTTCAGGCGAAGTTGAAAATCTAAACCCATCGGATACACGTGATGTTATCGGGCTTTTTGCTCAAGGTAGCTCAGCGCAGGTTGACCAGGCAGTGACGGCTGCGGCAGAGGCCCAGTCAGTCTGGAACAGCTACGGATTAGAGAGACGTCAAGCAGTGCTTCAGGCGATCGGTGAAGAGTTGATGGCGCGTAGCGCTGAACTCGGCGAGTTGCTTAGCCGCGAAGAGGGCAAACCGCTGGCAGAGGGCAAGGGCGAGATCTACCGTGCAGGTCAGTTCTTTACCTATTACGCTGCCGAGTGTCTCCGTCAATTGGGTCAGAACGCCGATTCGGTTCGCCCCAATATTGAGATTGATGTACGTCGCGAACCGGTTGGCGTAATTGCAGTTATCAGCCCGTGGAACTTTCCAACCGCGACGGCGGCTTGGAAGATTGCCCCAGCGCTCTGTTACGGCAATGCGGTTATCTGGAAACCGGCGAATCTTACGCCAGCCTCTGCAGTGGCTCTGACAGAAATTATCGCCAAACAGGACATTCCGGCAGGGTTGTTTAACTTGGTAATGGGCTCGGGTTCAGAGGTGGGTGAAGCGCTGGCGGCTCACAAGGGTGTAAAAGCTATTTCGTTTACCGGATCTGTGCCCGTCGGCAGGCGCATCGCTCAAGTTGCCGTGAGCAACTTCACCAAGCTCCAGATGGAGATGGGCTCGAAAAATGCGTTGGCAGTGATGGATGATGCTGACCTTGATCTGGCAGTGACGGTTGCACTCGGTGGTGCCTTCGGGGGAAGCGGTCAAAAGTGTACCGCTTCGTCACGTTTAGTGGTGCATGAAGGCATCCATGATGCCTTCGTTGAGAAACTCATTGCCGGTGCAAAAGCGATGCAGGTTGGTCACGCACTGGAGCAGGGCACGCAGATGGGACCAGTTGTCTCCCAGACTCAGCTAGATGAGAACCTTGAGTACGTCCGTCTGGGAATGAGTGAAGGTGCTGAGCTAGCCTGTGGCGGCGAGCAGTTGGAACTTGCAACGCCTGGCTTCTACATGAGCCCCGGGGTGTTCTTGGGTACGCGCAACGACATGCGTATCAATCGCGAAGAGATGTTTGCGCCACTGACCTCGGTGATTAAGGTGGGTAGTTATGATGAGGCGCTAAGCGTTGTAAACGATACTGATTTCGGGCTTACCTCAGGTATTGTTACGCGCTCGTTGGCACGCGCAAATCACTTTCGCCGCAATGCTCAGACCGGTGTCGTGACGGTAAATCTGCCAACGGCCGGTACCGATTATCATGTGCCCTTCGGTGGCCGCGGTGAGAGCTCATATGGCCCCCGTGAGCAGGGTCGCACAGCGGATGAGTTCTTTACCCTGGTTAAGACGGCCTACATCAGTGCCGGTGATGATCTATGAGAATCGATGCGCTTCAGTACTGCAACTATTCAGAGAAGATCTTCCGTCAATGGCGCGAAGCGCAATTAGATGCGGTTCACGTAACTATCGCCTATCACGAAAATTTTCGGGAAATGGTTGCGAATCTTGAAGCCTGGAACCGCCACTTCGAGCGTTTTCCAGAGTTGATTTTCAAAGGCACAACGGCAACTGACGTAGATCTGGCGCATGCCAGTGGTAAAACTGCGGTGTTTTTCGGCTTTCAGAACCCCAGCCCGATTGAGGACGACATAGGTCTGGTCGAGATCGTGCACCAGCTCGGTGTACGCTTCATGCAACTGACTTACAACAACCAGTCGTTGTTAGCTTCAGGCTGCTATGAGCCGGTCGATGCAGGTATCAGCCGAATGGGTAAAGAGGTTATCGCCGAGATGAACCGCGTGGGGCTGGTTGTTGATATGTCTCACTCGGGTGATCGCAGCACGATTGAAGCGGCCGAGATATCATCGCGGCCGATCGTTGTGACGCACGCAAACCCACACGAGTGGCATCCGGCGCTGCGCAACAAACGAGAGGAGGTTCTGCGAGCTGTGTTTAATAGCGGCGGCATGATCGGATTCTCGCTTTATCCACACCATTTGAAGGATAAAAGCGACTGCACACTGGATAGCTTTTGTCGCATGGTGGCTGATACGGCTCATAAGTACGGCATCGAGCACATAGGTATCGGCTCAGATCTTTGTCAAGACCAACCCGATTCAGTGGTTGAGTGGATGCGTGTTGGTCGCTGGACTAAGCAGATCGATTTTGGCGAGGGTTCCAAAGCTGCTCCAGGTTTTCCTGATCAGCCTGATTGGTTCGCTGATAGTCGGGGTTTTAATGACTTGGCGGCGGGCCTCTCTGCCGTCGGTTTTTCTGATGCAGATGTGGGGCTGGTGCTCGGTGATAACTGGCATCGCTTCTTCCGCGATAACTTTTGCGCGATAGGCTGATGATTTAAGCCCGCGTTGGAGGTGGTGAGATGAGTATTGCGCTTCGTACACCTGATCGATTGATGAAACTGAATCGACTTGGTTCATTTCATCCGAGCCGTATGAGTTTTATGCACCAACTGCTGCGGCGAATGGGACGGGAGCAGTGGCGTTATGAGCAGCGGCTGTTTGATATAGATGGGCGGGGCGTGGGTCGTGCGGTGTTAACGATGCACGGGCCAGAGCGCAGCTACTCCTTGGTCGCCTTCGCCCACGACCTGCCCGACGAGCTCAGATCAGACCGGGTTATTGCTCAAGCTTGGGATGCTACGTTTTGCATGTTTGACGGCATTCCAACGCCACAAGATGTAGCTCGCTTGGAAACGCAGGTGCCCGGGCAAGAGACTGCTCGTTTGACGCCTACTGAACTCTGCCTTTCGCGCGCTAACCGTTCAGTGCGACTCTGGAACACGGTGGTAGAAGCTCTGAGTCGTGGAGAGCAGCCGAGTCTAGATACCCTCAGTGAAGTGGGGTATCTGATGCGCACTACTGCGGTCTATGGTTCCGGCAAATTTGGGCTATGTGACCGTTTTGCTATTGCCGATCGTCCTGAGTTTAATTCGCCCTTTCAGGCGGAGATGTTAACAGTCTTCTTGATTCGCCAGTTTGTGCTGGATCTACTCAATAAATGCGCCCGCAACCTGGGTGGTGATGTCGCTGCTGAGTTGTCCCCTGGATTAGCACGCACTTTGGGTATTGGTAACTCTACAGGGCTCGGAATGGCGCCTTTTTTGGTTAACCATCCGCGTCTGATTGACCGTTGGATCGGCGCGCGCGAGGGTGCTCTCGCGGAGATCTGTGAGAACGGCAGTTTTGCACCTGAGCATCTATCTCGGGCTTTGGCTCGGCTCTCTAAAGGTAAGGCTGATCTGCCGCGCTGGAGAAGTACGCATCCGTATCAAGTTGAACGCGTTTCCCAACTAGGGCGCGACCTTGATAGCTTAGATGCAGTAGATCTTTCGTCACCGTTGGCTAGTTTGCAGTGGGCGGAGGAACAGCTCTCAGACGAGGGGCGTGAGTTCTGGATAACTTGTCTGTTAGAGGCCTATCCTGAAGTCGCTGATCGATGGTCAGAGCAGATGTCGATTGATGAGTCTTGCGACTACGAAATTGACGGCCGTTGGTCGCTGCGGCAAATGCTGGATGCCATAGAAGAGCATTTCGGTTGGGCGCTTCAGCGTGACTGGGGTGCGTCAGATACTGCTCGCGTTTGGTATGTTTCGCAGGAGAAGCTGGAACCGCGTCTAGCTGAGCGCGCTGAAGAACCGGTCGAGCCCTATGAGCAGCCTTTGGCCCCCGGGCGTGATATGGCAAGCTTTGCTCAAGCCTTGCGGCAGAGCGATGCAATTAATCTGGCTAGCTTCCTATTGCGACAGCCAGAGTATCGTCATACTGCCAGGCGTTTGCAGTGGGTGTGTAAGTCCCCGTTTGGTGAAATCCATGACAACACCATTTCGGCGGAACTCAAACCTATCGATATGCTCCGTCTAAAGCTTTCATTTTTCGGAGCCAACTACTTCGATCCCCGATCCGATCGGTGGTTACGCATCTGTATGTTTTCTGACGCGCCCCTCGCTTGCGAACTTTCAGCCTCAAACTGTGAAGGTTGGGGTTAAGTGAAAGTTAGTTTTAATGAACTAGAGGCTCGGCTAAAAAAGGCGGCGAAGGGCGCTGGTTTGCCCTGGGGTTTAGCAGAGGAGTTCGCTAAATCACTGGTGTGGTTAGCGCGGCTAAACGTGCGTTTGGAAATTTGGGTTACAGAATTTTTAAAAGATCCGAAATGTGCCGATCAACTAGCGCAATGGTCTTACGCGTTGGATCTGCGAGTTGTGACCGCTGCGCCGACCACTTCAGAGATTGGCAAACGTTGGATCTGGCTGGGGTTTCAAGGGCGTTTGGCAAAGACAATGAACGCTGAGCTGGACCTTGAGAGTGCTCGAGTAAGCTCCACCAGACTTGAGCTGGTTGGGCAGTCAGAGGTTAAGCTTTACTCGCAATCCTCAGATGCGATCTTGCGAGCTGATGTTGGCTCAGCTCTGTGGCATGAACTTGAAATTTTTGAATACAGAACTTACGCCCCTGAGTCAGAGGCCTCTCGTTTGAAGGGAGCGGGAGCCGGTGTCACGGACAATGATTAATCTGTCGCAATGACGCAAGTCGGAGCTCCGTAATTCAGCTAAAAGTGCGGTTTGGCTGAACAATAAATAAAGGAGCTCGGCAGATGAGTCAGTCACCACTTCCTCTGGCTGGTGTAAATGTTGTCGACTTTGGGCAGTACATCGCAGGCCCCGCGGTCGCGATGATCTTAGCCGACTTGGGTGCCACAGTTGTTCATATTGATCCGCCAGGTGGCTCGCTCTGGGATAATCCCGCAAATGCTGTTCTCAACCGCAACAAGTTAAGCGTTGAAGTTGATCTAAAAACTGAGCAGGGTCTAGCCGATGCGCTTGCTCTTATAGCTCAGGCCGATATCGTTATCGAGGGGTTTCGCAATGGCGTAATGGCACGCTTGGGTATCGACTTTCAAGCGCTGCGCGAACAACGACCTGAACTTATTACGCTGAGCATTCCTGGTTTCGCTTCAAATGATACGCTGCGCGCACACTGGCGCGCCTTTGAGAGTGTAGTGGCGGCGCAGTCCGGCGTTTTTACTGATATGGGGCTTAACCGGGTCCTGATGGGTATCAACCCGTCATTCTCACCCCTGCCGCTGAGCAGCGCATACGGTACCATGCTGGCAGCCTCCTCGGTGGTGATAGCGCTGCAGGCGCGTGAGCGGATAGGCTATGGCGATCACATAGAGGTGCCGCTGGCAACCGCCGTAATGGAGGGGCTCTGCTACAACTCGATTGAGATCGATAATCTGCCTGAACGCTACCTGACCCAGCGCGAACGAGAGATTAATCGCCGTCGTGCTGAAGATCTGCCGATGGATCTGGGTTTTGAGGATCTACAGGATCTGCTTGACCCCTTCTATCGCTCCTATCGCTGTAAAGACGGGCGCTACTTTTATGTTGTCTGCCCAAGTCACCGTTTTCATGCCAAGCGCTGCTTGCAGACACTTGGTATCTATGACGAGCTAGTCGCAGAGGGTTTGCAGGAGCAAGTTGACACCTATCTGCCGCAGAGTCAGTGGACCTCTGATGTCAGCCTTGGAGTCTACCCCTTACCCAAACGCTGGGCGGATCGCATTGCTGAACGCATGAAAGAGATCTTCCTAACGCGAAGTGCGGCGGAATGGGAGAAGATATTTGGCTGGGGTAAGTTTCCCGGAGCGCGTCAGCGCTGGCTGCAGGAGTGGATGTACGACGATCATGTTGAGATGGCAGGCCTGATGCTGCATGTTGATGATCCGCAGTATGGCAGAATGCTTCAGCCCGGTCCTTTGGTCTGGTTCCGCGAGAGCGCGGAGAGGATGGCAACTCCAGCGGGCCGCACCTGGGGTAGTGTCGGTGAGGCGCTTGATAGGCTGCGACAGAATCCACGTCCAGAGTTTAATTTTACCAATCCTGATCAGGCCTGGATGCATGGGCTGAAAGTGCTTGATCTGTGTAACGTAATAGCCGGCCCCCATTCGGTTGGTTATTTCGCTCGATTTGGCGCAGAGGTGATCAAGATCGATCCGGCTACGCCACTCTACGATGCCTGGAATACGGTTATTTTTGGTATGTCGCACATGCGCTCGAAGCGCTCAGCCCTGCTCGATATCCGTGAGGGTGCCGGGCGAGAGGCTCTGGAACGCCTGATTAAGCAGGTGGATGTGGTTGTTTGGAATGCCACTGATGCTCAGGTCGCAGAGATGCGACTGGACCGAGAGCATCTGCAGCAGATCAATCCGAATGTCGTCCTCTGTCAGTTGGATTGCTTTAGCGGTATTCGCCCTGGGCCGAAAACTAACTACCTTGGCTACGACGATCTGGTACAAGCCTGCACCGGTATCATGCAGCGCTTCGGTGGATCGATGGATCGAGTGGAGGAGCATGCCCACGTCGGTACGATTGATGTCATGTGTGGTTTCGGGGGGGCAGTGGGTGTTGCTGCTGCGCTGTACCAACGTCAGCGCACGGGTTTTGCCGGACGGCCGAAAACCTCCCTGTCAGCGTTGAGCGGATTAGCGCAGATTCCTTTCTGTCATGACTTTCAGGGCAGGGGGGCCTTCAACGAGCCCAGTGGTCCTTATGTCCGCGGATACAACGCGTTGGAGCGTTTGTATGAAGCTGCGGATGGATGGATGATGATAGCCTGTCAGGATAGTGATTTGGCCTCTCTTGAAGCTGTGGTTGGTAAATTGCCGGAAGTTGAGTATGAACGTGCGGAGTATCTGGCAAACGTGCTGGCGACACGTAAACGTGACGAGTGGGTGGAGCAATTTCAACTCTACAATCTTGCTGCAGCTCCTTGTGGCAAAATGGAGGCCTTGCGCACAGAGTACAGTCGTCCGTATGACAATAGTTGCGGAACTGAGCAGGGTAGTTATGCGTTTAGTATCTATCCTGACCATCCAGCTGGACGTCGGGTGGTGCAGCTGGATGCCTGCGCTGTACGCTCGCGCCGCGCGCCTTTAATAGCTCCGCGCCCGAGTGAGAAGTATGGCGCCTCAACCCGAGCTGTTCTGGGGCAGGTCGGTTATACCGACGCTGAAATTGATTCTCTGATCGAGCGGGGTATTGCGTCTGAGAGCTGGAGTGTAGAGTACTTCCCCTCTTAAGAGTTAGGGCTCAGACCAATTCTCTGGGCCCAATTATCTAGCTCTTCAGTAGATCGGCTTCAAATGGGAAATGCGTGAGGTTTTCAAACCCGGTCTCTGTAATCAGAATTTGATCCTCTAGCTTGACTCCCTCTTTTCCCCCCACCGCGCCAACGTAAGCTTCAACGCAGAGAGTCATGCCAGGTTCAAGCACTCCGGGATAACCGTGGTGCTCGACATCCTCCGGGTAGCGCACGCAGGGGTACTCATCACAGAGACCAACGCCGTGCATGATTACGCCATAGCGCTGCGCACGAAACTCCTCTGGTAAACGATGGGCGTGCTGGGTTATCTCTTCGAGCGTCATACCGGGTTTTAGTATGCTCATGTTGGTTTGAATATGCTCATAGGCTAGCTGGTAGAGATGCTTCTGCTCTGCGGTGGGCTTCACATCGCCAATAATCCAGGAGCGGGAGATGTCAGCACAGATACCGTAAGGTCCGATAAGATCCGTGTCGAAGGCGAGCATATCACCCGCTTGGACCTCGCGCGGTCCGGACTCTTGAAACCACGGGTTGGTGCGCGGACCCGAGGAGAGCAGGCGGCACTCAATCCATTCGCCCCCGCGCCGAATATTCTCGGCGTGGAGTACGGCCCAGATATCATTTTCGGTAACGCCAGGTTGGCTAGCCTGGCGCATCAGGCGCATAGCGCTCTCGGTGGCTGCAATTGAGCAACGCATGGCGTTGATCTCATCAAGCGACTTTATGACACGTGCGTGCTCCATGACGCGCTGACCATCGCTGACTTCAATACCAAGCGCCTCAATAGACCAGAGGCCTGCAATCTCAATCTTATCGATGGCCAGTCGTCTGTTTTTACCGGCGTGAGTTCGCAATAGCTCATCAATCTCTTGCGCGAACTCTGCGGCATACTGGGCTGTCTTGTCGCCCGTTTCAAAGTAGAAAAACGATGCGCCTGAGCGGACCTCTCTCACCAGAGGCAAATGCGCCGAAAGATGATCACAGTTATGGAAGTCCCAGAGCACCATGTAACCGTTCCCTGAAACGTAACAGGCGCGCGCATGGTTGTGGGTTATCCACACCTGCATATTGGTGGTGTCTGTGGCGTAGCGGATATTCAGGGGATCAAACAGTAGAATGCCAGCTAGATCCTGAGCCTGGAGCTGTTGCACGATGCGCTCAAGACGGTAGTTTCTCATAGCATCTAGGTTGGGGGTAGTTAGGCCCAGCTCACTCCACTCATCAAAGGCGAGCCGGGTAGGGCCAATCTCGACTCGGTCGTTGTTGTCCGGTGAACCGTCAGGTTTCAGTAACCTTGAGGGTCGAACGTAGGTTTCCATTTTGCTCATGGTGGCGGCCTCCCGCGAGAGTTGGATATCAGACAAGAATATGAAAAGTTGATGACGCGAGTAAGTAGCCTGGCGCGAATAGACAAGTTTTGCGTTATTGCAGAAAAATAGGCAGTGTTAATCATTAGGTAAATTGCACCTACAAACATCTAATAGGGATCAAATCTAATGCCCAATCTCTCCTTACAACAGATAGAAACACTCTGCTATGACGCTCTTCGTGCTTGCGGTGCATCGGAGCTGCAGGCGCGTGCCGCAGCGCTTGAGTTGATGGACGCAGAGGCTGAGGGTATTCGAAATGTGGGGTTGGGTTATATCCATCTCTATCTAAAGCACCTGCGCTGCGGCAAAGTGCTGGGGGATGCTCAACCCAAGGTGGTGAAGAGTTCAGCGGCTGCGATAGTGGTTGATGCTGCTCACGGTTTCTGTCACACAGCCTATCTACATGCTGAAGAGCAGCTTATCGAAGCGGCCAAGTTGCAGGGGGTGGCTACCATGGTTATTCACCGCTCCTATTCAGCAGGTGTACTGGGTTGGTTTGCACGACGGCTCGCTAAGCGCGGGTTGGTCAGTCTAATGTATGCCAACTCTTCTAAAGCGGTGGCAGCGCACGGGGGGCGAGTGCCGTTCTTCGGGACCAACCCGATGGCCTTTGCCGCACCAAGAGCCGGCGATGAGCCGCTGGTATTCGATATGGCGACCGCATCTACCGCACGGGTCAACCTCGTTAAAGCGGCTAGAGACGGAGTGCCTATCGAACCTGGACACGCGATTGACCCTGATGGTAACCCAACGACTGACCCTGCGCTTGGTCTCAAAGGTGCGCAACTGCCTCTGGGCGGCGCGAAGGGTTTCGGTTTAGGGCTGATGGTGGATATTCTTGGAGGCGTACTCAGTGGTAGCAACTGTTCATACGAGGCATCTATGTTTTCGACAGAGGAGGGTGGGCCTCCTAATGTCGGGCAGACCATCATCGCCTTTAGCCCCGATTACTTCGCTTCGGGTTTTATCGAGCACCTAGAACAGATGTTGGCGGATCTTACAGAGGATAACGACGTGCGAGTGCCGGGTGAGCGCCGTGGCCAGTTGCGTGCTAAGCATGAGGCTGAGGGTGTTGAGGTGCCGCAAATGCTTTTGGATCAGATAGCAGAGCTTCAGAAATAGGAGAAATAGGGGGCTGACCCCAATTAACGGCTTGCTTGTGTGCGGCCTCCCTGTTTAAATACGCGCCGTCCTCAAGGTATGCACCAATGCAGGGTGTACAGGACTCCTATCTTAGCGAGGGGTACCTAGAGGTTTTTCAAGTAAAAAGGGTCTTACCCCTTTTCCTACGCTAGTGACGCGGGTATAATGCGCGTCCCTTACTTGTAGGGTAGTGGCTCAATTGGCAGAGCAGCGGTCTCCAAAACCGCAGGTTGGGGGTTCGAGTCCCTCCTACCCTGCCATCTCCTTTGAGATGGTAAGTTATTGAAACAAGTAGGCTATCTGATTTTAACCTGAGGCTTTTACGTGAACGCAAAAGTAGAAACCCAAGTATCCAAGCTCGACGGTCTTAAGTGGCTGGTTGTTGTCGCGCTTGTAGCAGTTGGTGTTGTTGGTAATTCGATGTTTGCCAACGAGTCGCTGCTTTATCGTGTACTGGCTTTGGTGGCTTTGGCGATCGTGGCAGGCTTAATTGCCCTGCAGACGGCAAAAGGTAAAGCGTTCTTCCAGCTCTTTAAAGAGGCGAAGAACGAGATTCGTAAAGTGGTGTGGCCT
>Ga0209555_10000892_pt1 | contig 24206 bp, 19 predicted proteins | sample SaaInl85LU_5_DNA_FD_184643 | JGI IMG/M metagenome (GOLD analysis project Ga0209555, IMG submission 184643) | Marine microbial communities from expanding oxygen minimum zones in the Saanich Inlet - ESP_85LU_5_DNA (SPAdes) (version 2) | ecosystem: Environmental > Aquatic > Marine > Intertidal... | reverse complement strand
ATTACTCTCATTACATTGTTTGAAGCATTAGTAGGATCTACAACTAGAGTTGAAGCATTACCACCAAAATCAGTCATTGTGTAATCTACTGTAGTACCTTCAAAAGTAACTGGCAAGTCAATTTGAGACAAAGCAGGAGGAGGTGAAGTAACAAACATCACATCGTCAAAATAGAAAGTATCTTGAGCACCAGCGGTATTGAAGTCAAAGAATATAGAAGCCATATTGTAAGTGTTCGCAGTATTAAGCGGAGCACCTGCAGGGGAGGCGAAGTTAAAAGTAAGAGTGTCCCATCCACCAGCAACAGTAGTTACAGCGTCCGTTTCACAGTTGATATTACCATTAGAGGCATCTTCTACTTTTAATCTAACAGTTTTACCAGCAGCTGCAGACCAAACTTTTACAGTCATTAACGTATCGTTAGCAGTAAAAGGTATCGCTGTAGCAAAACCAGAAGCAGTTCCAATTGTAGTACCCGCCCAAGTTTGAGCACCAGTAGTTTTGATTACTCTCATTACATTGTTTGAAGCATTAGTAGGATCTACAACTAGAGTTGAAGCATTACCACCAAAATCAGTCATTGTGTAATCTACTGTAGTACCTTCAAAAGTAACTGGCAAGTCAATTTGAGTAAGAGGTGGGTTTGGTCCAGAAATAACTACAGAGTCAAGTCCTATTCCTGTTGCAGTTGTATTTTGGATAGATATTATATATTCTATACTTGTGCATCCAGTTGGGATAGTTATGGAATCGGTATACATAATAAAACCTGTTCCAGATATTGTTTGATATGGACCGTATGTTCCATAAACCGAATTTGTATTGTCATAGTAGTTCACTCTTACATCACCTGCCGACCCTTCAATCCACATATTTATGACATATTTGTCACCAGGAACCACAGTTAAAGACTGGGTGGTTAATCTTTTGTGGCTAGTAGATGTATTTACAATATTTGCATAGGAACTGCCATAAACTGATCCTGTAGAGACCTGATTAACAGCAGATGAAGCGAAACTTGTTTTTGAACCAAAGAAATCAGTTGGATTTCCAGCACTCCAAGTTGATAAATCACTTTGAAATATTACTTGGGAAAACGATGCATTTACCATCAAGGCAATAGCAACTAGGGTTATTAATTTTTTCATAATTTATTTATTAGCTGATTTAATTATTTTTTCTGTTGATAGGTTTCCTAGACTGTCTTTAATTAGAATAAAATAGGAACCCGATGTAATGGTTGATAAATCTAATATGATACTATTCGAATTTATTTGAGACATGAATATTAATTGTTTACCCGTAAGATCAAAAACGGCAATTTCATCCAATTGGTTTTCACTTGAAATCGTTAGTTGATTATTAAAAGGATTAGGATATAAATTGAAAGAGGAAATACTATTATTTTCTCTTAAACTTATCGTGTTATCATTTAAAAACTTGAAGTTATCCAAATAAATAGTATCCACCGTTGTAGTCGCTGGATTTAATAGTAGCACAAAACTATTTATCTCAATACTTGGGGAAATAGAGGATAAATCCATTTCGAATGTCGTCCAGCTAGAAGAGTTAGGAACAGTAAATGTTGTGTCTTTAATGTTATTCCCAGAATTATCTTGCATAACCATTAAAAAATCACATGTCGCATAAGGATTGTATAAGTCTATTTGAGCCTTATTGAAAGTAGATGAATAAAAAGGATGATTCAGTGCGCCTCCAAAAGCACCATCATTCGTTGGGGGAGTATATTTAATGAATTTCCCGCAAATAGCTGAAGTGTTAATACCTGCTTGTAACGGATTAGTTTCTGATTGCAAATGTGTTCCGTTAGCAAAAGTAAAAGATACATTTCTTTGACATTCATAATCTTCTCCTATAGTGGTATCAGTAGCTACTGCTGAACAAGGATCCAAAATATCTGGACCCATTATATCATCAAAAAGGTATGTGTCAGAATTAAAACTATTAGGGTCAAACAAGAGTACCATTCTACTTACACTTGTATCAGAAACCGTAGCGTCTGGTCTATTGACTAAATTAAAAGTGAGAGTTTCCCAACTGTTAGCTACAGTAGTTGTGGCAGTATATTCGCTGTGTCGGCCTGTAGGAAAGTTGGTTGGTTGTGCCGCTACTTTGTCTTCTAAAGTTATTTGTATAGTTTTGCCAACCGCAGGGCTGTAAACTTTCAAAGTAATTTTTTTTGTACCGGTTCTGTAATCCGCAACACTTCCTATCTTATTAGATCCCGCAGGCTCTACCAAGATTACGTCATATTGAGAACCAGAACTTCTAGTGTATTGGGCGCAAACTGCACTTGAATTTATACCCGTTGTGGATGGATTGGCAAAGGTTTGGTTGAATACGGAACCATTAAAAAACGGATAAACAACTTTACCTTGAACATCAAAATCGTCCCATGAGCTTTGAGACAATCCGTTATTCTGCAAAATTATTAAGCTTGCAGAAATTATTAAGAGTAAACTTTTTTTCATTTTGATTGGTTTTACTTATTATTTAAAGAGATTAATTTTAATTGCTACTTATTGTTTAATGTACAATTAGTAAAGACGAATATACTGAATTAAAATGTGAGAAACAAATTTACTCTACGATGAAGGATTTTTTGAAATCACCAACTTTTAATACAAAACAGCCAGGTTCCACAATCCAATTGTTATTCTTGTTTACAAAAGCAAGCTCAGAAACGGGTATTGAAAAATAAACTGTTTCTGTATTTTGGGCTTTGATCATTTTTTTACTGAAGGCTCTTAATCTTTTAACACTAGGGGTAATTGAAGCAACAGTATCACTAACATAAACTTGGATAATTTCTTTTCCGTTAATTTCTGAGTTATTTGTGATATCTAATGAAAATGAAATTGTGTCATTTTGTGTAAAAGTAGATTTATTAAAAATTAAGTTTGAGTAAGTAAAATTAGAATAGCTTTGCCCGTAACCAAATTCCCATTGTGGGTCGAACCCCTTTTTACCAAAATCTTTGTCAAACACCTCGGTAAATTTATGGTCATAATTTATAAAAGTTCCAGTATGTCTTGGATATGTAAAAGGTAGTTTTCCGGATGGATTTGATTTTCCAAATAGAATTTGAGCTAAAGCTTCACCTCCAAAGTCTCCAGATAAATAGGTGTGCAAAATTGCGCTAGATTTAACTTCAACAGACTTAAGAATTCTGGGTCTATTAAAACTCATAACTAAAATAATCGGTTTATTTAGTTTGCTTAGTTCTTCAACCAATTCAACTTGAGCATCGGGTAAATTTAAATCATCTATATTTCCCGGGATTTCAGTTGCGGGCTGTTCTCCAACACATATTACTATTACCTCAGAAAGTTTAGCTTTTATAATAGTTTCATTTAAGTTTGATTTTCCATCTAGTTTAGAACCTTGTGAGAATAGTACCTCACCTTTACTTTGTTCTTTTATAGCCTGAAAAAATGTTTTTGCTCCTTTAGTGTTATAGGTAGTATCCATCCCTTGCCAGGTATGAGTCCATGCGCCATTTTGAATATTAAGAGAATTTGCAGCTGGGCCACATACTAAAATGGATGCATTTTCTTTTAATGGTAAAATATTCTTTTCATTCTTTAATAAGGTGATAGATTCTATAGCGGTGTTAAGTGCAATTTCCTTATGTTCTTCTGAACCAAATTTTTCATAATAGTTAAAATCTGGAATAGGATTTCGAAGAAGTCCAAGTTGCTTTTTAACCCATAAGATTCTTCTACAAGACTCATCTAATCTACTTTCTTTTATTTCTCCACTTTTAACTAAATCAATCAATGCTTTATTGAAAGAATAATCGTTCGGTGTCATACTCATATCAATTCCTGCAAGTATCGACATTTTAACAGCCTCTCGCATGTTGCGTGCAACTTTATGGTTAGTGTATAATTTAATTATATCCTCCCAATCTGTTACTGCTAATCCTTTAAATCCTAATTCTTCTCTCAACAAATTTTTCAAGATTATTGGATTCGCATGAACGGGTATTCCATTAATTTCACCTGAGTTAATCATAACCGTTAAAGCGTTTTCATCGATAGCTTTTTCAAAAGTGGGCAAGTAATATTCTCTTAGTTGTCTCTCTGGTATCCAAGCTGGAGTTCTATCTTTACCAGAAAGAGGTGTACTATACCCCAAAAAGTGTTTCATACAAGAAGCAACTTTTTCTGGATTAGAAGGATCGTTGCCTTGATAACCTCGAATGCATGCTTGGGTCATTTGTTTGGCTAAGTAGACATCTTCACCATAAGTTTCAAAAAATCTCGACCAAAGAGGTTGTCTTCCAATATCCAAAACTGGTGAAAAATTCCATGGAATACCTGACGCTCTGCATTCATATGCAGTTACTGAGGCCGCCTGTTGAACCAGATCAGGATTCCAAGTAGCAGCTTGTCCAATTTGTTGAGGGAAAAGGGTTGCATCTCTCGTGTAATTCACACCGTGAATGGCATCAATTCCATAAATTATTGGAATTTTATTTCCTTGAGTGATTGCCTTTGTTTGTATTTCAGTAATTATTTCCTGCCAATGTGATCTCGTGTATGTATGACCTCCCACATTAAGAATTGATCCTACAAAATAATGATTTATGGCCGAATCTAATTTTGTACTATCCAATTGATGAGGAACTTCTAGATTGTATATTTCTCCTTTAGAAATCACATCTAAATTGATTTGAGTCATTTGCCCTACTTTTTCTTCAATTGACATTTTTGAAATCATGGATTCAATTTCAGTGTCAGCAATGGAAGAGTTAGTCTTATTAGTTTGACAAGAGTATATTAAAAACCATGCGCCAAATACTAGTATATTTTTCGTTTTTGAAGTGAACATTATTTTGTTATTTTAATTTCATCAAAGAAAACTTCACCGGAAGAAATTCCTTCAAAGTAAATTTGTTTAATTTGATCAAGGAGAAAATCTTTATCTTCTAACTGTAAGCTTTTTAGCTCAATTACGATAGATTTCCATTCTTTTTCAGTTACAGTTTGTAGATTCTTACTAGAGAAGATTTCAGTCTTATGTCCTTTAAAGTCCTCAATCATCACCTTGAAATTACTGTTTTTGGCGGATTTTAATTTAAAATGAATAGCTGAAGTTTCATTTACACCTCTCAAATTGATAGCATACCAGCCATTCCAATTGATTCCCCATTTTGCCCAAAGGCAGTCTTCCGAATTATATTTCCAACTGATGTAAGAATTACCTTCATTATCCTCTTTTTCTTTTAACTCTTGGCAGTAATTATTTTGGTAACCCCAAACGTCTTCTTCAAAATTTCCTTCTCTGTAAACAATTTGATTATAGTCTCCTTTTGGCTTCATTTGTTCTACAATGTCACGTGTTTTAGAATATTCTTCTTGAGAGTAATCTATAATTTCTATTTCATCTATGTAAAACGATCCTGATCCTTCAAGTTGAAATTGAATCTGTTTAATGGCATAAATATCTACTTCTTCTGGATCAATTGGAAAATGCCAAAGTGGGACTGTAATTTCTTTCCAGGTAGTATCTATTTCTAATCCATTTAAGTATTTACCTGCATCAATAAAGTAATAACTACCACCACCAGAAAAATCCTCAAGATTTGCTACAATTGGTAGTGCTTTTGCCGTTTTTGATTGAGTGCGTACGAAGAATCTTAAAGCTTTTTTAAACCTATCTGTACTTAAGTCAACAGGTTGCCAATTGTTAAAACTATTTCCAAAACCAATCCATTCACAATTCCCTTTGTTCCAGTCTAATTTTATACTTGATTTTCCAGAATAGGATACAGAATTGGTTATTTCAAAATTACCGCAATTAAATAAAGAATTCCACATTGTACCAGAACCTTCACTATAAAGAACTTGAGAATTATTTTCTAAAGTGACAGATTGCTCATATTTGTCATAAAGAACTTGCTCTTTTAATTTGATGCTCTCACAGTTGTAGACAATTAAAACAAATGATATGATAAATATTTTTCTCAAGGATTATAAGGTTTATTGGTTGTAAAAATTAAGTGATCTATCAATGCTTTAGCATTTCCGTTATCTCTATTTGCCAAATAAAATACGTTTATTGAAATGAGTTTAGAAGGTTCAGGAAGACCATTTCCATTAGTTGAAACTTGATTTCCATCTTCATCAAATTGTATATCTGAATATTTATAGCTTATTAAATTCCAACCGTCTTTTTCGTACCAATATTCATAAATGAATCTATCTTCTGTTGCTTCATCAAAAACTCCATCGCCATTTTCGTCTTCGTCAAACCAAAATTGTAAAAAAGTATTTCCTATTCCTGTATTTTCTATAGGCTTGAAAGCCATATTAAAATATAAATTTGAAGCAGTTGCAGGTAAACCAAAAGTTCCTGAATTAGGCTTAATCATCACAGATCCAATTGCCCAGTCCCAAGGCACTAAACCGCTAAATCCGTAATGACAATTGCCTTTCGCGGATTCTCCAGTGCTACATTCGATTTGACCTGTTACAGTAGTTTGATTAAATTTACTCCAGTTTGATCCTTCTCCGTTTTCGAAACTGGTAATTAATATTCCATCATCCATTTTGGTGTTTGTAATAGAAACCGTATCGTATAAAATCGGAGAATCATCTTCTTTTGGAAAAGATATTTCAATTAAAGCATTTTCTAATCCGAAACCAGGGAAAGTATTGGCTCCACCATCCCATGCTGAATTGTCTATACTTAATATCCGGTCAGAACCAGTTATGGTTCTCTTGGCACCCGTTGTTTCTCCGGTAATGGAAATTACCCATGTGGTATTTTTCGACAATTCACCACTAAAAAACAACTCGTTATCTACTGGGAAATTTGCAGTATTTTTATTTATTTTAATGTTTTCGATGATTGAAAATGGGCCAAATAAGTCGTTTAAATTTGGTCCATCAAAATTGTTAGTGTCTTCTTTTCTACAAGAAGATGCAAACAAGATAACTATTAGAAGTAGGTTTGTTTTTTTCATAGTTTAAAAGAATAAAGAGTAAAGAAATGAAAATTGTGAAATTCCGTAATTAATCGAATTGGTAGTTTTATGATTTATATCGAATATTTGATACTGAACAGACAATGTGTTCTTATCACTGAATCTGTATCTCATTCCGGCAGCATATGTGTTTTCTGTAAAATCGTAATCAACTACATCGAAATTAACTACAGTATTGAATTGATTTCTCTCATTTACATAAGCTTTTCCATTTACTCGCCAAAGTTTAGCTCCAAAGAGTAAATCAAGTTTTTCGGCAAATTCCCAAGAAATTCCTGCGTCTATAAAGGTGCTATTCAGATTCCCTTTTTCATAATCTTCGCCATTACGAGATGTATTTTCATACCTCAGTCCTAAGTCAACTTTTAATTGTTTTTTCCATCCAAAAAAATCATTGATATAGACGTCAGTTCCCGCTTTAAGAAGTATGAATTGCTTTTTGTTATTCGTACCGGTTCCTCTAGACTGAGTCATAAAAGATGCGTTGATGAAACTGTTTTTAAATTTAGTAGAATCAGTTCTTAATAGATTTACATAAATTCCTTTCCTATTTGGAGTGGCAATTCCATAGGGTGACATATTGTTGTAACCTGCGAAATAGGGTAGGAGTCGTTCACTGATTTTAAATGAATTTTCTGTATTTCCACTAATTACATCCGTATAACTAATAGGTCTTCCCAAAGCATTATTTGTGATTTGTTGATAAAGACCTGGGAATCGAGAATAATCTATTCGTCTAGTTTGTGCTCCTGAAGAGAGAAAATCAGCGCCAACGTCTTTGTAACCAAGTTGAATTTTTAGATTTTTATTTTTCAGGTGAGAAACTAAAGCTATGTCATAAAACCAATCTTCAATAGATTCAGGAGCACGGTTATCGTTGTAGTTGCTGTAACTTGTGCTTGATATTCCTGCTTCAGATTTCATTCCAATGTCGGTTGTTTTATTTATGTCTTTAGTGTAAAGCATATCAAAAGTATGGACATTATTTTTGTACTGAATACTATCTTGTATGGTTTCGGAAAGATCAAATACGTTGACTGAATTAAATCCAAAAGTTAGATTGTCACTTTGTTTTATTTTAATAGTTCCTCCTCCATAAAGCCTCTCTGGTTCGACAATTCCATCGGTAGGTCTCTGTCTTGTAATAAATCCTTTAACGTTAATCTCTCTAAGGAATTCACCAAATTCTAATCCGAAATTCATTTTTGCACCTTGCATTCTCCAGGTGTTATCATCATTATAAAACATATCATAATGAACGATTTCCCTTCTCAAATCAAAAACATCTCCTTCATTTATCACTCCTTCTTCAAGAGTATTGTGTAGGGTGTAAGGCGTCATTTTCAAGTCAATATCCCCAATTTCATATTTCACAATATTACCAGCGACACCTTTCAGTGATAGCTGTCGAACATCAAAAGTGACTCCACCTCCCCAAAAACCACCTAGTTCGTTTCTTATCCTAAACATACCAATTACTTCAGTATTTGAATTAGGACTAAGACTAAACCCTAGATCCAATAATGTATGTCCATAATTGGATTTACGAGTCGTGACTGAATCTAAAGATTCGTCTAGGTTCAAATTGTTTGATAGAAAATAGCCTCGTGCAGCACCGTTTATTTGGAATTTTTTTTGTTGACCAATTGTAAAATTGGCTAATATTATCAATAAAAAAGTAAGTGTTTTTCTTTTCATTAGAAAATTATTTTTAGTTCAATAGTAGTTTCATGACCTTTAAATTGATCAAGTTCAAAATTTCTGTCGTCCAAGGAGAAGTAACGATGCCTTAAATATATTGCAGTGTTTTTAGCTAACATGTAATCAACCCCAAACCCTAATCCAATTCCTTCTTGGTTTCGAGGTTTACTCGATTCTATATTAATTTCTGTTGAATAATTTGCTATGGCTCGTTCCCAACCTAAATATTGCGAAACTACAACTTTAGGATGGATTCTGTAATAACTCTCTAATTGGTGGGAATAAAATCGAAGATAGGCTTCTTCTGTAAAAACTGTGACAGGAGAAAATTTAGTTTGAACTGAATTGTATGACCCTAAATAAAATAAATGCCATGGATTTCCAAAAAGGTTTAATTTATACTTTACTTGTGCCTCTATATTATTGAAAAATTTATCATTTACTACCTCACCTTTGTTGTCTAAGTCGTTTAAATTAATTGTTTGAAAAACATTTCTGAATAGAACAGATGTGGTGTTGTAGGGACCAACATTCGATGGAAAGCTAAATCTCCAAAATCGAGACATAGTTAATCCATTGACTGCATGACCATATGAAATGTTATTGTTTTCGTTAATAATTTCTTTAGCAACACCATTTCCAATTGAAACAGTAGCATCCTTTATTTTAAATTCAGTATTAATATTTAAACCTTGTCTGTTATTGGCCATTTGACCCATGCCTAGCATAGCACTTCCATTCTGTTGAAGCACTCCATTTGCACCTATAACTTGATTAGTGCCCACGGAAGCTGAAGTAGCCTCATTTACTGATGTATTTACAAATTCTGCGTTATTATTGACCACATTAGGACTAATTCTATAGTAGTGAAGTTCGAGTGGGATTTTAGTTAGTCTTTTTTTTAGGTTCAATTTAAGAGATATCATTTCACCATTACCAAGATCTTTAAATTCGTCTTGATAATGACCACCTCCAACTTCTCCAAGAATTGAAAAAGATTTTAAATCAAAAAAGAATTCACTCGTTAGAATGTTGTTCGATATAACTTTTGTGGCTAATTCATCGGAATAAGTTTTTCTGTTGAAACTATTTATGCTGATTCTATGTTTTTTAAAAGTTTTTGTAATACTCCCTGCTATTACATTATTAGGAATAGTGTTGTCATAAAACTTTATAAAATTATCGTTTGTACTGTCATTAGATACGTTTGATAAGTCTCTGAAGGCCGAACCAGCATTTTGGGTTTTTCCATACATCATGTTTAAAGTTAAACCCAGCGGTAATTCTGTTAAATCTAGAATGAATCCTTGCACAGCTTGCTGAGACCATCTTGTATCCTGCGAAATAGCTCCATTTTTATAATAATCCTCATACCTTTTATTTATATCTTTAAACTGGGGATCCCAAGGGTTGCGGTCAAAAATACTATAACGGTTATAACCTGCGAAAGATTTCATTGTGAAGGCAGTCATGCTATGCCAATGAATTCCTCCAGCTCTTACTGACATGTTTCCAAATTTAGTTTTGAAATTTCCGTAGAGATTAATTCCTAATTGCAAATTGTGATAGTAATCAAAGTTTCCATTATTTTGATTCCAGACAACCAAATCTGTACCAAAAGAGGTTCCTTTTGATGGACTTCCTGTCAAATTTAAAGTTAGTTCTGGAAGTTGTGATGCATCACCTACTATTATTGACCTATTAGGTAAATAAAGTGGTTGATCATTAAGTACACTGTACGTATATGGGTTTGTAAATAATCTATGCTGAGCAAAAAATCGATAATTTCCACTAACACTAAATGATTCAAGTGGAGCAGGTTTCACAATAGTATCTTGAGCAGATAAGTGAAAAGTGAAGAATAAAAATAAATAGGGGTAAAGTGATTTCATATTACCAGAAAATTGTATAAAGTACTATTAACATTATTATTACAGCATACGAAAGAACATTGTAAGTTTTGTCGGTTTTGAAAAAACCTTTTTCAATTTCAATTCCTTTAACATCATCTTTACCTTTATTTTGATTTAATGAAATACCAATCATTATTAAGCAAGTTGATAAAAATGTTATTGACATTTGATGCATGAACGGAAGGTTAGGGAAGAGTGGATTGTTTTCCCAGATTTGAGGACCGAATTTTAGATAAAAAGCAATAGGGATAGAAACTAAAGCACCAATAATTGCTGCTCTGGCAGTAGTTTTTTTCCAAAATAATCCTAGAATAAAAATAGCTAAAATACCCGGGCTCACAAGTCCTGTATACTCTTGGATGAACTGAAATACTTGATCAATTCCTCCTAGGATTGGAGCTAAAACTGCTGCAATAACAAGAGCTATTACTCCTGTTAATCTTCCTACTGTTACTAATTGTTTTTCGGATGCATTCTTATTAATTAGGGGTTTATATAAATCCATAGTAAAAATGGTAGCTGTACTATTTAACATTGAAGCTAAAGATGAAACAATTGCCGCGGCCAAAGCAGCTAATACTAATCCTTTAAGTCCAACAGGCACAAATGTAGAAACCAGCCAAGGATATGCTTTATCATTTTGATGATTTCCTGAAGCATCTAAAAATTCACTGGCAATATCTGGATTTTCAGAATACATTACGTAGGCTATAATTCCTGGAATTATAACAATAAGCGGAACAATCATTTTTAAAATTGCAGCAAACACAATTCCTTTTTGTGATTCTTTTAGACTTTTTGCAGCAAAAGTTCTCTGAATAATATATTGGTTGAATCCCCAATAGTAAATGTTAGCAATCCAAATACCGCCTACCAAGACTGCGATTCCAGGTAAATTATTATATTCTTTATGACCTTTTTCTAATATCATGTCAAATTTCTCCGGAGCTTTTGAGAAAATATATTCCATACCACCCCACAAGGAATGGTCTGGCGAAACATGATAAAGTGCAATCCCGGTCGTAATTAATCCTCCTATTATTAGTATTGCAACTTGAATTACATCAGTCCAAGCTACAGAGGATAGCCCTCCCCATACTGAGTAAGCAGTAGTAAATAAAGCTAAAACTATTATACTAGAAAGAATTAATGAGCCGTCTCCATTTCCAATAATTGTATCCATTGCTGTTGCTCCTAGGAACATCACGGCAGTTAAGTTTACAAATACGAATAAGGCAATCCAAAAAATTGCTATAATTGATTTAACTCTTGCATTGTATCTTTTTTCTAGAAATTGCGGAATAGTGTAAAGACCTTTCTCAATAAAAATAGGTAGAAAGTATTTACCCACGATAATAAGTGTAAGTGCAGCCATCCATTCATACGAAGCAATTGCAAGCCCTACAGCAAAACCAGAACCCGACATTCCAATGAATTGCTCAGCAGATATGTTTGCAGCAATTAATGAAGCTCCAACTGCCCACCAAGGTAACGACTTACTTGCTAAGAAATAGTCACTGGAGTTTACTTCATTTGTTTTTTTTCTTGAGACAAAAAGTCCAACGGATAGTATTAATACTGAGTAAATTACTAAAACGAATATGTCCAGAGTTTCTAAATTCATATAAAAAGTTTAATAGGTAATTGGCTTACTACTTATTGTAGATAGGACACTAAGTTAATAAAATTTTTATACTTCGAAACTAAATCCTTGTTTTTTCAACAATTCATATCGGTCAATATCAAAAGTATATAATTTGGCAGGACGGTGAGAAACATTGGACTGCAGTGTGTCTGTTTCTCTCAAAAATTTCTTTTGAAGAATTTTTTTTCTGAAATTTCTGGTATCCAATTTTATGTTTAAAATTGCCTCGTAAAGTGTTTGAAGCTCAGTTAGGGTAAACTTATGATTGATAAGTTCAAAACCTATTGGCCTTGTTCTAATTGAGTCTTGAAGTTTTTTGAAACATTTGTCTAAAATTAAGTTGTGGTCAAAGGCAAGTTTGAGCTCATTTGCATCTTCAATTTTCCACCATTTGGCTTTTGAAGCAAATGAAGAAGGATTGACTTCATATTTATTAATATTAACTAAGGTGAAATAACTAGTTGTGATAACTCTACCTAAAGGATGCCTATTGATATCACCAAAAGTTTCAACTTGCTCGAAAAATAAATCGCTTAATCCTGTAAGTTTTTTTAGAATAAAATTGACTGAGTCGTCTAAATCTTCTTTTGGATCTAATAAATCTCCAGGAAGTGCCCATTGATTTTTAAAAGGGATTTCGTTCCTTTCGATTAGCAATATTTTAAGATCTGTTCCATCAAACCCAAAGACTACGCAATCAATTGATAAGGCAAATGTAAAATAGTGTAATAATTCTTTGTCCAATTTTTTTTTTACAAAGATAAAAAAGTTCCGAAATTAAAAAAAACTGGGTAAGAATCACCAGCTTCCAATTTATTAGAAAATTATGGTTCTGTCGCATTAAATTCATTATCGATAGTAAATTTAATTTTTTACTTTGTTAAGCAACTAACCTACAGTATCGCTTTAGTACTCGATACAAACGAATAAAGTTTTTAAAAGCACTCTTTTCAAAATAGCGCCATGAAGAATTTATTTAACAGGAGGGTTTTACCTATGACTTTGGTCTTAAAAAATTCGTCATTATAACCTGCGATGAATAGAGATAAAAAAATAAAGCTCGTTCTATGGAAATTAGATTCAAAGGTTAAGTTTTTGTGCAATGCTCAACTTGTCAATTTTATCTCCGTTTATGATTATGGTTTGTTTTGGGTCATTATTACTATTCTTATATTTCACAGAGTTGTTGTTTTCAATGAACCGCCATTGATTTTTTTGTCTTAGTTCATCAAAGTCACCAATGAGATTTTCAAAGAACCCAACTTTGAAAGAGCTGTCAATAAAGTCTATTCGAACAGAATCGTATGTGATTGGATGTTCAAGTATAAACTGGTCTATATCTCGTTGCTTCATAATTATCTGCTTTTAATGTTAAACCTTAGCAGGATAGATAACACTCTTTATGTCATATACTCTAAATGTTGATTTAAATTTAATAAATCAATTACACTTTTTATCCCAAATAACTGATTAATTAACCAATGTGTTTATTTTTAATTGATTCCCCATGTCTACTGTTATTTGTTGGAACAGTTTGTTGTTAAAAGTATATGGAAAATATCGGTTCGAAAAAATCTATAAAAGCAAAGGCTCATAACTATTTACAGATTATCTTGTTTCCATATATCTGTTTCTTTAACGAGGTATGTCTTTTAACAAAGAAATTTACTCTTAATAGTTACTGCATAATTTGCGTTGATTTTTGATGAATGAGAGCTATATATTTTTTTTTGGTTGTGGAAAGAAACTTTCTTCAATAAAATTTGGGAGCAGTTTTTCACTGCTCCCCGTCATAGCAAACCTTAGGTCGCTGGCGCTTGTTTCCAACGAGTGCCAAAACTTATCGTTGCGTTTTTAACACGGGTTATGAAATGATAAATCCTGAAAGGTTTCGATTCTATTAAGTTTTAACGAAAGTTTGATGCAAAAAAAATGCTCATCCTACAGGACAAGCATTTATTTGTGACCTCAAGTGTTGAGAGTTCAAACTTTGTGAAAGATTTGAAGGAACTAATATTGTTCTAAAAAGTATATTTTTGAAGAAGTGATGTGTACACTAATTGGAGTGAAATAAAAAAGGAGAATTGGAATAAACCAACCCTCCTTTTTGTGACCTCAAGTGGTCAAAGTTCTGACTTTTTAAAAGAGTTAAAAGAACTAATATTATTCTAAAAAGTATTTTTTTGGAAAATGGCTATGAAGTAAGTTTGATTTAAAACAAAAAGTTAAATACGAACAACTCGATTCTGCTTTCAAATGTTTTGGTTCCTTAAAGTTCAAAATTTAATGGAGGATTCAAAAAATATATTTACCTAGATCATCGGTTTAATCGCTTCTGTATTAGTATACATCATTAACATCGTTACATTTTAATAATAGATTTACTTCATTTTTTTGTAACAAAAAAAATTATGATACTTGTAAAAATAAAAAATTATGGACGAGGGAATTGACTACTACATAAAAAAAATGAATAGTAATAAAAAAACAGGATATCTTTTTGGAGTTCTCCCTTTCAAATTTAGACTCGAAAAAAATGAAGCAACTTTTATTTTTGCCTTAATTTTCTTTTTATTTGGAATATTAACAAATACTTTAATAATTTCTATCCTGATATTTTTTCTTGTAGCAACAGAATACAATAGAGTATTTGATTTCAGAGAAAAAATATTAGATGAAAGCATAATGAATGAAGAGATGTTTAAAATTATAATAAGAGAAGAAGGTATTGATCCTAATTTTCCTAATGATCCTTTATACGTTACTGAAGATGACTATGAAGAATTCATTTGTGAAGCTCTTTATCTTAATAGATCATATAACATATTTAAGAAAATATATCTTTTTGCACTTACACGCAAAATCCATAGAGGATAGATAACTCTTAATGGGTCATCCATTTTGCTTCATTCAAATTCAAATTATTTTCTCTAATTACTTTAATGGTTTCAATTTTTAATTCATTCACAGAAACTAAAATATCAAATCAATAATTATCCTAGGTAATATTTGTGATACATCGAAGAGTAATACTCTCTAAAGTAAAAGGGAATCGCATTTATTTCAATGTATTGTTGTATCTCTTTAGCTTCGTTTTTTTTATTGTTCTCAACTAAACATAAATGTAAAAATATTTTGATAACTTCTTTATATCCGTAATCCAGCCAGTTATGATGTTTTTCATCTGACTTATAATGTAACTTAATTAGTCCTTCTGCCCAAGAAAAGAGCTTTTGATGAATTAAAAATTCAGTATAGGTAAATAGAATACAAAATTTATCTGCGTGATTTTGTTCTTCTATTATGAATTGAATTAAATCATGATGATATTTTTCTCTTTGACTACTTGAATTAGTTAGTGCGATTTTTGCTCCAAAAAAACGACCAATTAAAAAGGGGTGAATGTTTTTAAGTGAGAGATTTTTCAGAGCATTAAAGGATGTTCTTAAATTATCATCAGAAAACTCAATTAAAGCATTGAGAAAATAGAAACTATCTACGAAAAAACAAAACCAAATATCATTTTTATAATATTCTTGTAATTTATGAAGAATGGTCTCTAATCCCTTAAAATATAAGTCGAAAGGGGGGAATTTTTCTATGAAATAAAATTTAAAATTTTCAGTAAAAATAACATCATCTTCAAATAGACTTAAGTTTGAAGGAGAGTCATAAATAAACTTTGACAACGTTCTAAATAAGGGACTCTGAGACTCTTTATGTGAGTTTTGAATTGGTGTTAAATATAGCAATCTTAAAAGTTCAATATTTTTCTTTTCACTTGTATTTGATTTCGAATTACTAATAATGTAACTGTTATAGCTATCAAATCCCATATATCTCGACAGAATATCTAGAGTCTTTATAGTCGGCTTTGTGTCAGTTTTCACAAGACCTAAAATCCTTCTTAAAGTTTGAGTACTTACATATTCGTTTGTTTTGTGAAAAATTTGAGTTGATAATTTTTTACAATCTGTGGATGTTTCCAGTGGTAATTTAGATTTCGTTATTAAATCAGCTTTTAAATTTTCCATCAATAAAATTATTTAGTAACGCAACTGTTCTAAGTTATATTTTTGAAGCGCAAGTAAGAGGAATCGTGAGGTAGTTAATTCTTCTATCTGATTTATTTTTTTCAAACAAAATGAGAGGTTTTCCATTCTTTCTTCTTTACTAAAATTATAGTTATTAGATGTTTCATCTTTAGCATACTGCTTTAAAAGGTCAAAATAAGCTATTATTTGTTTAGTAATATCGTAATCAATTTTCTCTGAATTATCTTTGTAAAATAACTCATATTCGGCAAATGCAGGTATTCTATTGAAGATATGTTCAAAACCATTTCGCATGTTTATTCTTTGATAAAGCTCTACTAGCTTATAAAATAGTATATACAACGTATCTTTATCTTTAAAATAATTCTCATTGTTTTCATTTCTTTTAGAAAGTATATGTCCGTAAAACTTATAGTAACTGTCAATACCCAATATTCCTCCAAAAAAATACGCGTTATTCTTTCCTAAAAATTCGTAACAGGAATTTGGTTTTTTAGGATATTCATCGAAAAATTCTGGGACAGAACGTATGATAACATCATATTCTTTTTTCTCATACTTTTCGCTAAATGGTGTATTTGGATGCAAAATTATTTCTTGGCTCAATTCCATTGAATTTTCTCTGAACTCCTATGCAGTATCAATTTGACTTTCTTTTATTGTTGTACACCCTGAAAAAATCAGAGCAAAATAAATAGTTATATGAATTAGTTTCACATTTATTTTTTCTTAAAAGTATAAGGTTTATTTTTTTCAGGATAAACATCGTTTAGTTCATTTTTGAACCGTAATTTATAAAATTACTCAATTTTTTTATTGTAAAATTAGAATCGATAACATTACTTCAGTTCTGTTTTACTGTAATAATTGAAAAGAAACCTATATGAAATCACTATTTATTGTAACGTTAATTTTTTTATTCATTTCGAATACTATTTTTTCTCAGTTTAATCAAGATGTAATACTAAATGTGAAAAAAAAAGATTTAGAAACTGAACTTCTAGTCAATAGAAACAACTGGTATATTCATGATCCTGAGATTACTAACTCTTTTGACAGTGTTAGTCTACTAGTGCCATTTATTTTAGAAAATGAGCGTAAAAAGGTGAAAAAAGTATTAAAAGTGTTAATGTCAGAAAATTCACTTTTTAATGATAAAGAAAAGGAATCTATTTTATCAGAGGCTCTATACACAGCATCAAATATTGGGAATTTGAAACTGGTGAAGAACTTAATTGAATTAGGTGCTAATCCGTTTAATATTGTTTGTATAGATTACGGATGTAGCTCTTTTTATGCCTCAATTAATCCTGACGAAAATAAGGTTTTTGACTTTTACTTAGATTTAATTGATTTTTCTAGTCTAACCAAGGAAGATTGGGAATTGATAACTTACATGGCTATCTCTCATGATAATATTGAATTATTTCGTTTTTCATTAACGTATCAACACCCTGAGTTATTTGAGGATTATTGGTACCAAGCTTATGAAAATATAGATTTGTTTAAAAAGGATGTGACTAAAGATTTTAAAAATAAAAATAATCAGGCTATAATAATTCAAATTGCTGAATTTTATGCCGAACACGAAAGTTTTAAACACATACCTGATACAATAATGTCTTTTAACAATTTTATTTCAGATTTATTCGAGTATGGGTCAATTTCTATGCTTGACGATTTTTTAAGTTTTGATTTACTCGGTGATCATGCAACTGTCCTTCCTTTTTCTAAGCTAACTGATATTACTTCAAGAAGTGGTGGTAAAAGAATTCATTATATTTCTCATAAGAAAATTGAGGAGGTTTTAATGTTCTATGTAGAAAATTGTAATTTTTTTAATAAGAACCAAGTAAATGAGCTGGAAAGGTTGTACAAAGAATGGAATGCCAAGGATCAAACAAGGTATTTAGCTCAAATAATTCATGAATATCTCTATGACTCAGTTATTATCAAATAAAAAAATATTTACATCTGGAGGGTTAAACTTAATAACTGGTTCGGCAGGAATGGGCAAAACAGCTCTTGCATTTAGTTTGGTTGAAAGGTATAATCTGAAACCTTTGTACATTGGTTTGAATGAAGTTAATACTGAAGCTAAAATCGAAAGGATAAAGAAGAAGTATGGAGTGAAGGAAGTTAAGTTTTTAAACACAATGAGCGTGAATAGATTAATAGATTTTATTCTTGAAAATTTAAATAAAAACAAAGAAAGTGTTATTATAATTGACAATTTTGAGTCATTATCAATTAAATCGAGCCGGTTTTTATCAAAAACATCAAAAAGGCTAAATAAGAAAGTAAGAAGATTGAAACAACTGGCTCATGCTTTAGGTTTGTCTATTATAATTGTTGGTCAAGGTTCAAAAAAACTTTACAAAACTTCTCTTTTAAAATATTCAGGTTTTTTAAAGTTTGAATCGGCTTTTGATCATATTTTGGTTCCATATCGTTGGGAATATTTTGGGGATGATAATCTTTATGGATTAAAAGATAATGGGGCTGTAATTCTATTAGCTAATTCAGAAAGACAAGTCCTTTATTTTTCATCTATATTTAATCCCACTAGATTTGTTTTTGAACTCACAGACCAAAGAATTGATTTTGAGCAAAGATTCATTTTTGAAGAAAACTAATTAATTGTAAATGATGGTATTAATATAAAAAATAAATTATGAGAAAATCAATCACAATATTTACAATCATCCTTTCATTAGGATCTTATGGACAATCAGTAGAGCAAAACGCTAAAGATTATATAGAAAAAAAATATGAATTAGCTGCAGTCAAATTAGATTCAGCACAATTCGCTAACAGTCTTGATTCAATTACCATTAACGACGTAACAGCTTTGGAAATAGTTATCACAAGCACTACAGGGGATTTCATGGCAGACGAGACACACACAATAATGGATGAAGACGGATGGGAGCTACCTAACAACGGTAATCTTACATCGACAAGAAAAACCAATCTAATCAACTACCGTTCTGATGCTCAATCTGGAGAAGGTGAATTCCTTTACTATACGGTTAAAAAAACCGAGGAACCTTCAGAGAACTATATTACTGGGGGAAAATACACCTATCAATTAACTATATTGGTTGGAGACGAGTACTCATTATTTTAAAATTATTCAAAGGCGTTGATCGGAACATAAGGAGGTGTTTAGTTCAATTTTGAACTAGATTCTTTTTTTATTCTACATAATGATTTCTTTTCTTGTACTTCTATTGAATTTATGAAATCTAAAAAGAGTTTAAGGTCTGTATATATTTTTCTGTCCATTTTTTGTGCGGGATGGATAATAAAGTTGAGTGTAATTGCGATGAAAGATAATGAGGCTATTTTGAATAGAAAAATAAACTCAAAATACAAGAATTCGTTTGAAGAAAAAGTATTCCAGAATGCAGCAAAAATAAGAGAAGGAATCAATTCGATTAAAAAGCAAGCTCTTGAAAAAGATTCAATAGCCATTTTTCCAAATACAAAGGAATATAGAGATTTAATGAACAGAGAAGAAAATCAAAAAGAAGAGCGTTGAGCTAAAAGAAAAATCAAAAGTAAACCTTACTTCAGGTTTAAGATTTCTGATTGCGAAATATTTTACGAAAGAATTGAACGGATTAAAATTCCTGCAAATCTAGAGCTTGATCGAGGAAATTATTATCTTTATACTAATTATACTGTTCTATTCAAAGGAAATGAAGATGAATTGAAGTCCTTTCTCAAATCATTATCTGATTAGAAATAGATATAAGGACATAGTAAACAAAGGAATAAATACTAGATATCCAATTTAACTGCAATTCAAAATGAATGATTTAAAGGCACTTTATATATATCTTATTAGAGATAAAAAATATCAGATAGTAGACTGGTATAATAAATACAGTGAACTAGTTGAGAACATCGCTCTTATCCGTGAAAATTTGCTTGAACATTTAGTAGATCTCAATAGTAATGAGGCATATCAAAATACCATATTTGATAACAAAGAAGACTTGATAAAGAGGCTCTATTTCAACGGTCCCAACGGAGTGTCTTCCAACGGAAGATCGATTGTTACCGATGAAATGAAGAGAATTGCTCCGGAGAATGAAACATTTATTTCCAACCTAACAGAACTAATTAAGGAACCCAATCAGTTAAATCACGAAACTTTTGAACGGGATTGGCATGCCGTTTTTGGCGCAAATAACCCAATCCATGTAAATCGAACAACAGCAGCCTGTTCTGCTAATGTATCTTCAACAGTCAATAAAGATTATTTCAACCACCTCTTTGATTGGATAATTAGATATCGATACTTGGAAGATAATTACGAGGGTGGGCAGGATTGGTACTCAAAGAATGTTTACCTTGTTGAAAGTGTTAGAGAGGCCTTAGAGGAAATAGAGACCGATCCTTATTGGATTAATATTTTCATTTGGTTAATTTATGAGAATATCGAACAGCCCTTCTCACGAAACAAACAAATAGTAAAATACGGTGCCCCAGGTACTGGGAAAACATACAAGGCTCGTGAACTGGCTAGAATGCAATTTGACATTTGGAAGTGTGGACATGGAGATAATTCTGATTTAGATTTTGACGATGTATATGAATTCGTGCAATTTCACCCTTCATACTCATATGAAGATTTTATTGAAGGTCTAAGACCAAAGCTTAACGATCGAAATGAAGCGCATTTACAACTGCAAAATGGAATTTTTAAAAACCTATGTAGAAAAGCCGGAGTTTGGGAAATTGATATTGCAAATTGGCAATTAGCTGAAGGCACACCTGAGGCATTCAGAAACAAACAAGTTGAAGAAATTACTGCAGGGCATATTCGAAGGTTAAACACGCAAAGAGAAGGATACTGGTCAATTCTTGATGGAGCAGAAGACCACGTGTTGCTTTTAGACTTGCTTCCTCCATATTTTATCATAATTGATGAAATCAATAGAGCTGAGCTCAGTCGAGTATTTGGTGAACTTATGTACTGCATGGAATATCGTGGTTTTACTGGCGCAATTAAAACTCAATACGCGGAGTTGAACAACGAAAAAACAGCTATGATTAAAGCTGGCGGGGGTTATAAGTTCTTTATTCCTAATAACGTCTATTTATATGCATCAATGAATACTATTGATCGAAGTGTAGACAGTTTTGATTTTGCACTTCGGAGGCGCTTTAAGTGGGAAGAGGTGGCTCCAAATATACCGTTATTGAAGCATCATTTAAACCAAATGAATATTCCTGATAACTGGCACAAGCTAGCAGACGGCCTCGAAAGACTGAATGTAAAAATTTCACAAGAGCCGATACTTGGTAACGACTATCGCATTGGACACGCATATTTATGGAAATTACATTATCCACATGTTTACACACTCGAAGAAATACGTAATGCCGTTTGGAGAGATCGAATCAAAAGTCTTTTAGATGAATACTTGAGAGGTACAGGTAAAGAGTCACTTATTGCTGAGTTCAAACACGAGTTCTTTAGGTAATGTGATGAGCGAATGGTTGTTTAACATATTGAAGAGTGGGGGTTTAAAAGATAATCAGCGATATATTTCTAGAAATTCAAGCTTCGTAAATGTTTATCGTTCATCTAGAATTGAGTTGTTATGCCAAGAGGGCGCACGTTCAGTCCATAAAAACAATGAACAAGCATTTTCTTTCTTAAATAAACTCCCTTCCGAATTAGAAGAAAAAATAAACTGGCAATCAACGGAGGTAAAATTTATTGGACCAAATCAGGACTACGAGCATAACACGGATTCACCTTTCTTTGAAATTCGAGGAAATGCATGGAACGATTTCAATCTTCAAACTACAAATGTCATAGGCGAAATCCGTAAACATCAGCATTGTTTAAAAATTTCATCTCGTTTTGGGGACTCATTTTTAAAGTACATAATTGCAGATGCAGATGGCTTTCTGGAAATAGAAAATTTCGGTGGGCTGCAAAATGAAGGAGAGGTTCACTGGTTGCTCATATACATTTGGAAAAATCAACTTAAAAAAGCCTTTCGCTTGGGTATACCAAAGAATTACGTTACTTCTACAAGCGTGCACTCAAAAGTTCGCGGTAGAATAGACCCAGTACATTATTTTATCAACAAAGAGCTAGGAAAGTACAAGGATACTTATAGAGAGCATAGTTATCAAACGGATGCTTCGATATTAATTTCTGAAGTATTTAGGCTACCGAATGTTCGAAACCTCACGGAGGATATTCATTCTATTCAAAGATCCTTTCTGAGTGCAAGTCAAGGAAAGAGAACGAAGATTAAAGAGTTGAGAAAAGTAAAACATTTCACAAATCCGTACTTTTCAGAGTATAATAAGATCATTGACCTTTCAAAGAAGATGCTGTTGGATGGTGCAATTGGTTTCGGTGACGAAAAAAGCTCTAGTGCATTCTTATTTGATATATCAATGCTGTTCGAATACTTCATCCGAAAAAAGATCGAAAGATCAGGACTAACATTGGAGAGTAAGTTCAGCGATAATCTGAAGGTAAAAACGGGGGGGGGTAGAGATAGGAAAATTCAGCCCGACATTGTCGTTGAAACAGAAAATGGTAAATTCATATTTGATGTTAAGTACAAAAACTTCGACTACCAATATGGTATTTCACGCAATGATGTATTTCAAATTCATACCTATACAGGTCAATATGGGAATGATAGTAATATTCTCGGCTGTGGTTTCATTCAGCCAAAACACGGTGGAGAAAATGAATTTATTGAGGAAGAGATATCGATTATGGGGAAAAGGATTCCGTTTTTCGTTTGTTTGTTAGCAGTTCCAGAAATTGAAGAGGGTAAAGAGTTTGCCTTCGCTTTCCACGATTCTTGTCAAGATTTTTTCTCCAAAATCAAAAAAATTGCTTTCTCTAGCAGTTGATTTAAGTTCATAAATAACTAGTCATCCAATTCATACAGGAACGGCTTAAAAACCTCATACGTACTAAAATTGTACCGAAAGATATCGCCGAGAATATCATCCTCCATCTGCAAAATGTACGCAAACTTGAAGCGACCTTGGTAATGGAACTCATGTGTGATATGGCCTCTCTGCCATCCTTTGAAGTTCGTCGTTTTTAGTTCTAATTGGGGGTTCTCTTGCGTAATCATGTATTCGAACATATGTTTTATGGAATGTAGAATTCTGTATTTATGGAGATACTGAAACAACTGATCCTCCTCGATGAGGGATTCTAAAATAGACGCATCCAATCGAATAATGCCTCAATAAAAGTCTCACTATTCTACTAAAGACTTTATCTGGGAAAAAAATAGACAAAACTTAATCAAGAGGAATAAGTACCTAAAAAGCATGTCCAAAAGCTCTACATGATAAGCTATGATGAAAAATTTGCCTACACACTAAAGGGGCACAAAGTTATTGGACCAGAAAGTTATATTGAAGTAAAATAATTGATTAAGATATGTAATTCTTGCTGATTAATTATATTGATTTTTCCTAACATATGTGTAGTAAATATTATATTTGGTTCTGTCGCATTAACTTGGAGTAACTAATAAATATTTAGATTTGACTTCATCTATATCTGAAATTATGTTTTAGCGCCACCGATATCTAAGAGGAATAACATTACGAGCAGAATTTCTTTGAATACTAATTAGGTTTAAAATCAAAAAAGGAGAATTATTTAAACCAATTCTCATTTATGGGTCCTTTGAAGGAAATAGTTTAAACTTTATGAAAGATCCAATAAATCGAATTTAGTATAAATTATCACCTCTATTTTTCAGAATTATATTTTTATTTCCTTAAAATCTGAGCATATGCTATCTGACTATAGTATTTGAATACATCTTTCTATAGTTTGCTACACGCTCTTTATTAATAGTAAA
>Ga0209555_10000887_pt1 | contig 24256 bp, 45 predicted proteins | sample SaaInl85LU_5_DNA_FD_184643 | JGI IMG/M metagenome (GOLD analysis project Ga0209555, IMG submission 184643) | Marine microbial communities from expanding oxygen minimum zones in the Saanich Inlet - ESP_85LU_5_DNA (SPAdes) (version 2) | ecosystem: Environmental > Aquatic > Marine > Intertidal... | reverse complement strand
AATTTCAGTAGAATGCCAATTTCAAGACCCAAAAAGAAATCTAAGATATTATGAAACATCTGATAGTTGTCGGCCACCCAAATAAGGAATCCTTTTGTCATAATGGAATTTATAAAACCATTGTAGACACATTAGAAAATAATAACCAGGACTATACGACCATCGACTTATATGAGGACAAACTCCATAGAAATAAATTGGACCTTATCAAATATTATCAGGATAAAGTAAAAGAATCTACTCACATTTATTTTGTGTCACCAGTATGGTGGTTTAGAATGGTTCCAAAGATGGAGACATTCTTTGATGAGGTATTTACACCAGGATTTGCGTATAAGTTCGTCCCTATCATTGGAAAGTATGCGTACCCTAAACCATTTTTAAAAGATAAGAAGGTAAGAACATACATTACCCACGGAGCACCTATGTTACCTGTTGTAACATTATATTTGAATTCAGTCAAACTTAGATTGGTTATGGGTGTTTACACATTTGTGTTTGGGTGGAAACCTTCACGTTGGTTGAAGACAAAACAATTTTGGTCGGTTCCTTTTGTTACCGATGAAAAAAGAAAAAAATATCTACGTATCGTAGAGAAAGACATTCGTAAGGATTTAAAAAAATCATGATATTAGTATTGTCCATTAATATTATTCATCGTATATTTGTATCAACAAAACAGAACAGTAGTTCTTTGACTTATTGGAACAACAAAAAAATGCCGATGTGATGAAATGGTAGACATGAGGGACTTAAAAAGTTTATGTGTCTGACTTTTTTATAAGTTCGTGATATTTATTAGTATGAAAGTAACTAACGAAGAAATCATCAGAGCTTGTGAAGAGGAACCCACTATGGCGCGTGCCGCTAGTCGTTTGAAAATACATTTTAATACTCTTAAAAGAAGAGCATTAGACTTAGGTGTTTATGTCCCAAACCAATCAGGTAAGGGTATTAGTAAAAAACATAACGGTAATAAAATACCGTTAGAGGAAATTATTGAAGGTAAACATCCATATTATCAAACAAACAAACTAAGGAAACGTCTCATAAGTGAGGGGATAAAGACACCCCAATGTGAAGTATGTGGTATTGAGGAATGGTTAGGGAAAAAATTATCATTTGAACTTGACCATATTGATGGTGATAGAACTAATCATATTCTATCAAACATAAGGATAATATGTCCTAATTGTCACTCTCAAACACATACATACAGAGGAAAAAACATTTGAGTGCTTAAGGAGAAATCCTTAATGTAGAACTTCTCAAATTCGGGGAAGCCTGTTAAATGGTAATCCCGAGCGAAGCTCAAGAAATTGGGAACGTGTAGAGACTTGACGGGAAGAACCCTAACGTAAAGACGAGGGTTAAGAGAAAGTCCAGACCCCAAACATCAAAGGATGGCGACGAAAGTCGTGGTGGGTAAGAAAATCCCTTGGGCAGTAATGTCCGTGCCGGTTCGAGTCCGGCCATCGGTACCAAATTTGCACCCATAGCTCAGCTGGATAGAGCATCTGCCTTCTAAGCAGACGGTCTCAGGTTCGAATCCTGATGGGTGTACTGGTGAACACAACTTAGTTGTAAGTAACCTAAACGGACTTTTAGCTCAGTTGGTTAGAGCACCTGACTCATAATCAGTAGGTCGATGGTTCGAGTCCATCAAGGTCCACCAGTGTGAAAACACTGAAAATGCCTCAATAGCTCAGCTGGATAGAGCATCTGCCTTCTAAGCAGACGGTCAAAGGTTCGAATCCTTTCGGGCGTACTAAAGGACTCACCCCCCTTCCCATCAGAACAGGGCGCTTAGGGTGAGTAGTTTACGAGGGTAGGTAGTTGCAAATACTTACCCTCATTTTGGAAGAGTGGACAGTGGTCGTCAAGCGGTCTTGAAAACCGTCGGGTGTAACAGCTTTGCAGGTTCGAATCCTGTCTCTTCCGCTGAGAAGGTTTTCGGTGTAAAGTCCTTAGGGATACCTTATCAAAATCCTACACATGTCCACTATGTGTAGGGGTAATGTGGATAAAAACCGAATATGGTGTAGTAGCTCAGGTGGAAGATGTTATTCTTCCCATGGTAGAGCAGGTCATTGAAACCGACCGTGCCACGTGGTTCGAATCCCGTCTACACCACAAAGGAAACAGAGGAGGCGTAGAACAACAGACTGGGAGAGCAGTTACGCAAGGGTACACACTAAGTATCTCTCTAATGGTGTGTGAAGCTATATGTGGGATTCCTGATAAAGTTGTTCCTGTTTCTAACAATGGAAGGTGGTCGAGTGGTTAAAGGCGGTGGACTGTAAATCCACTCTCTTCGGAGTACGGCGGTTCGAATCCGTCCCTTCCAACAAAGTGAGTTCTTTGACATATTAATACTTTAACGAATTATGGAAATAACATCATTTATTTTAGGTGTATGTGCGGTCATCGTTATCATGATGGTCGTGGGTACGTTTGTGAATTATATGACAACTATGTCCTTGAAAAAGGAAATAAACTCTCTTCAAAAACAATTGGAATATACTCAAATGGATTTGGAGAAAAAAGAAAGTCAACTTTACGATTTTGGTAATAATATTGACCGAAACCGAATTGACGAACAAGAAAAAATCTACCGTCATATTGACAGTAGAGTAGACAAGGTGGTTGACAATGTCTCTCGTGAGATTGCATACCTCAACCAAATGGTAGATAAACTACAAAACGATAAATCCGTTATTAACGGGTAATCATTAAAACGTTAAAGGACTCACTTAATATTCCTCGGTAGCTCAGAGGTAGAGCGTCGGACTGTTAATCCGTAGGTCGGGATATCGTAATTCCCCCGGGGAGCAAATTTTTAATATGTTATGGAAAGAAAAGACGTAAGACATGTGGACACGTGGGTCGCGGCTGACCACGACTACAACATTATTATGGAAGGAACATTTGAAGAAGTTTCTAATTTTACTAAGAATGCACCTGCAAAGATGATGATGAGTAAGCGTATTTTTGAAGGATTCAAAGAAAGAAAACTAAATGAGTAGATACTTGTACAAAGACGACAATTTAGTGGATGAGAATGGTCTAACGGTAATGATGGGTTGGGAACGACCTGTTATGAAAAAAGTTGCCGATATCATTACATTAACAGGTGGAGATATTCTCAACATCGGGTTTGGTATGGGCATTATAGATACATACATTCAAGAATCCAATCCAAATTCTCACACCATCATAGAATCACATCCTGACGTTATAGATTACATGAAATCTAATCATTGGGAAGATAGAGCGAATTGTGTGTATGGACGATGGCAAGACCATGTGGATATCATAGGTCAGTTCGATGGAATATACCTTGACACATGGATGGAACAAAGAGTACCATTTATTCCCAATTTTTTGGATAAATGCTTGAAAGTTGGTGGAGTGTTTTCAATATGGTACAATCAGATAGAATTTGATTCCCTTTTGGGTATTCTATCAGATGATTATGAAGTGAGTTATGTTGAAATGAAGAATGAAGGTCTTATCCCTGAAAAACAATATGAAAAGGGTGGATTCTATATCAATCCAGTTTTGAAAAACATAACCATACCGATTATAACGAGAATACGATAATGGAAGAAAAGAAATACTTTGAAGGTGGAGTTGAATATTACTTTCAATTCAACAATGACGACCCCATTAAGTTTGCCGAGTCCACTGAGGATTTAACCGACGAGGAATCTATTGAACGTAGTACCTTACGATTGGAGGTTGGTCCGTGGGAGGATAGTGAAATAAGTTGGAAGATTGGTATGAAAAAATTCAAATTATTTTCCAAACCTAAAGAATAATTCCCTATATTTGTAGTGTTAAAAGGAAAGAGATATGGCATACAAAAATTCAAAGGGAGAATCAGAATACTTGTTCGGTTGGTTACAATCAGAACCAGGTTCTAAGGAGTTCAAACCAACCACTGGTGGTAACTCAGTTTGGGCAAAGACAAAGCGTGAGGCAATCGCTAAAGTTAACCGTGAGTGTAAGGCATCTGAAAAGGAAAATCCTACATACGTTCAACTTCGTGTGAACCCTGAAACTTGTCGCCGTGCTAAGACTTATAAGGAATCTGCCGATTTTTCTTACGGTCTTTATATGATGACTGTTTAACTTTTTTGATTGTTAGTTATATTTATAATCTCAAACAGATAATACATTCAATGATTACTATTTCACATATCGCACCAACAACGGAAGGTGATACTCCACTAAAGTCGGAGGTGGGATAGTATTGTGTAAACTTTAAATACTTCAAGACCCACCTCAAAAAGGTGGGTTTTTTTATGTCCGATAGTTTGACAGAAACAAAAAGAGTTGTATATTTGTGGTGTTCTTTGACATGATGGTTTAAGTAGTATGGTCCGTTCGTCTATCGGTTTAGGACATTGCCCTTTCACGGCAGAAAGAGGGGTTCGATTCCCCTACGGACTACTAAAAAAAGAGTTACGTCTTCAGGTACCCATACAGCGGTGAGTGGGGCTAAGTAAGATACAATTTCTCGGTGCTGGAAGTAGAATGCCTGTCTGAAGTAACTCAAATGCCTCCATAGCTCAGCTGGCCAGAGCACGTGATTTGTAATCTCGGGGTCGTGGGTTCGAATCCCTCTGGAGGCTCTAATATCGTGGGGTGGAGAAGTGGTATCTCGCAAGGCTCATAACCTTGAGGTCGGGGGTTCGAATCCCTCTCCCGCTACTACGGATGGGGAGACACACAATACGCGTTGGAACTATGTGTCTTGAAAAAAGAACCCCATCTTTTTGCGGAAGTAGCTCAGTTGATAGAGCGATAGCCTTCCAAGCTATAGGTCGCGGGTTTGAACCCCGTCTTCCGCTCAACAGTACTTACCACGCTTCTCGTTAGGTTAGCGTACCATGGTAAGTCTTTTACGAGGGTAGATAGTTGCAAATGTCTATCCTCATTTTGCGAAAGTAGCTCAGTTGGTAGAGCATGACCTTGCCAAGGTCAGGGTCGCCGGTTCGAACCCGGTCTTTCGCTCTTATTGGTCTGGTAGTTCAGTTGGTTAGAATACATGCCTGTCACGCATGGGGTCGCGGGTTCGAATCCCGTCCAGACCGCCAATAAAAATGGGGGATTAGCTCAGTTGGTCAGAGCACTTGCCTTGCACGCAAGGGGTCATCGGTTCGACTCCGATATCCTCCACTAATCGGGAAGTGGCGCAGGTGGTAGCGCATCTGGTTTGGGACCAGAGGGTCGCAGGTTCGAGTCCTGTCTTCCCGACTATTTTTTAATTTATACACTCCTTGTTTTTATACTTTTTATATCTTATATTTGTAGTGTAAAAAATTAAACTATCATGAAAGCAGTTTTAGAATTTGACTTACAGGACGAAGACGACCGTATTCAACACCAAAGGATGTTAAAATCCACAGATATGCAAATTGCCTTATGGGACATTTCTCAGGCATTAAGGTCTAAGATTAGGTATGCCCCTGATGATTTATCAGATGATACTTACAGGGCATATGGAGAAATTCAAGAAATGTTTTATGATATCATCAATCAACACAAAATAGATTTAGAATTATGAAGTTAGCACTTATCGCCCACGATGGTAAAAAATCGGATATGGTTGCTTTTGTAATGAAGAGGTTAGACTTCTTCAATAGAGATGACGTATCCATCGTTACCACAGGAACCACAGGTAAGAAAATATTACATGCAGGTGTTGATAAGGTGGAGGCAGTGGCTTCAGGTCCTTTGGGGGGTGATGCTGAGATTGGAGCTATGGTTACTCGTGGAGAAATTGATGGAGTATTCTTCTTTCGTGACCCCTTAGATAAACATCCTCACGAACCTGATGTTCAAATGTTGATGAGATTATGTGATGTCCATGATATTCCATTGGCAACAAACTATAAAAGTGGACATATAATGGTAAAATATTTTAAAAAGAAATGAGAAAAATATTAAACAGGTTGGACCGTTTGAAGTTAGGTCATAAGTTACATCAACTTCAGAAGAGATATAATAGAGCAGTAGGTAATGGATACAGTGAAAAAGCATTAGTCTACGAACGAAGAATTAAACAAATTTTAGAAAAGATAAACAAGATTAAATAATGGAACACACTTGTCTTATTTGTGGTAATGAGGCTACCAAAAGAATCACAACAACTGCTAATCAGGGGGACTTTTATCTTTGTTCTAATGATAAGTGTAAGGATACTTTGGAAGACCAATTAATGTCCATAGCAAGAAGAATGAACTAATGGGAGAAAACTATTTTGACCGAAACTTATCCTATACAGACGATGGTCGTCTGTTAGATGAAGATGGTAAAGCCATCATGATGGATTGGGAAGAACCTATCATGAAGAAGGCAGCAGAAATCGTAACACGTAATGGTGGACGTGTATTAAATGTTGGATTTGGTATGGGTTTTATTGATACCTTTATTGAAGACCATAATATCGAAGAGCATTGGATTATCGAAGCTCATGTCGATGTTTACACTAAAATGTTACAGGACGGTTGGCACCTTAAACCTCATGTAAAAATCCTTTATGGTGATTGGCGTTGGTATCTACAATTTCTACCAAAGTTTGATGGGATTTATTTTGACACTTGGGATGAACCTCAAGAAGAGTTTGACGCATACATCCCAAATATCCTAAAAGAAGATGGTATCTATTGTTTCTTCAATAATCCTCGATTTGATGAACATGGTTTACATACCGACCCGTCACATTATGATATTATCACCAAATATGCAACAATAGACTATGAAGTGATGGGGTTAGACTGGGTCGACGATAAAGACCGTCAAAACCCTTATAATGATTATTATTGGAACCCTGATTGGAAAACATATTATCACCCAATTGTTAAATTGAAAAAAAATGAAAGAGGACCTCAACCCTTCGGATTTTCAAGGACGAAGTAAAAAGAAATATGAAAGTAGTGGTAAGGCACTGATGTGGTCTACCGCCTTATTAGGTGGGATATTATTAGTGTATGGACTAATAGAATATATTAAAGTTATTATATCAAGTTTGTAATGAAACGAACCGTAATCATAAATTTATTTGGAGGACCTGGTAGTGGTAAGTCAACTATCACTTCAGGTCTCTTCTATACTTTTAAGAGTAAGGGTATCAGTTGTGATAACCCTTATGAATTCCCAAAGCAGGTGGCTTGGGAAGATAACAGTTCACAGATTACCGACCAACTTTATATCTTAGCCAACCAACATCGAGGAATTGTTCGTTCTTATGGGAAAGTAAACTACATTATTTTAGATTCACCATTATTATTATCATTAGTTTATAAAACAGGTTATACTGGTGAGTATCCTGCAAAGTTCTATAATGATACCTTCGATAAAATGGTTTTGGAGTTATTTAATAGTTACGAAAACATCAACATTTTCTTGGATAGACCTGACAGACAATTTCAACAGGAAGGGAGATTTCAGTCACAAACAGAATCTTTAGAATATGATGAAAAAATAAAAAAGGTATTGGAAGACAACGATATCCCATACCACAATGTCAAAGTAGGTGATAACGAACTTAGACGAATTATTGAAGTTATCAGAGAAGAAGTTAAATAATGAAAAAGAAAGCAATTCACGCAGAATACAGAAAGACCTCAGAATCATTTCCTGAGTGGTTAAAGTACGAGGTAACTATTCTTTTTGAAGATGGTTCAACTAATAAAGTACCGGCCTACGGTAAAGACTTACAAGACGCTTTATCAAGAGTCGTTCACGATGAGAAAGTTGAAAAGGTCGAAAAGAAAGTAAAAAGAATACCTGACATTATATGGGTGTTAATGTGGTTCGGATATATGCTCGGTTTAGTGGAACTCACATATCTTATGTCTGATTATAATAAATTTGACGGTTTATTTTTTGTCGGAGGTATGATTATATTGACTACAGCAATTCTTAGTATCAAAAATTGGCTTAGGTTACGAAATATTAATAAGTGATGTATTTTTTTCACGAGGGCTCTTAGCTCAGTTGGTTAGAGCAAATGACTCATAATCATTAGGCCGTAGGTTCGAGTCCTACAGGGCCCACAAATGGTGTTTACCCACTAACACAATATGTTATAATTATATTATAAAAATATACTAATGATTATTATAGACGATTTTATTAAAGACGAAAAACTACTCGAAAGAATCAACGAGAGTGAAGACTTTTGGACCACAGGGTATAGATGGTACGACGGTTGGTGGAATGAAGGTATTCAAGATTTACATCACGAATTAATTCACACCATATGGGGTGAAAACTCACCACATGAAAGCGTACAAATTGAAGGTTTTGAGCATTGGGTTGGTGATTACACCAACAAAGAAAGTTTCAATGTTATAGGTATGGATTGGTCATTAAAACCTCACTTTGATAAAGATGAGGATAAGTGGGTCGACGATAGGACTTTTGTTACACCTAAAATCGGAACTGTATTTTACCCTGACCCTGAGATTGATGAGATGGAAGGTGGTATGTTATACTATTGGGAGAAGTTCCCACCTCAAAGGGCTAATGAGGATAATACTATCTTTTTACCAGAAGAGGAACCTGAAATCATCAAACCTAAGTTTAATAGGTTGTTAATCTTTGATGCCGGTTGTTTACACGGTGTGAGTCAGATTAAGTCAGGGAGACGTAGGGCTGTAGCAATTAACCTATGGGACCAAAAACCCACAACGTTCACAAAAGATTATTAATATAAGAGGTTTGGTTTTCCAAACCTTTTTTTTTATCTTTGTAATATGAAAGTAGTATTCTTAGATAATGACGGAGTTATTTGCTTGGCAAATAATTGGGGGAGTAGGCTTAAAAAACAAAAGAAAGTTTACACTAAGAACAACCCACGTCCAATGAATAAGGAAATCCCTTTTGATTTAAGGTTTGACAACTTTGACCAAAAAGCGGTTAAGGTTCTAAACAAGATATTGAAAGAGTCTGACGCTGAGATTGTGGTGAGTTCCGATTGGAGGTTCCACGCAACATTAGATGAGTTAGGTGATTACTACGAATCTCAAGGTATTACTAAAAGACCCATTGGTCTGACTGAACGTTACCATTATACGTTTTGGAAAGAAGAAGGGTTTATACCTGAAGATTTTGGATTTAGTAGAACCTTTGATTTGGAGCAAGAACGACACTTCGAGATTAAGAGATGGTTACGTGACCACCCTGAAGTAACTCATTGGGTTGCCGTTGATGACCTGAACATGGGAATTGAGATTAACACATCTTATGGTCCTACTGAACGTGATTGGGGATTGGAAAACTTTGTATGGACCCCTCGTGATTGGGAAGGTATCAAACAGAGTGGAGTGAAAGACAAGATAATAAAATTTTTACGATGAATATATTTGTATTGGATTGGGACGTTAAGAAGTGTGCACAGTATCACAACGACAAACATGTTGTTAAGATGATTTTGGAGACTGCTCAGTTGTTGTGTGGTGTTCATCACATGACCGACCAAGCTAACGACCAAGTCCCATACAAGTTATCACATAAGAATCACCCCTGTTCCATTTGGGCTCGTGAAAGTCTAACCAACTACCTATGGTTGTGTGAATTAGGTTTGGAGTTATGTGAGGAATATACCTACCGTTACGGTAAGAGACATAAGTCTTTGGATGTGATTGAGTGGTGTATTGAGAACAAACCAAATATTGTTGATAAAGGATTTACAGAACCTGCTAAGGCGATGCCTGAGGAGTATAAAGTAAAATCCGTTGTAAAATCATACAGAAACTACTACAGAGGTGAAAAGGCAAGTTTTTCCAAATGGAAAAATAGAGACATCCCTTTATGGTTTGAGGAAAGTTTACTATATTCTTAGAAAAAAAATACATGAAAAAATTAATCCTCCTCCTATCACTAATTTTGTCAACATTTGTGACAAAAGCATTTCACATCATGGGTGGGATGTTAACAGTTTCTCAGACCAGTCAAGATTCTACAAGTATTGGTGCTTATTTTATTATGGACCAACAAGGTATCATTCCACCTAAACAATATGTTGGTCAATATGAAATGGTAAACGGGTTCTATAGTTATGTGGGTAGTATAGAATTAAGTAACCCCATTACATCAACTCATCAGGGTACTTATTTAGTTCAATATACCTCAGATTATTTGAACTTAGACTCAAATCAATATCGATTTATTGCGACACATTGTTGTTGGGGTCTACTTAATAACTCTACCAATTCTAACACCCATAATTTTGTCATTTCTGTGGACTATTGGCACATACCTAATAATTCATCAGTTTATATGGAAAATCCTATGTGGGTCAACATGCAGAAAGACTCAATCAATACGATGAAACCGATATGGGGAATATTCAATTGTTTTTTCTCACAAAGTGATAATGATTCTGTGAGTATAGAACAAACTGAATTGTATAGTGGATATGCGAATGGGGTGTTTGTACCACAGGTAGGTCAGAGCCCGTCAAATATGTATGTTGGTAATGATAGTATTACTTCCATATCTTCGAACTTAGGTCCTGTGGGTAATGGTTTTGAAATTAATGAATATAGAAACGGAAATAAAATCGGAACCACACGTATTCAATGGACTTTTAAGGTATTATCATCAACTTTGTCAGTTAAAGAGATTACCACAACAGAGAATATGAATTACGAGGTTTACGATTGGATGGGTCGTTATATAGGGAAAGACATAAAATTGGTACCTGGTGGTTTTTATGTGATAAGGTATACTAACGGAGCTTCTGAAAAAATTTATAAGTTATGAGTCTATTAATATCAAAAGTTTTAATATTTTTGTTCCTAACCTTGATTGGATATCAAGTTTATGTTAACTTTATTAAAACAGAAAAGTAAAATTATGAAAAAGTATTTTGAGTTCTCAGGAACAATCAACGGTCTTAACTATTTCCTACGAAATTTTGTATTAGCATTATTAGGTTTTGGTGTCGGATTTGGAATTGGTTATTCATTCGCAATGAATAACATGGGTTTAGTAATGGTGTTTGTTGCACTATTCGCTCCGTTAATGTGGTTACAAGCATCTACTATTTACAAACGTATGTCGGCTTTATTCCCAAAGGATGCTAAAATGTATACAGGTGGATTAATAACACTTCAATTGGTTCAACAAGCCATGAGTGACGATAGTCCATTCAAAGTATTACTAATGTTAGTATTACTTGTGATTGGTTTGGTCCTTATATTCAAGAACTCAAATATCGAAAATCACGAAGGTTAAAAAGAAAGGGACTTAATGTCCCTTTTTTTATTCTAATATAAATTTTTTGATATATTCGATGGTTTGAACTGAACTATCATTCTTAACTATTTCTCCATCTTTCACCAACCCGAATGTTGGTAACCCTCTGACTTTATAAACTGCACCCAAGTCGTAATTGTAATCAATATTACAAATCGTAATCGGAACGTCTATTTCCTGTTGTAACTTTTTAAGGTTTGGGAACATCATCTTTGAGTACCCATCCCATTCGGAATAGAAATACACAAACACCCTTTCATTACGACTAATTAAATCTTCTAACGTTTCTTTATTAACTTCTATCATTCTTCAAACAAATAATCAGCAACTGCACAATACCTCCAACCAAATTCTTTAGGGACATATTTTGGATTATGGAATAAGGTTCCGTCAAAGAAGTATAAACGACCCTTTGCTATGGGTGCGGAAATATAATCTTCTTTATGGGCAAAGAGTAAATCTGTATACGGTGAACCACACGATGGAACTTCCAAATATAAACTCATACTATAATGTGAATCAACCTGGTCTTCAATTCTTGGGTCCGTAATATTCTTTCTGTGAGCATGCCAATAGGGGGTATGTTCATCATGTGAAGCAATTACCCAAGCCTCAGAATTAATTAACGTTAAATTTTTACCTTCTAGTGACCTTAATGAACGTGCCATAGTCAATCCGAAAGTATACGCATCCTTAAAAAAATGAGGTAAGTCGGACGGGTCAAGTGTTGCGTGAACACCAGGTCCTTGGTCGGTTAAGTTACCATCCTCATCATAATTTTGACCTAAAAGGTTTTCTGACCATAACTCATCTATCAATTGTTGACTATCTAAATTTTTAACATATTCAACCTCCGCAGTGTAGATATAATGGTCTCCAACTTTTATCTTATCAATGTTAGGTGTTATCATTTTTAAACTCTTTGAATAAAGTTTAATAAAAGTTTGGACGAAGTAAAAATTATATCGTATATTTGTATCAAATTAAAACAGAAAATATGGATTTCGGAAAAGACTTTCGCAAGTATGCAATGAGTGACTTCAATATGTCCTCATCACAAATGGACTACGCTGGTCTACAAATTGAATCTTCACTAACTCCTTACATTTTGGAGGAACGTGAAATGAGAGCAACTCAAATTGACATCTTCTCTCGTTTGATGAGAGACCGATTGTTGTGGGTGGCAGGTCCTGTAAACGACCACATGTCAACAATGGTTCAAGCACAACTTATGTATTTGGACTCTGTGGACAACATGCCAATCACGATGCACATTGACTCACCTGGTGGTTCAGTGAAGTCAGGATTGTCAATGGTGGATGTGATGCATTACATCAAGTCAGACATCGCAACAGTCAACACAGGTATGGCGGCTTCAATGGGTTCAGTCCTATTGGGAGCAGGAACCAAAGGGATGCGTTCATCACTTCGTTTCTCTCGTACAATGTTACACCAATCATCAGGTGGTGCTATGGGTAACATCCAAGACGCTGAAATTACCATGAACGAATGGAAAAAGTTGAATGACATTCTATTCGGATTGTTGGGGGACTTCTGTGGTAAAGACCCTGAGCAAGTGAAACAAGATGCTTCTCGTGACTTGTGGTTATCTTCTCAAGACGCTTTAGATTATGGTATAATTGATGAGATTGTGAAGACCAAAAAGTAATATGTGAATTAAACATATTCCTTTTCAAAACCCTACCTTTTGGTGGGGTTTTTTGTTTCATTTTAAACATTAAATCCGATAAATGTCACGTGACGATATATTTATTTAGTATAAATTGTATTTCATGGATTGGGTAAAAATAACGGAACTATTAATAACGTCACTAACCTCTATTATTGTTGCACTTGTAGGGGCGGGTTTCTTTAGGAGGATGTCTGACAAAAAACAAAAAAGTAAGTCAAGAGAGTTCTTAATGCAACAGATTAAAAACGACGAAATAGTACACTTATCTATTCGTGAGATAAGAAGAAGATATAACGCAGACAGAGTCTATATATGGCAGTTCCACAATGGTGGAAGTTTCTATACCAACGCACCGATGCAAAAAGTTTCAATCACTTATGAAAGAAACTCAGACGGATTAGAAAGAAAAGCCGAAAGAAACCAAAACCACTTGGTTTCTCATTTTAATTCTTTTATTAAGAGTGTAATTGAAATGACTATGTTCTATTCTGACGTGAATAAAATGGAAGATTTAGGTCTAAGGTCTTTATCTCTTTCTCAAGGTATTAAATCACACGCTTCAGTCCCTATTTTTGATAGAGATAAAAACTTGGTAGCCGTTTTATCTTTAGAATGGGTTTTCTCAGAAATACCTTTTGAGTATCTAAAAAAAGACGGAGACTTCACTCAAGACTTTAAGGACGAAGTTTCTAAAGATTCCGACACTTTAGATATCTATCTATAACATGTTTAAAAAATATAGAAAACTTATTTACTCCTTTCTTTATGTATTTGCTTTATCTATTACAAATACAGTTAAAGGTGGGATTATCATAGAATGTGGACACAATATTCAATACTGGATTGCTGAGTTAGTTTCTTTACTATTAATGACATCTCTTTTATATTTCCTTTATAACACAATGAACGAAGGAAAGTGCACAACTGTAAAAAGAGAAGTTAAAAATGAAATTCACGATTGATACTGAAAACAACAAAATTTTATTTCACGAACCATTCACTATAGAGGACCTACAACATGTCCTTTCATTAATCAATATTGATGGAGTTGAAGAATGGAAAGTAGACATAGCCGATGACTATCTAAGTGATAGACCAAATGATACCATCACATACCCACAACCACATTGGACCTACTTCAGAGACAATACTGGAGACCAATATCAACCACCTTTCCATATCAGCTCACATGGTACAGGAAACATTACTTACGGTTCCACAACCACAGGTGAAATAAATTTTAATAATTATACAAATACTTCAACCATTAATACTTTAGATGGTATTTATAATTTAAACGACTAATATTATGTTTAAGAAATTCCTAAAAAATGTCTTCGGTGTAGAAGAAAATAAAGAAAATGTGGTTAAAGAACCTATGATGGTTCAACCTATTATCGAAGAGGTTAATGACCCATGTGAAGACGTAGTAAATTCATTCAAACAAGAATTGGAATTAGTTAATCAAAAATTATCTGAATGCCAATCAGAATTAAATAGATTGATTCAAGAAAAAGAAGAAATCGAAAGACAAAGACAAGAAGAGTTAAGACTTTTAGAAGAAGAAAGAATTCGTAAAGAAAGAGAATACGAAGAAAAAAGAAGACAATTCGAACAAGTTTTAAGTATCCCTGAAAATATGGAGATTGTTAACTTATTGTCTCAATTTGGTTTCGATTTCAAATATGAACCAACAGTTTTATCTTTAGACAAAGGTGATGCGAGATTTGACTTTGATTTTATCACAGGTAAACTATCAAAGAATATGGGTCTAACAAATATCGGTAAGGTATTACCTGAAGGACCTGAAAGAATTGAGTTGATTAATCAATTCCTACACAAGCATTTATTCTAAAATAAAATAGATTTTAAGAATTAAATAATACGGTAGTCTCTTTTTGAGTTACCGTATTTTTTTATGCTCATGTTTTGCTTCATACTTGATGGGATGTCCTTATCTAATTGAACAACAATACTTTCACCTTCTTCAGGGACAACAATACCATTATAATGGAATAGAAAGTCATCCATTCTCATACCGTCTTTCATGTTTTTATATAACCATAAGTCACCGGCATGTTCATCACTTTCTTCGTAGAAATCTATATTTTGAATGTCACCTTTCATTTTGGCTTCGTAAGTTTTGTATAAATCTTCATTGGTAAAAAACCATATGGATTCATCAAATTCTGCATATTCATAACCTGATATTACCTCACCATCTCCGTCACATTCATGGCATTCTATGTTACCATCACCATAACATTCATCACATTCTACTTTTCCTGTTTCCCCACAAAAGTCACATCCTCCATCAACACTATCAGGGTCACCACCACATTCATGACATTCAATGGTCGTATCTCCATCACAGGTTCGACACTCTAACGTACCGTCACCATAACAATCACCACAACCTTCTTTTTCGTCACCTATATCAGTAATTTCAACCACTTGGATTGTATGGATATTTTCGGATATTTGTTTGGCCTCTTCTAAGGTCTTACCTTCATACATATGGAACAGAATATAACCAATTTTTACCACCTCATAACCACTTAGATGTTTTACCAATCCTCTACTGGTTGGGTTAGTAAGAATTGTACTAATAATAAAACTGACGTGTGGTAATCTACCTGTCTTTAATTCTGTTAGATTGATATCAACCCAACTTTTTAATACCTGAATTATTTTGTCCATGAGAAAATTGTCTATACTAATATAAATATACGGATATTTATAAGTAAATCCATTTATTACCATGAGTAAAAATAGTATGAACGAAGACAAAATGCCGAGAACTGCCCCTGTTAACACTGAGGGACTTCTGAAAGTTATCCAATATGTATTATCAAACTATAATAACGATGTTAGTTTTGATAACCTCAGCACTCAAAATCCATTCTTGGATGAAGTATATACCAACTTGAAATTAGTAGGTGTTAAGAATGTCAGTGAAAATAATATTGACGATTACGTATTTACCTTTATGAAAGACAACGCTTCTTTATTAGATAGTGAAAACTTCAATCATGAAGAATACATGATTCCTCAAAAGAAAAAATTTGAGTGGGATGGTACTGAAAAGTATTGGGCATGGAAAGCCGATTATTATACTGGTGAAATGGAAGGATATTCAGAGGTGTTCATACAAAATTTGTTTGACAACTTTGAATTGTCGGTAGGTGACGGTAGTTTCGTAGACTCAGAGATTTACGATACCAAAGATACCGAACAACAAGTTGATAGTTTCAAAGAAATCCCTTTCAATGAGTCTGTAAATGAACAAGAAGAGTCAAAAGTGGATTTGGATACTTTTGAAGCTCCATTTACCTCTGAAGATTTCATGAATTATGTGGAATCTGAGTGGGATATCGAAATGTTAGACTTATTAATGGGTATTATCAGTAAAAGAAAGGAATTCTTAGAACAAATGCGATATCATGGCAATCCAAGAACAGTAGTTAAGGGTTACAAAAGATATGATGAGTCAAAAACCACCAACAATCTAAAATTATTACAAGAATTACTTAAAAAATAGACGTTTTAAGGAACTTTCACAAAAAATAAAGGGAGATGGTAGCGAACCTCTCCCTTTTTTCGTTACCATAACTGATAACGGTCCTAAATCCCCTTAAAAAGGGGTCGTTATTTCATTTGACACACACAATTGGTGCATTGGCACCCTTCAGTGAGACAATTTTGATTACATGTACAGTTTTCGCAAGCCATAGTGTTGTTTTTATTATAAATATCACCTATTTTTAGTTAAAATAAATTAAAAATGGAGTATAACGTCAATATTTGTCCGATTTGTGGTGAAAACACCGAAAGAATCACTGAAGATTACATGGTCGGAAATGTTCATTTGACCTGTTTTCTAAAAAAAGAGGAAATTTCTTAAATTTTACTTCAAAAAGTCGTCAATTTGTTCTTTCGTGGGGTATCCAACCTCCTTATCACAGTCGGCACAATAGAGTTTCATGTTATTTGTACCTGTTTCGAACTTTACCTTAGTGTTTTTATGTGTGCAAGACTCCTGAATGGTCTCTTTTTCTTTACTTAATTCCTTGATTTGGTTATCAAGAGAGTTGATTTTCTGTCTTTTATCATCTTCCATGACGTTTTATTTAGTCATTTATTCGTATTAAACGAAAAAATGGATATTTTACAAAAAAACACCCATTTTATAACAATATATTACCTTTATAAATATCATCAACCTTCTTCGGAGTACTCCAACCATGTGGTAAGGATGTATTTATCACTCGAAAGTGGCATATGTCCTTTATGTACAAAAGGGAATGTGGCGGGGTGACAAATCACTCTACCTTTTTTAGGTTTAATCAACTTATTTTCGTACATCAACTCAGTCTCTCCACCTTCTTCAACATTATTCAAATACAAAATGAATACAAACAATCGAGGTGTGGTCTGATAACTATCCGTTTCAAAGTGATATGCGTTATAATGACCTAAACCTTTGTCGTATTTCTGTAATTGACATGTAGTATAATTTGTTCCCTGAGTAAAAACTTGTTCAACCGCATTAAACTTGGGCTGAAACGGTAAGTTTTCCAATAGTTCTTCAACAACTGTATTGAATCCTTCAAATACTTTATAACCATAGTCCTCCATCAAGTGAGGAATGTCAATCATATTAAGGTCCGTAGTTTTTTTAATATGGTCGTTTAACCCACTCCCACTATGTCCTTCAAAGGTATATTCAGGGTGTTTTTCAAATAGTGAAACCAGTTCATCACAGAATTCATCTGAGAATACTCGGTCTTTAATAATTACAAAATCTGATAAGTTCATGTCTTTTTAAAAAGTTTGTGATAATTATTATTCTTATATTATAATATATTATATAGTAATAGTAGAATAAGAATATTATAAGAAAATAATAGAATTATATAGAATATTATTACTAGTATTATTATATAGGAAAATTTTTGATTTAAGACAGTTTTAGGACACGAGTGGGGTAGATACCCCACGAAGTGGAAAAAGTCCAACGTGAATCACCTGGTGAGGTGAGAGGGTTAGAACATACCCAGAGTTGTAATTGGTTTGTCAGTCTTAAAGATATTAATGATTCTCTCGTCCAATTCAGATTTTACCTCATCTTTAGTAATAATCTTAAAATCAAATTTAGATAAATCATCATACATCACTCCTTTAGGTAGACCAATGTAATTTTCAATTTTACTATCATACATCATCTTAGCAAACACACTTGACCTCGTTCCCAATTTTTCAAAAAACTCCATAGATGTCATAGTGTCAGGAACATCAACATTAGTAATAATACGAATCTTAGCATCTACAGCGGGAACCATCCTACTTTCAAATCCACCTTTGTCTATATTAAGAACCGCATCTTCTTGCTCCTTCTCCACGACATCAAACTTGTCCACAACAATTGCATCAACCCAGTCCAATTGTGGGACTACCTGTGAATTATAATAAATGGTCAGTAAATCTTTATATGATGGTTTCATACCTATAAATATCAAAAAGATTTTAATTTACGTCTAAGTTCCATAGCCATTTGATTATAAACTAAATCCCTTTCGGTTAAACGGGATATTTGTGAAATGGTATTTTTAATTTCACCATCAGTAATATTTTCATCTCTTAGTCTTTCGTGTAAATTTTTTATACTATCTTTAATATTTGAAATATCCGATTCTAATGATGAAAGTCGTCTTGATGCTCGGTACTTATTAAATTCTTTAAAATCATCTTCTTTATTTCTATCACCGTAATATCTATGAATAATATCGTGCGGACCATAAGGTAAATGCCCCACATTTAATTTAACACCCTCAGGTATATGGAAACCAAAATCGTTTAACGACTTCCCTTTAAATGAGTCTCCCCAATTACCACCGGTGGGACCGTCTTTTTCTTCTGAATAACCAAACAAATCAAAATCAATCTTGAATTCTTTTTTTACTATCTCTATGGATTCATCATCATAATATTCAATATATCGTTTACCATCATCATTAAATGTTTTATTTGCATGTGGTAAATACATTTCACCCAAATTCAAACGTTTGAAAACCTCACCCAACTCTTCCTCAAGATTCTCAAAACAAAGGGTGTGGTCAATAATAAATTCACCATCATGATTAACCAACCAAAAAGTTTGAGGATAACGATTCATATAATAGGTTAATCTAAAATTACAATTATTATCATCAACCAAACCTTTGTATTTACTTACAGGGTCTTTATGCCTCCATTTTATCCATTCATTAAATTCTATATTAATATTATTATTTCTAACATAATATGCCCATGTTGAATACAACAAATTAAAAGGATTTCTAATAACGGTAAACTTGAAGAATTGGTCATATTCCTCTTTCATCATATCATCATAAAATTGGAGTAATTCTAAATGTGGGTCATCATTATAATCAAAATCATGAAAGTCATATAATGACTCTTCTACCGATGTTCCCGCAGTCTTAGGGATATGTAGAAAAATAAATTTGGGGTTTGTTGATATTATCATTTCTTAATTGTGACCCTTTTGGTCAACTTCTGTTTGCCACGGTGCAAAACCAACTCTTTTTGATTTGTCGATAAACATCTCGTGACCGTTTAATGTAGAGTGTTCAATTTCAACCCAATGATTCATTAGTGGTCTTTGACACTCTTCCCATAATTCATATGTTTGTTCTTCCATTTCCCACTTAAGTAAATGTTTATATGATGGGAAATCTTCAGGTATTACCTGCCCTCTAGTTCTTGATTCGTATTTATGTGTTTGAAATCTAATGAATGGGTTGCGAACCCAGTATTCTTTCAATGATTTCATATCTTTGTAAACAAAAACTACTAAAGCATCTCTAAGTTCTTCATCTTTTAATCTATGTAGGTGACCAGCTTGGGATGGTGAGAACAATACCCATCCATCAGGGAACTGTTCATCGATATGGTGGTATCTTAGTTTTAAACCTTCCTCATCATCCCAATAATCTTCTGTGGACCATGGATTTTCACACCTTAGATAGGGGAGTCCTGTATCATTCGCAATAATTTTAGCAGTAATCTTATTACCTGCACCGTGAGCACCTGTAACAACAATCTTATTAAATTGTTTAATATAATCTAAGTTATCGAAGTAGTTTCTATTCATAAAAGAAAAATAATCATAAATTAAATATCCGTAAATAACAAAACAAAAAACCCCCACAAAAAATGTGAGGGTAATTTATTGAATCCTTTTTGTTGTTACTCAGATTTCTTACCACCGAAGATTTTACCCGCTTCCGCAATACCGAAAGCACCTAATGTGATAATCACAAATGAGTTGAAGATGGTATCGTCAATAACCAATTCTTTACCACAGATACCTGTTACTACGTCAGCAATTGCCGTTAAACTCATTACTGCGAATGACAAAAAACCAACGATGTTTTTTTCGTTGTAATTATTGTTGTCCTTAAAAATGTCTTTGAATGCCATAGTTAAAAATAATTTTAGTTTAGTTATAAATATTCTCCAATGTTTGAATGTCTTCAGGAGATAAAGATTCCCACCATTCATCATTATCTATATGGGCTAAGTGGTAACCTTCACGGGAATCTATCTTTCCACTTTGGTACTTTGGATAAGTGTATCCTGTATCTACTTCCAACATTGCACCCACACTTGGAAGTTCGATATAATTGGTTGGGTGTTTAAGTGGGGCATCATCACTGGTGCCTGATAACCATGTTGGTGGCCAACTCTCTTGTATTAACTTAATATTCGCATGATTGATACCTATGTATCTTAATAGGTATTCCAAATTAAACATCAAATCTTGAATAGATGCAAAACGACCATATTTCATATTGGGTTCCATTGACACTCCGAATATGGTGGGTATGGGTTTGTCGGTTGTAACTCTTATGGTGTAAAAATCTTCATTTTGAACTTCCACACCTAACACAGTAAAGTATAAGTCTAAACCATAATAGTTCATAGCAAGTTCCTTACCTAAACTATTGAGGACTTTCTCTATCTGTGATTCAGGCACCATATTATCTTAATTTACAGAATGGTTGTTTGTTTACTTCGATATAAAAGATATCATCCACGAGTTCACCTTTAACTGATTGTGATACTGCCGATGCAAAATCAAGCTTATCAACACCACTTGTATGTTTCGGATAAATCTTTTTATTACCTTTAGCTACTCTTACAATACCATTAAGAAATTTGTTAGGGTCTAACTTAGAACACTTCTCTTTATTTTCAATGGCCCTGTGGAATCCTTGATTGAACCCATCCTTTACTTGTTCTTCCAAAACTTTAATAACCAATTTTTCAATATGGTCTTCTGTTAATCTAACTTTCTTCATAATTTTTTAATTTCTTGCTGGAAATAATCCGTTAATACAAATAATATAACTTAATTCCGAATGTGGTGAATAAAGATTTGGTAAAACAAAATATCCATCATTAATTCTAAATCCTTCACCTAACACTGCGTCCAATGCTTGATAATCTTTTATTAATAATTTTCTACCATCACACAACATCCAATCACGTGGGATGAAGTTGTTTGGAAATAAAATTATTTGTCCGTAGTATCCTTCCATACCTATAAATACTCCATAAAAAGGAAACCCCCACAGTAATGTGAGGGTTTTTTATTATATTAGTTTTTGGTTTACATTTATTCTGAGATACCTTCATTTAGGTTAAATCAAGAGTATTTTGACCAAATATCTTTATCTTTTTCTCTACCCATAGATTTTTTATACTTAAGTACTTTTTTTGGTTCAACAAATAAAATATCATCGTATTCAAATGAATGATTATCAATCAAATTATCAATGTCTTCATTGGGCCAATTGTCAAAAAATTCAATATCTTCAGTTAGATATTCTCCATCAGTTTCAAAAGGCCACATAGAAGGACGTATAATAACATCCAAATCATTAACATCGTTTAACATACCAACAACTACTAAAGGTGCTGAACCAAAAATAGCATAACTATTTTTAGGTAAGTCATATGATTTTAATAATTCTATGAGTACTTCTAATTTATACATTACCACTTTGATTTTTTAATTAATAATATAGATTATTTGTAAGACGGAAACTTTAATTTCACATCTCCACAATCACACTCTCCTTTATCGTGCAACATTTTCATTTGGTCAGGTGTGATGGTAACAACTTTTTTATCAGAGTCTCTCTCTCTCTTGGGTCTATGTGTAAATAGTCAATTTGTTCTACCATATCACTTTCAGACATTAAACGGTTATCTAATCTTTTATTAGATTCTTGTATATGTCTAATCTTACTATAACTTTGATTCATATTATAAATACCTGTAAAAATAAAAACCCTAACATCTCTGTTAGGGTTTTTCAATATAATTTTTATTCTCTTATTTTTGGTTTAAATTTCCATGTCTTTTAACTCATTACCCTTACTATTAAGGTCTTTTTTAACTACCTTATCAAGGTAATCAATATATCCACCAAATGTCGATTTTATTGCGTCATCATTTTTTAATGTGTTAATAAACTGATTAATCTTATTTACTATGTCTTGGTTATAAGATAATACTTTACCTCTTGTTCTTTCTTTCTTAGCCGCGGCGTTACGTTCTTGTCTCATGTCTTTTCTTTTTTCAAGACCCTTACCAACACTATTAACACCAGCCTTCACCTTAGATACAATACCTTGTTCATCCAATTCTTCTTCTTTCATGGAACCACATTGTTCAACACATTCACCTTCTTTCATCATAGAACCACATTGTTCACATGTTTCTTCTGATGCTTCGCTGATGAATGGTTTTGCGTCACCCGATTTTGTTTCCACCAATTTTTTGAAGTTATCAATGGATAAGTTCATTCCACCTTCGTGTTGCTCACGAATTCTATTTTTTTCTTCTTCAGATATATTATTTAATAAGTGTTTCATAGTTGTATATTTTTAAGCCATGTTAGACATGTCGTCACCTTTATCGTTAGATACGTATTTCCCTTCTTTTCCAAAAAGTTCATCCATCACTTCTGAACCTTCAGGTGATAAATTAAACTCATGATACGCATCTTCTGGACAACCAGCAACTGCAAATTCATCATAATTACGTTTAATGACTCTATCATTAAATAATTCACATCTATCTAATACAATCTTATTCGGGTTTCTTGTGTTAAAATATCCAGTATATTCTCTACTATTACCTCTTACTTTATAGTCAAACTCACTGTTAAGGTTATTATGTTTAATACTTTCTCTATCAATCTCAATTAACATAACAAGTTTTTTATTACCGTCAAAAACCTGTAGTTTAACTGGAGGTTTTGGTAGTGGTTGTGATTGTTCATTAATCAAACCATACATCTTATTGATTCGGCTTCTTTCTTCTTCTGATATAATTAATCTTTGTCCCATAATAAATGTTTTTACTATAAATACTCAAAAAAACAAAAAAGTGGACCATAGGTATTGTCATAATCAAATTTATTTTTTACATTTACTTCATTAAACTTATAAAAACATAAAACAATGCCACAGAGATTTTATTTCGACGAAAACGATTTGGATGGAACAGTAGATAAACTCAGCAACAACGTAAACGATATGTTGGACTTTGCTTACCTCCACGAAGACATGGTAAACACCATTGATGAACTGATGAGTGATTGGGGTAAGGAAAACTTGCCGACCTATTCACAATACATCGAGGAATACGAAAACATGGACGAAGACCAGAAACAATGGTATGACGATGTTGACGAATACCTATCAGAGTTTGGACGATGGTGGATGGAGTCATTTAGTGATTTGACTGATGAGATGAAACTAAAATTCATTCACCGTTACCATATGACCATTGCAACCTGTCTACACAGCGACACATACATGTATGAAACGTTAATGGAAGAAGTCAACGAAGCTTATGACTCAATGATGGCGTAACCACCATACCATCATTATGAAGGACCTCCAATTATGGGGGTCTTTTTTTTATACCATAAAATAAAAAAACCCTCCACATTTCTGTGAGGGTCATATCTTAAAACTTAAAAGCCTTTTTTATTTTCTTTCCTGTTTTTTTAGCACCACCTACAACTGCATTACCTACATTGTTTACAGGTTCAGCGACTTTGTCCACTACCTTAGTAGTTTCTTTAGCTACTGTGTTTGCAGCTTTAGTAGTTGTTTTAGCTACTGTGTTTGCATCTTTTGTTACCTGATTAGCGACTGCGTTTCCGGTATCCTCTACGAACTCTTGTGCTGGTTTAGTATCAACACT
>Ga0209555_10000886_pt1 | contig 24287 bp, 28 predicted proteins | sample SaaInl85LU_5_DNA_FD_184643 | JGI IMG/M metagenome (GOLD analysis project Ga0209555, IMG submission 184643) | Marine microbial communities from expanding oxygen minimum zones in the Saanich Inlet - ESP_85LU_5_DNA (SPAdes) (version 2) | ecosystem: Environmental > Aquatic > Marine > Intertidal... | reverse complement strand
GTAAAACTTTAGGTAATAAAAGAAAAGGGCTTAACTACCCTTTTTTTGTACCTTTTTAAAACTAGCTAACATAGAGCAATTTAGTTATAATTTTGATATAATACCTGTAATAGTGGTTGTAATAATTTATACTACCCATAGGGTATTCACATAGAGAGTTAATATGTCTATAACAAAATCGAAGGCCAGGAAGCTAGCTGAATTCTTACGTAATATTACCGAAGAAGCCAAACTTACCACAGAGGCTGTACAAAACGATAAAGTTGTAACTACTGGTACTGCTTTAGATGATAGGGCTACAGACACTACAGCTCTTGTATCAGCCGCTTCCGTAACCTCGTATGTAGGTGATAAGCTAGATGATTATGTACATAACACTCATGACATAAACCTTACGTTTACTGGTGATGTAACAGGCCACGGTACAATTACCGATATGGGCCACACCAGTTTTAACCTTACCCTAGATGCGGAAACCCTTCCAGTACAAACAGGATATGCAGGAAAATTTCTTACCACTGATGGCACTACAGCTAGCTGGGCTACAGTAGACACTAGTAAGGGTGACACTGCTTACTCTTGGGGTGATCACAGTACCGTTGGGTACCTTACTTCTTTTACAGAAACAGACCCTACTGTTCCTAGCCATGTTAAGTCTATTACAACTACTGACGTATCTCAGTGGGATGCTGCCTATTCTTGGGGTGACCACTCTCAAGAAGGCTACCTAACTAGTGAAACTAACGACTACCTAGATAGTGCTACTTTTAGTGGTGGAACGTTGACTCTAGGACGCACTGGGAGCCTCTCAGACGTTACCGTAAATTTAGACGGACGTTACTCCCAAACAGACACTAACACTACGTACAGCGTCAGTGCGGCTGATGTAGCGTCAGGTAAAGCTATACGTCTTACCGGAAGTAATTCTGTTACTGATGACGTAATACTAGCAGGTGGTAGCAATGTATCTTTAACTAGATCTGGCGATACTATTACTATTAATAGTGCAGATGCTGCAGCAGAGACAATTACTACGCTGACTAAAGTAGGCAATGACCTTAAATATGTAAACGAGGCGGGTACTACAGCAACTATCGATCTTACCTCTTACTTAGACGACACTAATCTATCTAAGATTCTTAGTGGTACTATGAGCAGTTCTGGTATTGCGACTTTTAGTCGTGATGATAATAGTACATTTACGGTAGATATGTCAGTATTGCTTGATGATACAAATCTAGCTCGTATTGTATCAGCTGGGTGGAATACTGGTAACGGTGTTCTAACTCTTACACGTAACGACGGCAGTACTATTCCTGTAGACCTAGATAACAGGTATCTTCAGACAGAAAATGATACCCTAGCCAGTGTTACTGCTCGTGGAAATTCTACTAATCAAGATATTATTATTAGTAAAACAAGTGCAAAACTTAGACTTCACGAACCAAACACTTCAGACCAGAACTTTCCTAGTCTAGAATTCGATACCGATAATAACCAAGGTATAGCTTTATCTTTTAACGAATTTGATAATCAAGTCCCTATAGGTGGTTATGGTATTGTAGTAGGCCCTTCTTCTACAAACACTCAATTTCCTACAGTAGGGGCAATTACATTTAATGTACTTGGTGAGATATACGCCGGAGGAACTACTTTAGGAAGTCTGAGTAAAGTATGGCATGCAGGTAACTTTAACCCGAGCAGTTACTTATTAACATCAAACTACCAAGACAACTATGCAGACTCTGTATCTTTTAATACTTCAAATGGTATTTTAACCATAAGCCGAACGGGCGCACTAGCTGATTTAACTGTAGACTTAGACGGTAGATACTTAACGTCTGAAACTGATAGCCAAACCCTTTCTTGGAATGGTAGTACAGGGCAGCTATCTATTAGTAATGGTAATACTGTAGACCTAGATAACCGTTACTTTACAGAAAGTGAATCAGACAGTCGTTACGTAAACGTTACTGGCGATACTATGACTGGTGCTTTAACTCTTTCTGGAGCCACGGACTTAAACTTTTTAGCAGGGTCAAACGAAGACGCAGGTGATATCGTATGGAAATACTATAATGGCACTGAAAAACATAGACTATGGGACGGGGGTACAGGTCTAAACTACAGATATAACGCGGGTACTGCTTACAAGTTATTTCACGATGGTTATCACCCTAACGCAGACAAATGGACAACTGCTAGAACTATAACACTAAGCGGTGACTTGAATGGCTCAGTTAGTCTTGATGGCTCAAGTAATGTTACGTTATCTGCTCAAGTAGTTAATGATAGTCACACACATGATACTCGCTACGTACAGCAAGGTGGTACATCGTTTAGTGGGGAATATCCTGTAGTTGTTAGAGTCTCTGATAGAAACTTCTACTCAGATGGTAACATCCGTTTCCAAGGTTCTGATAGCAAGTTGACTGTAGATGGTCGTGTAGACGCACCTATCTTCTACGATAGTAACAACACTGCTTATTATACTGACCCTGCATCACAGTCAGTAATGGCTAAACTTAAACTAACCCATGTAGATGACGCGCAGTTAATCTTAGATGGTAGCAGTACTTCTTGGTCAGGTATTGGATTCCAAGATGCTAATAGCCCGGCTACAGATTTTATATGGCACTATGGGGCCACAAGAACTTTCGCTCTTGGTGGTGGAGGGGCTCCTGTAGCCGGTAAGAAGCTACACGTCCATGGCGGTACTACTATAGGTGAAAACCTAGTAGGTACAACTGCTCCTACAAATGGTCTAAAAGTAGAAGGGGATGTTGAAGATAACCTTGGTAATCAGATGATTACAGCACGACACTCTGGTTCTGACTTTGTTAATGGTACGCTAGTTCAAACTAATATACCTGCAACAGGGGCTAGTGGTGCTTCTTATGTTATCGAGGTTACAGGTAAGTCTTACTCAGGTGAACCACCCTTTGCATTTAAGGCTCAGGGATACCTCTACAGCAACACTATTATTAACCATTCGGGTATTAACTATGGTGATTTACGACTTACTTACATCAAAGCTATGGAGTACAACGGGTACCTATGTTTCTGGTGGCCACGTATTTCTTACTGGAATAGTTTCCAAGTTCATGTAAGAGATGCAGGGGGTGGTTCTCAAAACAGAGTAACCACTATAGGTAATGCTTCTGAACCCAGTGTTAGTAAGAAGGTACAAACTAATCTTCGAATGAGTGTTTCGTATGATACTCAAACTAATGCAGGTAATCTATATGCTACAGCTTACTATGATAGTAACGATAATGCTTATGTTGTAGATCCTGCCGGCACTAGTTATGTAAATGACCTTAGAGCAAACATAGTATACGACCGTAATAACACAGCGTATTACTTTGGTTCCTCTAGTGGTGACTATCGTTTCCGCAATGGTACTGTAGATAACCTTACTGTTAATGGAACAACGACCCTAGGCAATGGCAATGGCGATAAGACCAAGATAAATGATATTTTGGAGCTATACGCTACTGACTCTGGCGATTCCCATTTTTACTTTGGTGAGGATAGCTCAGGCGGTTATGGTTCTTACTGGTATTGGGACTCCAGTTATACACACTACTGGTACTCTCGTCACGCAGGTACTAATAGTACTATTATGTATCACAGCACTAGCGATACTACTTATTTGCATATGGGTCGTCATCTACATTTGCACAATAAAGATATTAACTACGTCAACCAACTTCATTTTAACGATAATGTTCGTTTTTATGATGATGGTAACGACAACTACCTTAACTACAAGTGGGGTGATGGAGGTTCAGGTGGTATTAAGTTCTATGATGGAAACACTACACTGCATGGTTACATCTACGGTGATGGTGGTGGTAGGTTCGGTCTACTAGATAACGACGGCCAATGGGCTGTGCGTGTTCAAACCGGAACTGACCCATTAGAGTTACGGTGTAATGACAATGTGGAGTTTCAGGTATTTGATTCTTACACGTTATCTCCCGGCTCTAGTCGTGCCCCTATCTTCTACGATAGCAACGACACTAGCTATTACTGTGACCCTACGAGCACATCTTTTGTTAAGTATTTAGGTAGACGTTCACATAATACAGGTCATTTAGTCGGGAGCTATAATAGTGTTGGTGGTAACAGTGCCAAGACAAACCCAATATACACAATAGGTTCTAGCTACAATCCTAATGATGCTGATTTGAATAACATGTACGGCATTGGGTACTCTCACTCTAATGCTTCGTTTATTAGCGGTAATGGTTTTAGTGGTTGGGGTATGTATGTATCTTCCGCAGGTACCGCTCGTGTATACCTATCAGGTGAAAGTGGTCATGTAGCAGGTACAGGTAATACGTACTTTGAAACTTACTACGACCGTAACAACACTGGTTACTACGTAGACCCTGCTAGTACTTCTAACATGCTACTTATTCAAATGCCACACCGAGGTAATGGCACATCGAATATTATAGTTAACAACGGTGGTTCTGAAAACTGGAGAGCTATTGATGTTGATGGTGGTAGCAACAACCACGGCATTGGTACTTCTGGTACTTCACGCTCAGTGTTTGGTCGTAATGCTTTGTGTTTTCACACGTCGTCTAGTGATTCTATTCGATTCCATTCTGATGGATGGGACACTACGTTTGAAGTAACGGGTGCCGCAGGTAACGCTTGGGTTAAAGGTGATATAAGAGTTCCTATTTATTATGATAAAGATAACACAAGCTATTATTGGAACCCGAATGTATCTGGTGCACACAGGTTACAAACACCAAGTGGCTACCTAGATGTTGGACCTATGAACGCTACCTACTGCCACTTCCAAACAGACAGAGGAGAGTTTTACTTTAATAAGACTGTCAGGTTCGATGGCGCAGGTGCTAGGTCCTACGATGCGTACGCTGCTGCTAATTTTCCTATCTATTATGATTATGTTAATACTGCTTACTATACTGACTCTGCGTCAGAAAGTGTAATGGCTAAGATTAAAGTTAAGGAAAACACTAGTACCGCCGGGTACACTTATATGACCTTTAAGAATTATATAGATACTCAATACGGTAGTATCTATCGCTCTTACGGAACTATGGTGTATGGTACGTCTTCAGATTATCGCTTGAAGGAAAATGTAATTAGTTTGTCAAATGCTAGTGATAGACTTAATCAACTACAACCTAAACGCTTTAACTTCATTGAGTACTCAGATGTGACCGTTGATGGTTTCATTGCTCACGAAGTAGCTGAAGTAGTCCCAGAAGCTGTTGTTGGTGAGAAGGATGCTGTAGACCATCATGGTAAACCGATACATCAAAGTGTTGACCACAGTAAATTAGTTCCACTACTAACCGCTTCGCTACAAGAAGCATTAGCTAAGATAGAAGATTTAGAAACTCGATTGAGTTTACTAGAACAATAAACTAAACGGGGTATCTTCGGGTACCCCTTAACTCTCTGAAGGAGAACTTTATGACGATTGCAAAATCTGATTTAGTCTGGGAAGTAACTGGACTTAAAACTAAAAACGAAGTAAATGGCGATGGTATTGTATTACCTAATGCTGTTTGCCAAACTTATTGGAAAGCATCTTACACAGACGCTGATGGTAACGAAGGTAACTTCTCAGGAGCTACACCGTTTTCGGCAGCAAACCTGTCTGAAGAGCAATTCCAACAGTTTGATGCGTTAACTGAAGAAGTTGTCTTAGGTTGGATTAAGTCTATTGTAGTAGATAGTTACTTAGACCACGTATTAGAGCGCATTCAACGTCAAATTGATGAGCTCGCAGTATCAGAAGCTACTATGCCATGGGCACCTGTAGAAGAAGAAACACCTGCAGAACCGGCAGCGGAGTAACAAAAAAAGGGGCAATAAGCCCCTTTTTTTTATTTTAAGTAGTTATTTTACTAACTAATAATTTTGTCCGCTAAGGTAGTTTCTGAAGTTTCTTCTTCACTTTTTGCAATTTCTTCTTTCATTGCAGCAACAAAGCCTTGCTCAGCCATTAGTAACTGATCGACTCGTGCACGAGCTGCTTGAGCTTGTTGTTGTAAATCTTGTACCTGCATAAGGCAGTATTTAGCATTTTCAGGTAGATCATCAACAACGTATTCTTGATCATCGATAAAGATAGTTTGTGGTTCTTGGTTTTCCATATATATGGTTCCTTGAAGTTGGAGGGTTTAAATCACGCTCATAATTGTATATAATGTGTCATTAATTATCAAGTAGTATATTAAATACTTAAGAGTTTTTTTATGATTGCAAAAGTTTTAGCTGGCGTTTTAATTACTGTAAGTCCATTAGTGTACTTTTACTACACAAACACACAAGCTGAGCTTAAAGAGCTTACACGTCTTAATCAGGCTTACACATTTAAGTTTGAGGAACAACAAAAAGCCTTAAAAGCTTTACAAGACGATTTTGAACTGCAGACACAAAGTCTTACGTCACTTCAGTTACGAAACCAAGAAATACAAGAAGATATGAATAGGTACCTAGATATCTTTAAAAGACATAACCTAACTAGGCTAGCTGCGGCAAAGCCAGGTTTAATTGAAAAAAGAGTTAACAAAGGAACTAAAAATGTTTTCGACAGTATTGAAAATGACAGCCGTATTATCGATTCTCTTGACGACGGGTTGCAGCTTAATGACAAAGAAGCCGGTGGAAGTGAAAGTAGTAACAAAGCCGGTGGAAAGAAAGATAGTGCAACCAATAATGCCAAGGGCGATTGATTTAAAAGATCCTTATTGGTACGTAGTATCTAATAAAAACCTAGATACTTTTGTAAAGGAACTGGAAAAGAAAGAAGGACAGGTAGTATTTTTGGCTATGTCTGTTCCTGACTATGAGCTTATGGCGTATAACATGCAAGAGATTAAACGCTATATTAACGAACTACAAGAAGTAGTTGTTTATTACAGAAAGGTAACCACCAATGAACAAACAAGCAGTGTACGAACAGTTAAAGATTGATGAAGGCGTAGTTTACGAGATTTATGAAGACCACTTAGGCTACCCAACATTTGGTGTAGGACACCTAGTTTTAGAGTCAGACCCAGAGCATGGTCAGCCTGTAGGAACGCCTGTAACTGAAGAACGAGTTCGTGAGTGCTTTGATAAAGATCTACAGACTGCTATTGATGAGTGCTGTGTATTGTATCAAGAAGCCTGGGAAAGTTTTCCTGGTGAGGTGCAAGAGGTACTAGTTAACATGTTATTTAACCTAGGTCGTCCTCGTTTAAGTAAGTTTAAAAACTTTAACGCTAAGCTTATTGCTGGTGAGTATGCAGAAGCAGCTCCCGAAGGTAGAGACAGTATTTGGTATCGTCAAGTAGGCAATCGTGCTGAAAGACTAATGACTAGGCTAGAGAACCTCTAGTTTAAGGAGAGCATGATGTGGGCACGTATTACTATTTTACTAGTACTAACCGCTTTTAGTGGTTTAAGTCTTGCACAGGAAGACACAGACGTTATACGTACTGATTCTAAAAATGACAGTACTATAACTACTCAAGGGCAAATGACTACTACTATTAAGCAGCCACCCCCATCTGCTATTGCTCCTCAGATTGGCAGTAACTCTAACAGCGACTTGTGTACTATTGGCGTAGCAGGTGCAGTGCAAACACAGATACTAGGTATTAGCGCAGGTACTACTTTTACAGAAGAGAACTGTGTTCGTCTTAAAAACGCTAAAGTGTTGTATGACATGGGTATGAAAGTCGCAGCCGTAAGTACAATGTGCCAAGACAAAAAAGTTTTTGATGCTATGATGCATGCAGGTACTCCTTGTCCTTATATGGGGACAATAGGACCTGAAGCACAGCTAGCTTGGGAAAGCCATGTAGAACAAACTGAAGAAGAGTTAAAGAAATCTGATGAACTTAGTAAAACTGAAAAGGGTGCTTTTAGTATTGGCGCTCTTGCTGCCTTGTTACTCTTACTCTAATTCTGTAGTACCCTACTATGGTACTACTGGTAACGCTGTAGTAGATAACAACCTGGTGTGGGATATGGGAAATGTGTTTCCTGCTCCTCCAGGTCTTACAGTTCAGAATGTTATATACTCTTACAATATACGTAAGTCAACAGAAGACCGTGTAGATGTTTCTGTACAGAACGAAAACGCTTTAGGTGAAGGATATGTGTTTAGAGAAACTGATAGTTGGTTACCGGGCTCTCTAGACAACACAGAGATTAATAAAGCTGTACCTGTTATGAACTTACCTAAAGAGGTATGGGGTAAAGGGTCTATTGAAGTTGATGGTAACGGTTCTGTAGAAAATGCTAATGTTGCGTATACCTACAGAGTAGATCCTTGTTATGACCCACAGTATAGTCCTTCATGTCCAGGTTACAAAGTACCTATACCAGAACCTGTGCAAGTAGAGTACGACGTTTATGATGCTGATGAGCATGCAGATGATACACAGTACTCTCCTGATGATGATAGTCTTGAAGAAGAAGAGAAAGAAACCGAAGAAGAAAAAGAGAAAAGAGAAGCAGAAGAAAAACTAGATAGCAAAGAACGTTTGGAAAAAGCTTTAGCCGTAGCCAATACGAATCTTTTGTTTGCTAACTCTTTTGCTCAAGCACAAATGCTAGATTCAGTTAACACTGCGACTAGGATGAATGCTTATTACAGTACATCTATTGATGGTGGTACTTACAAAGAAGAACTGTCTATACAAGACAAACAACTACCTGATAGTTATAAAGGCCTTAGAAACGGTCTAGCACAACAGGTACTACATGAAAAAATGGTTAGTATGCAATATGGCAACTAGTCGTAGAGGAGATAGAAATGTTTAAAAAATTAAGCGCTGTTATGTTAGGAGCTTTAGCTAGTTTAAATGTACTGGCAGAAACTGCACCTATTCACGCTTTTGTAGAGTCTCGCTGCATTATCCAAACAGATATGGCAGGTACTTATGGTAACCCAAATGCGTATACATTATCTACTGCTGCTGAAGATGGTGGAGACCCTGTTGTGATACGTTTTGATGTTACTTTAGCAGATTCTTACTATGCAGAAATTACTGCTCCTCAAGAGTTTTCTACTAGTCCTATCATTAACGAAGTTATGACATGGGAAGGAGATACTACAGTAAAAACAGTATCAGATGCTACAGGTATGGGAGAGTATGAGACAAATAAAGTAGAGTTAGGCATGCTAGATCGTTATGACCTAATTGCTACAGGATCTACTTGGTTTGAAACATCTTCAAAAGTAGCCCTAGGTGGGGATAAAGCATTCCCAGGTGGGGATTACACTGCGCTTGTAACAGCAGAGTGTATTGCTAAGTAATGGCTAAGCTAGTAGCTGTTGGTGTTTTTATGGTAATTGTAGCGTTTTCATGGAACGCTGCAAGCCATGAGATGACACCTACGTATTTTAAAATGGTACCTTCTCATGTAGATAACGTCTACAGGACCAAGGTAAATGTTTACAATAGAAGAAATGACATAAAGTATTATGAAATTGGCGTGTTTGACGCCGACTTTAACCCTATACCATTTACTTCTTTATATAGAATAGTGAAGGTAGACTACTTAAGTGAAGTAAATATAGATATTTACATTAGGTCTGATGCTGTAAACAAAGCTGTTTACATATGCTCAAAATCTAAGCTACGTAAAAATATTAAGTTTCTTACTGCAGTAGCCTCTCGCATATGTTCTAAGGCTAAGTAAAATGAAAAAACTAGTACTTTTATTCTTTATGTGCGGCATAGCTATGGCAGACTCTAGTTCTTTGAACCTTGCGTTACCATCTAGCCCTAGTACATACGGACAAGACAGTATTAGATCAGGTAACTTAGACTGTAAAAACGCTATTGGTGGTGCTACACAACTAGAATTTGGTGTAACAGGAATAGTAAACAACGGTTCCGTGTTTGGTAGTAACCCCGACATGAACAGTACAAAGGATGTAGGTGTTTATGCTAGGATAATTATCCCACTAGACAAGCCTAAAGAAAGAATTAACTGTAACTCCTTGTATCAGTTAGAACTACGTGTAAAGCGCCTAGAAGTTTTAAAGCTTCAGCAAGAACTAGATGCTCTTAGGCGTATGAACTCTCAGAATAATTTTCAAAACTAGAGGTAACAATGGAAGATAACAAAGTAACAATCGATTCAGATGCAGTATCTGGTGCTGACGTTAACGGTGATGGGCATATTTCTAAAGAAGAAATGGAGATGCACTTAGAGTTTAAACGTAAGGAACTAGAAGATAACGATGCACAAAGGGATGCTATACGTAAGATGGCTTGGTTTTCTTTAGTAGGCTTGCTGGTATACCCAATAGGTATAGCTATTACATCTTTATTAGGCTTAGATAAAGCTGCAGAACTTATTGCAGACATAGCCCCTACATATTTTGCGTCTATTGCTGTACTAGTTTCTGCGTTTTTTGGCGCAGATGCTTTAAAAGGCAAAGCTAAATAGGAAATACTATGGCTGAAGAAGAGAAAACTACTATTGAGTTTGGTGGACTGTCGTTTACTGGAGGCAAAGCATTTGCTTTTCTTACAGCCCTTTCTACTCTAGGAGCCGGTTCTTGGGGAGTTTTTGAGTTCTACAAAGACTACATGGACATGAAAGAAATAGTACAAAACATTGATGTAGGAGAGATTAAAGCTCAAAACGTTTTAGTACTGACTAAGCTAGATGAGGCGATAGAGTACACAAGAGACATAAAGTCTGGTTTGCGGGATGATATTATAGCTATAGAAAAACAAGCAGATCGTGTAGAAGATATGGTACGAGAAACTGAAGAAGACGTTCGTAACATGATTGACAAAGCTAATGAGCGTTTTGAAGACAAGCGTAATCAACTTCAAGAAAACTATGATACTCAGTTGCAACGTCTAAGGGAAAACAACGATAGGGAACTAAAAGAGTTAGAAAAACGATTAACAGAAAAAGTGCAAAGAGCTCTTAACAACCCTTTAGCAAACTAAGCGTAAACATCTAAAATTATCTATGATATAATGCGAATATCTACATGTGACAGTTATGTAAATACTGCATAAAATTATCAAAAGGTTTTCCCATATGAACGAACAACAGCAGATTAGAGATGCAGTTATAAAGCTAGAAGTTAAGATGGAAGCAATGTCTGATGCTATGTCTGTTATGGCTGACGCTGTAACTAAACTTAGCGATATGCGCTTTGAAATGGTAGAGATGAGAAAAGACGTATCTTTACTAGTTAGCAAGATAGATAAGCATGAAAAGGCTATATTAGATCTGCAAAACAGACAAAACCAGCTAGAAAAAGCTCAAGATAAAAATACTTATGTAATAGGCAAGATAGAGTTGTTTTGGTCTGCACTAATTACAGGTGGTGCTGCTTTCCTTTGGTGGCTTCTTAAAGTCTAAAGGCTTTGTTATGAAGTTTACAACTGCTTATATAATTTCTTGGCTAGGAGATAAGTCTTTTAGTAAAGAGCGTATAGAACTGTTAAAAGAAGTAGCTAGTTGGTGTGAGTCTAAAGATCTTTCTGTATGTATTATTGCTATGCAATGGGAAGAAGATTACTACAAGTACTTTAGCAGTGTATCTTGGATAAAGTCAGACTTACAATTTCCGCCAGGGCAGGCTAGAAACATCGCCTTAAACCATTTCTACAGTACAGATGACGACTACTGCATTATTCTTGACGACGATACTTTTATAGTTAGGGGTGACGACATCATTGACACCGCTAGATCAAAAGACATAGGAGATCTAATCTCTGTTGTACAAGAAGAGCTTTTAAAAATAGATTATAGCGACAGTAAGTACCATAGGTTTAGGTATGGTTCTAATGCCATAACTGGTTTGTTTTTAGTAAAAAACTTTAGAAAGTGGTACAAAGACGAAATATTTTTTAATACTAACTTTGTTTATGAAGAAGGGTTTGGACTTGTTTATGGTGAAGACACTAACTTTTGTGGTAGAGTAATAGACAAAGGTTACAGGTCGTATCAAGTCTATAGCTCATGTGTAAATGGTACAAGAGAAGCTCATTTGCTACCAAGCACTTGGCTTAATGGTAGAACTTGGATAGACCTAATTGACGAAGGTCATGCTAAAATGCATAATCTGTGCAAACTGGACTATAAAAATACGGATTTTGCTGAGTGTGGAGCTCCGTATTACGTAAATAAACAAACTAAAAGTTTTAAGGTACTGAAATGAACATAGTATGGAAAATCATTAATATTGAGTGGATACAGAACCTTAATGGTAATGAAAAAGTTGCTAAAAACGTACATTTTTGGGTAGAAGCTACAGACGAAGATGGTCATATGGGATATACGTGGGGCAGTGTGCAACTAGATGTAGAAGACCTAGAAGAGTTTGTGCCTTATGCAGAGCTGACTGAGACTAAAGTAATTAGCTGGGTACAGCAAGCACTGATTAATATGCAAGAACCTAACCCTGTAACAGGACTTACTTTAGTAGGTGAATTAGAAAATCAAGCGATTACTATGTGTGAAGAACAAGATCCTCTTAGAGTAAGAGGGATTGGGGTTCCTTGGTAAATGGCAACTCTCCATAATTACACCCTAAGCTCTTCTTATAGGTTTGAAACTAACACTTATACAGGTGTTACTACTTACTACAGAGGGTTTTTAGCTAGTGATTACTACAACCCTAGTTTCGGTACTTTAGGTGGCAGTACAAGTGCACCTGCTGGTTTATCTGGTAAAATACCAGCTTTATATTCTATAAGCTATTCTTATTCTAATACCTACACTTTAAAACTCCAGCAAACAAATACTTACAACACTTATTGGTATGACCTTAAGGTAGGTACTGACACAAGTTACAAAAGGGTAGACGCTAGTTACGTTGTTAGTGGAGGTTTGGTATGGAGTTGGGGTACCGGCACTACACAGCCTGTAGCCTCAGGAGAAGTGTATATTACTGATAATGGTGCTATACAGGACACTGTAGCTCCAGACACAAGTATTACAGTAGCTAAAACCACACCACTATTTAATTCTTCCTCTTTTAGTGTCAAACTAACAAGCACCACCAGCACCACTAGTTATCAGATACGGTCCACTGGCTACTCTGGTACAGTACTCAAAACAATTACAAATCAAGATGGTGTATGGGTTAGTATTAATAACACCCCTTCTACCTCTGGGACTACTTACTACATAACTGCTTTTGTATCTGAGGAGAATGGTGGTGACGGTACTGTTTCAAACGTAACAAGTTTTACTGTTACTCGAGACTCAGAAGTTAATCCAGATACTGTAATTACTCAAAGCCCTTCTGGAGCTGTTACTACTTCAAACAGTACATTCACTAAGTCTATAACAAACGCAAACAGTAATAGTGTAACAGACTACAGACTTCTTCGTACTACTGGTACAGACACTGTATATGATACTTATACAGGTACAGCAGACTCTTTTAACTTAACAGGTGATATGCCTGCTTCTGGTAGTTGGACCTACGTTATTCAAGCACGAGTTCCTACTGCAAATAATGGTGATAACACTTGGGTAAATGCTGGAAGCTCATTTACAGTTACTCGCAGTTCTACCGGAAGCTCTTCTGGTGGTTCTACTTATAACATATACGGAAGTACTACCGATAAGACACAGAACATTTTTAACGATGACCTGATAAATGTTTACTATAATGTTCAGGGTGTTGATCTAAATAAAGGTTGGATTATTACTGAGACAGATTGTCTTGCTAATCCAGATGCTGGTTTTTTATATAACGGACACCCTACAGGTTCGACGTTTATGTCTTACCTAAACTCTTTTACTGGATCTAGTTACTCAGCAGCGTTTATTCTTAATAATGTAACTAAATTTACTATATCAGGTACAGTAACAGACCCTTATGGTGTTACTAACATAAACTTTTCTAGTAAAAGTGTAACTCCTGGTAATGGTACAACAACAACAGAATCTGTAGCTCAAACTTTTGATACTTTTCGTGAAGGGGAGACTTTAGATTACTCTGTAACTGGCGGTGAACTTTATAACGGTTCAGCATGGGGAGATAGTGGTACTGTAGACGATGGTGCTTCTATAAAACTTAGAGGTGTTACTCCAGATACTTACAGTGGTAGTCAGACAGTATCAGTAACATTTAGTAAAAACGGTGTTACTAAACGTACTGAAAATTTTGTAATAAACACACCTGCCCTTACTGCCCCTACAGACATTACGTTTGTAAATGACGGCGACAGTTCAGCTACTGAGCAGGTTACTGTAACGGGTTCAGGCGGTACTAGCGGTACAATTAAAGTATCTAACGATGGTACTAATTGGCATGCTAACGGCACAAAGTTTAACCATACTAGAGGGACCGCTGTAACGTATTACACTAGAAGAGAAGGTGTAAATAGTCTTAACTCTTCTAATTATACTGAAGACCATTCTGTAGCTTGTACAGATCCTACTAATATTACATTTGTAAATGATGGGGATGCCTCTGCTACAGAAGATGTAGCTGTAACCGCCTCAGGAGGTTACGGTGGTACTTTAGAGGTGTCTAACGATGGCTCTACTTGGCATGCAAATGGTACTACGTTTGATCAATCTAGGAATACGTCTGTAACCTACTACGCAAGAAGAAAAGCTACTTACTCTTCAAGCAACTACACCGAAGACCATTCAGTAGGTTACTTGGCCCCTCTAGCTTATAGTTACACAGTATCTGGATCAAACCCTCTTAACTATAGTGACTCTGGTTTCAATGTTGCTATATCGGGAGCTGACGCTAACCATACGTATAGAGTTTTACACGATGGTGCAAATGCAGGTACTAGAACTACAGACGGTAATATAGCAGTACAGTTTTCAGAGCTGCCTAGTCCAGGAGCACAAAAGACTTATACAGTCCAAGCTGTTAGGACTACGGATACAGGCGGATCTGGTAGTTATGTAACAAAGAGTACGTTTATAAGGTCAGTAAGGCCTAGTACACCAACTGTAACTACTTCTACAGCTGCTACAGAGGCTAGTTTAGCTGACGTAACTGTAACAGCTTCTTCTACAGGTGCTACAGAGTATAGATTTAGTAATGATGGTACTACCTATACAGATTGGGGAACTTCTACTTCTCATATTTTTGAAGACCAGTCTCGTGGAACCTCTTATACCTACTCCGTTCAATCTAGGTCTGCAATAGTAGAATCTCTTGTAGGTAGTAGTACAATCACAGTACCGTACCTAGCGCCTAAAGCGTTTAGCTACTCTGTATCTGATAGTGATCCTTTAGCTTACAATGATGGCGGTTTTAACGTCACTATAGCAGGCGCTGATACCAACCATAGCTATCAAGTATTACATAATGGTTCTAACGCAGGCACTAGAACTACTAACGGTAATATACTTATTTCCGGTAGTGAGTTACCCTCTGCAGGTAGCGTAAAAACTTATACTGTAAGAGCTTTAAGAAATACAAACATTGGAGGTAGTGGAACTTACCAAGCTATTTACAGCTTTACCCGTTCTATGCGACCTTCTAATCCCATCGTTAGTGTTTCAACAGCCTCTACAGCGTCTAATTTAGCTGATGTAACAGTATCAGCAGCTTCTACAGGAGCTAGTGAATACCGTTTCAGTAAAGACAATGGAGGTACTTACACCGCCTGGCAAACTGGCTCTTCTTACATATTTGAAGACTTGTCTAGAGGTACAGCCTACACTTTTAAAGCACAAGCTAGATCTGCTTACGCAGTAGCCGCTGCTACTGGTTCTGCAAGCTATACAGTACCCTATTTAGCTCCTAACACTTCCGTAGCTATTCCTTCTACTGCCTATACTGTTGGCTCTAATACTACTACTCAAGATATTGTAATTACTGGAGTAGGTGATAATGAAACTGTACGTATTACTGGAGAGGATTCGGTAACAGCGACAGCAAAAGGTAACGTTACACTAACAGTAGACACACCTACGTCTGGAAGTGTAGGTACTTACCAAATAGAAATAAAAAGAGACACTGATTCAGGCGGTAATGGTACTACTTGGTACGATACCAATAAATCGTTTACAATTACTAGAGGAAGTAACGCAACTCCTGTAATAGACTTATTCATATCAACCCCTAGCTCTACTGTCGGTGAGGAAACTGTTACCCTTTCTGCTACAGGTATAACAGACAGCGATGGTACTATATCTGCTATAACTATAACGCAAGTAAGCGGTACTAATGTTACTTTAGCTGACGTTAGTACTACAGGTATAGACACAGCAGCTGCTACAGCAAGCACAACCTTTACCTCACCAAATGAGGCTGGCGCACTAGTTTTTAGGGTGACTGCTACAGATGATGATGAAGGTACTTCTAGTAAAGATGTATTAGTTACTACATCAGAGAGTTCTATAATAACCCCTCCTACAGAAGGTTTGTACGGTTTAGAAGTTTATGGTCCTAACAACGAATTGTATTTAAGTGTTACTGATAAGCTAGTTATTTTTTTAGATAACCTTGTAGGGTACTTACCTCAGAACACTCAGTCTATAGATATAGCTATAATAGGTAATCCTACTAATGTGATTTGGCTTAATGCTCCTGCTGCATTAAGCTTAGCTAGTTTGAACTTTGCGCTAAACGGTAATACCTTAACTATATCTAGGGCAAGTGCCTCTACTACTAGCATTTATTATGAAGTATTGGTACTAGGAGAATAGAAATGTCATACGGATTCGAAACACATAACGCATCTGGTAGTGTAGTATTAGACACTAATACTGCAGGAAGAATAACCTACTTGTACAAAGCTAGTGGTACTATAACTACAGGAAGTTCTACTAACACTGGCACTAGTTTTTCTTTTGGTAGCGCTAGTTTGCAAACTATTAATGCAAACAACACTCTACTAGTTTTTGTTAAGCCTAAAAATGCTACTCAAGATGTAAAAGTGTACGGTAAGCCTATAAATAATGGTGCAGGTTTTAACATATATTCGTATCCTGGAAATCAAGAGTTTGATTATATAGCATTTGAAGTTTCTACAGACAAGCCTAAGGCTACTTCTGGTTATGGAATTGAGGTTTATGACGCTAATGGTAAGGTTATATTTTCAAACCAGTTTATGTCTACTAGGGTTAGAGCTTTGTTAGCAGGTTCTGGGGCTACATATAGTGAAAGCAGTAGTACACTTTATGCTTCGTTATTTCAAGCTCCAAGCAATTCTGAAAGCGTAGAAGAAAGCAGTGTTTTATTTAGGTTTACTACTAGTGGTTACATGTTAAGATTTAACACTGACGGTAGTATAGCTACGATAAAAGATACTATGAGCTCAAATGTTAGTGGAGGTGGTGGTATTACGTATAGCTATTATAGTAATGTTTATGATGCTGCTAAGTCAATAATTATAGATACTCAAGGAATTACGTTATGATAACTTACGCATTTATTAATAGTACTGACGGAAGGGTGGAGTTTTGTGTGTCACCATCAGACTCTTCTATATACAAAGATGGGCAAGTATCAGATGGGCGACTGGTAAAAATACTACCGCCTGATATTAGTACAAAAGAAGCAATAGAAAACAAGCGCTGGACAGGATCTAGGTTTGAAGACATGCCAGAAAAGCCTGGAGACTACTACGTATGGAACGGTATTAGTTGGGAATTTGATAACTCTAGTTTTCTAACAGCTGTTAGAGAGCGTAGAAGAAACTTTCTTGTAGCTAGTGATTGGACTCAGGTATTAGACGCATCTGTAGATAGCTCTATTTGGGCTGCTTACAGACAGGAGCTTAGAGATCTACCTTCTAATCTTACTGGTAAGGAAAGGTCTTTAGAAGATGTTACATGGCCTTCTCCACCTAATAATTAAAGGTAGGTATAATAGCAACTTTTATGCTGTAGAGGTTGCAGAACATGTGGTCATTAGCTAGTATCAATAGTTAATGACAAATTAACGTATAGTTGATATAATTCATTATTAACTGGTAAGGTTATCGAAGGAAATCATGAAAATTAAAAAAGCTGAATTACTTAGCGCCTTAAAAGCTGACCTAAAAGCTGCTGATCTACTTAAAAGAGATCAGGATGCTGTCATTGCTAAATGGAAAGCTGAGTACAACGGTGACCCTTACGGTAATGAGAAAAAGGGTAAGTCTGCTATTGTGTCTAGAGATATTAAGAAGCAGTCAGAATGGCAACACGCTACAATTGTAGACCCTTTTGTTAGTACATCAGACGTTATTAAGTGTATTCCTATTACCTGGGAAGACGACGAAGCAGCTCGTCAAAACGAATTATTACTTAACACTCAGTTCTGTCGTAAGTTTGATCGCTTTAACTTTATGTCTAAAGCAGTCAAAGTACTTGACCGTGAAGGTACACTAGTTGTACAAACAGGTTGGGACTACGAAGACGAAGAAGTAACTACTACTGCAGAGATGGTAGTTATGGATCCTGAAACTGGTATGGAAGTTATTGTCGAACAAGAAGTCACAGAGACTATTGTTAAGAAAAACCAGCCTACTGCTAAGGTATGTCGTAACGAAGATATCTACATTGATCCTACATGTCAAGATAACCTAGATAACGCTCAGTTTGTCATTTACCGCTACGAAACAGATTTGTCTTCTCTTAAAAAAGACGGTAGATATAAGAATTTAGAGCAAGTGGCTAAAGTAGGTCGTGAAGACTTTGACTTTGATCCACCTGACGAAACAGAATTTAGATTCTCGGACGAACCACGTAAGAAGATGGTTGTATACGAGTATTGGGGTAACTACGATATGAATGGTGACGGCATTGCTGAACCTATCGTATGTGCATGGATTAACGATGTTATTATACGTCTACAATCTAACCCATACCCTGATGGCAAGCCTCCATTTATTGTTGTACCTTTTAACAGTGTACCGTTTAAGATTCATGGTGAAGCTAACGCTGAGATGATCGGTGACAATCAGAAAGTTAAGACAGCTATTATTCGAGGTATTATCGATAATATGGCTCAGTCTAACAACGGCCAAGTAGCTGTACGTAAAGGCGCACTAGACCAAGTTAACCGTAAGAAATTCTTAGCAGGTGCTAACTTTGAGTATAACGGTAGCCCTAACGATTTCTGGCAAGGTAGTTACAACAACATTCCTGGTTCTGCATTCGATATGATCGGTTTGATGAATAACGAGATTGAGTCTATTACTGGTACTAAGTCTTTTAGTGGTGGTATTAACTCAGGTAGTTTAGGTAGCACCGCTACAGGCGCTAGAGGCGCATTAGATGCTACAGCAACACGACGTATGAACATTGTACGTAACATTGCAGAAAACCTAGTTAAACCTCTTATTAGAAAGTGGATGTCTTACAATTCAGAGTTCTTAGAAGACGAAGAAGTAATTCGTGTTACCAACTCAGAATTTGTACCAGTACGTAAAGATGACTTAGATGGTAAGATTGACTTAGACGTTACTATTGCTACTGCAGAAGACAACGCTGCTAAGTCACAAGAGTTATCGTTCTTACTACAGACCTTAGGTCCTAACGAAGATCCTGCTATTCGTCGTACTATTATGGCTGATATTATGGAGTTAATGCGTATGCCAGAACAGGCTAAGCGTATTCGTGAATACCAACCACAGCCTGACCCAGTACAAGAGCAGCTTAAACAATTAGAACTAGAACGCCTAGTTTTAGAGAATGAGAAACTTAAAGCTGATATTCAAGATAAGATGGCTCGTGCTAACGAAAATACTATTGATGCTCAACTTAAGATGAACAAAGCAGCAGTAGAAGCCGCTAAAGCTCGTAAACTAACTAGTGAAGCTGATATGACTGATCTTAAGTTTATTAAAGAAGACGAAGGTTTTAGTCACTTAGAACGAGTAGAGCTGGAAGATATTAAACATGCTCAGAAGATGGAAGCAGAGACTGCTAAACATAGAGCTAACCTAGAACAGATGATGGCTCAGCGTCTAGCTGGCGATAAAAATATTGGAGTTATGTAATGAGCTATACTCAGCTTAGCAAAGAAAATGAAGCTAACCGTCAAAAAGCAAGGGAGCTAGACAACCTTGCACAAGACATGAAGCAACGACAGGCAGTTGATGCTGGTAGAGCAGAAGGTCAAAACCAACTGCTTATGGAAATACAAGCAATGGCTGATAGAGAAGCACGTATGAACAATGCTCCTTTATCAACTAGTGATTACGCTGTTAATGCCCGTCAAGGTAGAGAAGTACAAGGACCTAGTTTGTATGACCAAGTAAAAGGTTACTTAGGTGGTATGTTTAAGTCTTCAGGCCAACCTGCTCAGCAATCACCGCAAGTATCTGCATTTGCTGAAAGAGAACGTTTAGCTGAACAACAACGTTTAGACCGTATAGCTCAAGAAGCGGAAATGGCTCAAGCAGCTAGAGAATATGAAGAACGAGGTAATTACTAATGCAAGGTTTAGCACAACAAATGGCAGGTGCTCCTGCTCAAAGTCAACAACCACAAGCAGATATGCAGATGATCGAACAGATCATTCAGTTGCTTATGGATGGTGTAGACCCTCAAGAATTAGTTCAGCAGGGTATTCCTCCTGAAGTTATTATGCAAGCTATTGATATCCTAGAGCAGCAACTAGCTCAGCAGGGTCAAGCTCAGCAACAGCCACAAATGCAACAAGGCTTAGCTCAATCGATGATGAGGTAGCGTTATGGCTGGTTTAGCTGAAACACTAGCATGTAACAAGCCGAAGCGCACACCTAGCCACAAGACAAAGTCTCATGTGGTAAAGGCTTGTGAAGGTGGTAAGAAAAAGATTATTCGTTTTGGCCAACAAGGCGTAAGTGGTTCTCCTAGAAAAGAAGGTGAGTCAGAAGCTGCTAGAAAACGTCGTAAGTCGTTTAAGGCACGTCACGCTAAGAATATTGCTAAAGGTAAAATGTCTGCAGCTTATTGGGCTGATAAGGTTAAATGGTAATGGCTAAAGGTTTAGCAGAGACACTAGGTAAGAAAAAGAAAGACAACAAGATTTGTGCTGAAGGTATTGCCTGGGCTAAACGTACTTTTGATAAGTACCCTAGCGCATATGCTAACCTAGCTGCATCTAAGTACTGTAAAGATCCTAACTATGCGAAAGGCAGTAAAGGTAAAAAGAAATGAGTCTAGCAGCATGGTTGGCAGAAGATTGGGTACGTATTAATTCTAGCGGTAACATTGCTGGTAAATGCGGTACTTCAAAGAACAAGAAAAACCCTGATAGGTGTTTACCTAGAAAGAAAGCTCAAAGTTTAAGCAAAAGCGAAAGAGCTGCTACAGCTAGAAAGAAGAAGGCTGGCTCTCAGGGTGGTAAAAAACAATTCGTAAGTAATACTGAAAAAGCAAAAGTATCTAGGGGATAATCATGCAAAAATTTAAACCATGTGGTGGATGTAAGACTAAAGCTTCTTGTACAAAAGCAGGTAAGTGTTTAGGTAAAGAGAAAGCAGCTAAGAAGCAAGGTCTAGCAGGCAAGATGGCTGCAGCACCTACTGGCGGTAAAGGCTACTAGTTGTGGATCAAGGTCTAGCGCATCAAATGACATATGGTGACGGTGACGGTCAAACTGTCACTCACTACTATGCAGGTGCGAAGAAAAAACCACGAAAGAAAAAGAAAAAATCTTCCAGCTGTGGTTGCAGCATGAAGAAAAAAAGTGTTAAATGTCAAGGGGGTTGCGGAAGCTAACCCCTTTGTTATATAATATACATAGGTTAGTATTACATTTGGTTATAAATGTATTACTAGTAATTAAAATCAAAACTAACATATAAAGGATTCATTTATGAACAACCTTAACGATCAGCAAATTTTAGAAGTAGAAAACCAATACTGGGTAGACATGTGGACTTCCCTCGAACGCTTAAAAGAAAACAAAGATTTTAAAAAAGTTATTCTTGAAGGCTACTTTAAAGATAAAGCTGTGAATGGTGTTAGCTTACTAGCACAAGATGCAATTGTTGCAGGTGGGCACAGAACTGCTGTTATGGAAGACCTAATAGCGATCTCTAGTTTAGAAGACTTTTTCGTAACTATCGAGAACCTAGGTACCATACCTTCTGAAGAAGACGAAGACGAAACTATTCAGTAAAGGAGCAGGACTATGAACGAAGATAATTTGTGGGATATGTCCGATGACGAACTTGAAGCTGCTTTTAAAGAGGCTCAAGCATCACAAGACTCACCTGAAACAGAAATGGAAGCAGAAGCGCTTCCAGAACCAGATTTTGAAGAGTCAGAACCTTCTGTAGAAGAAGACACTGACGAAGAAGTATCTTTAGACGAAGATACTGAAGAAGAAATTGACGATGGTCCTGAGCAACCTGAAGATGAAGATCTAGAGGACTCCGGCCATGATACTAGCGACGAATCTGAAACAGATGACGCTACTGAAGAAGACGGCGAAGCACCAGACTCTGATGATCTTGACGAAGACTCAGATGTCGATGACGAACCCAGTTCCGATGAAGCTGATGAAGATGATGAAGAGGAGCAACCAGTACAGTCATATAAGTTCCGTGCTAACGGTAAAGACTATGAGTTTTCTAGTGAAGAGATCGTAGATCAATTCCCTAAAATCTTCGGTCAAGCAATGGACTACACCAAAAAGATGCAAACCATCAAACCTTGGCGTAAGACTATTGATGCTATTGAAGGCGCAGAGCTGAATCATGATGATGTCAGTCTTATGATTGATGTACTGAAGGGCGACAAAGATGCGATCACGGAAGTGTTGAAACGAACAGGTACTGATACCCTCGAACTAGATACTGAAACTGAGAGCAAATATGTGGCTAAGGATTATGGTCGAGACGACAGTGCTTTGGCTATTAAAGATATCGTTGACGATATCAGCCAAGACGTAGAGTATGCAACGACCCATAATGTACTGTCTAAGCAGTGGGATGAAGGTTCATGGAATGTCATGGCTCAGAATCCTGAGATGATTAGATTGCTACATACTGACGTTAAAAGCGGAATGTATGACACGTTACAGCCCATAGCTGAGAAGCTAAAGGTTTATGACGGAGCAAAAAAATCAGACTTAGACTATTACAAAGAGGCAGCTCAACAGCACTTTGCCCAAACTGCTGAGCAAGAAGCTTATGAAGAGCGTATGGCAGAGAAACAAGCTAAGAGAGAAGCAGCTGAAGCCGAAAAGGCTAGGTTAGCGGAAGTCAAAGCTAAATCTCAGAAACGTACTGCAACTAAGCAAGCTTCTGTGAAGCGAAAAGCTGCAGCTCCTACAAAGAGCGCAGCAAGTCGTGATGTAATTGATTATCTCGATGATTCAGATGAAGCATTTGATGATTGGTATAAACGATTACAAGACGATATGTAAATCATCTTAATTGGGGGCATGTTGCTCCCTTAAATAGCTTACTTGAGGATTATTCTAATGGCTACTAATGTATACGGTAACGGCGCAAACAGCACAGCTGGCGCTAATACTATTGTTCACTTTTACGACCGTGCAGGTGTTAAAGCTGCTAACCGCGTAAATGTCTATGGTCAGTTCGCTGATCGCAAATCTATGCCTAAGAAAATGGGTAAAACATTCAAGATCTCTAAGTTCTTGCACATGTATGACCGTGCTCTTAACGATGCAGAATTCGCTGAAAAAGGTTTCTTATCAGCTCGTTCTATCGACGACGTAAACACTGCTTTAAGCAATGCTTCTTTAACAGAAGGTGCTGGTGCAGTTAACCAACGTTCTTTACAAAAAGTTACAATGGAAACTTCTTTAGCTCGCTACGGCGAAATGATCGACTATACTGATGAAGTAGAGTTGTTCTCTGAAGATTCTATCCAAGTACGCTACCGTGAAGAGCTAGGTGAATTAGCAAACTCTCGCATGGAAGACTTAATGCAGTTAGATATGCTTGCTACTTCTACTGTAATGTATGCTGGTGACGCAACTGCTATCGGTGAAATCGATGCTGACTCTACTGTTTCTTACGACTTAATCCGTAAAGCAGTACGTAAACTAGTTCGCAACCGTGCTCAAAAGAACACTCAGTTAGTAACTGGTTCTAACAAGATCGATACTAAAACAGTTGCTAAAGCATACTACGCAGTTATCGGTGCAAACGTTAAGGGTGATTTAGAAACTCTTACTCGTGGTACTGTTGCTGACAATGGTATGACTGAGTTCGTTTACATCCCAGCTCACAAATATGCTTCTGCTGCTACTTTAGCTGAAGGTGAAGTTGGTGCAATGCACGAAGTTCGTTTCATTGAGTCTGAGTCTGCAGTTGTTTATGCAGGTCAGGGTGCAGACGCTACTGGTCACACTGGTGGTTTATCTGTAACTTCTGGTAACT
>Ga0209555_10000884_pt1 | contig 24301 bp, 12 predicted proteins | sample SaaInl85LU_5_DNA_FD_184643 | JGI IMG/M metagenome (GOLD analysis project Ga0209555, IMG submission 184643) | Marine microbial communities from expanding oxygen minimum zones in the Saanich Inlet - ESP_85LU_5_DNA (SPAdes) (version 2) | ecosystem: Environmental > Aquatic > Marine > Intertidal... | reverse complement strand
TTCTGCTGCTACTTTAGCTGAAGGTGAAGTTGGTGCAATGCACGAAGTTCGTTTCATTGAGTCTGAGTCTGCAGTTGTTTATGCAGGTCAGGGTGCAGACGCTACTGGTCACACTGGTGGTTTATCCGTAACTTCTGGTAACTTTGACGTATTCCCAATCTTATTCCCAACTCAAGGCTCTTTTGCTACTGTTGGTCTTAAAGGTCAGGGTAAAATCAAGTTTAACTCTAAGTCTCCAGAGCAAGTAGAAAACGCTAACCCTTACGGTACTAACGGTTTCTTCTCTTACAACTTCTTCTACGCAGGTATCATCCTTGAAGAAGAAAAATTACTTAAAGTACTAGTTTCTGCATCTGCATAATAACTAGCTTATAGTATGTCAAAGCCCCTCTCCGGAGGGGTTTTTTATTTATAGCTTTACATTATTTAGCCGGTTTTATATAATAGGAAGGCTAAATTAATCTTTTAACCTCTAAATAACCTATTAAGGACTTAGAACAATGTCTACATTACAAGAACTACGCAAAGAAGCTGATGAGCTAGGTATTACTTATAGCAAAAATATCGGTGCTAATAAGCTTCAAGAAAAAATTGAAACGTTTTACGAGTCACAAGAGACTTCAGGCCCTGCTTTAGAAGCAGTTGTAGCAGAGAAAGAAGCTACTAAACCGGAAGTTAAACCTTCAGGAGTGGACCCTAAAGTAGCTAAACGTATGGCACGTGAAAAAGCTGCTCGTGAGACTAAAGTTATTACTATTGTTGATAATGATCAAAGAGTAAATAACCAAACTACTACATGTACTGTTAACTGCTCTAACGAGTTTTTTGATCTAGGTACTGTAATACTACCTCTGAATGAGAAGATTGAAGTAGCGATGGGACATATCCGAACGCTAGAGGCTGTTAGAATTCCTCTACACGTACGTGATAATAAAACTGGCTTAGCACAAGTCAGAATGCGTCCACGGTATACAATCTCTTACGAGAACATTTAATAGAAGGGCCTCTGGCCCTTTTATCTATACTATAAAGGGTGAACCATGAGCTGCGATATAGCTAATTTTAATATTACAAAAGACCTAGATAATACTTTTGTATTCACTATCAAAGCCAACAACTCTACTCTTCCTATGGAAATTATTCCTGCAAGTGATACGTTTGTTGCTAAACTAGTCAAACTAGACGACGATACTGTAGCACTTACAAAAGCTTTAACCGTAAGTGATGCACTTAGTGGTAAAGTATCCCTAGGTATTACCTCAGCTGAAACAGCAAATCTGGTAAGTGATAAAGGTACAAAGACGGATCGTTATTACTTACGTCCTACGTACAAACTATTGATTGATTGTAACACAGTCAACAATGGTGAATTTATTGCTAAGGTGCCAGAAGTTTATGTCGATTAAAACAACTACAGATATAGAAGTTTCTTTAGATACCACAGAAGTAACCCCTACAAATACTAAAGATATCGTAACAGATAATCAGCATTGCGTAGAAATAGAAAACAATGAATCTATTATTAAGGGTTCTAAGCAAGAATACTCTATAGTAGGTGATGGTCTATACGCATCTATCAGCGCAGATGAAGCTCCTCAGTGGTTAGTAGACATTGTAGATAATGTTGTAAGCACATCTATGCTTAGCAGCTTTGATAACTACAATGACTTAGTTCAAGACGTGCGTGATGCTATAGATAGCATTGACATTGCTGCAAATACTTACGTAGAACAAATAAACATACAGTCTTTAGTAGACGGTATTATAGCTAGTAGACTAGCCACTTTAAATGCTACAGTAGACGGTAACAGTGCAACTATACTGGACCTAGATACTGCCCTTGTTAACCTAGACGAGTCATTTGCTCAAAGAGTGCTTGATATTACCGCTAGTTTTAACGGTACTACTAACGCAAGAATTACTGAAATAAGCCAAGCTAGGGCTGATGGGGATGAAGCGTTAGCGCAACAGATTACTGCCTTAGATGCTAGCGTTCAAGATACTAACAGTGACGTATCAGGTCAGGCAAGTGCTATAAGCGGTTTACAAACTTACGTAGGTCTTGACGGTAGTAGTGATCCAAACGGCACTGGAGTTTTATCTAGAGTATCTATACTAGAAAAACAAAATGACGGTGTTATTGAATACACTACAGGTACTTATGACGTAATGACGGGTGTAGATGTAGATGACAATACTCCTGATAACAATCAACTAGATACATCACAAGCCCCTTACAGTACTTGGATAGCTGCTGATACAGCTGCAGGTACGGAAGATACTAGGGCTGCTCACGTTGGTGACGTGTACATACAGTATTCTGATGATGGTAATGGTAACAGAACTTACATCAAATCCTATAAATTTATAAAAACTGCTGTAGACGAAACATCTCCTTACTCAACTGACATTGATGGGTACACTTGGGCACTAGTTGCAGATACAGATCTACAAGCAACATACACAATTGCACTAGAAGCTAAAGACTTAGCAGATAACAAACGCAGAGTATTTACTGCTCAACCTACTGGTCCTTACGATATAGGTGACTTATGGGTTAAGGCAGGTACTACTGTTGGTGATGTAACAACCCCACAAACCATTAATGTAGCTACTGCACATAGAACTACTGGTTTCCTAGCTTCAGAATGGGAACTAGCTGACGAACAAGCTAAAGACTTTATAGAAAATACCTGGGAGCCTGAAAGCGCTACCATAAAAAATCAGATAGACGGTAAAATTGAATACTTTTTTTATGAAAGTTATACAGATATTGCAGATGCTACTGACGAAGCTAACGCCCTAGACATAAAAGATGACGAGTGGAACACGCAAGCGTTAAAAGAAAATGCGCATGGCAACATCGTATACTTTAAAGATACTAGAAAAGCTTATTGGTACAATTCTAGTATACCTGAATGGTTAGACGTAGATAACACAGATATTTACGAAGCCCTACAAGATGCTGCTCAAGCACAAGGCGCTGCTGATGGTAAAATATCTCAGTTTTATGCATGGAGTGGTAATAACGCTCCTGCTGACTATACAGCTGTTATTAAAGAGGCAGTATATAGCACAGACATTTACGGCAATTACTTAGATTCTAACGGTGACATAACTACAGACTCTGAAGCATATGTTGAAATTGAAGCGGCTGTAGAAGAAACTATTTCAGGTAACAATGTACAGTACTGGTTTAAAGACGACAATATACTTTACTACCGAAATACCGATAGTTGGGATGTAGTCCCTACAACTAGTGGTACGGGCGATAAGTACTTAAGCTCTGGTGATTTACTTACTGTATTTGACCCTACAAATAGGGATACAACTGTATATACATTTAACGGTAGTGGGTGGGATACTACTGGACCTACCAGTGTGATCTCTAAAAGTAGGTTTTTTGTTGACCTAGATAACGAAGTAAAAGGTCCTAATGGTATTGTAGCTACTACAGCTAACGGTATAAGGCTTGATAGCGAAGCTTATACTGATGACAGTATCACAACCCTTACAAACTCTTTTACTTACAACAGTGTGTTAAAAATAGGTGAAACTTACTACAACACTGGTTTTGGTTTAGACGCTTCTGCTATAACTCAAGACGAAAATGTTACTGGTGAAACACCAGATTCAGCTTTTGATAGTGAGTTTTGGATAAACGCTGAAAGGTTTGTATTAAAATCTCCTTCATATCCTAATATACAAGCAGTGTTTACTGTTCAGGCTAGTGGTATTAGCTTAGGTACTGAATATACAGAAGCTACTAAGAACGAGCCTAAAGGTGTGTACGATAGTGGTGAGGCTTATGATAAAGGTGATGTAGTATCCTATAACAACTCTAGCTATGTAGCTATGGTTGATATGACCGCAGAGCAAAACGAAGTTCCTGGAACCAACCCTCTTAAGTGGCAGCTATTAGCGGCACAAGGTGTGTCTCCAGTAGTCTACGAGTTTGAGGGTGAGGATGCATGGCCAACTAATACTAACGAAGCTGGAGCCGATGAGCACGTATTTGATTCCTTGTTTGCTGGTAATGTAGTTGTACGAGTTCTTGCATACGACGCAGAAGGCGGTGTAAACATATCTCTTAACGGAGGTACTGCAGTTCCGTTTACTCGTACATTAGGTGATAACACAGAAGAGTGGTATCAATTTAGTTTTGATAACCTAGTTGTAGGAAGTAACACTCTTAGATTCTGGTCTACTACTGCTGACGGTGGGTCTATTAAGAAAATAGCCGTAGCTTTTGCAGGTGCATCTGGATTGAATGGTGGATCTGTAGATTTCTTCTTTATAAGAAGCGCTAGTGAGCCTACTACTTTACCTTCTGAAAATGCCGACTGGAAAACAGATGTAACTCAAGTTGCAGCTGGTGCTGGGGACTTATGGTCAATTAAAGAAATAACCCCTGTAGGTGGTGGTACTGTTACCTACGAAGGTCTTAGAGTAATAGATGCTCCTATTATTAGAGAGCTTTCTATATACAGTACACCTAGTGCTTCAGCAGTAGCTAAACCTACTACAAGTACTTATGATTTTAGTACGGATAGTCTTACTATTGATAACGATAGTTGGTCTAGGTCTGTACCAGGTATAACTACTGATGGTCATAAAGTATATGTGTCTACTGCCCTAGTTACTGGAAACATTACAGAAACGGCTAAAAGTATTACTTGGAGCGCACCATCTATTTACGCGCAACGTCAAGATGGCGCACCTGGAAAGCCTGGGGAAGATGGTACTATCGCATTAAAAGTAAATGACTTACTTGCTGATTATAAACCTTTTCCTGCAGGAACAGGAGCTGCTACTTTTTGGAATGGTCCTAATGATGGCAGTGATAGAAGAGAAATAGATTATACTCCTTTTGGAGGCCAAGACGTAATATGGAAAGCTGTAAATAATGGTACAGACAATGACAATGATGGCGGTTTTGATGCTAGCTACGTAAGTATAGACAACACAAAAACTTATCGTTTTGCGACATTTATTAAACAGTTTAGTAATAATGGTAGTAAGTACGTAGGTACTCATGGTGCTGGTGGATCTCATATTTTAAATATGAATGGTACTGAAAACACTAATCCATACTTTTGGGTTGGAGACTTGCCTAAAAGTAACAGATGGTACTTAGTTACTGGATATATACACCCAGCAGGTACAGGAGCTACTGCCCCTATAAATGGTGGGGTTTATGATGTGGAGACTGGTATTAAGGTATCTGGTACAACATCATTTAAGTTTCATTCTGCTACTACTACTTCTCATATCAGACTGTACCAATACTACAACACAAGCAGTGCTGCAGACGAAGTATGGTTTTGGGACCCAAGAATAGACTTAATGGACTCTCAGGGACCTTCTGTAGAAGACTTACTTAGAAAAGGTGTACAAGGTTTTAGAGGTACTGCGGTACTTAGCCACACTATTAACGACGATAGTATAGATGTAAGTAATATTGCCGCAGCTACTGTAGGTACTTATTGGGTTGCTGCAGCCACCACTAGTTACGATGAAGAGATAGAAGGCGACACTTTAATTGTTACCAATAACTCACAAACGTCTAATGGTGGTACTCATATATACGAGTATACCAGTGGCGCTTGGGCTTCATCTACTGCTTTTACTATAAACGGTAATGCTGTTGTAGAAGGAACTTTAAGTGCAGCTGCGGTAGGGGCTGGACATTTTGTTACTACGCAGTTTGATACTGCTACTGCTCTTACATCCGCAGGTACTACTATGGACTCTAATGGTATAAGAGTATACGATGGTGATGGCAACATTAGAGTTAAGATAGGTAATTTAGGTGCTTAGCTCTAATTGAGCAATAAAGCGTAATAAAGTATAATACTATAAGTATTATTTAGATAATTAAAGGAACAAGCATGGCTGACATTAATGTAGATGACATTACCAACTCTGGAGGCACTGGCGTTTTCGACAAGTTAATGGAAAGCATTAATAGCCAAATCGAAACTCAATACCTCAACAATAGAATTACGGGTGCAGACTACGCAAACGTATACCTAGGCAGCGTACAGGCTGCTCTATCACAGAGTATTCAGTTTACTCTTCAAGAGCAGTTAACAGAAGCTCAGGTTGAAGGTGTACTTGCAGATAACGTTTTAAAAGCTAAACAGCTAGAGCTAGCTACTAAAGACTTAGAGATTAAGACTTATGAACTAGCTAATACACTACCTGCACAGCTTGCTAAGATTCAAAAAGATACAGACGTAACTGAACGTCAAATGGTAGAAGCTGAACTAACAGGTACTAAGCAAAGAACTCTTCTAGACACTGAAGAAGAGGCTAAACAGTATGAAGTTGACAACATCTTACCAGTACAGCTAGAAAAGCTTGAGGAAGAAGTAGATTTACTGCAAACACAAGATTCTGAACTTTTATTAGATGGTGCTAAAAAGCGTATTATAATGGATGAACAGATAGAGACAGAGAATCTTCAACAAGTAATACTTGGCACTGAAGAAGAGTTAAAGACTGCTCAAGTCAAATCGACTTATGCAGACAGAGTATTGAAAGATAAACAAGCAGCTAAGCTAGGGCTAGACACTGTTATGAAACGCTCTGAAGACGCTAAACAGACAGCACTAGATAATGACACTAGTTTTGTTTATACACCAAATTACGAAGAGTAGGATTAAAACATGGCTACTATTACAGTAACTAACGATTTAGATGTAGCAGAGAAGTTTGATACGCTTGTAAGACAGGCGTTATCAGGTAACTCTGCTTATATCAGAGCTAAAGAAACAGTACAGGAACTAGTTGATAGCGGTGCTATTGATGAATCTCAAAAAGCTGAGATTATTAGTAACATTGTTGGTGGTGTTGTAAACAACATTAATAGTTCTAGTATGAGCACTGCTATGGCTTGGGCTAACGCTGAGAAAGAAGTTGCACTTAAAAAGCTAGAGCTTGCTAAGCAACTAGATATTTTAGATGAAGAGATACTTTTAAAAGGCGCTCAGGTTGACCAGGTAAGTACTACAGTTAAGCTAGCTAAAGTAGAGTCTAAGCGTGTATATGGTACTGCCGTATTCGATGAAGACGGTAACATACAATCTCTTGCTAATGATGGTAAAGTTGCTAAAGATATTGCTTTAACAGAAGTTCAGACTACTAAAGTGTCTTCAGACAAAGCATTAGTAGATCAAAAGGTTAAAGAATCATACGCTGCTGTACATAAGATTATTGCTGATACCTATGTTAACTATGGTAACTATTCTTATAGTCTTCCAAGTGAAACTGGTGTAGGCACTGTAACAGCACAGCATGGTAGTTATAAAACACTTAGTGACACTCAGCAAGATATTGCAATTGAACAAGCTAAAGGCTACACGTATAACGCATGGGCTAATGCTTTAACAGGGTCTGCAGCTATGCTAGGTACAGCTATTGCTTCTGAGTACGCAGAGTTTGGTGAGAATCAGCCAGGCGGTATTTTACTAGATACTATATTAGATACTGCACGTAACTTAAAAGCCGCTACTACTACAGTAGACGAAGCTACTCCGACGTACTAATTATGAAAAGGCCCCAACCTGATTTAGCAGCAACGTTAAAAGATAACCATATAGGTAATCTAAAAACTGTTAGAGGTATACTTAATCGTTGGGGTACTGAGTATGTAAATGGGGTAGAAGTGTTTACCCCTAGGCAGTACTACTACCCTGATAATCTAAAAGACCAAGAAAACTTTGAAAGGCTTTTTAAGTTTTTAGGAGTTTATAGGGATTTAGAAGAAGGAGAGTACGAAGGTGTTGAAAAAGCTTGGCTGTACTTTAATAAGAATAAAGCTACATCGCTTCCAGGAACTACGGATGATTTTGTAGCTGAGAACTTAAATAAGTTGTGGTGGGATCCGGATGATGGAGAGCAGCCTGAAAACCTTACACTTACAGGCACTATCATCTTAGATACTAGTACAGTACTTAAAAAGAATCTTACTAGAGTTAGCGAAATTGTTAATGTAGCTATGACTAAAGAGCAGGCTATAGCTTCAATATCTAATAACTTTGATGAGTTATGGGATATGATCGTAGTAGATCAGGTTGGTATAGGAGTTATAAACAAAGGAAGTACAATAGATCCTGTAACTAAAGCATCTATACCTGACAAAGATGACTTAACAGCTAATGACCCTTGGCTAGCTTGTATTTTGCGTTATGCTTTAAGATACCCTGGTTTAGATTCTGTAATTAAAGACTTTAGGATTAGTACAATAAAAAGTAACCAAGGTACAGGTTCTGTTGCATCTAAACTAATTAACAGCCTTGTTGTAGGTAGTTACGAATTAGAGATAGAAATTCCTTACACTGTGTTTAACACTACGCAGCCTATCGTTAGAGACATAGCTACAGACATAGATAGCACTTACAAAAAGACTAGACTTAACGGTTATATAACTAGAGAAGCTGTAAAGGCTATGGACTTTAGGGATTTACTTGTAAACCCTAACATAGTTAGTAGAAACTATACGCTTTGGGAAGATGTATCAGCAGAAATAAATGCAGTATATAACCAGTTATGGTTAAAAGTAGGTAAAAAATACTACTTAAAAGCTGCACCTTTTAGAAATCCTAGAGACTTTGGGCTTACATATAAAGACCTAGCTGCTTATCTACCAACTACTTTAGACAACAACTATAAAAAAGAAGATGTACCGTGGTATAAAAAAGCAATTGCTGTAGTGCTTGTTATAATTGCTATAGTACTTCTTATTGTAAACCCTCTTGAAGCTGCTAGTGGAACGGCTGCTAAACTTTTAGCAGTAGCCAAAGGTATAGTAATGCTTTCACTTGTAATCACCCTAGTTACTGTAATACTAGCTATTGCAGGTTTTGATGAGTGGGCACAAGCTTTTGCTTACGTTAACAAAATTATAGAACCTTTAGTAATTTTAGCTCAAATATATCTAGTCGTTACTGGACTTATGGCTGCTTATGAAAAGGCTGAAGCAGCTTTGCAAAAAGCCGCTATGGATGCAGCTAAAGAGGCTGGAACAGAGTTTGTAGATGTTACTGTTAGTGAAGTACTTGCTGAAATGGTACTTTCACAGGCAGATAGTTTTATTGATAATATAGTAAAAGGAGCTACTGATGTATATAGTGGAGCTTTTGCTACCAATGCAGCAATTGCTTTTAACACTAAACTAGTGAACCTGATAAACACGGGCTATAAACTAAAATTAGCTTCAATAGCAAATAGAAATAAAGACCTAAAAGCAGAATATGATAAATTAACAGAAGAAGCTTCTAGAGAGTCTGACGCACTTAAAGGTTTTTCTAAAATATATGCCAAGCCTGCTACTGGTGACTGGTCTCACTACTCTAGCTTGTATGACTTGCCTTATGAAAAAGGAGGTGGGTCGTTATCTTTAGGTAACGTACAAAGAACTACTAAACAAGCTTTAAGAAAAGCTGACTATAAAGACCCTGCGTTTGCGGGTATATTCATAATATAGTATAATACAGTGTGCGCACAAAGCAACTTAATTAAGGAACAAAAATGGATGACGAATTAGGTCTAGGGTATAGTTTTTCGCTACCAAAATCTGAAATGCAAAAAAGCTTAGCAGATATTATTAGCGGTAACATGACTACATTAAACACAGATATGGCTAGCAGTCTAAGTGACGACATTGCTAATGCAACTAAAAGTGTGCTTACTACTCCACCTCAAGTCGGTGAAGAAGGATTTTTCGATAATATTTTTAGTGATAAGTATAAAATGGGTAACATCGCAGGTCTTGCTGGTGCTTTAACTCAACTAGCTGCTGCACCTACTATGCTTAAACAGGCTAAACTTCAAAACAAATCGTTACAATTTAATTTAGACACTGCAAGAGATGAGCAAGCTAAACGTAGTAAAAATATAGCGGGCTTTAACGCCTTTAGAGGTTAGGAGATAACTAATGGCTAGACAAGGTAACTACGTATCTGTTCCAGGTGGATCTGCTAATTGGGCTTCAGGCATTAGCGGAGCTTTGTCAGATCTAAGTAAAAGTTTGATTGGACAAGCAGTTAAAGAAGATGAAAGAGCAGATACCCTAGCTCAACGTGAATTTCAGAATGACCGTATCAGAAAAGAAGATGCTCGTGTAGCCAAAGATAGAGAACTCCTTAAACAAGTAAATCTGTTTAGTAATAGAGATCCTAGCACTTTAACTTATGACATAAATGATTATGGTGCTGAACAACGAGATGCTATTACTAATGCTAGAAAGTCTTTAGAAGCTGAAAGATCAAGTACTCAACAGTTTTTAAACACAGGTAGCAAAGAAGCTCTTGAAAACGCACTAAGTGTATACGAAAAGAATATTAACTTATCTGGCTTACCAGAAGAAGCTAAGGCAGCTAAGATAGCAGAGCGTAGAAACAGATTACTAGGTTTTGGTAGAGAAGCTGAAGGCGAAGGCTATTCAGCGGATCAAAGATCAGAGCGTGTAAAGTCACTAGTTGCCGATCTGTATGACCCTCAGTTTTCTAGAATAGATGATACTATTAAACGTGGTGTAGGTCTTACCCAAGAAGGTCAGTTTAGAGCTTTTGCTCGTCAGTTGCCTGATGAAGTTGCAAGTCGTTTTAGTAGAGATGAACTAAAGAAAAAGTTTGGTAGCATGCTTAGTGCTCAAAGTAGAGATGAGATTTTAGCTGCTGAAAACGCTAGAGTTAATGCTGCTAATGAACGTGCTAAAGAACAAATAGATTTATTAGACAAGTATTACATGCGTGTAAACCAAGGTAGGTCTAGTGGATATACTGGCAAGAGAACAGGTAAAGATGTTCTTGCTGCTTACGGTAAAATATCAGGTATGGATATTGGACCATTAGACGATGCAAGACTTGTAGAGCAACTAGATAGACTTCTAGACAATGAAAATATTGACCCTATGGCAGCAGCTGCGGCAATTACTTTAGGCGTTGATAGAGGAACTTTTTTTGATGGCGCATACTCAGTAGATGATAAAAAGTTCTTAGATATCCAAGAACGTGCTTTAGCCTTAAGTGGTGGCGGTAACACTAAAACATTTAAAGGTAGTAAAAAAGGTCCTTCTCTTAGTGATTACCAATACACTCCTGCAAAAGCTAGAGACTTGGGTGATTTACTTAGAAGTCGTGTCGTTCTTGCCGGTGGTGGTAATTACCGTTTAGGTATTAAAGATGACTATTTAAAGCAGTTAGAAGCTATAACAGCTAAAAACGATGAACCTACTGTAATTCGTAACAGTACTCAAACACCTGATGTTAACACTCAAGTACCTACAAATACTATATTACCAGCCCCATCTGTTCCTCAGGTTGAGCAACAGCCAGTATCTATATCTCCTATGAATCCGTTAGCTATTAGACGAAATAGGAGAGGTAATACTGCTGCAGCAGACGCACTAAGGACTAGGTCTTTAGAGAATGATAGACTAGTTACAGCTGAGCGAATTACTGAACTACGTAATGCGTTAAATGCTAATAATGCTCAATTTTCTAATCCTAATGCAGGTTCACTTGAACGTGCTAGGGCTGAAGCTCTTGCAGATGATGCAGCGCTTAAACTAGATAGAGAGACTAGAAGACTAATAGAAATACAAAATGCTTTAGGTCTTCGTTAAATAAATCCTAGATATGTAAAGTTGTTATAGGTATGGTATAATCTGTACTTATAGCAACTTTTTCTATTTAAGGCTTATATAAATGAGTAACTCTTCTAGTAATCCCTCTAACAGCTTGAATTTAGGTAATTACGGTAGTGAAACTACCTCTATTGATAATTTTGCTACAGGTGGAGCTGAGCTTAGTAGAGCTGATCGTTTAGAAGAGAACAAAAAGTATAAGCAAGACCTCCTTTCTCAGAAGAAACAATTCGCTAATTTAGACAATTCTTTTACCGAACTAGAAGACGGTACTATAGAAAGTAATAGAAACAAAGTATGGAATGATCTTAGCGATCAAGAGTTTCAAGATCTTTATAACTACACAGTACAAAATAAAACTTTAACTACGAATGAAGACGGTACTTTTTCTTTTAGTGACGGCACTCCTTATAAAGGCCGTACTAGAAGGCTTTACGCGTTTGGTAGCCAAGGCGAAGACAACGAGGCAGTTAAACTAGGTATTGCTAGAGGAGACCTAGACAGTTCTAAAGCTAGGTATATCCCTAATGAAGAAACTGGTTACGGATGGGCTCCAGGTTTTAGAGGTGTAGATACTGATAAAGAGCTACTAGATGTACTAGTACCAGAAAACGTAGCTAAAATGATTGAAGGTGTTGGTCACGGTAGAAAGAAAGCTTTAGAAGGCAGAGCCGTAAAAGACTTATACACCCGTACTGTAGAAGATAAGTTCCCTAGTTTCGATAACTTACAAGATTCTGAAGCCGCTCCTAAAGTTAAGGGATTGTTTGGTAAAGCTTTGAGCGCTATAGCAGATACTAGAGGATGGAATCCTCAAGATTCTAATAATTTAATAAACTTTATGGGTAAAGTTGCTGAAATTGAATCTAACAGTATTGTAGATCGTAAACAAGGCGACAGCGAAGACGGTATTGGTAGAGGTAAGTATCAGTTTGAAACTTCTAAAGGCTCTGGTGCCAGTAAAACAGCAGCTAACAGACTTTTTAGGGGTTTACCTAAACTAGGTATAGATGTTAGTGAAATTCCTGAAGCTGATAGAGCAGAGCTAGCTAGTGATGACCCTGACTTTTCTAAGCTTTCAGAGGACGTACAAGACTTAGCTTTTTTAGTAGACAAGGCGGAAGCCGGTGGTGTAGACCTCACAGCTATAGCTAAGGGTGAGATATCACCTGCAGATGCTTGGCTTACTACTCACTGGAAAGGTAGTGAGGAAGAAGCCCCAGGTAAACTAGCTATGTGGCAAGAAAGGTTCGGTAACGAAGAGCCTACCTCACTAGCTACTGATGTTGTTGAAGCTGAAGCAACAGCCACCCCTACTACTGGTACTGAAGAAGACCTATTTTTAACTAACATTAAAGAAACTTTAGAAGCCTACAAGGACTTTCAAGAACCATTTACTCGCGAGCAGCTAGGCAGCGGTAGTAGTGAATACTACGTAAACAAAGAAGCTTTGTTTGGTAAAGAAGGCGAATACAACGAAGAGTCTGGTAAGAAACTGTTTAAGCAGTATATTCGCGACCTAGATAAAAAAGGTCGCATACAAGATGTTGTAGACGTTGAGGCTGATAGAGCCGCTAGATACCAAGCCAACCGTAGATGGGTAGCAGAAAACGCTAGTGCTGTAGACCAAACACTTAATACCTTGCAAGGATTTGGAGCTACGTTTGTAGGCGAACTTCTTGTAAACCCACTAGATGCTATTGGTGATATTACAGGTGCTTATGACCTAGGTACAGAAGAAGAGAAGTCTGAGTACTTAAACGAAGCGTTTGGTTATAATCCAGAAGCTGCCGCTATGGCAATGGAAGAAATTGGCAAGCAATGGGATATTGCAGCTAACTCAGAGTTGTCAGCAGCAGAGCGAGCTAGAGCAGCTGGTAACGGTATACTAGAAGCTTTTACCACACCAGAGATGTTAGGCACTAGTTTAGGTGCGCTACTGGCATGGGTAAGCCCAGGTAAATTCTTTACTATGCTAGGTAAAGGTACTAAATACACAAACACCGTAAACCGTATAGATAAACTTGCTGATGCAGGAAAACTGACTAAACAAGCAGCAAGAGCTAAAAAAGTAAAAGCATTTACTAGTGTAGACGGAGCTAAATCATTTCTTACTAAACAATCAGGCTTTATTGCTTCTGCTTTAGGTAACGTAAACAACCAATACGAAGAGTTTGTACAAAACAATGACGGTGTTGAGCTAACTGGTGTAGATAAAGCTAAGTGGTTTGCTGGCAGGTTTGCTATTCAGATGGTTAACCAAAACCTAGATAAGTTTACTGATGTAAGTATTATAAAAAATCCTGGTCTTATAACCGCTATTGTTCCTGCTATAAAAGGAATGACAGAAAAAGAATTTGCTAATGTAGCTAAGACAATAGGTAAAGGTGTAGGTAAGTCTGTAGAAAACATGGGCAAAGAAGCTGCTCAAGAATACACTCAGACTATGATGGAGCTGTTTAACTCTCGCTTTGGGTCAGCTCAGTTTAAAGATGTAGAGGAATTTACTGCTTTTATTACCGATGAAAGAAACACTCGTGAAGCAGGTATTGCTGCACTAGCAGGTGCCGGTGGTTCGCAACAATTTGAAGTAGTAGGTTCTATTGGACCTGCTATTGGCTTAACTGGTCAAGCAGTTGGTTCTGTAGTACGTCGCCCTAGTAAAAATAAAGCTGTTGCCACCCCATCACCTGACAGTGAAGAAGTAATAGCTAAAGTAAATGAAGTAATCCAAGCTAATAAAGAAGCTAGGGCTAGTACTACTAATCCTGCAGCGGCTTATTACGCTGGGCAAGGTTCTGGCGATGCAGAGATTGTTCAAGAAGCTAAAGCAGAAGCTAGACAAGCTCAACAAAGTATTTTAGAAGGCACCAATAGTATATTTAACTCTGATGAAGAGTTTTCTATAAAATTAGGGAAGCTTGATCCTTTTATTGAAATAGCTGTAGCTGAAAACCCTGAATTAACTATTGATGAAATTCAGCAATCTATTATTAAAGGCTTAAAAGCTCAGGGTAATAAAGAGCAAGAAGCAGAAGTATCCGCTACTGTAGCTAAAGCACACTCAGCAGGTTTAGAGTTTGCTAGTATTAAACCTCTTACAGAGACTGCTAAAGATGTAGAAAGCGGTACTAAAGGGTTTATAACCTACTTTACTAGTGCAAAAGCAGCTTTAGCTGAAGGTAATACTGCAAAATATGAAAAAAATATTGAGGCACTAGATAATTTTTATAACTATCAGTCTACTAAATCAGAACGTCTAAAAGCTGGTGTAGATCAGGTAAAAAACCTTATCGAAAATGAAGTTGATATTTTAGTAAAACAAGGTAAAGCTAGTAGTAGAAAAGAAGCTTTAGACTTAGTGCTAAGTAATAAAGGCGAACAAAAAGTTAAGGTTAGACACAGCGATAACAATAATAAGTCAAGTGAAGTAAAATACAGCGATGTAATTACAAGAATGCTTGACCCTAGTTACAATAAAGGGATTTACAGTTTAATAAGCAATATTGACCGAGAAGTAGAAGCTATAGGAAACACTTACAATTCTTTAGTACAGGGAACAGATACTCGCCCTGCAGCTGCAGAGACTGCAACAGTTGAAGAAACTCCTGTAACAACGGAAGATACAATTGAGAGTGTAGAAGCTGCACCTACTATTGAAGGCTTTACTGATGAAGAACTAGCTTTAATGGAAGAAGACATTGCTATACAAGAATCTCTAGAAAGAGAGGATTTTGGCAATAACGAAGAAGTAATGGAGTCTTTTACTGACGAAGAAATGGCTGCTTTAGAAGCTAGAGACTTTGAGGCTGGTAGAAATGTTGAAGGCTTCACTGACGAAGAGCTTGAAGCGTTTGGGGAAGCTGAAACTTTCTCAGAGCTAGGGGAAGCTGTTGCATCTCCTGAAATTGAAAAAGAAGCTACAGTAGCGGCTTTCAACGAAAACAAAACAGCTGTTAAAGCAGTTAAAAAGCGTATCACAGAAAGACGAGCAGAGCTTAGAGCAAGCGGTGTAACAACGTTAGAGGAAGTTGTAAAAGATCCTGAAATGGTTGAATTGTTTGCAGAAAAAGATCGTCTTGAAGGTGAACAAGAAACTACGTTTGTTAGCAAGCTAAAAGATAACTTTAGTAAACGAGTTGAAGCTTTTAAGTCAAAAGTAACCCCTAGTTTTTCTTTCACTAGCTACGCTACAAAGGGCAAGCCAGTACAGGTTAAGACAAGTGTAGATAGTCTTATTAATAAGTTTAAACCTACTGGGTTTACTTTAAGTGATAGAAACAGGGATACTGCTACTAATAACACTAAAAACTTTGCAGATAAGGTTTTAGGGTCTTTAAAAATAAAAGACGGTGAGTTTAATGTAGGTTTAGGTACAAGTGCGACTAATAACCCTTTAACATTATTCTTGTTTGATGAAAACGGTAACCTAAACTATAACACAGTCGAAGCCTTGCAAGCAGCGTCTTACGAGTTCTTAGTTCAAGAAGCATCTAATCTTTTAGGTGTTAGCAGGGAAACAGAAGATGTTGCTGATCTTTTTGGTATTACTTCAGAACAAGTAACTCCAGAAATGTTTGAAACATTTGCAAATGGCGGAATGACAGTAAAACTTGCTGCTCCTGCGATAGGTGAAAAGTTAATTACTAATTTAGGAATTACTGTTGAAGGAGTACAGAATAAGGAAGCTTTAGCTACAGCACTAGGTATGGCAGCTTTACGTACTCTAGAAGGGGACTTCATAACCATAGACAGCTATTCTGAAGAGGGTGTTCTATACGGAAGTGTTGATTACATAAAAGGATTACCTTCAATGTACTATACTTTTGAAGAAAAGACGGCCCCTAGTTTACAAGATGCTCGTGAACAGCTATCTTACTTTGAAGAAGCTTTGGGAGTAGACTTAGATAAAGGACGTACTTACCGAAGAACAAGAACTAAGGGTAATCGTAAAGTTTATATACACAAAAGCGAATACCAAGAAGCCCCTAAAGATCATAAAGATACGGTAAACCGTTTAGAAAACACCGCGTTTAGTTTTAACAGTGGTAACGATGTGTTACTAGAGATGTTTGCAAACGAAGACGGTATTCTAGATGAAGATAAGCTTATTGAGCGTATCCTAGGATCAGAAAATAAAATTACTAACGCTGATGGGAAAGCAAGGTATGAGGCTCAAAAAGAAGCTGTTAAGCGTTCTATAAAGTTTTATCAGGAAGCTAAAGAAGATATTGGCGATGGCAGTCTATTCTTTAATTGGTTTATTGCAAAGAACCAGCGTATTCACTTAGATAGTAACAACATAAACCCTCAGAATGATAAACACCTAGCTCGATGGTTGCTAACTACTAACAACTCTCAAGTAGGTATTAAAAAGTCTGAGATAAAAAAGGCTCTTAATGGTAAAAGGGCAAGTAAAGAAGCTATTATGTTTATTTACGGTATTGTGCAAGCATTTGATGGTGCTAAAGGGATAGCAGGAGTTGATAAAAACAACCAAAAAGAAGTAATAGCAACTGCTAAAAAACTTCTCGAAGATAGTACTAATGATACACTAATGGGAATGGCTAATGAAGCAGACCATGTAGGTCATGCTGCACTTGCAATAAGTAACATCAGAAAGTACATGGATAGTGATGGTACTGTTAACTCTGATATGGTGATGGAAGTTGACGGACTTACAAACGGTTTTGCTTTTAGAGCTATGCAATTTCCTTTAGGAAAAAGAGCTTACGAGTGGTTAGAAAAGGTAGGAGTTATACGATCTAGTTCTAAATTCTACGGGCTAGAAAGTATGAATGGTGCTAGGGATATGGATCAAGAAGATGTCTATATTTCTGTAGGTTCTGTTTTTCAAGATAATATTATAGAAAACAAAGAAAATTTGTCAGACACATCTAAAAAATGGATTGGGTTGTTTGAAGAGTTTGGTAAACTTCCTGATTTTGCTGACAAAGATGATAATAATGTTAAGAAGTTTGTTCGTAACTTAATGAAATCTCCTGTAATGATATTTAACTATGCTGCAGGAAAAGAAAAGATTGCTGGCGGTCTAGTTAATGATCAAGTTATGGGGACTAACTACTTAAGTGGTAGAGGTCTTATTGATGCGCTTACTGAAGTAGACGGAGATAAAAACTACTTAATCTCAGAAAGTAAACTAAAAAAGTTGTTTGGCCAGGAAAAAGGTAGTAAGTACCATAAGGCCAGAGAAGCCCTTAATACACAAAGTATTACTAGTAAGTCTAATCCAATAGTTATGCAACTAAGAGTAGACTTAACTGCAGCAGTTGATGGGTTGTATAGAGAAGCCCTAGAGGACACACTTAGTTCCTTGTTTAGTGAACAGACAGAGGTAAACAAAGCAATTACAGAAGTTGGACAGCTTATGTTTAATTACTTTAAAGAGAACTATGACTTGTGGCGTAAGAGTAATCCTACAGCTACTGAAGAAGAAAAAACAGAGTATTTACGTGGTATAGCACAAGTTGTTCCTGGAGTAGCTGGAGCTAGTACAGACGATCAATTAAACAAAGTTACGTTCTTAAAAAGTGTGTTAGAGCCTACAAACAACTATGTAGTTACTAACGTTGGTGGTAAAAGAATGTCTAGTAACACTATTTCTAGAGCATACGGAGAGCCTGGTGTAGGACCTGCTGTGTTGTTAATACTGTCTTCAGATTCTTCTACTATGGCTAAGTCTTTAAACCAAGCTTACAACGGTAAAAAAGGTTTTGGTGCCTTACCAATACATGACGCTATAATATTGGGTGCTAACGAAATGGACACTATTAGTTTTTATAATATGAACTTTTACAGCGTGAATAGAAACTACTCTATTATGCAAGAGTTTGTAAGTGCTGTTGAAGGACTAGAGAAACTAGACCCTAACGTTAAACAGAAAAAAATATTCAACCCTGTACTACGTAAGATGGTAACATTTGATGAAATTAAATCTAATGTCATTGACAAGAATCGACAAGTGCAAGAGGCTAGAAAAGAGTTGTTCAAAGGTGAGCTAAAGATTGGTCAAATGGTAGGGCCGGAAGGTACTATGGTAACAGTTAACCCAGAAGAAGTTAAAACAAAGGCTAAAGAAGTCGTAGCAAAAGCTTCTGAAAGTTTATTAGCTCGATTCAAAGAAAAACGAATTAAAAACGCACTAGGTAAAGACTACGCAAAAGCTTTATCAGATATTGAAAAAATGCTAGAGGGGTGTAAGTAATGGCTCAATGTAACATTCTTGAAGCTCTAAAATACGTAGAAGACTTGTACAATAGTACACCAAACGATAAAAGTAATGCTAAGAGTAAAAAAGCTTTACGTTACTTGTTTGAGGATATTAATGCACAAAGAGCATACCTACAGCAAATAGCTAGTTTTGCCGGAGTGAAAGCGTTAGATATTACAGCCCCTAAACCTGCTAGAAGTTTTCTAGAAGAGACTCCACCGTGGAGTAAAGAAGACGTAAGCTATAAAGAAGCTGTAGTAAACACTTATGCTGAATTTGCTACTAAAATGATTGAGTTTATTAAAAGCAAAAAACAAGTAGCTGTAGAATTTGATAGACCTTTAGCTATTAAGATATTAAAAGGTGATAAAAACGTAGGGTTTGCTGAGTTTTTAGATACTAGCTTAAAAGGAGGTACTATTACGTACCCAGACTTTAAGGGGGTGCTTAAAAGCGATTGGGCTATAAAAAATATCAGTAAAAGCTTAGGTGTTAGTGACGCAGAAGTAAAAAGCTTAATTCAAAGCCACTTAGAAGGTAGTTACCTTCAAATGACTAAACTGCATGAGCATATACATGCTGGCGCAGTAAGTTTTATGAAAACTAAGGTTAACGATCCTAAAACAAAGTACGTTAATAATCTGTATCAGAAAATGCTTAAAATGGCAGAAAGTGATAGGCCTTCGTTAAATGACATACAAAATGGGTACTGGAAAACAAATGTAGATGAGTTTTTAGCCGTAGCTCTTAGTAATGTAGACATGATGGATTTTTTAAATGACATGCCTGCTACAGGATTTACATCCACCCTACACAAACTAGTGAACACCTTAGGTAATATGGTAGGAATCAAACAAAAGTCAGAAAGCCAAGCTTTATTGAATATTTTTATGGAAATGACTGAAGCTAGTTTAGAAGAAAACGCAGAGTTAGATACACCGGCTAGTGGTACTCAAAGTAAGCTATTTCAAGGTATACCAATAGGCGAGTTAAATGATATAATAAATGAGATAAACAAATGTAAGTCAGAAGGTTAAAACAATGGCATGTAGTGTAAATAAAATAACTCAATCAGTAGTGTCGGAAGACAAAGCACAGACTGAGCGTAACGTACGTAAGGTTCTTAAAGCTACTGACACAGAAAGAGCTGCTGCCAGTAATAACCCTTTATCATTTTTGGTTGAACTTATTAAAAGAACTAAACCTTCTATAGAAGGTAAAGCTGTAAGCATTGTAAATTTGTCTAGAGATGCTGATGGTAATTTTACCATGCGCTACAAGCTAGAAGGAAGTGATGCTGTTGTTGAGATGGAAGTAGAAAATTTCTCTTCTTTTATGACTGAATCTGATAAGTTTCGATTAGACAAAAAACATTTAACAAAATTCTATTCAGATTTTGAAGAGTTAAATACTTTTGATGACTTTGAAGCATTAGCCCTAGATATAACTAATAACCCTTCAAAGATTATGGAAGTCGCTCAATCATTGATTGATGCAGACAAATACCACAATGACCCTGAACATAACGTAGCGCTGTTTGAGCAACTAGGGCTTATAACAGAAGCTTTAGTTGAGATGGTACCTAACCTTAACGTACGTATTAATAACGCCGGTAAAGCTAACTTTGGTCAGATTAACGTAGATACCAATGACATATACATCTCTAGTGGTGTAGGCGGCTCTAAAAGCCTTATGGAGATCTATGTGCATGAGCTTTACCACGCAGTTACTCATTACGCTATTAGCAGTGCAGATACAGGTATTCGTGGTACAACGGCACGTATCGAAAAAATAAGAGATAACTTTTTAGAAAACACTACTGAAGTAGATCTTGTAAAAATGTCTGGTGGAGAACTGAGCAGTGATCAAGCAAGTAAACTTTTAGATCACCTTACAAATTCTAAAGTAGGTTTACATGAATTTGTAGCGCTGAGTATGACTAATAAAGCCGTAATGAATCAGTTAAAAGTATTAGATGTTACAAGCAGAGCAGAACCAGAAAACATAGGTCTTTTTTATAAGCTTATTGATGCAATTACAGACGTGTTTAATTTTGTTATACAGAAAGTAACTAAAGAACCGAAGGGTGATGACCTAGCTAGGATGGTGTTCTTAGTAACTAGGTTACATAATGCTCATAAAAAACCTGCAAAAGCTAAAAGGCTTTTTGGTATTAGAAACTTAATTTCTATATTTGATCCAGTAGAAAGAAGATGGGAAGAGTTTTGGGCTAAAAAAGAAAGAGACGCTAAAGAAGACTTTAGTTCTATTGCACAGAAAGAAGGTGAGTGGAAAGTAACTTACATGGCTAGGCTTACTGCAAGGTCTTTTTATGATGAAAAAGCAAAAGACATTTTAGGAAACACGGTAACAACTTTTCCTTTTCTAAAGCCCGAAGGTACTATACGTACTATACTACGAGATATGATGCAAGGAGACAAGGTACAAGACCTTGTAGAAGCTTTAGGCATGCAATCCCAAGTAATAGACCAACAACGTGAGTTTACAGCTGTACAGACTGCTGAAGCTATTTTAGAGTCGTTTAACGAGCCTCTTACAGAGCAAGAAGAAGAAATGCTAACTCAGGTAGTACTAGATACAGACTTGTCGGCTATTTTCTTTGCTTACGACATGGACTCATTACTATCAGACAATAAGAATATTGATGAGGCTATAAAAAAAGTATTAGCTAAGTTAAACACTCTTAGTGACAAAGAAAGTGTCAATTTTTACGATGGACAAGCTTTATTACTAGCTAACTATATGATGCGTGGAGAAGACAACATTGCGCTTCTTAAGAATGCTAGCAACATAGCTAAAAAACTTGGTACTAAAATGGAAGATACGCAAGTATCTGATGAAGTAATAGCTTTAGTAGATGAGCTAGCTACCCTAAAGGCCTTAAAGCAGGTTAGTAAAAAGAATAAAACAGCGTTTAAAGATCTTATAGAAAGAGAGTCTATAGGGGTAAGTAACCTAGTTGCTTTTCAGTTCGGACAAAAAGACTACTCAGAAAAAACATTGTTCCCTACACCAGCAGATAAGATTAATATAATAAAAGGTTATTCTGCAGAAATAACAAATGAAGACATAGAAGTTACGACAGCTCCATTAGCAAAGCAAAAAGACTTAGAAAAACAAGGATTTATTTTAAAGAAGAAACTTGTTAAGCACGACCTAGACGGTAACCCTACAGAGTTAGGCTTGTTTATTAACAATAGGTTTATGATGCAACGTTTCCATAGAGTAGGTTTAAGAATTACAGACAAAGCCCGTAGAGGTACAACTGTAACAGAAACTTACGCAATGGGTGGTAATGACAACATTACTATTAAAGCTAGTAACGACATTAGAAAAATGGCTAAAAGAAGAGAAGAAGTTGTAGAACTAATGTCCCAAGGCAAATACAATTTCAAAGAAAAGCCTAGTGATAGCCTTGTAAGTCCTGTCTTAAACAACTCAGGCGCTGTTAAAGATTTCAGCTATGGTATGGATAAAAATGTTAAAATTGACGTACTAGATATGGAACGAAAGGTAAGTGTAGTAATGGGAAGGACCGCTGCATCTACTTATGATAAGAAAGAGACTGAAGTATTTAACAAAAAGATAATGGCTCTTATAGAAGAAGACGCTGCGCTAAACTTTAGAGATGGAAAAAGAGTAGGGTTAAGAAACAACAAAGAGTATATTAGTATTGAAAAAGAGTCTCCAAATAAAGAAGTAAGAGACTTTTGGAAAGTGCTTCCTAACGATTTAAAAAGAAAGTATAAAGATGGTTTTGTAGTAAGAAGAGACTTAATGTACTCCTACCTAGGTTTTAGAGAACTAGACATTACTGAAGCTACAGGGGTAAATAGGCTTATGAGCACAAACCCTAACGTCTACCAAAAAGTTGTGCGGTATGCACTACAGTTTGCTGAGAAGCTTTGGCAAGAGCTAGTTAAGATATCTAAGATTGATATTATTATTAGGACTCCTGGAGTATTTATAGGTAATGTAGTAAGTAACTTTATACTTATGTACGTTTCTGGATACTCTTTTAAAGAGATTACCCAGCTAAAACTTCAAGGTGTTAAAGAGCTTAAAAAGTATGTAGACGGTTTAAAAGAGTCTATTAAACTTGAGGCAAAACAAAGATCAGGGAATATTAGTAAAGAAGAAATGCGTCGTCTTAATGTTATTAAGAACAACTTAGTGAACAGCCCAGTTAAGGACTTAGTTGACGAGGGTTTCTACACTACGATTATTGAAGAAACTGAGCATGGTGGAGATACAGGTAGTTACTTTAACAGACTTGCTAAGAAGAAGTTAAAACAGGCACCTAAAATCTTAAGTGATGGGATTGATATACTTTATATTACAGAAAATACAAAGCTATTCAAACTAGTGGAAAAGAGTATTCAAGCATCTGATTTTGCGGCTAGATATGCGCAGTATCATTTACTTGTTGAAAAAGGTACATCCAAAGAAAAAGCTACTAAGATTGTTAGAGATAACTTTATTAACTATAACAAACCTAACAGCAGGTTCCTTGAATGGGCTAACCAGAATGGTTTTGTTATGTTTACCAAATACTTTACGCGTATACAGCGAGTAATCACTAGATACGGCAAAACGGATCCTTTAAAAGTATTACTTTCAATACTTGCTCAGGATTACGTATTTGGAGAGATTGATACTATAGATGACCAGTCTATCTTAGTAAAAGACATGGGTAACTTATTTTACAATCCGTTTGATAACATGATGAGAGTGTTTACACCCAGTTCACTTGAAGCAGTAGACTGGGTACTAAACGGTAAAAACTAAATAAAGTTTTTAGGCAGTTTAATTTTTGGAGGTTTTACCAGTAAGTATAAGCTTATAATTGCAGACGCAACAGTAGCTACTACTAAACCTGAGTAAGATCCTCCAAAAAGAACTGAAAGTATAGCAAGTAATGTAAAATCTAGACCTGCGTCTAAAAATCTTTTAGCTGTAAGTTTTGCGTAAATAACTAAAAAGTTAAACGCAACTACAATACCTATAATTGCTAGTTCCATAATTACCTCTTAGAGTTGCTGTAATCGGCTTTATACAACGTAGAAGGGGCTTGGTTAGGATCTTTCTTCCATTTGCCTGTAGTAGGGTCTATGGAGCCTTCACGGCTAGAAATCTCTCTGACAGTTTCCAGTAAAGCAGCATCAGGATGGTACCCTAGTTTATAGAGTGCACCTACTGATACTACTATTAAGTCACATAAGCCATCTACCATCTCATGCTCGTTTTCTTGAGCAGCAGCCATTAGAAACTCTTGCAGTTCTTCAAACAGCATAGCGTATTCTGCTCTGCTGTTGAAGGTTACTAAGTTTCGATCTACGTTAAAATTGACTATTTGGTTTATAGGATTAGGCATTAGCGTACGCCTGTAACAAAGG
>Ga0209555_10000882_pt1 | contig 24399 bp, 26 predicted proteins | sample SaaInl85LU_5_DNA_FD_184643 | JGI IMG/M metagenome (GOLD analysis project Ga0209555, IMG submission 184643) | Marine microbial communities from expanding oxygen minimum zones in the Saanich Inlet - ESP_85LU_5_DNA (SPAdes) (version 2) | ecosystem: Environmental > Aquatic > Marine > Intertidal... | reverse complement strand
ATCTTACCCATCTGTTCTGGTGTGAACCCTGCAAACTTCTTAGCCATAATTACTTATTCCCTAACTGCATCCATACTGCACCAGCTATGAATGTTATAATTGCGATTGTTGTTACCTTTACAAATGTAGTCCAGATACCTTTACGTGTATCCCGCCATACTTCTAATAGGTCTCGCATTTCGTTGATGTCTTTGGCTGCACTGTCATCGTGCAAACCTATAGCTGACAAAGCCTGCTTAGCTCCACGTCTTGCAGCCCTGTCTAGCATAGCTTCTAGCTCGTCTGGTGTCAAGGATATAGATGTCATATTACTCTACCTGAATATAACTACTGAAACCTGAGGGAAGTCAAGCGTTGTGTTGTAGCCACCATCATTTGTACCAGAAACGTAACCGCCTTTGACCCTTACAGATGTAGTTGTAATATCACCTGTTGAGTTAGGTTGTAAATGATAAACCCAAGCCGGTCTATCTGACCTGTGTCTGGTAGGTAGGCAGTGTACTGAATAGTTAGTATCAGGCATAGCTGTAGTGAAGTTAATAGTGTAATCACCTGGGCCGTTTCTTGATACCGAACTGACATTGCCTGATGCGTTAATACTACCGTTACTGCCGTTAAAGCTAACCCAAGCCCTAGCACCGTAGTAAGGAGCCGTACCCGTGGTCACGTCTAAAGGTGAAAACTCATCTACAGCAGCCTTAACTTTAGCTGGAGATACGAGACTTTCAGTACTGCTAGTACCAGATTCCCAAGTAGATGTGGATTGAGTGGATGCAACATACTTACTATCTAGCGCTGTCTGCAAGCCATCAACATTAGAGATAACATGGTTGTGACTGTCATCAGCAATAGTAGCTGTAATAGTTGCGTTAGATGTGCCGTTAAAAGAGGCACTACCAGAGACATCACCTGTAAGAGATATGGTTCTGGTAGTTGCTAGTGCTGTAGCTGTAGCGGCATTACCGGAGGTGTTCTGATTACCTGCTGTATTTACACCGGGTAAGTTAATGTTAGAAGAGCCGTTGAAGGATACCCCACCGATAGTACGAGCTGTTTGTAGTGTAGTGGCTGTACTGGCATTACCTGATAAAGCACCCTGAAAAGTACCAGCTGCAAATGTCTCACTGCCTACAGTCCACTTATCGTCTGCTTCGTTCCATACAAGTGTTTTGTTAGCAGCTGTACCACGCTCAATCTCAATGCCACCATTCTGTGTAGGTGTGCCTGTCTCATTAGAGTTGAGAACGATCTGGTTATCTGCAAGGTTGAGTGTCTCAGTGTTTACGGTGGTAGTAGTGCCGTTTACTGTTAGGTTGCCATTAACTATAGTGTTGTTAAACGTAACATTAGATGTAGTACCTACAGCCTGACCTATAGCTACAACACCATCTGTAATGCTTACGCCTGTACCACCACTAAAGTGAGCACGTGTTTCAGCTGCACTAGGGCCAGTGTATGTAATAACACCATCTTCGTAAGTTAAGCTACCGTCACCACCAGCGTCAACGAAACCCAGCCCAGCTGTAATAGCAGCCGCTGCTGCTGCAGTAGCACGTTCGTCTGTGTAGTATAGGTTAGTTGTGCCTTCTGCTACAGTGTCTGTATTACCTTGTGTAAAACTAATAACGCCTGTACCTGAGTTGTAGCTAAGGCTACCCGTAGCTGACACAGAAGATCTAGCACGAGCAGTAGTAAAGTACTGGTTAGTTGAGCCTTCACTGATGGCATCTGTGTCATGGTTAGATACGTCAGATACTGTACCTGTTACATTACCTGTTACATTACCCGTGACGTTACCAGTAACACCACCTGTAGCTGTTATGATACCTGTAACACCAAGAGTACCACCTACTGTAGCATTATCTGATACAGTTAAGGCATCTGTGTCTACAGTACCATCAAACCAAGCATTCTTATATTGTACAGAGGCTGTACCTAAGTCCAGAGTGTTAGTAGTCTTAGGCGTAAGAGCAGTACCTGAAACAATAAGGTCTTGCGCTGGGCCTACCTTAGTGATGGGCGCACCTTCACCTGCAGTACCGTCATGAGCGTGACCAGTAGATGCGTTAAACCCTGCCTCAATGGCATTGTACTCAGCATCAAAGTCATCCGCATCAATAACGTTACCGTTAGCAATGTTGTTTGCTGTATCCTGACGTGTATAACCTGCCATGTTTTAGTCCTTACTGTCTATCGTTCTGTCTAAACTCTAGCAGGGCTGTGTCTAGAGTGAATGTAGGGTTTGTAGAATTGTCTTCAATACGAATGGCTATAGTCTTACCTGAGCCAATAATATTTGTGTTGTAGATCTTGTCTAACTCACCGCCGTATGTAGAGGTGTTAAACACAGAGTTAGAGTCCCCAAATATGAATACAGATGTACCCGTACTTTCTACGCTCTGTGTAGCGGGTTGTATAACACCTGTGTTTGTAGATGAACCGAAATCATACTTAACATTAAGATCCAGAGTCATACTGCCAGTAGGTTCTGCATACAATGTCATCTTGTAGAATGACTTACGCATCTGAGGATCAGACAGAGGCATATAGGGTGACTCGTAGATAGCCTCAATAGGTAGCCCATCAAAGCTTGATCCTGTATCTAACTCATACACATAGCCATCCGTATTAGCAAAAGCAATAGTCTCAGCTGTATCTGTGTATCTACTGTCTGCTACAAAAGCTTTTATACCATACGTAGTAGACCAGCTAATACCAGATGCACCTTGTGACACAAACTTAGTAGCGATTAAGCCTTTAGCTGCTTCTTGTTGTTCTGACTCAGTATAAGCAAAGATACGATACTGAGCTTTCTCTCGCATAAGTACAGAACAGAAGCTAGGCGTACTGCCAAGGAACGTGGTAGCATCCTTAGCTATAGGATCAGAAGCAATATCCAAACCAAAGTCACCAATACGATCCGTAGCACTCAGCAAGCGAATACCATCAGGAGCAAGGTACATGATGTCACCACCAACTTCCTGAATAGTGTCACCATTAACACAGCCAATACGGTCTGTAATAGGTGCTACCTGAAAGTCTGCTGCGGTGTTACCTGTTATGCGTTTAATGCTGTCAGTAGTAAAGACTATAAGCTGGTCACGGAAGACAGCTAGACCTGTTATCTCATTAGCTACGTTAATAGATCCAGCGCCATTGGCTGCACTAAAGTCATCTACAGTAAAGGGTGCAGTAAAGTGTAGGTTGTTACCCTTAGCGTAGAATGCTGTATCCTTAAACACTGCTACATTCTCTGCACCTAGTACGTCTGTGCTGCCTGTAATAGCTGTGAGAGTATTGCCTGATGTGTTGTACGTAGCAGGGTAGTTATTACTATCTACAAAGATAACTTTATCGTCACCGTCTAGGTTATATAGAACATGCTTAGCCTTACCACCAAGCAAAGGTCTTGCACCCATGGATGTCCACGTAGTACCTGTGCCGTAGTAGTACTCTGTTACGTTAGAACCGTTCTGTCTAGCTACAACAATACGCCCAGAGCTTATCACTTTGAGCGCTAGTATAGGGCCAGACCCAGGTACAGCTGTAGTGCTGAACTTCACAAAGCCCTTAATCTTAGAATAGCCACCCTCTTTGCTAGACTCAAAGTTCTGCAAGATAGTAGCAGAACCCACAGCATTACTACCCTGTTGTAGAGGGCTAAGGTTAGAGATGAGACCACCTCTAAACTCAATAGGGAATGTCTGCCACTGTGTAGCCATTAGTAATATACTCTCGTGTCTCGCAGGTATTCAGTGCGATTAATGTGTAAGCTACGTAATTGTTTAATGCCTTGCTCAAACTTTTGTAATGCTAATTGTGCTGCCTGCATGTCACCACGGAACTGATAAACGTAATACATAGCGCCATCAACGATGGTATAGCGGTATTGCTCAGGGAGTGTAGGTACATCTGTAGGTGACTCTAGATCAAACCCTGTACGGAAATACTCATATACTACTTCATACTCTTTATCAGGTGGTGGGGAGAAGATAAGTTCTCTACTAGGTGTACGTACAACGTAAGTAGGTATTCCTCTAGTGCTTGCTTCAGAGTTATACTCATAATCAGCGAACTTGTCAAGCCATTCTTCATAAGATAAAGTCTTTAGCTTCACTGTTTCTACATTAAGATCAGCATCACGCTTGATACGAAAGGTATTCATATTGATAGTCTTGCTATCGTAAGGCATACTGTAACGCACTTCACCAACAGCTAAGACTTCTGTTTCTTCTACATGGTTCCAGGGCCACTCAAACTCTTCCTGATTGATGTGGCGAATAGCTGCGTTAACAGCATCCTTAGCAAAGCTGTAATAGCCTGTAGCTGCAGGGAAGTTAGCACTCGTAAGTTCTACTTCATTAAGGCGGCGGTTAATATCGTTAACTAGGCTAATGTAGTCGTATGCCATTCTTACTTCTCCTTGACACGCATAAAGATGCTGCGCTCGTATTGTAGCCCAGAGCCTGTCGTAATACTACAGATAATAGTATATCTAATGTTATTTGTGCCTAAAGAGAAACGTGCAGTAGAAACCTGTCCAGACAGTGTACCAGTAACAAACTGTAAACCGTTGATTATACTAGCGTCACTAAACTGTGTCTTAACACCAGCTGCATCTTTGACATACCATACAGCAGCAGCCAGTGTGTCATCCTTTAAGAAACGTGACCAGTCTACACTATAGTCTACAATCTCATCTTTATCTTTGTCAGGCCATTTGTATGACATAATTATTCCTTACGCTGCAATATAGACGGTATTGCTACCTTGTTGTTTCTCAATGTAAACTGTTCTGTCCTGCTCAGTCACATGTACTTCGTTGCTACCTTGATAGGACACAATATAAAGAGTATTAGCTCTGTTGTAATCATCTGCGTAGTCACCATAAGGAAACTTTACAGCAGTAGGATCTGCTAGGTTATTGTATATGTTCGCTAGTATACTGGAGAAGGTGATATGAGCTAACCCTGTAGCATCTATTGTAGAAACGTTAAACAGGGCTGAAGTACTATCTGTAGTTATATTAGAATCAGCTGAGAAGTCAACCTCTCTAGTGTTGGTTACTGCTACAACAGGTGATATAAAAGCTGTAGCTTGTGCATCCTCATCTGCAAAGTCACCGATATAGATAGTGAGGAAAGCAGATACGGAAGAAGGCGTTACCTTAGCAAGACCTGTTACATCTGCAAAGCCATTTACTGCAGTACTGCTGCTAGTACCTACTGTAGTAGCACTTGCCTGTGCATCTACATCACCAAAGTCGCCAGCTGTACCTGTTACAAAAGAACCTGTAGGTGTTATATGTGCTATACCTTGATAGTCTAACGTCCCAGCTGTGAAGGTTGCTGTAGCAGGCGGTTGTGTTATATTGGCTGCACCAGTAGAAACAATGTCATTAATACTGGTAGTAGACAGTGCGCCTACAACAACAGTAGATGCTTTAGCGTCAAACAGTATAGAGTTAACACCAACCGCTGAAACGCCCAGAATAGAAGCCGAACCCTGCGCATCAAAGAGTAGACTACCCGTAGCAGACTGCCCAGTAGAAGCGCTTAGAAAAGCCTGAGCCAAAGCAGCTGTAGTGACTTGACTTAAAGGGGTCTGTGATAGAGTGGTGAAGCCTAGCATTTAACAGTACGCAACTATGTAATTATCAGTTCCTGTGCTGGCAGATGTTGACCGGCCCGGACCACCTTGCCCTGTTGACGGCCAAGATAAGTTTCCATAGTCATCGTTCCATAGAGACCAGCAAGTGCCTATCTGACCATCGCCCCTCCATGAGTCGCCCCAACCATTACTGTCTCCCCGTGAAGATGTGAACGCCATTACAGATTCATCAGAGTCAGAACTACTGTTTTTACCGTATAGGTGTACATAGGCCGAGCTACCTTGGTTATCACTTGTTACCGAACTTGACCCACCACGTTCATAAAGTGTACCCCCGTAACTACCAGTAAAGTAGTTAGGGTCTGTGGCACTACCAGTAGATGAAGAACCACTGCTCGTATTGTTTGTACCAAGATTATCTACGATAGTTTTAGGTGGGCTATTTAGTGTAACGTTCCAGTTGTACGCAGCATGACCACCTTGTCCCATAAGGATCACTCTTGAAGAGTTGCGAATACTATTCCAGCCACTGAAGTTACCTACACGGAAACCTCCAGTTTGTCCCTGCATATTAGTAATAGGATTCCACGGACTGCCTCCGCCACCGGCTTTGACTGCGTTTGTGATGTGACCAACAAGCCAAGCGTCTTCCTCAGCAAGACTTTCTACAACAAAACCAGCGTATGTTGAGTTATCGGATCTGGTTAAATTCACAGATTTTACTGTGTACCCAGCAAAAGTGAAGTTTTCAGACGATGCACGATAAGTATAAGTATCTCCATTACGGAGCTGCAGCTGCGGCCCAACATTAATAAAGAATGGACGGTCTGCAAACGAGTAACCATCTGACGCTCTCAACGTGACAGCGGTGTTAGAAACAGCACCACTAGGTGTGCCTGTAATAGTATTACCTGTTAAAATTAGACCAGAAGGGAGCGAAGAAAGCGAACTATAACTTACAGACTGACCTTCAGGGTCTGAGGCGCTTAGAGATACTGAGCTATTAACAGTTTGTGTAAAATTTAAAGTGCTACCAGACGCGGGACTGCTCCAGACAGGAGGGGCATTGTTTACTTGGATGTTAAACTGGCGTGTATTAGCGTTACCAGCAGAGTCAGTAACCTCTACAGTAAAGGTATACGTTGTTGTTGGGCCGTTCTGTCCTGTACCAGAAATAACCCCTGTGGCTGAGTTTAAGCTGTAGCCATTAGGTAAAGACCCTTGAACTACAGAGTAAGAAGCTATCTGGTTTTCTGCGTCACTGGCCTGAAGGGTAGTTGAGGCGGTCTGATCCCATCTTGAGGTAGTAATTACGTTTCCACTGGAGGTTGAGAACGCTGGCACAGTACCTGCGTCAATTCCAGCGCTACTTTCCGCTTGAAGACCTGCACCATTGATCACTCTAATTTTGAACGGCTCATTAGCTACAGGTAAATTTACTCCGTTAGTAGCAATAAGTTGTGTCGCTCCAATAAACTGTACTGTTCCTGAAGTATACTCAAGACCATTATTACCGACAAATTTAACAGTTGAACCTGAGTCAAAGAACGCACCGTTAATGGTAAAGCTCTCACCAATTTCACCATTAAAGACAGTTGGGGAGATACTGGTTATTACTGGAGGACTAGCGATAGAACCCCAACCAGACACCGTAAATGTTTCAAAGAAACCAATCTGGGTGTTATAACGCATAGACCCTAAAGGTGGATTAGCAGGTCTCTCCGCAGTCGTACCTGAAGGGACTTTTATGTAATTGTTTGTGATTTCAGTGCTGTCCTGATTATCCACTCTGACAACAACTTTACCATCAGAACCGTTATCAACAACAGTAACAGTTGTATCACCCTCAACAATCCCGTTATTCGCAGGTACTTCATTAAGAGTGATGTAGCCAGCACCGTTGGTAAGCTGATTGTTATTGGTGATATAGTTAGCGTTAGTAGCACCCGTGTAACCTAGATCCGCCAGAGTCATAGCTTTAGAGGCTAAGCCTGTAACGTGTCCATATGTGTCAAGTGTAACATCTTGGATGACTGTAGTACCGGAGTTATTTACTGAGGCTTGGCTAGATGTGTCAGAGTGTGACAGGGTTACGTTACCTGTACCACCCCCAGAAAGACCACTACCTGCAGTAATAGTCTGATCCGCTGTAGCGTTAGTCTCACCTGTGTAGCCTAAGTTAGCTAATGTGATGTTACGTGTAGCAAGACCTGTAACGTGACCATAAGTATCTACATCAATGTCACTCACTACAGCAGCCCCAGTCAGAGCAGTGAGGCTTGCCTGTGTAGATGTATCAGCGTGTGAGATAGTGCGGTTAGCAGTTAAGTCTCCACCACCAGTAAGGCCTGAGCCAGCGCTAATAGTACGTGCTGTGGTAGTCTTGCCATCTAGTGCAGTCTGTAGTCCATCTACGTTAGAGATAACATGTGAGTGTGAATCATCCTGTACAACAGCTGTGATGCTGATATTACCTGTACCATCAAAGTTAGCGTTACCTGTCACGTCACCCGCAAGAGAAATATTACGTGCTGTGGCTAAGGCTGTAGCTGTAGCAGCATTACCTGTAGTGTCTTGATTACCTGTAGTGTTAACACCGGGAAGGTCAATGTTAGCTGTACCGTTAAAGGATACACCACCTATATTACGTGCAGTAGCAAGTGCTGTAGCAGAAGTAGCAGTACCTGTTACGTCACCTGTAACACTACCTACAAGATTACCTTCAAAAGAACCTGCTTTTAGTGCGGCATAAGAAACACTAGAGTCTGATAAATCTATAGCTCCTGCTGGAACAGGATCATACTCAGACAGTAAGACCCACTTACCCTCAGAGGCATCGTAATAGAAACCTGTATGAGTATAACCTACACCAGAAGTACCTGTGTTGTAGTTAGTAAAGAAACCAGAGTCTACATTGATAGGACTTGCTGTACCATTCCACTGATCGTTAAGAGTGTGACCCGTTGTAGAACTAAAGGTTACAGAGATGTTATCTGCGCTATGAATAAGCTGAGGATCACCTGTAATATCTACACCAGTAGCTGCACTTGTAACGAAGTTATCTATTGACCAAGCAAAAGTATCCACCCCGCCTGTACCTGTACCTACGCCATCAATCTTAACATAGTATGTTGTAGGAGTAGTTCCTGTAAAGTGACCTGCAAAGAAGGCATCGTCTAGGCCTGTACCACTAAAAGTAGTACCTGCCTCACCAATAGCATCACCCTCGTTAGCACGATAGAAAGGCGCACCTGCTGTAACGTCATTGGTAGACACAGAAGTAGTGGAGCCAAGAACAGTTAAGTTACCGTCAACCTGTAGGTCAGCACCTACGTGTGCCGATGTACGTACACGAAAGCTGTTTACGGAGTGGTTTTGTTGATTAACAAGAACGGTACCATCTGTAGCGTCTGAGTTAACGACCCACCCAAGGCACATAGGGAAGTTAGGATATAGAGGAGATGAGTTTTGTACCGCACCAGGAGTAAGACCTACAAAGAAGTTTGTGCCTGCAGTAAGACCTGACGTATCAAAGCCATCTAGCTGACCCGCAATGATGCAGTAGCCGTAGCTGTTGTTAGGAATATCTGATGCAGCAAGACCCTGTGCGTTATATGCGTTAACGTCTGTAGCATCAGCCAAGCCAACAGTAGGTACATCAATACTACCTGCAGTATAGTTACCGCTGAAGTAAAGAGGCTTACCTTTTAGGATGGTAGAACCTGTATCGTTATACACACGCTGGTGTTCTTCAATACCTATCTCATGTACAACATGAGTGTCATCACTGTAGAAGTTGAGCGTCTTGTGTAAGCTATCATAAAATATTCTACCTTCTTTGTGAGCAGGGTGATCTGGTAGAACCTCAAGATCAATATAGCCACCGATTTCAGCATTACCAGTAGTCTCTAGCGTAGTAAATTTGCCTGTAGCTGCTGCAGTAGCACCGATGGTAGTACCATCAATAGTACCACCATTAATGTCAATATCCCCATTAGCATCTGTATATACCGCTTTGGATGCAGGATATGTCATAAACACATCTTTAATACCTGCAGAGAAGTTCTCAGCAGATGTACCATTAGAGCCAGCTAAGACAGTAGTACGGGTAAGAGTGTTACCTGTGTTCCATGTACCTATTCCTACTTCCCACTCGTCTACACCGGAGGAGGTATGCACAATAGCGTAGTAAGTAGTATCACCATTAGTCATGTAGGACTGAAAAGTGTCAAAGGTAGCAGCAGAACCGCCTAATGTGATGGCACCTGTACCTGTAGAGGTTGTACCTTCTTTGACACGATCTTTGATGATAAACGCCATTGTGCAATAACCTTATAGTTAGTTTAGCTGATACGAATTACAGCGTTAGAAGCGTCTGCTGTTGGGAATACAACAGTGAAGTCACCGCTAGTGGAAGTAACAGTAGTACCAAAGTCAAATACTGCAATAGCAGCGTTGCCTTGAGATGCGTTATAAATGATTGCACCGTCTGCAGAGATAGTCAAGTTATTAAAGACCTCATCAGCAAAGTCAACGATAGCTGTGCTACCTGTTAAAGTGATTACAGCAGAGTCAAGTGTCTGACCACCAGCTGTATAGTTTGTACCTACGGCCTCATCTGTGTTGCCCGTAATATCAGAGTAGTTAACAGTAGCCGCACCATAAGTACCAGCAGGCGACTGTTTGATCAGAGCCACTTTGAGTGTATCTGTATCCAGATCGTGAACACCCCCAAGAAGCTCTTGCTTGAAGCTGTTGCACATTGCAGTTGTGATAGCCATCTTGTGATGTCCCTTTTATATGTGAAGAAAGCACAAAGGGGCCAGCATGTAGCCAGCCCCAATGTTAAGCCTATTAGGCAGCGTTGTAGTTAGCAACAATAAGAGCCTCTGGACGCAGGATCTTGCGACCATAGAGGTGCATACCACGAACGATGTCAGCAAAGCTGTCTGGGTCACGGTAGTTCTCTACTTTGTTGATTTGCTCAGCAGAAGCAACAGCCTCGTCCTGACCAGCAACAACTACACCGTAGTTAGTAGACTGTGCAGTTGTACCGTTAGTACCAGCACCTGTACCCAAGTAAGGCAGGTTGTTGGATACGTAGATACGGAAGCCGTGCAGGTTGTTGAGAACCAAACCGTTCATCAAGCCTGAGCCACCGAAGTCTGCGTTCAGTACACGAGAGTCTTCGTCTTTCAGCATTTCAACAAAGATCGGATCGACAACCATCCAGCGACCACGTGCGTCAACGTTTTGTACGTCAAGCTTACGAGCCATACGTGCAACCACAGTCAAAGGAGAAACAGTTGTCGCAGACAATGCTGTTGCACCTGGGAGGCGTGGAGCGAGTGGGATGGAGTCACCTGCAGTAGCTGTACCAGAGATGGTCAAGTTACCGAAGTCAGTTGCGTCCAGTTTGTTGGTTGCCAACAGTTCGTCAGTACCAGCAGCAGCATTGGCTTTATCGCCAGAAGTTGTTGTGTTGACGGCCCAAGAGCCTGCACCACCAGCGTAACCAGACAAGTAACCCAAGCATTCTTCATCCATGGCGTCTGCCATTTTGTAGGCTGCACGGTTGGCTGCCAAAGAGGTGAAGTCTACGTGAGAGAACTGCTCTTCAATGTCATCCATTTTGAAAGCAAAGTAGTTAGCTTTATCAATAGTCAAAGAGAAGTCTGTGTCATCAAGTTTCTCTACGGAGATACCTGTGTGACGCTGCAGAGCGTTGACGGTTACGTCTGGCTCTTTCTGGATGCGAACTGTGTCGCCTTGGTTTGCAATCTCACCAAAGTAAGAGTTGTTGGTGATTGCGTTAGTTACAGCACTTTTACGCAGAGCGATTTGTGCCTGTTTAGAGTAGATAATCGGGGAGAAGTTCCCGTTAAATCCACCACCAGCGGTTCCGATAGCCATAATAATTCTCCTTATAGATATGGCGTGAGAGATATACACTACATATCCACTAAAGAGGCTCGTCTTAGTAGGGTAGTCAGCTATGCTCTAAGGATGGCCGTCCGTTGAGCGCTGGGCCTATAATCTGAGGTAGTTCTTTGATGTGGCTTTAGTGCTTAGTGAAAAGCATGTACAGGCAGTTTATGCCTGACACTGTACATGCCTATAGTTTTATCTATGATTGAATAAGTGTCAAGTTATTTCTTAGACATATCATAAATAAATTTACCAGAGCGCTGAGCTTCAAAGATCTCATCATTGCGCTTCTCGTATTCTTTAAGGCTCATCTTAGCTACTTGTGATTCACTGAGATACCTTGAGGAGTCATCTGCATCCAATGCAGTACGACCTTTAGATTTAACTGAGGATGCAGCTGCTTTGTCTGAGCTAGAGCTACTCTTAGTCTTGATACCTTTATCTGACTTGTAGAGATCAATAACACGTGCTACAGACTTAGCGTCTTCACTGTTCTCGTATAGTGCATCCTGTACAACCTTAGGCTGCTTTTCTGCCCATGTATGAAACGCATCATCAGCACGAATATCTTGAAAGTCAGGGTGTAAGGACAACAGCTCTGCTTCTGCCTTCTCACGCTTAGCTGTAGCACGTAAAGATTCAATCTCTTTAAGACGCCCATCTAAATCAGCAGAACGTTCATTAGCTTTTCTATCAGCAATAGCCTCTACGATACCTGCAACGTCTGGGTACTTCTTAGCCCATGCTTCTACTTCGTCTTCTGACTTAGGTAGTACAAGTTCATTCTTTGTAGCTGCATCTAGTTGTGACTTAAGCTTATCAAGCTGTGCTTGAAACTCTTTCTCTTTCTCTTGAGTGTGTCGCCGTAGATCACCGTAACGCTTCTTAAAGTTCTTCTCTTCTGCACTCAGATCTTCATCTTGTGCTTCAGCTTGTGATTCTTCTTCTTGTTTGGTAACACTCTCTGCCTGAACTGTGCGCTCGACAGGCTCTTCGCTACGGGATTCCGCTTCAACAGTTTCTTCTTCTTCTGTTTCATCTGTCTGAATCCCTGCTTGTTTAAACAGAGCTTTTAGTTCCTCTTCATCACGTTGTACACGAGATATGTTACGATTATGGGACGCTGAGTCCGTCTGGATGGCTTCTGACATTTTCTTTCCTTATGTTGGGGCCAGCACTATTGCTGGGTAGCCTTATAGTTATTTGGTAGTCTTAGTAGTTACTTCTTCTTCATCAAGCCGCCTTTATTTAGTCCTGATATACCATAGGCAGTGTCTAAAGAAGCACCACCTGCTGTTGTATCATCTGATGCAGTAGAAGTACTTGTACCTGTTGTTATACCACTTGTGGTCTCTTTAGCAGCAGCTGTTTTTGCTTCAGCGGCAGCCTTAGCAGCTCTCATCGCAGAAGTATGGGTGTCATTGTCATTATTCCCACCCCCATTATTTTGTGAAGGTTGAGATGTAGGAGTGCTAACAGGGTCATTACTCTTGCTGTTTGCAAAGCCAGGCTCAAGAACAGCGCCTGTTGCATCATCTACAAGAACACCGTTTCTGTAAGATTTACCATCTCCTTTTGTTAGGATATTGGCAAGGGACTCTGTAATACTATTACCTCTGTATGTCTCACCACTTGTAAGTAATTCAATACCAGTAGGCGCTTCTCTAAGTTTATCAGAGCCGTCTGCGTTCTTACCTTGCATAATGTTGCGAATTTCTTCTAGCTTTTTAACTTGAGAAGTATTGCCAGTATTTGTAAGAGATTCAATCTGACTATCAAGGCCTTTAAGCATAGAGTTTTCTTGTAGTTTCATTAGACCTTTTACACCAAGTCCTGCTAACGGACCTAACATAAGACCTGCACCATAGGATAGGCCTGTACCCATACCCTTAATGTCTTCGTAAGTTGATAGAAACTTTTCAGGTGTAGCAACAGTAGGGTCAGACCAGTCAAAAGCTTCTGCTGGAGGAGGTGGTGGTGTACTATCATTGTCATTAGAGTTATTAGATGTAGCAGTACCTGTTGCTGCTGCTGTTTCTACTTGAGTAGATACCTGTTCAGCCGCAGTAGCTTCTTGAGTAGCGCCATCAGGAATAGGTGTTAAAGGTTTACCATTCATAAACTGAATATAATACTTTGTTCCATCTGCTCCAATAAAGGTACGAATCTCAAAGCCGCTGCTATCAGATCCTGTGGCAACGTGGTACGGTAGAGCGGATTCACCGCCTTCAGCATAACCAGAGATAAAACCACCTTGGTTCATCATAGGTTGCTCTTCTGAAGAGTCATCAACCATCTGTAACTCAGACACGTCAAAAGGTAATTCATCACCACCCATCTCCATGCCAGTCTCACCGATAGGCTCACCACCGATGCGTCCATTAGCTTCCATATCAGCAAAGCCTCGCTTGGCTTCATTACGGATGTCCTCAAAGAACTTAACGCCAAAGAAGCGTACTACATCAGCAGGTACAACATACTCACCTTCACTCAGTTGAGCAGGGATGTCATCACGTACTTCTTCCGGTAGTGAGCCTGTAGGTACTTCATTTCCTGACACAGGGTCTACACGTTCACCTTCATCACCGAAGGCCATTTCCATTTGTTCATCCATTACTGCTCCGCCCTCGTTGAATAATCTAAGTTTGCCATCTTTAGTTCTAACAGCAAGCTCTTTTAGTTGTGTTTTAGTGGGTTTCTTTACACCCTTAGCCAATACTAATGGCCCTACCTGAATAACCTCATCAGCCTCAAATACGGGAAGACCTGTATTCTTATCATAGAAATTACTCTGCCTGTAAGGGTTCATACCTACTTGTGTCCACTCAGAGTCAGATAAAAGCTTACGTGCTTGTTCTTGTAAGACGTAAGGGTCTTCTGGAACGTAGTCACCATACACACGAGCAATAGTAGCCTTACCCATAGGCTTCTCTGGAGTATCCGTACCTGCTTTTGCACCCCTTAATCGTGCTTTCCCTCTAGCAATATCTAGTGCATCCTGTGACTCAGACCCAAACTTAATGTTCTTAAGACGAACAGCCTGACCGTAACCTAGAACAGAACCTTTAGTGTCGTTCTTACCGTCATGAATAGATACTACCCAAGTGTCGTAGTTGTTGTACGCAGGGATGTCTAACCTAGAGCCTACACGAGTGCCTGCAGGTATGTCAAAACCCTTTACACCCACAACACCAGTCTTTTGTACCTTCTTACCTAAAGAGCCTGCGACCTGTGCAACAGTAGGCATTGAAGGCATAGTCTCTTCAGTATATATTGAAGTAACAGGTAAGTCTTCTTTGATTATATTACGTGCTTCTTTGGATGTGATACTACCTTGGTATAGGTCTTCTGCAGCAGCTTTAGCAGCTTCTGTATTTGCTTGGCGTTTATTTTCAGGTATCTTATTAGCCTGTTGCCAAGCTGAAAGAGCCTCATCACTATCTAAGATGGCAGCAGCTTCTGCTACATCGTCTTGTTTAGGTTTTAGCCTCAAGTTGCCTAAACCAGAACCCATAGCATTAGGATCTACCTCTACACGCTTAGCTACATCAAATACTTCTTTAGCACCCTTCTTAATAGCTTTAGCAGCAGCGTCACCTAAACCTGGTACAAGTCCTACAAGAGCAGCTCCGCCCAGCGCACCCGCTAAATAGTAGTTAGGCTCATCTTTCTGTAGTTCATCATAGACATCTTTAGCAGCCATAGCGTCACCAATAATAGGTGTCATACTAGCGACAAAAGTACCAGCATCTTTAAAGGACACCTCTGGTATATCGACTGCAAGCTTCTTGCCCTCTGCAGCCCAACCTAAAGCTTCCTCTGTCTGGTTGTCTAAGTCAGCCATTAACTTTATCCCTCAAGTACTTTAGTTGTCTCAGCGCTTTGATAGCACCCTGATGTCGGTATAGCTCTGCAGTATCAGAGATGTTTTCCATACTTCTATGTGTGGAAGAGATGCACCCATCAAGCTCCTCAATGAACGCATCCCATATCTGTTTATCGTTAACTAGCTTCTTAAGCGACATTACCGCTAAACCCTTGCTCACCCGGTGTTGGTGCTGTTCCTACGCCCATCTGCCCACCGCCACTTCCTGTGGTGTCCTGTACGCCCTGTGGAGCCTGTCCTTCTGGCGCTGGGCTACCTTGGGGCATGGGAACGCCTTCTGGGCCTGTAGGGGCAGGAGGTGGAGCCTGAAAGCCTTTTAAGATCTCAGACTGTATAGCAGCATCCTGCATAGAGTTAGTCACTTTGTCTGGGTCAAGATCCATAGACTTAGCAATCTCACGAATTATGTAGTCCATCTTAGCAAAGGGAGCTAGGACTGGGTTCTGTGCAACCTGCAAGAACTGCATCAAACGCTGTGAGCGTACCTCGTTAGCCATAAGGCTCTCTGTACCAGATGCACGGACCTCTAGATCTCCACGGATAGATGGGTCAAAGTCAAACTGCATGTTGAAGGCAAAGAAGGCCTTACCCATGGGGCGAATAAGGTAATCGTCTACGTTCTTTACTACCGCCCGAATAGAACCGTTAGCAGCAGACATAAGCATAGAAATACCAGAAGCTGTACGCCCAACGCCAGATACTCCGGTTTGTCCATGAGCGAAACTAGGGAATCCAGTACTTTCATCTGCTAGTACCCGTGCCTTATCAAAGAGTTGCATGTTCTCTTGTGCTACGTTGGGGAACTTAGTGCCGAAGATTCCTTGCCCTGGAGCACCCCCCTGACGCCGGAACACCTTGCCCGGATACACTGACATATCTTGACCTGGTACAAGGTTAGTCTCATCTACTTCAATGATAAGATTACCAGATAGTGCAGCGTTGTCAATAGCCATACGCATAAAGCCATTCATCAACGTCTGTGTATCGTCCATGTTCTCAGCAATGCCTACGCCAAAGAAGGAGTAAGGGTTGTGCTCATAAGGTACAGCATAGTAAGGAATACGTGCAGGCTTAAACGGATTCAATACAAAGCGCAGAACCTCACCGTTACAAACCCAGATATTACAGTTCAGTTCATCAAGGTCTTTATACTCCCGTGGTATATTAACACCATGCTCTTCTAGAATGCCTGTATCTACAAAACCCCAGAACTCCAATACTTCCCAACGCTCTGAGTCGGGCTGCGTATCGTCATCTTCCATAGCCATTTCCCAGTGTTTCTGAATGTAATCTGGGCCTTTGGCGATAGCCATATCTAGAGCATCCTTCATAAAGTAAGGACGGCTCTTAAGCGCACGTAATTGAGTGCGTGACATTTTATGTCGTTCAATTATGTATTCTGCTTCATCCATAGAAGCTGCTTCTGGATCTGGGTAGAAGTTCCAGCAGGAAACATGTTGTGTTTCTGGAACAGTCTTAACAATAGGCTCATAATCACCGTCTTCGTTCCAGTTAGGGTATTCTTTATCTACAGCAAATGGACCTTTCATGACACCTGTGCCAAGTAAAGCCATCTCAAATGCCATAGAACGTAAGTGAATAGAAGCACCCGATTCTTCTAACTGATCGTGGATCTTCTTTTCCATTTTCTTAGCTGCAATCATAGCAGGATGAAATGTTACTGTGGTAGGAGTAGTACCGTCACCCTCAACTATCTTCTCACTTACATTAGCTAGTTTTTCCTGTAACGGACCTAACCTACGAGCTAAGTCTGCAAGAGTATCGCCAGGCTGAAGTTTAGTATCAGGACCAATTAAGTAAGGCTTAGGAGCAGGGCTTTGAGTAACAGAGTTTAATGCTTCACCAGCAGCAGCTGCGTTAGGGTCCATGTTTATGTGTACAGATTCAGCTACGCCATCTGGTAGTATAGAGGGATCAACCGACATAGGGAATTTGTTGTTACCAAACAATACATCTGTAATAGATCCGTATGCAGCTAAGGTTTTTGTTTTAGTGACCTTAATAAATACACGAGACTTTTCCGTGTCTGTAAACTGTACGTCAGAACTATAGAGACCACGATAGTTGCGGTATGCACGAAGCCAACGCTGTTCATCTGCATATCGAGAGTCTTCTGAACGTGTATAGCGCTGTTTAACAAAGCCTACTACACTAGATGCCTCTTCAAAGATACTATCTTTAGTATCTTCTGCTGCTGTTACATCATCCGTCTCAAACGAAAGTTCATTATTCTCTGCCATGTTCTATCTTCCTTAATAGCCGAAGCTGGGATCTGCCGCCTGAAAGCCAGAGCGTTGTTTTGCGGGATTATAGTCCCAGATGCTACTGCGTGGACGTGTCATAATACCGTAGCGTAAAGCGTCATACAAGTGATCTTCTGCATGAGTATCTACATCTTCTGGATTCTTCTTGTCCAGTGGAATGCTTGGTATCTGCGCAATGGTATTTGTACAGTTACTCATAAATACAAGACGAGGCTTATCTGTAAACTCATCTACCTGTAAACGCCTGTGTATTTCGTTCTTACCTGCGACACGTGAACCTCTTGACCGATCAGAGGGACGCCAACGACAACCCTTCATGTTCATCTGCTCTGCCAAGCTAGGTCCAGTGTCGCCACGGTTGTGCCATAAAGAACTATCCAGCACCCCGTATCTTATTGTACCATCATGAGCTTCTGCTTCCAATATAAGATCTGCTAGATCAGAAGCTGTTACTTTAGAGACATACATCTCACGGTACACAATTACTTGTTCATCAGGTGCTACAGCAAACCAGAGAACACCAGTGTAACTACCATAACCGTAATCGCAAGCCCTAAACTTTGCCCAAGAGTCAGGGATCTCGAAGTGCTCCACAACGTGTATCTTTCTGTCAAACTCTGGAAAAGCGGCACCTTCATTAATATCCCAGTTACCTTCAAGTAACTGCTTACGCTGATGCTCCGGCAGAGAGAGAAGCATCGCTTCATAGTCGCCAGAGTCAGATAAGTACGGATTATCAAATAGAGAGGCTGGAATAAAGCGGCGCTTAAATAGAGGCTGGCCCTCTTTACTATGACCTTTAGGGTAGGTGATCGTTTCACCAGATTCAAGATGAGTTGCCCAAAAAGACTGGTTCGATCTTGAAGGGTCAATAAACATCTTTTTAACCCAAGCATGTCCACTTCCTCCGGGGTTTGTTGTTGCCCTCATGTAGAGGCCTAATTTATTAGAGTGTGCAGACCTCAAGCGAGATCTCATATAATCCCAAGCGTAAGGTGAAGACCATTGAGTAAGTTCGTCAAATCCAATCCAGTTAAAAGCCTGACCTTGATAACGTGTAACATCTGTGTCCTTATCCAAGTATGACATCCAGAGGCGACCGCCTTGAGGTGATGTCCATTGAGACTTACGCTCTGACCATTTAATACCCGGAATAGCACGGGGATATAGCTCCTGAGACTTTTGTATTAGTTCCCTTAGTTCTTCTGTTGTGTGACGTACAAGTAGGCCACTAAAGTTCGGATCGTTCAAACCATGTAGAGGGTCAGCTAACATAGCGTAGGATTTACCACCACCAGCTGCGCCACCATATAGAACCTCACGTTCTGATGCGCTCAAGAAGTATGACTGTGGCCCTGGGTTTGGCTTGAATACTATCTCTTGTGCTAACTCTACGTCAAAATCAGCTGCCTTAACTGTAGCAGGTACGGTTTTAGGCTCTTCAATCTTCTCTGATACTGTAGCTACCGACTCGGCCTTGCTCAAGTTTTTCGATCTGCGAGAGCGCTTCTTTGAGCCGCTGGGTGAGCTTGCGTTTAATTGCAGCTGATTTCTTACGTTTTTGCTCAACTTTAATTCTCTTATGTAATCCCATGTGTGAGATGTATCGCCCAGTAGTCTTACTTAACCATATCGCTACTTCACGATAAGAATACTGCTTTAAGTGCCGCTTGGCAAGCTCTAATGCTTCTAATTCTTCTGGGATAGGTTCTAACAGCCTGTCATTTTCTGGGTGAACTCTATAACCAAAAGGAACTTGCCGTAAGGAAACACGAGCTATTACATGCCACTCTTTCTCCTCACCCTTAAAAGGTTTTGGTAGCTCCCAAAAACCTAGATCTCTATCGTAGTCATATTTTGACAATGTTACTCGTTAGAACCTTCTTTTGGTGGTAAGTAAAAGATGCCACCTCCATTAGAAGTTACATCTACTTTATCTACCTTACCAAGTCCTGCACGATCAAGCAAGTCCTTAGCAGCAGCCATCTTCTCTTTGATTCCTAATTCAGTAGGATCTGAGAGGGCATCAACTAAAGCCATAACAGCCTTAGGCGCAGAACGAGCAAAGTGTGTACGTGTAGCAGCACCAATCTCATCTTTAAGAGATTCAACAATAAGGCGTGTAGGTGTTTTATCACTGTAGCCAGCTAATTGCTTAGCACGAACAACATCTCCACCTGCCTCATCAAATAAGACTTCTAGGAACTTTTGCTGGTTCTCTGTTAAGTTACGGGCCATAGTGTATTCCTTATAGAGGATTATCGACTAGCTCATCATACGCTTTCCATATATCATCTACTTCTGTCTGTAGAGTATCTAGCGTATCGCCTAGTCCATCTGTAATAGTTGTAGCCTTATCTACTTGGCTACGCAAGTCTAAAAGCACCTTCTGCTGCTCTAAGATTTGTGACATGTTTGTGCTTAGCTGTGCAAGCTTCTGATTCAAACCACGTACATCGTTGTCTGCAATAGCTTGCTCTAGTGTTTGAATACGAGATACAAGCTTAGCCTCTAGCTCCTGAGACTTAGTGAGTAACATAGAGTCTAGCGCTACAATCTCACTACTAAGATTATTATTAACCTCTGTAAGATTGCGCTGGGCTACTGTCTCTACAGACGTAACACGTTTGTCTAAGCTACCAGCTTTAACGTCAAAGGATGCAGACTTATCTACAACTTCTGCAATGCCAGCCTCTACACCGTAGAAACGCTGTAGTGTATCATAAGACCAATACACACCACCTGCAACTGTAGAAAGAACTGGAAGTGCCACAGCAACCATCCAGCCCTTAATGTTGTATCCACCTACGCTAAACTCAAAGTCCATCATTGTGTTGGCATTGCCCCATACTGATTAATGTATTCACCTGCTGCGTAGATCTCTGTAGCACTCTTCATCTCAGGTGTTAAGTAACCCTGGAAGCCTGTACCAAAACCTGAGTCATCCCAAGTGATAACAAACTCATCAATAGACTGTGTATATGTGATAGCTGTGTAGCTACCAACCATGTAGTTACCCTGTGCAGCGTAGTTGTCTACAGTGGCAGTAAGTTCATCATTGTTAGCCGCAGCCATGAAAGCACCAGCTTGTTGAGCAAAAGTCTCTACAGCTGTTACTGCCTCGTTATACTCGTTAACCTCAGCAGCGTCTAAGCTATATGCGTCTGTCTCAAGCATACCCTGTAGCTCAACCTGCTCAGGCTTAGTGTCTGCCTCAGATGCTACGGAAGCTACCTCAACTGCTGTCATAACTACAGCTGTAGCAGCAGTCAGGTTGTCTACTGCAGTGTTCAAGCTATTCATAGCCGCTGCATGTTCCTGCATAAATAACTGCTCAGCTGTACTAGCAATGGCATAGTCATGCTGCAGTACAAGCTCTTTAGCTTCTAGGTATGCACCTAGCTCATCTGTGGTAATAATACCATCATTAAGTGCATCATCGTTAATGACACCGCCGATAGCAGCATAACCTACAGCACCTACAGTTAAGACAGCGCTATCAGTTATACGATCTTGTATATCACTGATAGAAGCGATAAGCATATCAATCTTCTCTTGCCCTGTCAGTGAATACTCAGGGGGTGGTGGTGACTCTGCGTTTGCTACTGCGGAAACGCTCACTAAGGCTGAGCTTAGGAGTATTGTCTTCAACTGTCTCTTCATCTGTGTCTTCCTCTCCTACCCTAAGTAGGGTATCCCAAAACGCTTTGTCTGTCTCATACCCAACGATATAAAGCGCTGGACTCTCTCTGTACTTCTTTATCGCTGCCTTACCCATAAGCAGCTTACCCGTCTTACTGTCATTAATAGGGCAGGGGGTATTCGCTAACATCATACTACGGAACACTACAGGGTCTTGGCACAGTACAGATATAGCTGATACCTGTAACCCTAAGCCACCTACTTGCTGGGGTGCTCCTAAGAGCCTAGCGTTCTTACGTCTGTTACAAGCTTCATCCTGCTCCATCTTACCAGAGGATAAACCTAAGACGCTTATCTGTATCCCTGTAGAGCTAGGTAGTAAACAGCTATCGTTACCGCCGCCACCCATCATTGTAGGAGCTATCGCTGACATAACAGGGGCAGCTGAACCAGCACCCGTAGCGTTGTAGTTATTAGTTACTGACTCCTCAGAGTTGTTACTGTCTACAGTGCTATTCTCGTTACTCGTAGAGAAGTCACCTGTAACATCACCAGCCTGTGCAGTCATCCCCAATAACATCACGGAGATCAGGGTCACTGCACATAAGCTGTAGAGCGGCGTCTTTCTGACCGATATATGTAAGAGTTTGTGCATCTAAGTTCCGTTGGCATTTGGCATCATTAGCCGGGCAAGAGGAAGGTAAGACCACAGATGAATTACTACATGCAGTAGTTATACTCATACAAACCAGAAATGCAAGATTATTTAAAGTTCCCTGCCACGACATTGCGGATTTCACCACGTGCGATACCGATGTCATGCAGTTCTTTGTCTGACATATTAGTGAGAATCCAGTAGTCTGCACGTGCTTGTTGTGCCTTTTGTAAGCTTGCCAAGAAGTCTGTGAAGGTCTTAATAATAAGTGTGAACATTGTATTTTCCTATGTTATGCCCAGCGCTATTGCTAGACTTGCATAGTTATACATATGTTAGAACTATTTACCTCTGCTAAGTTTGCATACCCGTTATTCGTTATACGCCAGAGAAGGTCTCTGTTACAGTTAGGATAGTGTCTACGTGTGTTGCTGTATCAGGTGTTACTTGTACCTTATCACCAGCAGCAAGTACTAACTCAATATCAGAAAAGGTTATGTATTCACCTGCACCTAAGTTTTTACCCTCTAAGAAGTGTGATGTATAGTTATCAGCTGCTACGTACCACTCAATAGTAATATTTGTATTACCTGAGAAGTTATGGATGTGAAGATAGCTTACCTCAGCCACACAGTTAGGAGGACACGTATATACATCCTCTGTAGTAGTCGTAGTGTTGTGACCCCATACAGAACGCCTACGAGCAGGTCTACCTTGGTGAGATAATGTGATTGCCATTACTCGTCAACCCACGCTTCATTCTCTGGGGTGTTAGGGTCATCAGCAATAAGTTGACCTTTAGCGTTACGAGCACGTTTCTTACCTGGAGGAGGTGTAGCTTTCTTAGCTTTCTTCTTAGGCTTAGTAGCTGCAATGTCTGCTTCCTGACAAATAGCATTGACGTTAGGGTCTTTGCTCTGCACGTTGCCATAGTTGTCTTCACCAGCAGATTGATTACCCATGGAGTCCCATACGTAGCCATGCTCATCTACACGGTAGCCCTTAGCTTCCAGTGCTTCTTTATATTTAAGATAATACTTCATGACGTACTCTTTTTCATTGGACGCTCTGCAGGGTTAGATGCACCACAGTAGCCACCCTTGTAATAACCCATCTTCTTTTTAGCCATGCCACCGTATGCCATCTTTGCTTTCTTGGCTGGCATTTTCATACCACCACAGTTGCACTCGCCACCTTTACCACAGTTACACTTCATGTCCGTTTTCTCCCTGATGCTGTTGTAGACCACTTAACTTTCTTTGGGCCTGTCTTCTTTGCTGCTTCTTTCTTGCTAATCTTAGAAGCTACTGCCTTTGGCCTACAGGCTGGGTAGTCCCTACCGTCACCTGCTTGTCTTCCACAAGGCTTACCTGTCTTAACGTCCGTCCACTCTTCACCAAACCACTTACCTAAGCCACCAGCAGAGTAACCCCTAGCTTTCGGCAGTACGTGTTGACTACGAGACTTTGTTCTTCGTTGTGCCACTGTACTTACCTCCACGTGCTTTGTATGTCTTAGTGAGCCAAGCAGACGCATAAGCGCTGGGCCATACGTCAAACTTCTTCTTAGCTTCAGCCTTTACTTTAGCATACAGCTTCTTGTTTGTAGGGGTAGGAGACTTAGCCATTACCACTTCACCTTATCTGCCCAGTAAGCTGCTGAGAGCTTACCCTTCTTGATGTTCTTAGCGTGTCTAGCCTTGAAGCTGGCACGTTTCTTCTTCATGCGATCAGATTCACCCTCTTTAGGCTTGCCTGCTGTGGATGCTCCCTGTTCACCAAAGCGGATGAGCTTAATGGTGTCACCTTCCTTGGCGAGTACTGCGTGGGATTTAGTTGGGTGCTTAGGGGTGCGCTTGGGTTTGTTGTAACCTTCAAACTTCTCTCCACGATACTCAATAGCCATTACGCTTTACCTGCTTTACTGTTACGAGGGAAGCTACGGTTGGCTCTCTTGGTTGTTACACGAAGGTTAGACGTTTTGTTATTCCTAGGATTGCCATCCTTGTGGTCAACATCCTTACCGTCACCCTTACGTACTTTACCTTGTTTCTCTAACTTACGCCTAGCAGCCTTACGTGCAGCATTCTTCTTTAACTCAGAAGGAGTACTCTGTAGCTGACGCTCACGTTTGTAATCTCTAGCCATAGCTTCGCTCTCTGTCAGGGTCTAATACGTCAGCACGGTCTAACATGCCCTCAAGGTACATGATGCGCTCTACGTAATCTAAGGTTAAATCTTTATCAGGGAATACTTCACGGAGATGTGCTCTTACGTAGAATACGTCACTACGAGGAATGTGTACACGCTGAAAGGCTTTTACATCATTTGACGCTAAAGCAGAGTAAAACTCTTCTAATACGGAATCTGATGCGTATAGTTTTATACGATTAG
>Ga0209555_10000877_pt1 | contig 24439 bp, 22 predicted proteins | sample SaaInl85LU_5_DNA_FD_184643 | JGI IMG/M metagenome (GOLD analysis project Ga0209555, IMG submission 184643) | Marine microbial communities from expanding oxygen minimum zones in the Saanich Inlet - ESP_85LU_5_DNA (SPAdes) (version 2) | ecosystem: Environmental > Aquatic > Marine > Intertidal... | reverse complement strand
ATATATAACAGAATTAAGAAAATATATGAAGAAGTTTCTCTACTAAATGATGATGAATTTAACAAACCCTCATCAGTTACAGACATCGATGCTTTGTCTAAAAGTGTACAAGATTATGTAGAGGGTAAAAGAATTCAAATTAAAAACCTTACAGAAAGAGATTCCTTCCGCAAAGATTTTTTAGGAAATGTATCTCATGAATTAAAAACACCTCTATTTACTGTACAAGGATATATTTTAACCTTAATAGAAGGTGCTGTAAATGATAAACTAATTAGAGATAAATATTTAGGAAGAGCTAATAAAGGAGTAGAAAGATTAGTTGCTATTGTTAAGGATTTAGATATGATTGCTAAATTAGAAACTGAAGGGTTAAAAATTAACAAAGAAGTTTTTAATATAATTGATTTAATTCAAAATGTGTTTGATCTTTTTGAAATGAAAGCTAAAAAGAAGAACATTACCTTACAATTTGATCAAATATATGAGTTTCCAATTTTTGTAAAAGGAGATGTAGAGCGTATAGAGCAAGTGCTTATCAATTTAATAGTCAATTCTATTAAATATGGTAAAACAAACGGCTTTACGACAGTTGGAGTTGAATCCTATGGTGAGAACAAGTTTATAATCAAAGTAATTGATGATGGTGAAGGAATTAAACAAGAGCATTTATCTCGTTTATTCGAACGATTTTACAGAGTTGATCAAAGTAGATCTAGAGATCAAGGAGGCTCAGGCCTTGGATTATCAATTGTAAAACATATTATTGAAGCTCATAATGAAACGATTCTTTTAAAAAGCACTTTTGGGAAAGGCTCGAATTCTCATTTACTCTTGAAAAGGTGAAATAAATCTGAGTTAAATACTTTTCTTAAATATTTGAGTGCATATTCAGCACTTACAATAATAGGAGTGAAATTAGTTTTTAATTATTGCAACGCAGCGAGCAGTATCAACTAACCCACCCAATTTTGGGGCGCTACTACAACTTTTTTCATGATACTAAATCAAATCCAATATCTTTTCTATAATTCATTTTTTCAAAATGAATTTCATCAATACTTCTATAAGATTTTTCTAAAGCTTCTTCTATTGTATTTGCAAAAGAAGTAATTGCCATTACTCTTCCTCCACTAGTAACAACTTCTTTATTTTTAGTTGTTGTTCCTGCATGAAAAACAATCGATTCTGTTACGTTTTCTAGACCTGTAATCGATTTACCTTTTTCATACGTTTCAGGATATCCTCCAGAAACTAACATCACTGTTGTTGCAATTTGATTCGTTACAGAAAATTCTTTTTCATGTAAATTTTGATGAGCAACTCCCTCAAATAAATCAAATAAATCGGATGCTATTCTTGGTAATACAACTTCGGTTTCTGGATCGCCCATTCGAACGTTGTATTCAACTACTGATGGATTTCCATTGTCATTCATTAAGCCAATAAATATAAACCCTCTGTAATCTATTCCATCTTTTTGCAATCCATTAATTGTTGGTTTAATCACTCTTTCTTCTACTTTGTCAAGAAAGTCTTGGTCTGCAAATGGAACCGGAGAAATTGCTCCCATTCCACCAGTATTTAAGCCTTTGTCTCCTTCACCAATTCTTTTATAATCTTTAGCTGAAGGCAATATTTTATAGCTTTTCCCATCTGTAAGCACAAAAACTGACAATTCTATTCCTTTTAAAAATTCTTCAATCACTACTGTTGAAGATGCTTCCCCAAATTTTTGATTGGAAACCATTTCTTCTAATTCTACCTTGGCTTCACCTAAAGAATTTAGAATCAGTACTCCTTTTCCAGCAGCCAATCCGTCAGCTTTTAAAACATATGGTGGGTTTAATGTTTCTAAAAACAATTTACCTTTGTCTAGATTTTCCTTTGTGAATGATTGGTATTGTGCAGTTGGAATTCCATGCTTAATCATAAATTCCTTAGAAAAATCTTTACTACCTTCTAACAATGCTCCATCTTTCTTTGGTCCAATAACTGGAATTGATTTTAATTCTTCGTCAGCCAAAAAGAAGTCATGAACACCCTCTACTAATGGTGCTTCAGGTCCAACAACAACCATGTTAATTTGGTATTGTAGCACTGCTTTTTTTACAGCAATAAAATCTGTGGGACTCACGTCTAAATTAGTTGCTATTTTATCTGTTCCTGCATTTCCAGGGGCTACAAAAACTTTGGTGACTTTTTTGCTTTGAATAAGTTGGTGCGTAAAAGCATGCTCTCTTCCTCCGGATCCTAAAATAAGTATGTTCATGTTGTATAAAAATCTATGACAAAGATACTTTTTCTATGATGATTTTTCTATTTAAAACCCCATTTCATGAAGTATTTAATCATAGATAAAACATGTCTTAGAAATAGTTTTAAATCTGTAGCAGATCTCTGTTTTAGAACATGTTCTATAGAGACATGAGGGTAATAAGCTTTCTTTTTTCCTAATTTATCTATTTTTTTACAAATATCTACATCTTCCATGTATAAGAAATAACGTACATCAAAACCCTTTAATTGTAACAAATCTTTTGTCTTAAAAAGGTAAAAACAACCTGTTAAATAATCTACATACTGAGTTTTTGTTAAATCTAAATCTCCATAAATTCCTTTTTTTATGAGAGGATTGGAAGATTTATTAATAAAAGGAAGCCTTCTAAATAACATTTCTGATAGTTTAGGATATCTTCTACAAGAGTTTTGAATTTTACCATTAGGAAAAAATACTCTTGGCGCTATTAATGATAGTTCATTATTTGCCTCTAATTCAGATACTAATTCATTAATTATTTTAGGATCAAAATTAGTGTCTGGATTCAATATTAAATGATAATCAGAATTGTTTTGAATGTACTTTAGCACTAAGTTGTGACCAGCTCCAAAACCAATGTTTTTTTCAACAAAGAGATATTCAATATTCTTATTCTTGAACTCCTTTTCTATAATGTTTGTTGGAGAATTATCAATTAAGTAGAGTTTTTTTAATCTTTCAATACTAAGCGCAGAAGAGATGGCTTTTTGTAATTCAGCCAAATCTTCATTGTATAATACAATTGAGACCGTTATGTTTTTGCTATCCGACATTAATAAGCTTTATCATCCCCAAAAAATAAATTAATTATTGTTTTAAAAATTATCTTCATATCAAGAAAAAAAGACCAGTTTTCTATATAAAAAACGTCCAGTCTTACTCTATTTTCTATGTCTGATTTTCTCTTAATTTCTCCTCGATACCCACTTACTTGTGCTAAGCCTGTAATTCCTGGTTTTACAGCATTCCTTTTGATATAATTATCAATTTCTTTTTCAAATTTAAGAGATTGTTTATTCATATGAGGTCTTGGGCCTATAACACTCATATCACCTAATAGTACATTTATAAACTGTGGCAATTCGTCTAGACTTGTTTTTCTTAAAATGGCTCCTACTTTGGTAATTCTTTCGTCTTTATAAGATACTTGTTTTTCATCAGAGAAGTTATTACGTTTCATTGATCTAAACTTATAACATTTGAAGTTTTCGCCATTTATACCTGCTCTTTTTTGAACAAAAAACAAGGGTCCTTTAGAATCAAGTTTTATAATGATCCAAAGTATTGGAATAAGCCATGATAATATTGTCAGACACACTGTAATTGAAAACAAAAAATCAAATACTCTTTTTAAAAGTCGAACTTCTGCTCTTTCGAAAGGCAAAATCTCTTTTTTAAGTATTGGGATGGTTCCGTAATATTCTACTCTTAAATTCTTACCATATATATCTTTAATATCCGGTATAAGGTTTACTCTTTTGTTGTGTAAATTACCAAAAGATATGACCTTTTTAATTTCATTTTTATCTAATGTAGATGTAGAACAATAAATTTCATCCACTTCGTTTTCAAGAATAAAATTGAAACTATCTGATATATTCCCTAAGTAACTTTTGCGGTTACTTTTTGTATTTGAGAAGAAGCCTAAATTTCTAAACCCATAACTTTCTTTAGATAAAAAGAAATCGGCAATTTTAAGAGTTGTACTATCATGACCTATTAAAACAACCTTTCTATAGTTTAGACCTAAGCCTCTGTAAAACTTCAATAAATAAAATAAAAGATACTTTACTGTTATTATTAATATGGAGATTAATATCAATCCTAATTGCTGATCTTTGACAACAAGATTTGTTTTTATCAAGGCAAAAAAGGCAAAGAAAATAGCTGTAAAAATAAAAAATTGAGAAATTACAAGACTCAAAACTCTTAATCCTGTTGTAATTCTATATATCTTATAAAATCCTGTATAATAGGCACATAAAATCCACATAAAATTCAGGTAGACTATATTAACGTAATCTGGATTACCAATAAATAAAAGTGTCGTATTGATAATGACAATATCAATTATAATAAAAAGAGGTCTTATAAAATTTGAATAACCCTCTCGTAAGTCATTAGGGTTACTCATTATTTAATTTAATTTTTTTGGGAGTGTTGTAAAATAGCAGTAATAAACTTATGAATAAAACCATTCCTCTTTGGCGCCACAAGAAACTCTCTGTAAAGCAAACGAATACAATTAAAAATAAGAACAACAAAAACAAAACATCTTTGTGTAAAACAGCCTTCTTTAGTGACATAAAAAATATGACGGCAAGAAATAAAAACCCAAGAATACCTAGTTCAGATAAAATTTGCAGATATTGATTATGAAAATTTATTCCAATCATTTTAGAATAAATTTTATATTCCTTGTGTTGCTCTGCGATTCTTTTACTAGAGGCTTTTAAACCATAACCAGATAGGTACATCTTATCTTTTATCGCCAAGTCATAAAACGTTCTAAATTGTAGGATTCTAATACCGCTTCCAGACCAAACATAATCCCACCCAAATTCTTTTGTTGTAAGGACTTTGTGAACATTAGTCCTTTCAAATTCTAATGCAAACCTTTTTATGATATTAAAAGAAGATAAAATAACAACAAAACTAATGAGTAAGATCCACTTTTTTTTATATGCTTTCTTCGACCTGTAGATGAGTAGGCTCATTACAAACATAATAGCTCCTGAAAAAATTACTGTTTTAGAGGACAATAGTAATAAGCAAATTATCAAAAAAATTAAAGAAAAGTAATCAAAAGCTTTTTTATGATTCTGAAAAATAAATACAGCTAAAGCTACTACTGTAAAAACTGATAAATAAATGGCATTTAAATTGTTGAAATTTTCACTAAAATTATGATAAAATAAAAATTCAAAGTTTTGAAATTTAAAGTAATTAAAGATGCTAGACAAAAAGCAATATGCGTTAATTAACAAAATAACTACTGCAAATGCATATAGAATTTTTCTTCTATTTATTTTTAAATCTTGAATAATGTAAAAACCTACCGGAAGAAGAAAGTATGATATAAAACTTGACATTCCTGACAAAGTGTCGACTCTATCTACAGACCATAGATATGAAAAAGCACCCAACAAATAAATAGACATTAATAGAATACTAATTTTATTAAGTTTTTTCTCAGGCTTTAATCTCTTGAGCAAAAGCATCCCTAAAGCAACTCCCAAAAATAATACAATAGCCAAGCTATTTATGATAAATGGAAAGGGTATAGTTATTAAGACCAATGCTACCAAAAAAGAAAATAAGTTTTCTTTATTTACTTTGGAGACATTTTTTAAAATATAGTTCATATATTTTATTGATATTATTTGAATTGTAATAGGTTTCTATCTTTTCTAAATTATTTATTAGTAGTCTTTTATGCTCTTCTTTGTTAAAATTTATCAAGAAGTTAGAGATATCAGACCTTGTTTTAAAATAAAAAGCATCCTTATTTAATACTGATTTATTAAATTGATTATCGTTTGCCATGATTACACATTGACATCCCATAGCCTCTAACAATGAAGGGTTCGTACCTCCTACAGTATGACCATGAAAGTATAGCTGAGAGTAAAACCTCAAGTTATTTAAAACCTCTTGATTGTATATACTTCCTAGAAATTTAATCTTCTTTAAGGTAGAATATTTTTTATATAAATTTTCTCCATATTTATTTGTACTACAATCTCCTATAACTAAAAGCGGTGTATTACTATTACTATTTACTACACCTTCTATAATCTCTTCAACACTATTTTCTGGTTCTATTCGGCATATTAACAGATAATATTTATTCTTAGAAATATCATAATCTCGAAGAATATTTTCATTTGACGAGGAGAAAACAGAACTTCCATAAGCTATATATTCTGATTCAACATCGTAACTTTCTTTTAAATAAGACTGAATTCCTTTTGAATCAGATATTAGATAATCACTTTTTTTAACCGCTATTTTTTCGGCATATTTAAGGAACTTTTTTACTAAAGAAGAATACTTTGACCTCTTCCATTCCATTCCATCCATATTCGTAATTACTATTGATTTTTTTGGAAACAAAAAAGACCATATTGAACTACTAGTATATCCTAATTGTAGGATTATGTCAAAATTTCGTTTGCGTGAATCTAAAATACATATCAAATCATAAACAAATTGACCAACCGTTCCAACCATATTTTCAGGATCTAAAGCATGTACTATCGTAACTCCTTTGTAATTATTTTTTTTATAAGGATGACTCTTTGAGTTGTAAACTACAACCTCGTGATTATTCTTCACTAAATAAACGGATAATAGTTCAGCAAATTGTTCAAATCCTCCATAATGATTAGGTATCCCCCTTGTACCAATAATGCCTATCTTCATAAATTAGTTCTTACTTTGTACAACAATATAATAACTCATCACTAGGAAACCCATATTGATAGACTTCTTCTTTAGAAAATTGCTTTACATAGGGATCTTCTGTAACTTTAAAACCAGCTTTTTCTAATTTAGATTTGTAATCTTTCCCATACCATCTAACATGATCTTTTTGACCGAAAGCTTTGGTTCTTGCTTTTTCTGTAGTGATCGAAAAATCTTCATAAGTAGTTTCTAGATTATAATCAATGGGTACTTGAAATATCCCCAATCCATCTTTCTTGAGTACTCTAAACAATTCACTCATAGCGAGGCTATCATTTGGTATGTGCTCTAAAACATGATTGCATAAAATATAATCAAAAGAATTATCTTTATAGGGAATCTGTGTAATATCAACTTCTTTGATAAGGTTTTCATTGTCAAAATCAAATATTCCGGGATACAAATCACAAGGAACATACTCTATAGAATCTGATGAATTGAATGTTTTATAAAAAAAAGCTTCAGGTGCGAAATGTAATAATTTAACCTTCTTTTTACTTTCGGTAAAAAGAGGTGTTTTTTGTTCTAAGAAGCTAAAAATTAAGCGATGTCTTTCGAGAGAATTACAAGATGGACACTTTGCATTGCTTCTCTTTGGATTTCCATAGTAAGCAAACTTAGCATATGAAAATTTACATATATTGCAACAAACAGTGTTACCTTTTAAAGATGTTTTTAAATAAGTAGAATAAATATTTTTGAAAGTTTCAAAAAATCTTTTGGGGATAATAGATTTTACAATTTCCTTCATTCTTTTAAAATTCTAAGCAATTTAGACAATTTGCTGTCCCAACTATAATGATCGATATCAATTTGAATTTTTTCTTGTTCACCATCAACTTTTAATAACTCAGAGAATTCATCTGAACTGTCTGCAATATAAAGAAAGTCATTAAGATCTTCTAATCCATTACCTCGAGTCCCTACAACTTTTTTTCCTGTAGCAAGATATTCATAAACTTTTATAGTATTGGCTCCTGTTTGTTTTTCTTTTGATACGATATAGGGAACAATACATATATCAAAATTATGAACATAGTTTGGGTAGATATCATAATGTTTATCTCCTAAATAATAAAAATTTTGAGTTTTTTTAATCCTTTTAAAAATATTCTTATCTAATATTTGACCAACAAAAACGAATGATTTATTGGGCGTTTTAGCAATCACTTCATTTAACAAATCAACATCTATTAAATGTGTTATTTTTCCTCCAAAACCTACAATTGGGGTGGGTATATTTTTTAAATCATTAGGCAAATCTCTAGTTTGTCTATCAAATCTGTTTTTATCTACTCCATTCTTTATAAGGTGAATGGCTTCTAAGTTAAATTTCGATTTAAAATCAGAGATGTTATCTTTAGAATTTGTAATCCAAAAATCACAAATACGAGCATATTCTTTATATCCATTAACAATTTCATCTCTTATCCCTTTGTATGAGGAAAACTTAATGAAATTATCCCAAGCATCAAATATTTTTTTTGTTCCAGATAAGGCATCTACAAGTTTATATGCAAAAATATTTTGACTTAATATATGTTGATTTTTTATATTTAATAACTCTAAACAATCTTTAATAAAGCTGACATATTCTTTGTTTGAATAAGCATCAAAATACCAAGAATGTTTTTTCTTGTAGTGATTTAAAATATCTTTAGAAATGTAATCGATAACATAAAGTTCTTCGTTTATTTTATAAAAACTAAACCCCTTTTTAGAGAAAAGAATTTCTCCAGATATTTTTTGCTTTTTCTTTGTAGCTACTATTTCTAATAAAGTTATTGGTCTATTAATGACTACCGTTCTAATTTTATTTTTGTGAGCTGACAAACTCTCTATAAAATGAGAGTCTCTTGTTCTAAACCCCTCTTTGATTATCTTACGCCAATCATGAAAAGGTATTACTAAAACATTTTTCATAGCTTATTATTTTTCCTCAGTATACTTACCAAAGATACCATAATTGCTAAATCAGAAAAAATTGTTGTCATAAAGGAATATATCAGAATAGCACCTATTAACATTACTTTTATATAGGCCGTTAACTCCAAGTCCAACACTATAAATATCATTGAGAAAAGCAATATTATCAACCCTATAATACCAAGATCATTGTAGGTCCATATTAACTGAGAAAAATGATTTGTTTGATTAAATTTCCCTTTAAGAATATTGAAGTATGAATAAGGTCCTTCTCCTATCCATTTTGTGGGTAACTTTTTTACATACGTAATAATAATTTGTGATCTTTTTGCAATCTTTCTTTTATAGTTTCGATAGGATTTTTCAACATTATATTCTGCATCCATAAACTCTATTTCTCTCTCGAGAAATTTTATTTTCTTAACCTGAGGATATATAAAAAAACTAGAAATTAAAATTAAAATTAAACCTACATTCTTTACTTTTCTAGGAATTAATTTATACAACAGGTACGCTATTAATATAATCAGTAAAAGCTTAGATATGTTTGACTCTGACCTAAAAATAGTGAACCCCAAATACGCATAAATTAAAATTGGATATTTAGTAATCTCATTTTTTTTATTGTTGTTAATTATGTTGAAAATATTTAAAAGCAAGAAAAAACCTAACGCGTGATCTGCTTTTAAAAAGAAACTTCCAAAAAGAAAATCAAAACTAGCTATATACTGACTGCTTCTACTAAATGGAATGATGTAATCAAAACCATACAACTGAATTAAAATTATTGGATACTGAATACATGCGATAAGCAAATAGAGTTTACTTAATTTAATATGACTTATATAGTTTTCTTTTTGGTTTATTTTAAAAAATAAATAAACACCAAGTGGTAAAAAGACAAAAACCATATAAATTAGAGTCTTTACTAGGTTCGTTTTGTTAATTAATGCACTTAACAAAACCACTATTAGTAAAAGAAACAAAGAAAAAGTAACTTTGTTAACATACACTTTCTGCTTTACCAAAGCATAAATAATGTAGTAACTAATCAGCAGAACAACAATTAAATAGGTTATAATTGTGTTAGGGATGCCAACAAAAAACTGCAAAAAACCACCTATCAAAAAGATAAGCAGAAAAATTATATAAAAAGTGTATTGATATAATTTACCTAACATTATTTTTCTTTAAAAAAGATTTTGCGTCGTTAACTGCTCTAAATAACAATAAATATTTCCAAAAATGCTTTGGTTTCAATATTAACAGAATAAATGTAAATAAAAAATACAAGCTTTTATTAAATCTGTATTTTAATTTATTGGTGACAAAATTCTGTTCAAATATTATATTATTCCTAATGTTATAGTACAATCTGGTTTTTGAATCTGTTAGAAAAAATCTAGTATTAAAAATCCCTCTAGTTTTCTTTAAATGAAATGATTTCTCTAGATCCTCAATTTTACTCTCTAATATAAGTTTTATATAACCTCCTTTTAAAAAGATTCTATATGAAAAGTCATAATCATCTCCATAAAGAAAAAAATCTTTATTTGGTAATCCAATACCATCAATTAATGCTTTATGAAAAAAGGTTCCTCCATAGGGAGCTACAATTACTTTTCCTGATGTAATATTTTTATTGAACCTGCTGTTGTTGTTTTTCTTGAACAGCTTGTTAAGATCAAAACCTAAAAAAGAATTAGACCTCCCCAGCATTAAGAATTTATTTTTTTCTTGAATAGCCCTCTTATAAACTTGTCTATCTTCTCTATAGCTAAGCAGTGCTATTTTATTGTTTTTCTCATCATCATCAATATTCTTCCAATATTCTTTTAAGGTGATAAGCGCTTTTTCTTGTGGCAAATTATCGTCGTCTAATAACCAAATAAAATCATTTTCAATTTCTGTAGCTAATTTAATTCCTTCTGCAAAACCATTTGCAGAACCCGTGTTTTCTTTTAAATCTAGAAAGTGAATAAATTCATACTTCTTAAACCTTTTAATTTTATGAAATACATCCTTATTAATACCATTTAGCACAACACAGATAGAATCTATTTTTAAAAAAACAAGTGCATCTAGCACTTGTTTTAAATATTCAAATCGATTTCCATATGTAACTGTAACTGCTGTTACTTTCATCTATCTGATGGATTAAAGTTTCTTTCTACTTGACTGAGAAAGAGATCCTTTTCATTAAGAATTCCCTCTCTATACTTTTTAAATTCTAAAATTATATCTTGATAATTTACAATACAATTTTCTAGAGTATCTATGATTGTTGAAATGTCTGATTCACTTCCATTAAATTTAAACTTAGTAGGAATACTAACATCGTCAATATTTCCTGCAGACCCCTTTTTATTTGTGATAACACAACATCCTAAGGCAGCTGCCTCTCTAGGAAACCTATCCTTTCCTGGATGGTTTCCAAAATCTACATATACTTTTGCTCTTTTTAACAAATCAAAAACTCCATCTCTTGTTAAATTCTCTATGGGTATCCAATTTAATTTTCCCTTTGAAAATTCAATAAGCTTTCGTGTATAATCAATTCCTTTTTTTGGATTGTATAAAATTATATCTTCTTTAATATCTGTATCAAATTTACCTTCTAAAAAACGGTTATTTATGTAATCTGATAAGAGCTCAATATTCTTAAGTCCTTTATTTTCTAAAAAGGTTTTAGCATAATTTGATTGAGCAAAATGAATTACACTATTGGTTTCTGGAGTATTCAAATCAAAATATGTTCTTCTTAAAAAGAAATCCATAAAACGAACTTTAAAACTTGTCTTTCTAATTTTAATATTTTTAAAATGATTATCAATACTTAACCACCATATCCCTTTTTGAATTTCCTCATACTCAAAAATCTTATAATTATCTATTTCTGGAGCTATAAAAATATTTTTCGAATCATCCTCAATCTTTAAAGCGACATCTATTTTGTATTCTTTAAATTGTTCGTTTGTTGGATTATCTACTTGAGGCCAATAAAAAATTTTTGCTTGTATTTTAATTTTTAAAAGAGCGTCACACAATTGATGTAACAGCTCTGTTCCACCTGTCGCATATTTAGGTGGGCAAAGTATATAAACTATTGATTGTTTATATATTTTCATTTATGTATTTTTTTGCTTTAGATAAGGCAGAGGCAATAACTTGATGCATGTCATAATACTTATATTCTGCCAACCTTCCGCCAAAAATAATTTTATCTTTAGTTTCTGCTAACTTTTTATATTTGAGATAAAGAGCTGAATTATAATCATCATTAACAGGGTAATAAGGCTCTGAACCTTCTTTCCATTCTTTTGGATACTCTTTTGTTACAACTGTTTTATCTTGTTTTCCAAATTCAAAATGCTTGTGTTCTAGTATTCTCGTAAAAGGGACTTCTGCTGCTGTATAATTGACTACTGCATTCCCTTGATAGTTAGACATATCTAATATCTGGTGTTCAAACTCCAAACTTCTATATTGAAGTTTCCCAAATTGGTATTTAAAGTACTCGTCAATTTTACCTGTGTAAACAATTTTATCTGAAATCTCCTCAAAATACTTTTGCTCTTTAAAAAAGTCGATATTTGTTTTTGTTTCTACTCCCTCTAATAAACCTTCTACAAGTTTATTATATCCTCCTATAGGAATTCCTTGGTATTTGTCATTAAAATAATTGTTATCGTACGTAAAACGCACCGGGAGTCTCTTAATAATAAAAGCTGGGAGCTCAGTTGCTTTTCTGCCCCATTGTTTTTCTGTATATCCTTTTATTAATTTTTCATAAATGTCTTTTCCAACCAAAGAGATTGCTTGTTCTTCTAAGTTTTTTGGTTTTAAGATACCCGATTTCTCTAATTGTTCTTTAATTTTTGCTTTTGCTTCTTCTGGAGTTCTTACTTTCCATAATTGATAAAAAGTATTCATATTAAAAGGTAAATTATAAATCTCATCTTTATAATTTGCCACTGGAGAATTTGTATACCTATTAAATTCTACAAAGGAATTTACATAGTCCCAAATTTTTTTATCGTTGGTATGAAAAATATGAGCTCCATATTTATGAACATTAATTCCTTCGATATTTTCACAAAAGACATTTCCTCCAAGATGATTTCGTTTATCAATAACTAAACATCTTTTTCCATTTTTTGTCATTTCATGAGCAAAAACAGATCCAAATAATCCAGCTCCAACAATTACAAAATCGTATTTCATTTCATTTTTTTAAAAATAGGTTTCAAAATATTTTCTTTAAAAAACTCATCTCCAAACAAAAATAAGCCAGATGTGTAAATTAATAAACACATGATTGATGTTAGTATTAAATAGAAAATACCATCAAAATAAACATTCAGTAAATTACAAATAGGAATCAACACCAATGCTAGGAAAAGGTACAAAATAATTGATTTATAATTAACTTTAATAACAACCACTTTTCTAACAGCTAAGAGTGTTAAAAATGTAATTATTAATTCTGTAATTAAAATAGAATATACTGCTCCTAAAGATTCTAAACTAGGGATGAAAAGTATGTTTAAAATAACACTAACAATAGCGCCAATTAACACCGCTCTCATCAATTTTTTTTCTTTGTTAAAAGGGACTAAAATTTGAAGTCCAAAGATATTACTCATTCCTATAAAGAAAATTAATGGAACTAGATATTGTAATAATAGGATTGATTCTTTAAACGAATCTCCGGCAAAAAACAATATCAGTTCTGGTGCCAATATCCAAAGCATAACCATAATCGGTAAAGACACAATAAAAACAAATTGAATTGATTTTGAAAGTATACTTTTTGTTTCTTCAACTTTACCTAATTTAATATTTTGGGATAATTTGGGAATTAAAACAGTCCCTAAGGATGTTATAAATAACAAACAAACTTTCACTAATTTATTTGCAGGAGCATAAAAACCTACCTGTTCTTCCGATGATAAGTAATTTAAAAAAACGATGTCTAAATTAATATAGATTCCGATTGCCAATTGAGTTCCAAACAATATACCTATAGAATTCAAATGTCTTTTAATATTTAGATTTTTTGTCTGAAACGACACATATTTAAAACTGTGAAAAATACTAAAAACCGTTGCTAAAAAGGTAGAGCCTACAACAATTGCGTAATATATCCAATACTCATCAGAAGCTCTTACTAAGAGAAAGAGAAGTCCTATCGTTAGGATTTTTGTGACAAAATTTATAATCGTTATAAATCTGTAGTTTTCAATTCCTTGGTAAAACCATTTCAAAAGCCCCACAAATCCTATAATATGAATGAACGAAAGCCATCTAATGGTTGTTTCGTCTTTAAAGGTTTCTGTAGAGTATATCCAAATTGCATATATCAATAAGCTAACAAATAGCCAAACGATCTGAATTACTAAAATTTCAGAATAGGTTTTAGAAAGTTGTTCTTTATTGTCTTTTACTTTAGCGATCTCCCTAATACCGTAAATGGGAATTCCTAATGAAGCAATAATTACAAAAGAGGCTGTTAATGAAATTGCAAAACTGACTATCCCTAAGCCTGTAGGACCAAAAACTCTTGATACATAAGGAAAAATAATAATAGGTACAATAATATTAGTGAATCCTAATAAATTATTATAGATAAAATTTTTACGTATTAAACTCAAAATTAAAGGATAGGTTTAAGAGTTAAAATTTGGCAGAACTTTGTCTTTCTCAGAAAGTATAATTTCTTTCTCTTCTAATTTCCAATCAATGTTTAACTGACTGTCATTATATATAATACCTCCTTCAGATTCTTTGTGATAGTAGTTATCACATTTATAAAAAAAAACAGTCTCATCTTCTAAAACAGAAAAACCGTGAGCAAAACCTCTAGGAACGAATAGTTGTTTTTGATTTTCTTCGGATAAAACGACAGAAAACACATTTCCGAATGTGGGTGAATTGGGGCGAATATCAACAGCTACATCCAATACTTTTCCTTTAAGTACTCTGACTAATTTTGCTTGTGCATGTTCTCCTTTTTGAAAATGAAGGCCTCTTAAAACACCTCTTTGTGACATCGATTGATTGTCTTGTACAAAAGAAATATGTATCCCTATTTTCTCTTCGAATGTTTTCTGGTTAAAACTTTCAAAAAAATAACCTCTTCCATCATCAAACACTGAAGGTTCTAGTACTAAACATCCTTTTAATCCAGTTTCTCTTATCTTCATTTAGAGTTTTAATAAGTTTTTACCATAACCACTTTTTAATAGTGGTTTTGCTAATTCATGTAATTCTTCTTTAGAAATAAAACCGCTTCTATAAGCAGCTTCTTCAATGGCACCAATTTTTAACCCTTGACGTTCTTCAATAACTTCTACAAATTGCGCCGCTTGCATTAATGAATGAAAAGTTCCAGTATCTAACCAGGCTGTTCCTCTATCTAAAATACTCACTTTCAATTTTCCTTTTTTAAGATAGGCCTTATTGATATCTGTGATTTCTAACTCTCCTCTAGGGCTGGGTTGGATGTTTTTTGCAATTTCAACAACTGTATTATCATAAAAATAAATACCTGGAACCGCAAAACTTGATTTTGGTTTTAAAGGTTTTTCTTCAATAGAAACAGCTTTCCCACTTTCGTCAAATTCTACAACTCCATAGCGTTCTGGGTCATGAACATGGTAGGCATAAATAATTCCTCCATCTGGATTATTATTTGCTTGTAATAAAGATGCTAATCCAGAACCGTAAAAAATATTATCTCCTAAAATTAGAGCTACTTTATCATTTCCAATAAATGATTCTCCAATTACAAAAGCTTCTGCAAGACCATTTGGATGTTCTTGTACTGCATATTCAAATTGACAGCCAATTCGACTTCCATCCCCTAGTAATTTTTTGAAAAGAGGTACATCACTTGGTGTGGAAATGATTAAAATCTCTCTTATTCCTGCTGATATCAGTGTTGAAATTGGATAATAAATCATAGGTTTATCATACACTGGCATCAATTGCTTACTCACTGAAATCGTAAGTGGGTGTAATCTTGTACCTGAACCTCCTGCTAAAACTATTCCTTTCATATGTTCCTAATTTTGATACTTTTTTAAATACCATTCCACGGTTTTTAAAATACCTGATTCAAAATTCTCATCTGCTTTCCAACCTAATTCATTTTCTAATTTAGTAGCATCTATTGCATATCTGAAATCATGTCCAGGTCTGTCTGTAACAAAAGAAATTTGTTCTTTGTAAGAAGTTTCTTTTGGATGAATTTGATCTAATATTTCACAAATTTTATTAGCGATATATAAATTGTTTCGTTCATTTTTACCTCCAATATTATAGGTTTCTCCTAGTTTTCCATTATAAAAAACTAGTTCTATTCCTTTACAATGATCCAATACATATAACCAATCTCTAATATTTTTCCCATCTCCATAAATAGGAATATTTTCACCAGAAATGGCTTTCCTTATAATCGTTGGGATTAATTTTTCGTCATGTTGTTTTGGTCCGTAATTATTAGAACAATTTGTTGTAACAACATTCATCCCATAGGTATGAAAATAACTTCTTACCATAAAATCTGAAGATGCTTTTGAGGCACTATAGGGACTGTTAGGTGCATAAGATGTTTCTTCAGTGAATAATCCTGTATCCCCTAAAGTTCCATAAACCTCATCGGTTGAAATATGATGAAATCTTGCATTTTCATATCCTTCTTTATATTCAAAAGGAGCATTCATCCAATAATTTTTTGCGACATCTAACAACGTAAAAGTGCCAAAAACATTCGTTTTTACAAATGCATCTGGATTTTTTATGGAATTATCTACATGAGATTCTGCTGCAAAATGAATTACTCCAGAAAAATTATATTCTTTAAATAAATTTTCAACTAAATCCCTCTTGCAAATGTCTCCTTCAAAAAAAGTATATCTTGGATGATTATCTAATTCTTTTAAATGCTCTAAATTACCGGCATAGGTGAGCAAATCTAAATTTACTACATGAATTTCTTTATTATTTTCTATAAAGTATGTAATAAAATTGGATCCAATAAAACCTGCACCTCCAGTAATTAAAATTGTTTGCATTCTTACTTTTTATAATTATTTAAATAAGAATTTATCTTTATTAGTAATAGAATAAAAATCATTGCTAATGCGCCTAAAACCGACAACTGAAAAGCAATATTTCTAGTTACTCCCTTTATTTCTGAACCGATAGGTTGAAAGTTAGAGATTACATTAATTACCTCATATTTTTCGGATTTATCTTTTACAATATCTTCTAACTCTTCGTTTATTTCTCTGTTAGTTTCAAACAACTCTAGTTCTTTGGTTGTTCTCATTTTCCCCCCTAAATCTATGCTAGTTCCACTATTTTGTTTTTTTGCCTCTTCTAACATAACCTTCATATATACAACTCTTAAAGAGTCTATTTGAGCTAAATTAGTACGCAATAAAGAATCTGTTCTATTTAAGTTTTCGTTGGTTAACTCTTTTACTCTATTAAAATATTTGTTTTTTATTACTGATGATAAAATAACCTCATCTAACTTATTAAAAACATCACTTTTTTCTGACACCACATTTATTTTATGAATTTTGTAGTCCAAAAACGAAAATGAAGCTTTAAAATCTTCAAAATTGTAACTTTTTACAGTAGTTGTATCTACATCTAAAATAAAATCGTTGTAGGAGTTAATGATATCATTCTCATTTATGATAGGTTCTATTGTAAACTTTTTTAAAGAAGCTGCTGTTTCTTTATCTATCTTAAATGTTTTTTGAATATTAGCTGTATCTTTTTGTTTTACCAAATCGTTATAATAACTAATATTATTATACAACTGATTGGCACTTTTAAAGTTGGGTTGTACCAGCATTTGAGATTCATATTTATCTGCAGATTTTACTTGGATAAACACACCAATAGCAAAACCTATAAAAGCTGCAATCCCTATTTTTACAATATTATCTTTTAAGAAAATTAAAATGGAAATAAAAAAATGAAAAATACCTTTAAAAATATTTCCAATAAAATTAAAAAGGTTTTGAAAACCTTTACCAATAATTTTAAATAAAGATCCTAAATCTACTTCTTCTTCGTTGTTATTATGACTTGTTGACATATGGTTGTTTGGTTATAATATCTATGTTTACTATTAAAAAATTTGTTCTAATATTTTTTGAGTTATGGCATAAGTTGGTGTAACTCCTGTCATACCTAAGCCTCCAGAAGCTAACGTAGCCCCTGTTTCTAAAGGGTTATCGGATGCGTAATAGGCATAACGCACTTGTACGTTTTCAGAAATATTACCTCTAATTCTTGATGCAGATTGTATGGCTTTTTGGTAATGTGCACCTTCCATTTCTAAACCAATGACATTCCAAGTAGAATCGTGAAAAAACTTTAATAAATCTTTATTTTGAAGTGATGTTCCTAGAACTGAAATCATAGAACCATCAAAAGATTTTACACCAAAACCTTCTAAATCTTCTTTTTTTAATTGGTTTTTAAACGGATAATTGTCTGCTGTACCTTCAAAAATATGAGCAGATGGAATCATAATATCTCCTTTACCACCCTCTAAAATACCGGCTTTACCCATAATAGAAATTGACTTTACATCTAAATGTGTTTTTGTGTTTTTATCACAAGTATATGGTTTTAATAACTCATCCATAGTTTCGTAAGCTTGTTCGCCAAAAGCATAATCCATTACTATAATTACTGGATTTTCTTTAGCATTTGCTTTTTTAGAGAACGTTAAAATATCAAAATTTATTTTAGCTGTATCTATTATTTGTACGTTTATATTAGTACCTGATATATCTTTAATATAAATCAGTCCATTTTTAGAGGCAAAATCTTTTACTTTTTTTTGTATTGGTTTGCTATTTTCGTTGCTTAGTAATTGATAAATTTCAAACCCTTTTAAGTTTTTTGCTTCTTTTGGTAATGCACTTTTTGCATATACAGAATTTAATACACTGTGCATGTTTGCACTTATAATATGAATAGGTCTTTCTAATAAATGATTATTTTTTAGAACCTTTTTAATATTATTTGCCCAGATTTCTCCATAAATATGATGCCCAATTTCTTGTACCAAAATAGAACTAAAAATTACTGTTCTTTTTTTGTTTTCTAATACTTCGTTGATGGCTAATTTACCCAACCAAAATATCAATTGAAAAAAACGATCTGGATTTTCTTTAGTGGCAAATGTTTTATAAATGGTTAAAACTTCATCAAAAGACCTTCCTAAAATATTACCTAAATGTACAAGGGTTACTTCTCTTTCTTTTTCTGAAATTTGTTTTTGATGTAGTACAATATCCTCTAAATGTTTCCACTCTCTTGTAAAATCTTCACCCTCATTTAAGGTTACTCTTTCCTGAATTTTATGAGATTCTATAAAAAGAAACGTTAAGTGCGTTAAAATATCATAGATTTCAGATCTTCCTCTGGTAATCTCAATATTCATTTGATCTTTATCTATTCTATAGCAATTTCTTCTTCTTTTAGGAGGTATAATGGCTTCAAAGTGAGAATTTTTATAGCCTTCATCTGCAGTTAAATTTATGTATTGACATTCTTCTATGCCTTTAGGAAGTCTTTCTATTACATACGTTAAGCCATTTAATTCTATTATATCTTCTGCAATAGAACCATAAATTTCGGGTCTTAAAAGTAATAAAGATTTTCTTAGTGTTTCGCCAGAAACACCCATAGGTTTGTAAAAACCTCTACTAAATAAATGACGCATAGAAATATATAATTTTTCTATGGCATTGGTAGATTCTTGTGCTCTTGTTCTTGCTAATTTTTTAATTTCTGACATTGTTTATTTTGCTAGACAAATTTAAAATTATTTACCTGATAAAATTTTGTAATACTGTTTATTATCTTTTAATAAACTAACCGCATTTGCGATAACTTTATCCTTAGTTAAATTGTATTTATAAACACCTTCTTTATAGAGATATCTTTCTAAAATTTTAATTTTTAAAATCTCAGAAATAATATCTTTATTTTTAGAAATTTTATCGATTTTATCTTTATATAATTGTTCTTTTATAGCATTATATTCTGATGAAATATTACTATTCTGAGAGGCTAAATAAGCTTTTTTAAACAAGGCTTCTTGCTCGGTTACAAAAGTGGTATCTGTTTTTAAATATTTGGTAAAATCTTTAAAATCACTATTTTTAAATTCAAAATTTTCAAAATCTTTAAAATCTTTATTGTTGTAATAGTAATGAGTTACATAGTTAAAAACGGCTCTAGATTGCAACAACGATTCTGTAGTTTTATTTCTGTTAGTTGTGTTCATTTCAATATCTGGCTTAACCCCTCCTCCATCGTAAACAGTTCTTCCATTTTGAGTTTTAAAGGCATTTACACCTCTGTCTGAAAATTTAGGGATATGACCTTGATCATCTCTATTTGTATAATCTAATTCTTGAATACATCTACCACTTGGAGTGTAGTATTTAGAAATGGTTAGTTTTAGTTGAGTCCCATACATTAAGTCTCTGTAACGTTGCACCAAACCTTTACCAAAAGAGCGTTTACCTAAAAGTACAGCTCTATCATAATCTTGTAAAGAACCACTTACAATTTCAGATGCAGATGCAGAACGTTCGTTAATTAAAACAACTATAGGGATTTGTAAATCTAAAGGTTCGTTTTGTGTTTTATAAGTGTTACTCCACTTTTTAATTTTAGCTTTTGTTGTAACAATGGTTTTGCCTTTTGGTAAAAAAAAATTAGAAATTCTTATAGATTCTAACAAAGAACCTCCAGGGTTAGAGCGAAGGTCGAAAACCAATTTTTTCATACCTAGTTTTTTTAATTTTTTATAGGCTTTTTTTACTTCAGAAGATGCTTTTTCATTAAATCTTGTTAAGGTAATGTAACCCGTTTCTTCATCAATCATTTCTGCAAAAGGTACAGGATTTACAATTACTTTATCCCTAGTAATTTCCTTTGTTAAAATAGTACCTTGTCTATCTACTTCAACCGAAAATTTACTGTTTGGTGTTCCTTTTAAAAACATAGATAATTGGTCTCTTTCCATATTTTTTATAGATTGATTATCCACAGAAATAATAACATCACCTGCTTTTAAACCGGCTTTATCAGCAGAAAAACCTTTGTATATTTCTTGTAACTCAATTCCTTTTTTTGAATAATATACAGACACGCCAATTCCACCATATTCTCCTGCTCTTCTTATTCTTGCAGTTTCAACATCTTGCTCGTTGTAAAAATTGGTGTATGGGTCTAAATCTTTTAAAGTATTTTTAATAGCTTTATTGGTTAACTCTGCAGGATTAATTTCGTCTACATAATACATGTTTAACTCCTTAAACAGCGTATTGTAAATTTCTATTTGTTTTGCAACTTCAAAAAATTTAGATTGAAAGGAATATGTTAAAAGTAAAGTACCTACTAAAAGTAGAATAACTACTTTTTTGTTAACTAGTAATTTCTTCATTTTTTATTTCTTTTGTTTTTTCTACAAACAAGTTTAATAATTTTTGCATTTTTAAAAATACCTCTTCATAAACTGGTTCTTCTTTTCCAATATACGAAATCATAAATACATAAGGTTCTTCTAAATTATTATAAACAATTTCTTTTTGCAAACGGTAACTTTCTCTTAAAAGACGCTTTATACGATTTCTACTAACTGCCAACTTAAAATTTCTTTTGGGAACAGAAACCCCTACCTGACATGGAAAATCTGATGTATGTTGTGTTTGTAAATACATCATTCTTAAAGGAAAACTCTTAACAGATTTTCCTTCACTATATAATTTTTCTATCAGCTTTCTACGCTTTAAACGTTCTTGTTTCCCTAAAGTGTATTTCATTATTACAAACTTAATAGAAAATAGCAACTTTTTAACAATTACTGGGTACTAACTTTAAAAAAGATCCGTATTTTTAATTAGTTATTAGTTTTTAATTTTAATATATATTTGTTTATAATACAACAATTATAGTTAAATTTGTTTAAAATTACACATTTTTATATGAAACCAGACTTATTTAAAGCACCAGACTATTATAATATTGATGATTTACTAACTGAAGAACACAAGTTGATTAGAACAGCTGCAAGAGATTGGGTAAAACGTGATGTTTCTCCAATTATCGAAGAGTATGCTCAAAAAGCAGAATTTCCAACACAAATTATTAATGGTTTGGCAGAAATTGGCGCATTTGGTTCTTACATTCCTGAGGAATATGGTGGTGCTGGTTTAGATCAAATTTCTTACGGATTACTTATGCAAGAAATAGAACGTGGAGATTCTGGTGTGCGGTCTACAGCTTCTGTACAATCTTCTTTAGTAATGTATCCTATTTTTAACTATGGTACAGAAGCACAGCGTAAAAAATATTTACCAAAGTTGGCTTCTGGTGAGTGGATGGGTTGTTTTGGTTTAACTGAACCCAATCATGGGTCTAATCCTGGTGGAATGGAAACCAACTTTAAAGATAAAGGTGACCATTATCTATTAAATGGTGCAAAAATGTGGATTTCTAATGCACCTTTTGCACAAGTTGCTGTCGTGTGGGCTAAAAATGAAGAAGGTAGAATTCACGGTTTAATTGTAGAACGTGGTATGAAAGGTTTTACTACTCCAGAAACCCACAACAAATGGTCTTTGCGTGCTTCTGCAACTGGTGAGTTAATTTTTGATAATGTAAAAGTGCCTAAAGAAAACTTACTCCCTAATAAATCTGGTTTGGGTGCGCCTTTGGGTTGTTTAGACTCTGCAAGATATGGCATTGCTTGGGGTGCCATTGGTGCTGCTATGGATTGTTATGATACAGCTTTGCGTTACGTAAAAGAACGAAAACAATTTGGCAAACCTATTGGTCAGTTTCAATTGCAACAAAAAAAATTAGCAGAAATGATTACCGAAATTACCAAAGCACAATTATTAGCATGGAGGTTAGGTACTTTAAAAAATGATGACAAAGCAACTTCTGCTCAAATATCTATGGCGAAACGAAACAACGTAGAAATGGCTATTAAAATTGCAAGAGAAGCAAGACAAATGTTAGGTGGAATGGGAATTACTGGGGAATACTCCATCATGCGACATATGATGAATTTAGAAAGTGTAATTACCTACGAAGGCACACATGATATTCATTTATTAATTACGGGTTTAGATATTACTGGATTAAATGCTTTTAAATAATAAACTTCTCTTTTTTTAACAATAAGTAGAATTCTTTTTTCTAAAACGTATTCTTAGATTCTACTGATAACCTAAAATTTGAAATCTTTTTCACCCTAAAAAAGTTAATTATGTGAAGTTTTTAAGCGATTAGAATTGGTATAAACTAAAAAGAGGTTTCTTCTAAAAATGAAGAGAACCTCTTTTTTTAATTAGGGGAAATTTTTATTTTTTGATACCTAATTTTAATAATATCGTTTCTAACAAACACCATTTTGTAAAGGCAGATTGTATCATATTTATACCAATAAAGACACCAAACCACAACCAATTTATACTTACATAGTAAGATAAACTTACCATTAATAAAACCATAAACCCTACTATTACTCTAAAATACGTATTTAACATTTTCTTATTTTTTTAATAATTATATAAATCTTTCTACAGGCAAAACCACTCCTTTTATAGGATTTTTAGTTTCTAAATTTTTATTGAAATCTTCTATTAAATTGAATAACATATCTATATGTTCATCATCTGTAAAAGAGAAAAACAAAGTAGATCCATTGCCATTTTTTCCTGCTGAAAACCAATTGGAAGAAATTTCTAAAGGAATATTTTTAAATCCACTAATTTCTGTGGTACTCAAATTTTCTATAGCTGCTTTTTTAAAGATTTTTAAAATAGCTGTTTGAAATTCTTCTACTGCTGTTACGAATACTAATTTCATCTGATTATTTATTTATAATTCTTTTTTTCAATCATATAATACACCAATGGCACTACCAATAAAGTTAACACTGTAGATACAATGGTTCCTCCCATTAAAGAGATTGCCAATCCTTGAAAAATTGGATCAAATAAGATTACAAAAGCACCAATTACCACAGTACCTGCTGTTAATAAAATAGGTGTTGTTCTAACTGCTCCAGCTTCTATGGCTGCTTGTTTTAACGGAATTCCTTCTGCCAATCTTAGGTTGATAAAATCAATCAGTAAAACAGAGTTTCTTACCATAATTCCTGCCAAAGCAATCATTCCAATAAAGGAAGTTGCTGTAAAAAAGGCTCCCATCATCCAGTGTCCTAAAATAATTCCAATTAATGATAAAGGCACAGCAACCATCATTACAATAGGTGCTTTGAAGTTTTGAAACCAGCCTACAATTAAAATGTAAATTAAAATTAATGCTCCTAAAAAGGCAATTCCTAAATCTCTAAAAACTTCTAGGGTAATTTGCCATTCTCCATCCCATTTTACTGTAAAATCGTCTTCAAAATCTGGCTGACCTAAATACATTTCATTTAATTGATAACCTTCTGGAAGTTTAATTTCTTTCAATTTCTTTTCCATTCCTAAAATTGCATAGGCAGGACTTTCTAACTCGCCAGCCATATCTGCCAATACATACACTACTCTTTTCTGGTTTTTTCTGTAGATACTTTTTGCAGAATTGGTTTCTTTAATTTCAACCAAATCTGCAATAGGAATCATGTTTCCTTGTTTCGATTTTACTTTTAATTGAGAAATA
>Ga0209555_10000872_pt1 | contig 24555 bp, 16 predicted proteins | sample SaaInl85LU_5_DNA_FD_184643 | JGI IMG/M metagenome (GOLD analysis project Ga0209555, IMG submission 184643) | Marine microbial communities from expanding oxygen minimum zones in the Saanich Inlet - ESP_85LU_5_DNA (SPAdes) (version 2) | ecosystem: Environmental > Aquatic > Marine > Intertidal... | reverse complement strand
GGCAAATAAACGCCTTAGACACAAGACCTTCTCAAGACGAGTTAACAAATGTAGTATATAATATACATTGGGGTTTAACCGCTACTTCGGATCAATTAGACGACGATGGCAATGCTTATACCGCAAACTCTATAGGAACTCAAGCTATAGATAATGAAAACACAGATGATTTTACTGCTTTTGAAGATTTAACTCAAGAGATTGTAGAAGGTTGGTTAGAAGACAGTGAATTAGATGTAGATGGCATTAAAGCAAGTCTTGATGCGCAAATTGAAAAGGCTATCAATCCTGTCAGCGTTACTAAAAACGTTCCTTGGTAAAAAACAATGGCTAATACTTACAAAAATAACTTGGTTTATATTAATTGTATAAAAAAAATAGTATATTTGTAATATAAACATTAAAATTAAATAAAATGAGTAAGATTAAAGAAGATCAACTTAAAAAATTACAAGAACTTGTTGGTACTATAAACAATTTACAGATGCAAGTAGGTGGGTTTGAAACGCAAAAGCACCAAGCATTACATCAGCTTTCAGAAGTACAAGGTGAATTGACCGTATATCAAAAAGAACTCGAAACTGAGTACGGAAAGGTGTCAATTAACCTTAAAGACGGAACTGTATCCGAGGATACTCAGGAAGATGCAAATTAGAAAGATATCTATAGGAGCTGACTACAAGTCTAGTTCTATGCATTATATACAGGGTCAGGATGTTCTGAATGGTCAGTATTTTATACACTTAATACAATACGACTCAACTACCGATTCTTATAAGATATGGATAGAAAGAGATGGAGAAGTTTTACTGTGGAAGCAGTTTAACAAAAATATGCCAGTATCTATAGAGTTTAATATAAACTTTTGATGAGATCACCATTAAATTTTATTGTGCGTCCGCATGATGGAAGAAGGTATGATAATATAAAAAAGATAGGTGGTATAGATTTAATAACTAGCACCTCTCAAGAAGATCATACAACTTCCAATAGATACGCTACTGTTGTAGCTACTCCAATAAATTATTCTGGCGAAATAAGCGAGGGAGATACCCTTATTGTTCATCATAATGTATTCAAGTACTATTATGACATGAAGGGTAGACAGAAAAGTGGAAAAAGTTTTTTGATGGACGATCTATTTTTAGTAGATGATTACCAGTACTACATGTATAAACATGATGATAAGTGGAAGTCTAAAAATGAATTTTGCTTTGTAAAACCTATTCCAAAAGAACAGCTATATATATATAGCCCTGGAGTAGAACATCCATTGATGGGTGAAGTTGTGTATACTAATAATATTCTATTGTCTTATGGTATAGATTCTGGAAATATTGTATCTTTTAGACCTGACTCTGAATATGAGTTTAACATAGAAGGTCAAAAGCTATATAGAGTAAGAACAGACTGGATTACATGGATTCAAGACAAATAAAAGCAGATATTATACGTGCAGCAGAACAGGCTGTGAAAGAGCTTGTAAAGGTTGCACAGGAGAAGATTATAAAGAAAGATTTCGATGACCTTTCTCCAGAGCTTGCGGCAGATAGGCTTAAGAACGCAGCTGCAACAAAGAAGCTTGCTATATTTGATGCTTTCGAGATATTGTCTAGAATAGAATCTGAAAAAGCTTTATTAGAGGATAGTGGTTCTAGTGAAAAAGATATGAATAGTTTTGCTGAAAGAAGAGCTAAATAACATTATACCTTCCTCTGTTCTAAAGAATAAGAAGTTTGAATACGGTTATGACGAAAAGTACGATGTAGTCGTGATATCTCGTGATGGAACTGTTGGTGAGATATGGAATATAAATGGCGTTAAGATAGCGCTTCCAGCTGAACCAAAACAAGTGTATAAAAGAAGTCTTAAAAAGGCAGAACAATACTGGGAACCCAGAGAATATCCAAAGCAACTACATAAAATACGATCGATATTCCAGTGGAATCAATCACCTAAAGACTTTAAGTCTAGGTGGGTTGATTATATAGAAGAGGAATTTGATAGACGTGAACAGGGTTACTGGTTTTACAACAATGGCGTACCTACGTATATAACTGGGACACATTATATGTATCTTCAGTGGACTAAGATAGATGTTGGTCATCCAGATTTTCGTGAAGCAAATAGGATATTCTTTATATTCTGGGAGGCTTGTAAGGCTGATAAAAGATGTTTCGGTATGGTGTACCTGAAAATACGTCGTTCTGGATTTTCTTTTATGTCCTCTTCCGAATGTGTTAATACAGCAACCCTTGCAAAAGATGCGAGAGTTGGTATACTTTCCAAGACTGGTTCTGATTCTAAGAAGATGTTTACCGATAAGGTTGTGCCTATATCTAGCAATTATCCATTCTTTTTTAAACCCATACAAGATGGTATGGATAAACCAAAAACAGAGCTTGCATATCGTGTCCCAGCGTCTAAGATAACAAAGAAAAATATGTATGATATCGACGACGATGCAATTACAGGACTTGATACTACGATTGACTGGAAGAATACAGATGATAACTCATATGATGGGGAGAAACTTTTGTTACTTGTTCATGATGAATCTGGTAAGTGGTTGAAACCCAATAATATACTTAATAACTGGCGTGTTACAAAAACATGTTTACGTTTAGGTAGTAGAATTATAGGTAAATGTCTTATGGGTTCTACTTCAAATGCGTTGGATAAAGGCGGTGATAATTTTAAGAAACTGTACTACGATTCTGACCCAAACAATAGAAATGCTAATGGTCAGACTAAAAGCGGATTATATGGTTTATTTATACCTATGGAATGGAACTTAGAGGGATTTATAGACAGGTACGGAAATCCAGTTATTGATACTCCTAAATCACCAATAGTAGGTGTTAACGGTGAACACATTCACCAAAGCGCCGTAAATTATTGGGATAATGAAGTTTCTTCATTAAAGAATGATCCAGATGCATTGAATGAATTTTACAGGCAATTCCCTAGAACTGAGTCACATGCATTTAGAGATGAGAGCAAATCTTCTATATTTAATCTAACAAAAATATATCAACAGATGGATTACAATGATAATCTTATCAGAGATCGTGTTCTTGTCCGTGGATCTTTTCATTGGAGAGATGGAAAGAAGGATACTAATGTTGTATGGGTTCCTGATAATAGAGGTAGGTTTTTAATATCGTGGATACCAAATCAAAAACTACAGAACAGGGTAGAGGTTAGAAATGGATTAAAATTCCCAGGAAATGCACATATAGGAGCTTTTGGATGTGACTCCTATGATATATCTGGAACAGTAGGTGGTGGGGGTTCTAATGGAGCTTTGCACGGGTTAACAACATTTCACATGGATGATGCCCCAGTAAATGAGTTTTTCTTGGAATATGTAGCTAGACCTCAGACAGCAGAAATGTTTTTTGAAGATGTACTTATGGCCTGTGTGTTTTACGGGATGCCATTACTAGCTGAGAATAACAAACCAAGACTTCTCTATCATTTCAAGAACAGGGGGTACAGGAAATACTCTTTAAACAGGCCAGATAAACCCACTAGGAACCTTTCTAAGACAGAAAAAGAACTGGGAGGTATACCTAACTCATCTGAGGCTGTAAAGCAAGCACACGCATCCGCAATAGAGACTTATATAGAAAAGTATGTAGGGTTAGATACAGAGGGTAGTTATAGATCTCCAGATGAAATGGGCTCTATGTATTTTTCAAAAACCCTACAAGATTGGGCTAGGTTTGATATAAACAATAGAACCAAGTTTGATGCCTCTATTAGTTCAGGTTTAGCCATTATGGCAAACCAAAAACATACATATCAAGACGTTAAAAAACAGTCAAAAATAAGCATTAACTTTGCAAGATATAATAATCAAGGACGATTTAGCGAAATAATTAGATGAAAGAGGTAAAAATAGCTATAAACCCGTCTTCATTCCCAAGTCAATACGTACCTGACTCTAAAAAGAATACAAAAGAGTTTGGATTACAAATAGGACAGGCTATTCAGTACGAATGGTTTAAGAAAGATAATGGAGGTTCAAAGTTCTATAGCCAATGGGATGCATTCCATAAGTTAAGACTATATGCTAGAGCAGAACAATCTGTTGCTAAATATAAGAATGAACTATCTGTAGACGGAGATTTATCATATATGAATTTAGACTGGACACCTGTTCCAATTCTACCTAAATTTGTAGATATAGTAGTAAACGGAATGTCAGACAGATTGTTTGATATTAAGGCTTACGCACAAGACGCAATGTCCGCAGAAAAACGGAACACTTATCAAGATAACATAGAGGCTGACATGGTCTCTAAAGATCTTTTAAGTCAAATAAAAAATGATTTTGGGGTAGATGCTTTTAACACACCTCAAGACCAGTTACCAGAGAATGATGAAGAGTTGCAACTACACATGCAGCTTAATTATAAGTCTTCTATAGAACTTGCAGAAGAGGCTGTAATAAACACCATTCTACTAGAGAACAAATATGAAGATACTAGAAAGAGAGTATTATACGACATTACTACATTGGGTATTGGATCTGTTAAGCATGAATTTCTTCCAGGTGCAGGGATCGTTACTAATTATGTTGATCCAGCAAACTTGGTGTATAGTTATACAGAAGATCCCAATTTTAATGACTGTTTTTATTGGGGAGAAGTCAAGACGGTTCCTGTTACGGAAGTCGTAAAGATAGATCCTACGATAACAAATGAGGACTTAAAAACTATAGGTCAGTTTAGTCAAGATTGGCACAACTCTCACAGAACTACACAATACTACGAGAACTCTTTATTTAATAACGATAGCGTAACACTACTGTACTTCAATTATAAGACCACTAAAAAGATGGTATATAAGAAGAAGGGTGAAAAGGTTATCGAAAAAGATGATGAATTCAACCCACCACAAGATATGATGGAAGAAAGAGGGTTTGAAAAAATCGAAAAGAAGATAGAAGTATGGTATGAAGGAGTAATGGTCATGGGGACTAATATTGTTTTGAAGTGGGAGCTAGCTAAGAACATGGTTAGACCAAAGTCTGCTTCTCAAAACGCGACGTCAAACTATGTAGCATGTGCACCAAGGATGTACAAAGGAAATATAGAGTCTTTATTAAGACGCATGGTCCCGTTTGCAGATCTTATTCAGATGACACACTTAAAGCTCCAACAAGTAATACAGAAAGTAGTACCAGATGGTGTGTTTATTGATGCAGATGGCTTAAATGAAGTAGATCTTGGAAATGGAGCAAATTATAATCCTGAAGATGCACTTAGACTTTACTTTCAGACAGGTTCTGTTATAGGTAGAAGTTATACTCAAGATGGCGATTTTAATAATGCTCGTATTCCAATTCAAGAATTATCTAAGAATTCTGGACAAGCTAAAATATCCAGCCTTATAGGAAGTTACAATCACTACATGCAAATGCTTAGAGATGTTACTGGGCTAAATGAAGCTAGAGACGGTTCTATGCCAGATCCTAGTTCTTTAGTTGGTTTACAAAAATTAGCGGCATTGAATAGTAATACTGCAACAAGACATATATTAGATGGTCTTACAGATATAACTAGAGATTTGTCTGTAGCTCTATCTTGTAGAGTTTCGGATGCATTAGAATACTTCCCGTATAAAGACGAGTTTGTTATGCAGATAGGTAAGTACAATGTTAACTTACTAGACTCGATAAAAGACCTTCACATATATGATTTTGGTATATTTATAGAGGTAGCTCCAGACGATGAAGAAAAACAACAACTTGAGCAAAACATTCAAGTAGCGCTGTCTCGTGAAGCTATTGATTTGGATGACGCTATAGATATACGTGAAGTAAGAAATGTAAAGCTAGCAAACCAACTTCTTAAAGTTAAGAGAAAGAGAAAAGAAAAGGATAGACAGCAATACGAAATGCAGAAGATTCAACAGCAGCAACAGTCTCAAATGCAATCTCAACAGATGGCTGCTCAGATGTCCGCTCAAAAGATGCAGATGGAAACTCAGTTAAAAATGCAGGTTGCTCAAGCGGAAGCTGGATTTGCATTGGAAAAACTTAGAGGTGAAGCTGAACTTAAAACTCAATTAATGCAATTAGAGTTTAATCTAAACATGCAATTAAGAGGGGCTGATGCTCAAATGCTAAAGAATAGAGAAGATAATAAGGAAAAATCCAAGGATGATAGGATAAGCAAACAGAACACGCAACAGTCAAGATTGATTGAGCAGCGTAAGAAAGACTTACCTCCTATTAACTTTGAATCTAATGAAGATACGCTAGATGGTTTTGATTTATCCGAGTTTGAACCTCGTTAAAAATGTAATAATATTAATGCGTAATTTTGCGCAGTAAATTAAATTTAATATGGAAATCAAAGTAAAAGAGGTCTCAGGACCTGGACAAAAGTCTGTTCAAGAAGTTGAAGAACAACTACTTGAGCAGCATGAAGAAACACAGACCGCCGAAGTAGAAATTCAAAACTCGGAAGTCGAGACTACTACAGAAACTGCTGAGGAGCAGGCTGTAGAACAAAGCACTCCTCAATTTGGGGAGGAAGACGTTCTTTCATTTATTAAGAATAGATATAACAAAGATATTGAATCTGTCGATGATTTGTTTACTCAACGTGAACAGAACAATGAATTGCCAGAAGATGTATCAGCTTTCTTAAATTATAAGAAGGAAACTGGTCGAGGTATTAATGACTTCATAAAGTTGCAGGTCAACTATGATGAGTTAAACCCAGATCAGGTATTGCGTGATTACTATTCTGCAACTGAAAATGACTTAGACTCAGAAGATATTGAATATCTTATAGGAGAAAAGTTTTCTTATGACGAAGAATTGGATGAGGAGTCAGTTGTTAAGCAGAAGCAAATCGCAAAAAAAAGAGAACTTGCAAAGGCAAAGAAATACTTTAATGATTTAAAGGAGACGTACAAGGTTCCAGTCGAGTCGGCTAGTACACCTGTCAACGAAGAAGAATTGGAGTCTTACAATGCTTACAAGGAATATATATCACAGTCACAAAGTGTCCAAGAAGAGAACAGTAAACGTGCGGAATACTTTGCCAAGAAAACTGAAGAGCTTTTCAACGATGAATTCAAAGGTTTTGAGTTCGTAATCGGTGATCAGAAACTTGTTTTCACACCTGGTGAAGCTAAGGAAGTAAAAAATGTTCAGTCTGATATCAACAACTTCATTTCAAAATATTTGGATGATAATGGAATGGTAAAGGATCATGTTGGATACCATAAGGCTTTAAGCGCTGCTTTAAATCCTGATAAACTTGCAACCTATTTCTATGAAAAGGGAAAAGCAGATGCTGTGGGAGATGTTACAAAGAGGTCAAAAAATATTGACATGAATGTAAGAACATCACCTCAACAGTTATCTAATAATTCAGGATTAAAGATAAGAGCTGTAGAGTCTAAATATGACCGTGATTTTAAGATTAGATCAAAAAAATAATAACTTTTAAAAACTATTAAAAATGGCTTTAACATTAGGTGGATCTGTGAGTTTAACTCCAGCTCCTAGCCAGGTAACATTACCTGGTAATTACATTACTAACTTTGACTTCTTAAGTCAATATTTACCAGACACTTACGAAAAAGAATTCGAAAAGTATGGTAATCGATCTGTAAGCTCTTTCCTTCGTTTGGTAGGAGCAGAAATGCCTTGTAACTCAGACCTTATCAAATGGACTGAGCAAGGTAGATTACACATTAAGCACGAAGGTGTTGTTGTGAAAAATGGCAGCGCTGACGGCGATGGCGAAATTGTACTTTTAATTAGCAACTCTGCAATTAGAAAAGGACAAACAGTTATGATTTCTGACGGAACTAGCTCTACTGTATCTGCAAAAGGTATCGTTACTGCAAACGATGGTACTGATGTTACTGTGGCATTATATGATGCTGACGGTATCCCTGCCTTCACTGGATTAACTGATGGTGCTGATAACAGTGGTACAGATGTAGACGTATTCGTTTATGGTTCTGAATTCAAGAAAGGTACTAACGGTATGGAAGATGGTCTTGAGGCTCCTTTCGATGAGAAGTCTAACAACCCTATCATATTAAAAGACAAGTATGAAGTATCTGGTTCTGATATGGCTCAGATCGGATGGGTAGAAGTAGAAACTGACGGTGGTGCAGGATACCTTTGGTATTTGAAATCTGAGCACGAAACTCGTTTACGTTTTGAGGATTACTTAGAAACTGCTATGATCGAAGCTGTACCAGCACAGGATGTTTCAGGACAAACAAGTGAAGCTTTTGCTTTAGGATATAAAGGATCTAAAGGTCTTTTCTATGCTATCGAAGAAGATGGTAACACTACTACTGGTTCTTTTTCAGATTTGGATGATATCGATGCTATCGTTACTCGTTTAGATAAGCAAGGAGCAATCGAAGAAAATGTTCTTTTCGTTAACCGTTCTCTTTCTTTTGAGCTTGATAACATTTTAGCTGCTCAAAATAACTTCGGTTCTTCAGGATCTTCATTCGGATTGTTTGATAACGATCAGGATATGGCCTTGAATCTTGGTTTCACAGGGTTCCGTAGAGGATATGATTTCTATAAGTCTGACTGGAAATACTTAAACGACGCTACTATGCGTGGTGGTATTACTGGTGGAAATGTAGATGGTGTATTAGTACCTGCTGGATCAACTAACGTTTATGACCAAATCATGGGTAAAAACGCTAAGCGTCCATTCTTGCATGTACGTTACAGAGCTTCTGAAACTGAAGATCGTAAGATGAAATCTTGGATTTTAGGTTCTGCTGGTGGTGCTTCTAACAGCGAATTAGACGCTATGGAAGTTCACTTCTTGTCAGAGAGAGCTCTTTGTACTTTAGGTGCAAATAACTTCTTCTTATTCAAGTAAGATTAAAAATAAGTAGTCTTTACCCTCGTCGTTGTGATGGGGGTAATTACTACTCTTATAAATTTTAAATTAAATCAAAATGAAAAAACAAGCTGTCCTTAAGGACAAAACTTACAAGTTAAAAGGCAATAAATCTCCATTAGCCTTTATGATTAACTCACGTAACTCACGTAGAAAACCACTATTATATTTTGACGGAACTCGAAACAGAGCTCTAAGGTATTCATCAAACCAAGCATCACCATTTGAAGATGAGCAGGATAATAATGCAATCTTGGAACCTATTGTTTTTGAAGATGGTATGTTATTTGTGAGAAAGGAAAACCCAGTCTTACAAGAATTTTTATCATATCACCCAGGTAATGGAAGTCTTTTTGAAGAGGTGGATAATGAAAAAGATGCAGCAGTTGATGTTGAGACACTAGATGCTCAGCTTGAGGCTCAAGTCGAAGCAAAAAATTTAAATATTGAGATGCTTGAAACTATAGGCCGAATAGCTCTTTCTTTGAATGTAGACAAACTATCTACAGCAGAGCTTAAAAGAGACGTTAGATTATATGCTAAAAACAACCCAGAGGATTTTTTAAACACATTGAATGATCCTATGTTAAAGTTGCAAAGTCTAGCTTCTAAATGTCTTGCTGAAGGTCTATTAAAGATGAAAAATAAAAACAAGGACATATATTTTAACTTACCTCAAAACAAAAAGAAACTATTAAGCGTTCCTTTTGGTGATTCACCGATACATACGCTGTCATCTTTCTTCCAAACAGACGAGGGTATTGAACTTATGTCTATGTTAGAAAATAAATTAGAAGAATAACCTCTATATAGTTTACCGCTATATATTTACCCCTTCAGAAATGGAGGGGTTTATTTATTTTTGATTATATTTGCATAAAATATTAAAAGATGATAAACACTGTAAGGAATACTGTATTGGCTATTGCTAACAAGCATAACTTCGGATACATAACTCCTGCTGACTTCAATCTTTATGCAAAGCAAGCTCAACTAGATATCTTCGAGAACTACTTTTACAGATATAATGAATGGTTGGCTAAGCAAAACGCTAGAGTTTCTGGAAGTCAATATGCAGATATAGTAAAAAATTTAGAAGAGGCTATAGACCTATTTTCTGTAGAGGAATCTCTATATAGAAATCAATCAAACGTGTATAATACTCCTAATGAAACAAACAACGACAATACTTATTACCTTATGAATAAAGCATTGGTATATCAGAGTGTTCTTTCTGAAGGAACAACTGATGGAACCTCTGGGGGAAATAACTCTATTGTGGATTCAACACAAGACTTTACATCGATGGGGGTGTCTGTTGGTGACTATGTAGCTGTTCAAATTGAAGGTGGTATTTTATTTCTAACCGTTATTGCTCTTGTTGGGACTGATCAATTAACAGTAAATTCAACAAACATTACAACATCTGGAAACCCTTACGCTATATATAGTGCTTCAACAAGCTTGAAAGAAGCTGAGAGAGTATCTCACTCTAAAATCACAATGCTTAACGTATCAAACCTTACAGCACCAAAAACAAACACTCCAGCGTATACACAGAGTGAGCTTACAGTATCATTATACCCTTCTACAATAAACGCAGTAGGGCAGGTTAGGTTACAATATATAAGAAAACCTAAAGATCCTAAATGGACATACACAACGTTAGAAGGTGGCGAACCAGCTTTCAATCAGGGTGCATCTGATTATCAAGACTTTGAGTTGCCTGCTAGTGATGAGTCAAACTTAATAAGTAAGATCCTTCAGTATGCTGGAATATCTATAAGAGAGGCAGATATTTATCAAGCTGCATCTAATAAGGAAATTAAAGAAGTACAAAAACAAGGATAATGGCATATATAACAGGATATCAATATTACGAAAATAGCGGATCTAGTCCAGAAGATAAAAACTGGGGATCATACCAATATATATCTTTAGAAGATATTGTAAACAACTTCATGCTTATGTATGTTGGTAATGACAAGTTGGTAAATAATGTTGAGCGATATAACGTGTTATTCCATGCAAAGCGTGGTATTCAGGAATTAAACTATGACGCTCTTAAAGAAACTAAGGTAGTAGAACTATCTGTTTGTGATAACGCAACAGCCGTTCTGCCTCCAGACTATATAAACTGGGTTAGAATATCACTGTACAAAGATGGTGTATTGATGCCATTAACAGAAAATGTCAACACCAACTTTTCTAAAAGTTACTTGCAAGACAATAATTGTCGTGTATTGTTTGACGAAGATGGAGATATATTAGTGGGATCAGGTATATTAGATGGAGATAGAGCTGACGGTATACAAAAAACACAATACTTAGGTGACGGAAAAATGAATGGTGCTCTTGGATACCAGATAGAAGGTAAATGGATTTTTGATTACTCTATTGGTGCAAGATATGGTTTGAATACTGAAACCGCCAATGTAAACCCAACCTTTAAGATAAACAAGGCAAGTGGAGTAATAAGTTTTAGCTCTTCTATGGCCGATCAAATTGTTGTTGTTGAATATGTTTCCGATGGAATGGAAAACGGAGATGACGCAAAAGTTAGTCTTAACAAAATGTTTGAGGACTATGTATACGCATATATAAAGTATGCAATACTAAACTCTAAGTTTGGTGTACAAGAGTACATAGTTAACAGAGCTAAAAAAGATAAAAGCTCATTGTTGAGAAACGCAAAAATAAGATTAAGCAACATTCATCCAGGGCGATTACTTATGAATATGAGAGGTGCTCAAAAATGGCTAAAGTAGAATGAATATAAACAAAAACTTTGTTGGGTCCAGAATGAATAAAAGTCTGGACGAAAGATTAATACCTGCTGGTGATTATATCGATGCCTTAAATATTCGTGTATCTTCTGATGAGGATGGCGAAGCACTAACTGCAGAAAACGCTAAAGGTAATGAGCTTTTGGTTACACCAGAATATGAAGGCTCTGTATTAACTAACGCAAAATGTATAGGAGCATTTGAAGACGGAACAAACGAAACTATTTATTGGTTTGTTACCTCTGATGAGGCAGATATGATACTATCATATAACACTAGAACAGATTCAATTGCATATCATGTAGTGTCTGTTACAGTGTTAAACTTTAATGACAAATATCTTATGAATGGTATAGATAAGATTGATGACTTTCTTTTCTTTACCGATAACTATAACCAACCTAGACGTATAAATGTAAAATCATCATACCCAAACCCTGTATCAAATGTTGATCAGATTACGGAAGATGATATATCTGTTATCGTAAAACCACCTGTAAACGCACCAGTATTAAAGTTGTTTAAAAAAGCAACAAAGCAAAACTACATGGAGGATAAATTTATTCGATTTGCTTATAGATACAAGTATAAAGATGGAGAATATTCTGCACTTTCAGAGTTTTCAGAGCTAGCGTTTACACCTGGTCAATTTAGGTTAGACTATGGTAGTTACGATATGGTCGGTATGAAAAACAGTAGTAACTCAGTTAATGTTTCTTTTAACACTGGGCCGTCAGAAGTTGTGGGTATAGACTTGTGCTTTAAGCTGTCTAATTCAAATGTTATAAATGTAGTTGAGAAATACAAGAAAACAGACAGTGGATGGGCAGATGACGCAAATGTTACTATAGAATTTACAAATCAGAAAATTTATACTACACTAACAGAGAGTGAGTTACTAAGGTTGTATGATAATGTTCCTAAGAAAGCCAAAGCACAGACTACGGTTGGAAACAGAATTATGTATGCTAACTATTATGATGGTTATGATATAGATACGGTGATAGATTACGAACTTGATCTTATAAATCATGACATAGGTTTTGATCCAGTTCCAGAAGATATGTCTAACGGGTCTGCATACACATTATCTGGCAGTAGTGTTACAATAACTGATTCAAGGATAGATATAGATTTAACTGATGTTAATTTATTAGAAGGTGGTAGTCTTAATATAGATTTTAATATTAGACATGACTCCTTTGGTGGCGATAATTCTTACGTTGACGGGAATGAGGTTGAAAACAGATACCAAGAAACATTTGAGTTTATATTTCCTAGAGATTATACCTCTGTACATGATTTAGCTACAGATGCTGATTTTTTATCTTCTGTAGAGCTTACGGACCCAACTGGATTTCCAGGTACAGAAAGTGATGGTTACAGTTTAAGTGATTTGTTTTTCTCAAACCTAACGATGCACGCAAGTGGAGATTGGGGACTTTCAGATGGAGGGATTACTTCATCCGATCAGGGCTTTGTGGTTACTTATTCTGTAAATACAATTAGTATACAGGTCCCTTCAGTTAAGTTTGAAAGCACTGTTACCCCAGGGACATACGCATATGAGTATTTTCTAATGGCTGAAACAACAGCTTCTGTAACAGAGCAGGGTAATAGACAGAGTCTGCACAGTAATCGTGATTATGAGGTAGGTGTTGTTTACCTTGATGAGTATAATAGAGCTTCTACTGCACTTGTTTGTAATAACAATACCGTGTATGTTGAACCTCAAGACTCTATCAACAAGAACTCTGTAAAGGCTACTATAAAACATTTAGCGCCATCTTGGGCGAAGAGATATAGACTCGTGATGAAGCCTAGTAAGGGTAATTACGAAACAATATACTCAAAGCAATATTATTTTGATGAGCAAGAATCTGTATGGTGGGTTAAACTAGAAGGGGATAATCAGACAAAGTTTAAAAATGGGGACAACCTTATAGTAAAGAGATCTTCAGCTGGTCCTACTACGGATGTTGTAAAGACAAAGGTCTTAGATTTAGGCTCAAAAACAAAAGGATTTATAGATGATTCTGGAGATAATATGATTCCACCAACGTCTGGCATTTACATGAAGCTTAGACCAACTCAATATAATATTTCAGAGCCAGAATATGGTGACATTGACAAGGGATCTAAAACTAAAAAAAACGGATATGGTTTAGCATACCCTACATATATTGAGGATGATGAAAATCCAGGGACATATAAAAATTATGACATTCCATCTGGAAGCGAGATTCGTTTTTACTTCTCAAACCATAGAAATGGTTCTGGTTACAGGTGTGGATCTAGAAGATTTAAATTTGAAAGGACCTTTACCGCTACTAGAGATTATAACAATCTCTATGATTTTATATTAGGTGAGAATATAGATTTTAACAACCCAACCAACAGCCCAGCGACAGAGAGTAGTGATGACACCACTCCAAGTGCTGCTTTCGATGAAAGTGTAGGGGTTTATGATGGCGTGCCAGATGGTATTTTTCAAGGTGGGTATAATGCTGGAGAGGGTAAAACTGGAATCAGATGGGCTGAGAAAGGTACAGAGAGAACTGGAGATTATGAATCTTACCTTACGTTTACGCAAGCAGGAGGTAGGTGTAATCGTCGTAACTACTGGCTGGATGTACATATTCAAGTATTTAGAGCTGGGGAACTTCTTGTGTTTGAAACAATACCAGAAGAAAACACTAACGAAATATATTACGAAGGACAAAAAAGTTATCCAATTACTCAAGATCGCTACCACACTGGTGATGAACAAAATCAAAATGCCACAAATGCATGTGTTGTTAACTTGGATATGTTTAACTGTTTTGCATTTGGTAATGGGGTTGAAAGTTTCAAGATAGAAGACGGTTTAGCTAAACCTGGTTTTAAGATTGGTGCAAGAGTTACTGCTGTATCTGAGCAAGATTACAAGGAGTCACACAGATATACCGATATTACATATAGTGGTGTATATAACGATGAGACCAACTTAAACAAACTAAACGAATTCAACCTTGGTTTAGTTAATTTTAAGACTTTAGAGAAATCTTTCGGACCTGTTGAGGTTATACACGCAAGACAAAAGGATATTCTTGTTCTACAAGAGGATAAGATATCATACGTCCTATTGGACAAAAACTTGTTATCTGATGCTGGAGCAGGGGGAAGTATTGTTTCTACACCTGCTGTTTTAGGAACTCAACTAGCACGTATTGAAGAGTTTGGTATCAGTAACCATCCTGAAAGCTTTGCTGTTCACGGTTTTGATGTATTCTTTACAGACCAAAAAAGAGGTTCTGTAATCAATCTTAGAGGTGGACAGGGTCCTGGAGATCAATTAAATATTGTATCTTCGTTAGGGATGCGTTCTTGGTTTAGAAATGAGTTTATAGATAACATGAATAACATACAGTTGGGTGGATATGATCCGTACATGAATGAGTATGTATTATCTTTCACAGATAACGATCTTGACATACAGAGAGATACAATTGATTGTGGATTTACTGTGGCTCAACAAAATTCTAATACACCTATCACGTATACAGTTAATTTAGATGAATACAATGGAGAAGTTGATGTAGACTACGATGTAACGGCTGGAAGTCTTCATGTTTTAGTAACCTATGACGGAACAGATGTTATCGATCAGTCTGTAACTGGATCTGGAACTTTAACATTCTCAAGGAACCAATACAATGTAAATAACTGCGTTGTTGTGTTAACACCAACTTCAGCAACCTATGAACTTGATTTCGGCTGTGTACAAGCTCAGCAACTTACTGTTATAAGGATAGTTAAAAACACAAATTATATGGAAACCCAGTCTATTCATCATGAGTACTTCTGGGAAGCAAATGGATATACAAGTCCAGTTACAACAGATTCTGTGACATTTGGAGAGGGGCCAGTGTCCCTATATGAATCGTTTACTAACTACGAATCTTCTGGAGGAGCTCCAGAGGAGGGTGCAATTGTTACAATGAGACACAAGAAGTTAGCATCTGATTTGGCAGAATGGGATTATGACAAGTTTAAGTATCTCGTATCGGATACGCTGTATGATGAGAGTGATATCAACACGTTGAGCCCTCTTCTTCAAGAAGCAACCCCGATAAACAACCCTGCAACAGATGTATATGAGGCTTCATTTACATATGCAAACCCATCAGATCATCAATACCTATATTTAGTTTGGGATTATATAGAGCCTCAGATTGAATGTTCTGACACACTTTCAGCAAGTGGTAGTGAAGGTATATATGAAATAGAACTTGAGTTAGGTACGGATACAGGTATTGCTACGATTCAGTTTGACTCTTTAGGTATTCCTGATAGATTTGAAATACTGTGGGACGGATCGGTAGTAGCTGACTCTTTATTTGTTGGAGATGACTTGCCAGATACCACGAACGAAAATTTAATTATAAACGCAGATTCTCTACCTGTATACAGATATAACGGAACCAGTTTTTCTCAAAGTACAACAGAACCTACAAGGAATGTAAATTTCACATCCGCTCATATATCAAATTCATCAACGGCTAGACCAACGTCTGGCGATGGATCTATAGGAAATCAGTTAGGTGTTGTTGGGGGCTTCCCAACAGGAACTCCTTTGGCATCTGATGGAAATGTTAAGTTAGAGTTTAATAAAGATACAGCATACCCAACAAAAGCAACTATTAGAGTTACTGGCGTAAATACAGGTACAGCTTGGAATATTCAAGGGGTTGAGTGTCCTATAGATACAACACCTGTAGAACCTGTAGAATATGATGTAAGTGAGTTTTTCTTGCAAGACTGGGCATGGCAAGATGACGTTGATCCGCAAGGGGGAAGTACAGAGCATGTTGTTGTTATTGAACTTACAAATGGAAATTGGTATTATGACATTCTAAATGGATCTGGACTAAGTGGATTTGAGTCTGAATACCCAATTGGTAGTACGATTGATCTATCTGATGATATGTCTGGCCCATTTGCTAGTGATACTTTAGCGGAAGAACACTTTGAACAATCGGTAGGAGGTTCCTTAATCACGGACTTCAACTACGTGAGCGTTAATACTAACAATTATACAATAGTAGAATAATGGCATACACACTAACATATAGCGAAGGAGCAAAAGGATGGCCTTCATTTTACTCGTTTCATCCAGAGGTAATGATTGGTATGAATAATTACTTTTACTCATTTAAGAATGGAAGATTATACAGACATAATACTGGAACTAGAAATAGCTTCTACGGAACTCAATACCCCTCAACCATTACAGGGGTTATAAACGACAATCCGTCTGAAGTAAAGACCTTCAAAACCATAAACCTTGAGGCTTCGGCTCCATGGAACTGCACCTTAACTAGTGATTTAGGAACTGGTTTCATAGATAGAGATTGGTTTAGCTTAAAGGAGGGAGATTATTACGCACATATTAGAAGAAATGATAATGATGGTGTGCTTGAAATGAGATCTCTGCAAGGTATTGGCTCATGTAGCGATGTAAATTCAACTGATACATCTGCCGTTGTGGTTGCATTTTCTTTTAGACCAGATAGCATGATATCTATAGGAGACAAGATGTATCAACAATCAGGAGGAGGGTTAGCCTTAGTTGGAGATATAATAGCAATCAGTAAAACCACTATAACTGTAGACACAACCGTAAGCGGGGGTTCAGTACCTCCAAACGGCGTATTTTTAGCTTACATAAAAAACAATATAGCAGAATCTTACGGAACCACTGGGTATTACTTGGAATACGAATTAGAATTACCTATAGTTGCCTCGTCAACCTTTACAGAGATTTATGCTATAGGATCCTCTCTATTTAAGAGTTTTCCATAAAAAAATAGTATATTTGCACTGAATGAATTTAATTAAGATAGTAAAATCTGTTTTTAAGAAAAAACGCAATGATGAAGATATATTAAAATATGTTCATCAAAACAGAGGAATACTCTGGGAAAAGATTGCTACATTCAAAGAACAACTACTATCTATTGAAGGATCTTTGGAACACAAGGCTGGTAACCCACAATCTGAAGAGATGAAGGATATGTTCCCTTTAAAGCAAACCCTGGAGGGTGGTCTTTATACAAGGGAATTGTTCATGCCAAAAGGCTCTATAGTTGTTAGCATGATACATAAACAACAACATCCATCATTTCTATTAAAAGGAAAGGTGTCGTATTTAACCGACGAAGGTGATATAAAAACTATAGTAGGACCACACACCATATTTACTCAGACGGGTACACAGAGAGTTCTATATATACACGAAGACACTGATTGGTGTTGTGTATATAAAACGGATGCAAAAACATTTGAAGAAGCCGAGGCAGATGTATATACAGATAATTACAGAGATTTGCCTAAGATAGTTATAAAAGAAAAAAAGAAATTATGTCAGGAATAGCAGCAGCAATTGGAGCAGGGGTAGCAGTACTAGGTACTGGTTTTCAGATTTCCCAAGGTCTAAAACAAACTAAAATGGCTAAAGATGCTCAAAGAGCTTCAGCAACAGCATTATCACAAGCAAAGCAAAGATTAGATGCAAACAGAATGGAAGGTATTCAAATTCCTTTAGAATCTTATGAGAGATTGATGAATGAAATGACTGCACAACAGAAACAATCTCTAACAAGTTTGCAAGAAGCAGATGAAAGAACATTAGCTGCTGGTATAGGTAAATTATACGCCGCTTCATCTGGAGAAACAGAAAAGATTAGAGATAAAATGGGTGAGGCTATATATGATAGAGACAAAATGATTGCGCAAGAAGATGCTAGAATAGATAGAGCTCTTGCTTCTATAAATTTAGAAGAGGCAATTGGTTTTGAAAAAGAGGCTTCTCAAAGAGAGGAAGCAGCAGCATTGAATTTTGCTGGAGCAATATCTGGTTTAGGACAGGCTGCAAGTTTGTATCAGCAGAGTAGGCCACTATATAGTCAAAGACAAGGAGAATTGTCTGCTGCAACAGAATATCAAAAACAATCAGGTAAGTATGCAGACATGAACGCAAGACAGGCTAGAAGAGCTATGTTATCAGATGGTTTTACTAATGAAGGTTTTAAAAATATAACCTCTGGATTAACATCTTATGTAAAACCTTTTGAAATACCCCAACCGAAAGGTATCCAACCATTAACTGGAGCTACGATACCTATAATGGATATTATACCTGTTACTACACCTAAAAGCAACTAATAAAATAAACAATGGGATACGGATATCAAGAAAGAGATTTAGATAAGTCGGTAATAGACTGGTCAGGTTTAACCAAGACTATATCTGACAATTTGTCTAAAGAAGCTCAGCGCAGAGAGAAAGTTAAGTTTGAACTTGAAAAAACTCAACAAGATGAGCTACAGAAGCTTAATGAGTACGAGCAAGGTTTGGACCCGTCTGCGAATAAGTGGGCTATGGAGATGGCTCAGCAAGCAAGAGAGTTCAAAATGCAAAACCACAAGATCATGAAAGCTGGTATTAGATCTGTAAACGACTCAAAACTTGTAAGTCAAAATGTTATGGATGGATGGACCAATCTTAATGGTGCGTTAAAATCATACAACGAGACATACAAAAAACTTAGTGAAAAAGACGGCAAAGGAAACCAGTTTATTTTACAAGAAATGGCTGACTTTGTTGATTTGAAAAACAAAAAAATATATTACGATCCAAATACAGGATCTCCATACTTTGCTAATGTAGATCCTAAAACTGGTAAGATGGACGAAAAGAGTCTTAGACCAGTTAGAGCATTTAACAACGTGCAAGCTCAAGAGTTTGAAGTTATTGATGTCGAGTCTGAAACTGCAAAGATGGCTGAAAACACTGCCGCATGGGAGTTGGCTCTTAGTTCTACTAAAGACTTAAAGAACGCACGAATAAACCCTACATATCAACAATGGCGTGACAATAGTGTTAAATCAATATTGAGTAGTGATCAAAGAACAGCTTCTGTTCTAATGGATTATTTAAACTTAGATCCAACTAGTGACCCAAAAGCTCCTTCTGGAGCTGTAACATATGAAAGAGTAAAAGATTATGATAAGCAAGGTAAACCTATCATGGAGACTGTTACAAAAAACATTGGGCAGGTTCAGATGGAGTATGTTAATGGTGTTCTTACACCAAAGCTTACGGATGAGCAAAAAGAACTTGCAAAAGATGCGGTTGTTTCTTCTTTAGAAAACAAACTAGCATTTAAAACATCTCTACAATATGTTGCACCTAAAACAAAAAGTTCAGTTACTACAACAAATACAAACGTAGCTTCTCTAGTACAAGACTTTGTTACTGATGGAAACTTCTCTGCACTACAATCAGCATTATCTCAAAAAGGATTTACTGGTACAGTTGCTCCTGACGCTAATGGTATTATAAAATTAAGAGATAAAAACGGAGCCTTACTAAACGTTAACACTAAAGGTAAGACAGCTCAAGATGTTGGTTCTGAAATCTCTGGTTACCTTGGTGTTGGTTCAGAATTTAATCAAAGAAGAATTAAAGGTGACCTAAACTCAAATATTTTAGACCCTAAAAATGCAGAAAACTTTGGAACATTCTCTACAAGAGCTACTACTATAAGTAGTCAAAGTATTGATCTTATAGATCTAGCTAAGTCAGATGCAGCGAAGGTCAAGTCTTCTGTTCAGAAGGCGGCCAAGGAAGTAGGTATCACAGCTAGTAGAGTAACAGTTACTAACAGAGAAGTATTACTAGATGGCAATGTTATTGGAAATATTGGAGTTACAAGTGGATCAGAAATTGCAGAAATACTAGAGCAAGAAGCTAAAGGAAAAAAAACTAATAAACCGACGTATCAAGAGTGGAAAAAAACCAATCCAAATGGAACGTTTTCAGAATGGCAAAAAATTTAAAATAAATGGAAGAGATATACGAAATGCTACCAGAAGGAATCTTTAATGATTATAAAGGTTTCTCAGAATACGTTAACAGTAATGGTATAGACGCGGTATATGAAATGCTACCAGAAGGAATCTTTAATGACAAACAAGGATTTATAGACTATACATCTTCATTAAAAAAAAAAGACGTATCTCAGCCTACTTCTCCAAAGGTCGTTACGGAGTCTATTACCAAGGAAGAAACAATTCCTACCTCATTGGAGTCTTCAGAAAGTTTAGATAAATCTAAATTAAATGAAGAAGGTGGTTTTGGAGAATACATAAAAGATGCTTTAGATGTAGGTATTTCTACAGTTTCAAAATCTATATATGATGCTCCTGCACTTATTTATGACGCATTTGCTACTATAACAAACCCAATAGCTAGAACTCTAGGTATTGAAGAAGCTAGTTCTGAAAAATTTGCAGAGACATTTGATTTAAAAAATATTCCATCTGAAATTGTTGGAGAAAGAATTGCTAAAAAACAAAAAGAAATACAAGAGTATAGCGATAAGAATGGAGGAGATGCTTTAACTGCGTTAGAAAATGGAAATATATTAGGTGCTGCAAAAATGATTGCAGGAACTACTGCTCAGTCATTACCTTTAATGGTTCCTGTTTTTCTAAGTGCAGGATCGTCTTTAGGTCTAGGCGTTGTTGGAGTTTCTACAGCTTCTACAAAAGCTGCGCAATTAAAAGAAGAAAATCCTGACATGGATGTAGCATCAAGGACTATTAATGCAACTGCTACTGGTATGTTAGAAGCCACATTGGGACAATTATTAACAGGGGCTTCTGGTGCTGTTACTAAAAGAATATTAGCTCAGGAAGGTAGTAAAAAAGGAGCTAAAATAATAACTGATTCTTTTAGAGGAATACTAGAAGAAGGATTAGAAAAAAGTCCAATTGCATCATTATTTGGAGAGATGCTTGAGGAAGGGTTGGTATCTGTTGGAGAACAACTTACTGATATATCAACAGGAGTAAAGAACGACTTTGATTTTAGAGAGGTTGTAAATTCATCCATATCAGCAACTGGTATGGGAGGTGTGAATACAGTTTCTATTTATGGATCAAAAGGATATGTAGCCGCAAAAGAATACGCTAAATTAAAGAAATTAAACAAAAATCTATCGAAACTTTCTAGTGAACTTGATAATAGTGATTTATCTGTTGAAGAGAAAGATTTGTTAAAAAAATCCATAGAAAGATTAAAATCTGCAGGAAAAAATATAATTGATGATGCTATAGCAAATGTATCATTACTCCCTGAAGAACAAAGAAAGGAATTAGAGAATACAATTCTAAATTTAGATAATATTAGTGTGTCTGCGTTTGAAATAAATTCAAATAACAAAATTCCAAAAGAAGTAAAAAAAGTAATGTTAGATGAATTAAAAGCAAAAGCAATTGAACTAACACAAAAAAAAGACAACATACTATCTAAAAATTATAGATTAAACGAATTTGAGAGTTTACCTGATTCTGAAAAAATAAAACTAAAAGAAGAAGCTGCTTCAGTTCTTTTTAAAGAGTCTCAAGACTCAGGACAAACTAATATAAATATAACAGACGATCAAATAAGCAGAAAAGCTTTAGATATATTTACTAATAAAAAAGAATTAGATGCCATTCAAAAGCAAGAAACAGGAGATATATCTGATGCTAAACCAGCCGAAGGTGTACAAGAAGTGGAAGAAGAAGTACGGGTCACTCCTGAGCAAGAAGCGAAAGTAGACGAGCGTGCTTACAAACCAGAAGAGGTAAAAGAAACCACAGATACAGCAGCATTCGCAGCCTCACAACAAGAGGCTATAGCACAGCGTGTGGAAGATAAACTACAAGTCACACCTGTAACACAAGAAAATGCACAAGCTATTGTAGATGAAGGAGGTAAGCTATTCATGACCGAAGATGGTAAGGCTGGAGCCTACGTCAAAAAAGACGGTTACATGGGTGGTTTATTTAAACAACCAGGAGCTGACAGAACACAGGCTTCTAAAGTGCTTCAAGATGCACGAATAGAAGCTGGAGGTAAATTCTTTGATGCATTTGGTATCAATGTAGAAAGTGGTAAAGGAACAAATCTTGAAGACATATATATAAAGAATGGCTTCAGACCTATCGCTCGTATGACATTTAATCCTGAGTTTGCGCCTAAAGGATGGGAAAATACAAACTTAAAGAACCGTCCAGACAACGTGTTCTTTGTTTACGATCCTGGATATAAGGCTACAAAAGGAGAGGGTCAACGTATAGAAAATTACGATCAAGCATATAAGCTTGCTAAAAATTTCTCACCTGAAGCTGCAAAAGTTGAGGGAGAAGTGCAGCAATTAAGAGATATGTTTAAAGCCCCTGATCAAAGAAAACAGGTAGAGAATGCTGAAAAAGCACTCAAGGCTGTAGCACCTGATGTAAAAATCATAGTGCATGAGAGTGAACAAGCCTACGCCGAAGCGACTAATGAGCAGAACCGTGCTCAAAAAACAGCTGGAGAATATAATCCAAATACAAAGACCATCCACATAAATCCTAAAAAGGCAAACGTAAGAACTGTAGCGCACGAAACATTCCATGCTATACTTCTTAATATGGTTAAGACAGATACTGAAGCACAGCGTCTTACAGATGCTATGATGAAGTCAGTAGCAAAAGTTGAGTCTCCAGAACTTAAAGCGTACCTAGACGAGTTCGCATCTAATTATGATCAAAATATTAGGTCTGAAGAAAAACTTGCAGAGCTTGTAGGTAAACTAGCATCTGAATATGATAGCCTTCCAAAACCAACGCAAAACATTATTAAGAGATGGTTAGATAGGCTTGCTAAGATGTTTGGTTTTAAACCATTTACCAACGATCAAGTTATCGATGTACTTAATACTATAGCAGGTAAGGTAGCAAGAGGTGAAGCGATTACAGAAAATGATGTTTCTGCAATATCAGAAGGAGCATCTACATTCTTTAGTGGTCCAACAACTATAAGTAAAAAACAGGTATCTGGAGAGGTTAAGGTTTCTGACACACCTGCCGACCTATCATTTGTTACATCGAAAGATATTATAGATATCGATAGTCTTATAAATGATATATCTTCTAAAGGACAAAAAGTTTGGTTCTGGGTAGCCGATCAATTAGGTAGAGGAATGTATATGGATACGCAGATAGGTACAGAACACTTCTTAGACGCTGGACCAAGTTATGCATTGGATCCAAAAAATAGAGCTAAGAAAACAATATGGGCTACAGGTAAAGGTGAGTCTGAAGTATCTAAATTGATAGATAAATCTGATTACATATTTATAATGAGTGGATCACCAATAAAATCTAAGCTATTTAATAAGAGGGTATTGAACATCCTCAAGGATAGAGTGGGTGATTACAATGCGTTTAAAGAAGGTGCGCTCAATGCTAAGCCAACTAAACCTTTTAGAGATGTTCTTGAAGCTCATGATAACTGGGAATCATTAACTGAAAGTCCAGACAGAAAGAAACTTCTAAATGCGATTGAGAGCGTTAAAGAGAAGAAAGATACGCCATTAAAAACATTCTTACAAGATAATAATGCATTCATTGATTTGAATGAACTTAGAGATGGTTTTTACGCACAGAATGATTTCCAAATGAATGACGTTATGTTGGTATTAAAACCAACTGCATTTGGAGGAAAGTCTGATCACTCAACGTATGAGAACGATATCTCTGGAGAAGTTATTGGTGTGCCAAATAAAAAAATCAATGCATACGACTTAATGCCAGAGGATGTAAAACAAAAGTATTCTGACTCAATAACAGAGTCTCAGAAAGCACAAGTTGTTGCTCCTTACGGTATTGGAGTTAAAGGTATCTCTTCAAGAAAACAAATCGTGGGTAAGAAAGCTAGACTTTCACAAGAAGCTAGAGACAATTACTACCAAGCTATAAAAATTGAGAAAGATGGTAAGACTC
>Ga0209555_10000871_pt1 | contig 24582 bp, 16 predicted proteins | sample SaaInl85LU_5_DNA_FD_184643 | JGI IMG/M metagenome (GOLD analysis project Ga0209555, IMG submission 184643) | Marine microbial communities from expanding oxygen minimum zones in the Saanich Inlet - ESP_85LU_5_DNA (SPAdes) (version 2) | ecosystem: Environmental > Aquatic > Marine > Intertidal... | reverse complement strand
GCTGAAAAAGCACAGGAAATCGAAAAAATGCGTGATAGCAAAAAAGTATTCGCTGATCGTGCAGAGAAATCTGACGTATCTGCATGGGGCCAAGAGTTCCTAAAAGCACACTTATTAGGTGTTATGACTCAAAAAGGTATGAACACTGAGTTTGCTCAAAATCTACAAGAAAAAGCAGGCATCAGCTATGCTACTTCTGCTGCAGATATTGACCAAGAAGTTTCTTCTTTAATCGAAAAAGAAATTCAACGTGAGTTGAAAGTAGCTTCTTTATTCCGTGAAATCACTGTAAATGGTGCTTCTACTATTCTACCAATTCAACCAGATGCAGGCGTAGCCGCATGGCAATCTGGCGCAGCTACAGGCGGTAACTTAGAAAACCGTGGTGGTACTGGTGGTTATAAGCCTAAGCAAGTGACTTTAACAGCTCACCGCTTAATCTCTAGTACTTTTATGGATAACCATATTGATGAAGAAGTACTAATCAACCTTATGCCTATGTTAGTAGAAGGCGTTGCACGTGCACACGCACGAGCAGTAGAGTCAGCTATCTTACTAGGTAATGGTGACACTATTTCTGGCTTAGCAGGTCTTTCAACTGCTGGTACTGATTTAGCAACTACTAGCACTAAATTAACTGCTGGTGCGTTATTAACTGCACGTCAAGCAATGGGCAAATATGGCTTAATGACTGACGAGTTAGTCTATATCGTATCTCATCAAGGTTACTACGACTTATTAGACGATGCTGAATTCCAGACTATCGACGAAGTAGGTTCTGATATGGCTGTACGTATTACAGGTACAATCGGCGCAGTATTTGGCGTACCAGTTGTAGTGTCTGAAGAATTAGCAGCACCTGCATCAGGTACTGTAGCAGCTTTTGTTGTCAACAAGCGTAATTTCGCTATTCCACGTCTACGTGGTGTAACTGTTGAGCAAGACTATGAAGTAATGGCACAACGTCGTGTTATCGTTGCTACTCAGTCTTTAGGCTTCAACCGTTTAGTTGACGCTGCAGAATCAGCTGTTAAGATTTCTTACGCATAAGCATAAGATAGAGTAACTTAAACCCAGGGGGTCCGCCCCCTGAGTTTTTACTAATAGGTTTATAATATGTCAGAATTAATTACATTAGAAGAATACAAAGAACAGGAAGGCATTACTTCTCCTAAAGAAGATGTGCGTCTTGATTATATTATTACATCAGTGAGCCAATTAGTAAAAACTTATTGCGGAAATTCAATCATAGACTACTATGAAACAGAAAAAGTAGAAGAGATCTCTATAGATTGGCCTACTAGCATAGTTCAATTAACAGAAAGTCCTTTACTTAATATAGTATCTGTAGAAGAAAGAGATAATTTCAGTGCTCCTTATACTACTTTAAGCACTTCAGACTACTATGTAGATAAACTTACAGATAGTATTGTAAGAGTAAATGGATCTAGCTATAAAAACTGGAAAACAGGTCCAGGTTCTGTAAAAGTAACATATAATGCAGGGTACGAAAGCTGCCCCGAAGACTTAAAGCTAGCGGTATATGACCTAGTTACTTACTACTTAAAAGACGAGCATAAAGAACGTAGAACTTTACAAGGTGCGACTGTTCAGAATCAATCAAGTACAACACAGCGTAATAATGTAGCTTTCCCTGATCATATTAAACGTGTGTTGGATCTTTATAAGAACTTCTAATGGCAGTATCTAACTTTAAAGCAAATTTTTCTAATAAACTCTTAGATAAGCTTGAAGTAGAAATGAGAAGGAGTGTAGAAAAACAACGAGGACAGTTGCTTATAATACCCGGCCCAAAAGAACTAAAGAAAGCCATAAACGATACCTTTAACAATCAAGTTGAGATAAGTGATTATCACTTAGCAGCAGCGATAAAAAAAGCTCGAGAACATGCTGCAAGACTTGCTAAACGATTTGCAAGTAGCGACAAGAACGCCCATAGACTAGTTGATATAGTTATGGTTATAAAAGAAAATAGAATGGGACTACCAGATAGTTTTGTTTTAGGTAAAAATATGTTTATAGTAACAAGTTTTAATTATTCTATTAACGCTGTTAAAAACACTATGTTGACTTATTTTACCTCTAATGGTTTATTAACGGATAATCAGAAAAAAGAATTATCTAAAAATGTCCATAAAGGTCATGGTATGAAAGGTTCCGCAGTTTCTCAAGTAGAGATCTCTAATGCAATGACTTCTATACCTTTAGATTATAAAGACGAGTTAAGAGAATCTTTTGGAGCCTTTGCTAAAAAAGCCGAGATACCTAAAAATATACGAATAGAGATTGATAAACTGTTTGTATCCCATACTCAAATAGTTACTCAAGACGGAAAGTTAAAAGATGATTATGTATCTTCTGTTGCGTTTCAGTTGGGAAAAGAGAATATAGGTAAAGATGCTAAGTTTGAAAAAGCTGTTAAAAAAGCTTTTAGAGACTTTGCAAATGACTATGCTAAAAATCTTGTTAATGAGAAAGGTTCTTCGACTCTTAAACAGAAAATAACCAAAGTAACTTTGGATAAGTTTGATAGTAAGGAGTTTATAAAAGTAACTTCTAAAGATAAAAAGGTAAGTCTGAAAACAAACCATAAAACTACAAACAAAGGTAAAAAACAAAAGGTAGGAAAGGCCAGAGTATCTCAAGGCGGAAAAACACCTAGAAAAGTTAGATTTGGGGCGGGAGCTTCCTCTGCACCTTTAGCGATGATTCAAGCTTTTAATGCTAAATTGCCTTCTAAGCTAGCAAAAAATATGAAAAGTCCTGCACTTAACTATAGAACAGGCAGATTTGCATCAAGTGTTAATGTAGTAGATGCTGTGTTAACACCTCAAGGATTCCCTAGTTTTGGTTACACATACCAAAAGAATCCCTACCAGACTTTTGAGCCTGGTTATGCAATGGGAAGCGTAGAAAGAGACCCAAGAAAACTAATTGATCGCACTATGCGAGAAATAGCAGTAGAGTTTGCAATCGGAAGATTTTACACTAGGAGAGTATAATGGCAGAAAGAAATTACACTACAAGACGACTAGCTATTATAGAAGCTCTTGTAGAAGAACTAAAGAAAATTGATGGAACTAATCAGTTCTTAACTAACTTGTTTCAACAGGTTAGCCCTAGGCTTAAGTTCTGGGATGAAGTAGAAGAGTTTCCTGCGGTACACTTAAATGCAGGCTCAGAGGCTAGACAATACCAAGGAGGTGGTTATAAAGACCGTTTTCTTAATGTAACACTACGTTGCTACGTTAACGAAGAAGATGCAGTAGTAGCTCTAGAAAAATTAATGGAAGACGTAGAAACAGTATTAGAGGAAAACTCCAGATTAGCTTATACTGATCGTACAGGAAACACTCAATACACTCAACAAATCACTATAGTCAGTATAGACACTGACGAAGGTGTACTTGAACCTTTTGGCGTCGGTGAAATGACTATAGAGGTTCGCTATTAGAAACGACTGACACGAACAAATGTTCACGATCAAGTCTTTTCAAGATATACATAGGAGAAAACTATGGCAAATTTACAATTTAGTAGAAATACTAAAGTATTCTTGAAGCAAGGCAACAATGTTTGGGAAATCCCAGTACTTGATGGGTATTCTTTTTCACAAGCTACCAATGCTTCAGAAATCACACTAAACGAAATGGCAGATGTAGATGGCAACTCTCGTCGTGCTCGTCAAATGTTTAATGACTCTTTTGCTCCTGCAGAGTGGTCTTTTTCGTCATACGCAAGACCAAATGCAGGTACTGTAGTTGAAGAAGCTTTGTGGGCAAACTTTGTTGCTGCAAACTCGTACGATGGTAGTGCTTGGGCTAATGGTGTAACTGTTGCTACTAATACCACTACTTTCGACTTTGATGACTCAAATAAGACTGTATTAGGTACATTTGATTTATTTTTTGTTATGGGAGCTTGTGGCCATGCAGATGATAACTTCAATGCCGCATCGGATCTAACAATTTATAAAATTGCTGATTGTGTTGCAAACGAAGCAAGTATTGAATTTGATATTGATGGTATTGCAACTATTAACTGGTCTGGTTTTGGTAAGGTTATCTCAGAAGAAGTCGCCTTTGACGCATCGGGAGCTATTGCTCGTAGTGTTGATAGCACTTCTAACTTCATCCGTAATCGTTTAACCTCTTTATCTCTGGTAGAGAATGGCACTGGCGGAACTACTTATGGTCTTACTTTGACTGGCGGTAATATCACTTTTACTAATAATATTACTTTCCTAACCCCAGAGACTTTATGTACTGTTAACCAACCTTTAGGTCATGTTACAGGGACTCGCTCTATTTCAGGCAACTTTACTTGTTACTTAAATACAGCAGATAACTCTAGTGCAGACCTTTTTGAGAACTTAATCGAAGATCGAAATACAGTTACAAATAGTCATTCACTAACCTTTAACATTGGTGGTGGTAGTACTCCAAATATGGTAGTAGCAATGCCTACTGCTCACTTAGAAGTACCAACACACTCAATTGAAGATGTTATCTCACTAGAGGCTAACTTCCACGCTCTTCCGAGCACAATTAGTGGCACTGATGAAGCAACTATTGCCTACACAGGTGCTTAATACCTAAAAAGGGGGCTTCGGTCCCTTTTTTCTTACTCCTTTCAAAAATAGTCCTTGACTTCTAACCTCCCCTCTAATATAATTATCGTATATAAAAAATACTAACCAAAAGAAAAAGGAACAAAAACATGGATAACATTTCACTATCAAGCCTGATTACACCCAGTAAAACTGTGGATATTGATTTTGATGGATACCCAGGATTTAGTGTGCAGCTAACTTACTTAGGTCGAGAAGAACTAATAAAGTTACGAAAGCGCTGTGTTAGCACTAAATTCAACAAGAAAACTCATCAACCAGAAGAAAAGTTAGATGAAGAAAAGTTTTTAGCAGAGTACTGCAATAGCGTTATTAAAGGCTGGAAAGGCTTAACTTATGCGTATCTAGAAGAATTTCTTTTAGTAGATATATCAAGTCTAGATCCCAAAGACGAGTTACCGTTTTCACAGGAAAACGCAGAACTACTAATGAAAAACTCTAATATATTTGATACGTGGGTTACTGACACCGTAGGTGATTTAGAAAATTTTACTGGTCGCAAGTAGCAGAGCTTCAGAGTAAGCTAACTAGGTATGTTCGCCAAAATCAAGAAATTTCTGTAGATAAGTACTTAAAAATATGTGAACAGCTTAACCAAGAACCTGACCCTGATAAAATGCCACTTAACCCCTCTGATTTTCCGGAGCAAGTTCAAGTGGCATTTTTTATATTTGATAATCTATCGGACGTTTGGGACGGGACCTCCGGGTTTTACTTAGGAAAAAATTGGTCTGACGCAGGCTACTTAATGAAACTATATGAAGTTGGAGAACCTAAAGTAGTTTACTACTTTGCGAAAATGTATGAAAAGATCCTTATGGGATACAGAGCAGAAGAAGCCGAAAAGCGAAGAAAAGCAGATGAAAGAAGGCAGAATGCAAGCGGTAATAATTTTACCCATAATGTGAAAGGCTAATGGCTAACAATAAGATAAATGTAGATGTAGTAGTTGATGATAAAGGTTCTTTAAAAGAAACTACTAGAAGAAGTAAACAAGCTGCTAAAAGTTTAAACGATCTAGGTAATGAAACCCAGAACTTTGACCGTAAAATGAAAGGAGCTTCTCAAGCTACTTCTAATGGAACTAAAGCTTTTTCTAAAATGGCACAAGGCGGTGGCGGTATTGCAGGTATTTATGCACAAATCGCCGCTCAGGTGTTCGCTGTATCTGCAGCTTTTCAATTCTTACGTAATGCCGCGGATGTATCTAAATTAATAAAAGGCCAAGAAGCTTTAGGTTCTGTAACGGGTGTTGCATACAAATCGATAACAAATAGTATTCAAGAAGCCACCGGCGCACAGATAAATTATAGAGAAGCCGCACAAGCAGCAGCTATAGGTACCGCAGCGGGGTTAAGCTCCTCTCAGCTAGAAAGAATAGGTTCCGCAGCAAAAAACGCATCTGCAGCTCTTGGTAGAGATCTCACAGATTCTTTCAATCGTTTGGTACGTGGTATCACAAAAGCAGAGCCAGAACTCCTAGATGAACTTGGTATAATACTAAGACTAAAAAGCGCAACAGAAAAATACGCTAAGGCTATAGGCAAAAATGTAAACGACTTAAATGCTTTCGAACGCAGCCAAGCCGTTGCTAATGAAGTCTTAGGACAGGCCGAGGAAAAGTATGGAAAGCTTGAGAAACTTATGTCAAGCTCTGGTACTAATGCTTTAAATCAGTTCTTAGTTAGTTTTGATAAACTATTTATAAATGTACAAAAATTTGCCACAGAAACAATGGCACCTGTATTTAAATTTCTTACTAGAAATACAGAGTCTTTTATTGTTCTACTAGGGGCTTTGTCTGCTATCATAGTGAAGTCTCTAATACCTGACTTTGGAGCATGGGGACAGTCTGCAGACGAAAACTTAAAAAGACAAGTCAAAAGAATGGCTTCGTATAGACTGGAACTTAAAAAGACTGCAAAACAAGCTCAAGCATCCTTAACTATACAACAAGGCGCTGCTCAAAAGTCCTCAAGTGCTGCTCAAGCTCTAGCAGCTACTAAAGGCATTACAGGAACCACCGGTGGAAAGAAAGGTTTTGATTTTATTCTAGGTGATATTAATGATAAGTCAAAAGCAGGAATGAGAGCCGCTGAAGCAATGTTTCAAAACATTGAAACTCGCTATGATAAGCATGGAAAAGTAGTTAGTGGTAAGTTAAAAGGCCTTACTAGAAGCGAGGTAGCTACTTTCAACAAAGCCTTACAAGACCGTAAAAAATACCTTAAAACTTTAGAGGTAGCACATAGTAACACATACGGTAAAATGGACTTACGAGTAAAGAAATACGTTGCCAAGACTAAGCTAGCTTTTGCATCTCTGCAAGCTGCTACTGCAACTGTATTTGGAGCAATCTCAAAAGGATTGAACAAAGCTTTTTCTTTCTTTGGTACTATAGGACTCATTGTATCTATAGGTACTATGCTTTTTAGTTTAGGCAAGGAAGTTTATAGATTTTTTAACCCAATATCAGCAGAGGCTCAGAAAGCTGCTGATGCAATTTCTAGTTTTTCAGAGAAAACAGCTACTTTAAATGAAGAGCTAGAGAGAATGGGTTCAGTACGCAGCTCTGTTTCTTTAACCTTAAAAGAGATAGTTTCTCAGATAGGGCAAGCCGCTAGCTCTGCATCTTTACCTCAATTAGCAGAAAAAATACTACACTTCAGAACATTAGCGTCTGAAGGTTTAATTGACGAAAAAACTCTATCTACACAGGAAAAAGCCTTCGAAGAAACACTAGGGTTAGTAGCTAAACTAGATAAAAACTTACTTCCAGTATTAAAGAGATTTCAAGACACTAAAGAAATAGACTTGAAAGAGTTGTTTAACTTTGATGCGAATGCACGAAGAGCTGCCGCGTCCGTAAAAGCATTTTCTCGTGGTTTATCAGACGTAAAAGATGGTTTGGATAAGATAGCAGGTACTGCCGCAAAATCTCCTTTTGAAGATGTACGCAGAAACCTACAACTAGCACGAGTTGAAGGTGTTAGACTCGTTAATGAGATGGAAAGGGCAAATAGTGACGAGCAAAAAAGACTAGATGCAGAGATTAAGAGACTAAAGACTAGATTAGAAAAAGGGACCGAATCAGTAACAACTACTGAGAGGGACTTTGGTCCAGGGATTGGCTCTCAATGGAAATCGGTAACCAGAGAAGTTGCACTTACAGCAACAGCTATGCGTAACACTAGAGAACAGTACGATAAAGCCGTAGAGCGGGCTCAAAATCTAACGGCGGAACAGAAGAAAACTAGAACTGAGCTTACTAATATTGTACGTATGCAAGCTATTCTTAATCAGTTATCGGATCAATATCTTGCAAATGAAAAAGCAATTCTAAAAAATAAAAATGACTTTGCACGGAATCAAGTACTTGAGTACACAACATTAGATAAGATAAATAATAAAAACCTACAAATACAGATAGCCGAGAATCCTTTACTAAAGGCAAAAAACAAACTTTTAGCTGCTAATGGTGCTTTAGAAGCAGCAAGTGCAGGTTCGGATATGGCTAAGCTAAGTAATGCAACAAAGGCTCAACGAGCTGCTCAGTCTGAGTATGATACTGCCCTTGCAAAATACGGCCTTACAAAAGATCAGCTTAATCTTGAGCTAGATATACTTAACATCCAGAATAAGCACAATAAGGACCAGTTAGACAAAGACCAAACTATTCTAAATTTGAAGAAACAACAATTTTCTGTAGCACAGAAAGAAGCTAATCTTCAAAAACAGTTAAACAAATTTAAGCAACAAGCAATAACACTAGCCGCTACAGAAAAAATGCAACAAAGACGTGTAAATAGTACTGTAGGTACTTATGTCTTTAATAGTGCAGAATTAGGGGAAAAAGATCGTATATTTGCCGAAAGAAAGATTAACGACTTAAAAATGCAGCAAGCGAACGCAGATAAAACAATTGCTATAGCTAAGTTAAATCTAGAAAAATCACAATTTACTTTAGCTCAAAAGAGACTAGCTTTAGAGCTTGCTGTTTTAAATAGAAAAAGAAATGTTAAAACTACTAGAGAAGATGGGTTGACAGACGAGCAAGGCGCTTTATTTGATGGTATAAACACTGCATCTACCACTGCCTTTACTACTCAAGGCACAGCTATAGAAGCAGCTTTTATGGCTGCAAGTAAAGCTATACAGAGTGCAAATGTTGAACTAGACATTTCAGAAAAGAACTTGCAGACTATTACACAACTAGCAAATACTGCGGCTAAGTCTTTTGAGACAGGGCTTGGAGATGCTTTTAATAATATTATAACAGATACTAAAAGTGTTTCTGAAGCTTTCAGTGATATGGCTTCAAGCATCTTACAATCAATGTCTAAAATTGTAGCAAATAAGATAGCTGCACAAATTATAGGTTCTTTATTTTCTGCAGGAGCAACTTCTGATGTTTTTGCAGGTGGTCCAGAAATTGACGCACTCGGGAATGTTGGTGGACCTTACCATGTAAGATACGGGGGAGTTCTTAATTCATCGGGTAAAATACCTGGATATGCTGTAGGTGGCATTGCTTCAGGTCCTCAAGCCGGATACCCTGTAGAATTGCACGGAACAGAAGCTGTTGTACCTCTTCCAAACGGAAAATCAATACCTGTTGAAATGAAAAACAGTGCTGGACAAGTAAACAATATAAACGTTAGTGTTCAAGTAGATGGCAACGGAAATTCAAACGTCGAGTCTGGAGAAGGTGGAGAAGGCTTAGGAAAAGCAATAGCAGCCGCTGTACAAAAAGAATTACAAAATCAGAAAAGATCAGGTGGTATCCTGAATCCATATGGAGCAACATAATGAGCATAGGATTTACACTACTAGATGGTAGTACTGCAATACCCGATAAAAATCATACAGTAAGCTCGAGTCATAAAGTATTAACCGCTAAGTTTGGTGACGGGTATGAGCAAAGAATAGCAGACGGAATAAACTCTTTAAAAGAGGAGTATTCTCTGTCTTTTAATACAAGAGCAAAAGAAGAGATAGATAATATACGTTTATTTCTAAATGATAAAAAAGGCGTAGGTAGTTTTCCGTATACGTATTTAGATAGTAACTTATCTGGCGGAGAAGTAACTGTGCAGGTAGTATGTGAGAACTTTAACACTGTACATAACTATGAAAACTACTTTAGTTTAACAGCAAAATTTAGAAGAGTATACGAAGCATGAGCCAAAATAAGATTCTTACAGATGATTTGAGAGTAAGTTTTATTGAAAGCCCTATTATAGAGCTTTTTGAGTTAGACTTAAACACGTCTTTAGATTCTGAAGATGATGGTATTTTACGGTTCCATGCTGGGTTAGACGGTAGCTTAGAAGAGGTATCTTTCAAGGGAAATCTTTATCAACCTATGCCTGTATTTTTAGATGGAGTAGATGTCTCTTCGGATAATGCTAGTGGAAGACCTACTCTTACTATAGCAAATGTTACTAACATTTTAAAAGATCTATTAAATGATTATAACTTTTCGTTTGAGTCTTTAATAGGTAAAAGACTAACTAGAATTAAAACGTTTGAAAAGTATTTAGACTCTGGATCAGAATCTTTAAACCCTTTCGAGTTCCCTAGAGCATCTTTTTATGTAGACAGAATTTCGTCTAAAAACAGTATCGGGGTCAGTTTTGAACTTACATCTCCTTACGATGTAGAAGGAGTAAAGCTACCTAAAAGAATAACTGTAGGTAAATACTGCTCTTGGATGTACCAAGGCTACGAAAGACATACTAAAGGCGGTTGTATTTGGAAAATAGATAACACTTACTTAGTAGGTGATACCGTGTATACTCTTTTCTTCGACACTTTTGATAGACCTATCGTTTCTCTATCTCTAGTAACTTCGCTTACTTCTGCGTACGATGCAGAAGTTTCGTATAATATAGACAGTGTTATTACTTTTAACGGAAAATACTATAGAAGTGAAGTTGTAGATAACTTGGGTACAGATCCTGTTACATCTACATTCTGGAAAGAGCTAATAGTAAGTACAAATTTCTCTCAGGGCACTAGCTATTCTAAAGACGATGTTGTTGTACACGATAACAAAGCCTGGAGATGTTTAATTAACACTAATACAAAAGTTCCTGGAGATGCGCCTGCTTATTGGATAAGAATAGATCTATGCAGTAAAGAGCTTAGTGGCTGTAAGAGTAGGTTTCAAGCTCGTATAACTCCGGAAGGCATTCCATCGGCTTCAAAAGACACGTCAAAAACTTTACCTTTCGGAGGCTTTCCAGGTAGTGAAAAGTTTAATTAACTATTTAACAGAAATACAAGCCCATTTCGAAAGCGAGTACCCTAGAGAGGGCTGTGGCGTCCTAGGTATAGTAAAAGGCAAGTTACAATGGTACCCTTGTACTAATATAGCTCCTTCGGAAGAGGACTTTGTACTGGACTCTACTGAGTACTTTAATATAAAGAAAATAGCAGATATTGTAGGTATAGTACACAGCCATCCAGATGCACCTAGTACTCCTTCTCAGACAGATATAGATAACTGCAATGCTCTAGGAATACCTTATTACATATTTAGTTACCCAGGTATGGATTTAGAAGTAGTAACTCCTAGATATAATCAAACTGAGTTATACGGACGTACTTACTCTTTTGGTACAAAAGACTGTTTTGAAGCATCCAAGGACTGGTATAAAGAAATAGGTATAGAGTTACCTCCAAGAGACCCGTATGAGGACGACTGGTGGAAAAAAGGATTGGACTACTTCTCAGAAGAGTACTTAAATTCTTGGAAATTTTATAAAGTAACCGATGTACAACCCAATGATCTATTAGTGTTTTCTGTAGATTCTGGTGTACCAAATCATTGCGGGGTTTATGTGAATAATGACATATTTTTTCACCACGCACAAAACAGGCTTTCATGCAAAGAAAACCTTTATCCCTTTTGGATAAAATATTTAACAGGAATTTACAGATATGATGCGTAAAGTTTACTTAGAAGGAGAGATAGCATTCAAATACGGAAAGGTATTTGATATGAATGTTTCTTCTATTTCTGAAGTTTTTAGAGTACTTCAAGCTAATTTTGAAGACGTAAAACATTACTTAGTAGAATGTGAGAGAAAAAACATAAGTTTTTCTTTTCAGGTAGCTAATAAATCTCTGAACTCAGAAGAAGACCTTATACTTCCTTTAGACGATGGAGATATTTTAATTTCCGCAGTACCCGCAGGTTCAAAAAGTGGTGAAAGTAAATTATTTGCAGCACTTCTTATAGCAGCATCTTTTATGATACCAGGCGCTCAAGGAGCAAGCGGCTTTTTAATAGAGGCAGGATCTTTAACTATTCCAGGACAGATTGCAGCGTCTATAGGTATTAATTTAGCTTTGACAGGTATTCAACAATTAATGGCTCCAGACCCTTCTACGGACTCGGATGAGCCTGCTTCATATCTTTTTGATGGCAGTAATCAAAACTCTGTAGAAGGGGATCCTGTTCCTATTTTATACGGAGAATTAAAAGTCCCAGGAAAACCTATAAACTTTGGGGTAATATCTTCTAGACGTAGCCATGTAGCGAATAACTACGGCTCTGGAGGAAATAATGTATCAGGAGATAGAGGCGATGGACACACAGGCACTGTGACGGTAGTAAGAGAATAATTATGATAACAAGTAGAGATAGAAAAATAGCAGGAGAGTCTACTCTTGCAAAAACCAGCGGAATTACCAAAGAACAGATTATCTGTATATCAGATCTTATCTCAGAAGGCCCTATAGAGGGTTTAGTTGAGGGAGGTTCTTCTATATATTTAAACGATGACCGATTCATGTTAGCTACTGGACAAGGTAGCAGTATAGCGACTGAATTAAACTTTACAACAGTGGCTGGAAGTGTGAATGCCACTAGCGATACACCTCAGTATATTGATTACCTAGATACGGGAGTACGAAGAATCGCACTTCTTTTAGACGTGTGGGAGTTTTCTGTGTCTAAAGGTAATTATGGAGGTGAGGATGCCGGCACTGGTAATAGTATTTACTTGAACAATTTAGACGTAACTTCTCCTACTTCTCAAATGGTAGTAGCTTCAGAAGATACTGCATTTAATTACCCCAATGCTACGCTAAGCTACTCTAGAGATGGTGATTTAGTTACACTTCAAGGGTACATTATAGAAGCTGGGGATACTGGAGAAGCTGATGGATATTTTAGATTTATCCCTGATAACCTCTCTAATGTAGCCTTACTTGATATACCTCAAAATCAAACTTTAACTTTAAACATACACTATAATACAGTTATTATAGAGTGGGGTGCTGTAGTAGAAAAAGATGATCCTGCAGCAAAAGAAATTAGATTTTTAACAAATGCGCCTAAGTCTGGAACTTTTAAAGTAACAGTTTCTCAACTTTATAAAACCAGAGCACGTCAGCCTTTAGATACTAGAAACTTTTTCGAGCTTGCAGATAAGTATGAACACAGTACAGCACAGTTTCGCACTGGTACTTTATATCAACCACCTATTGAAGCAACTGGCATAGGTGTTAATTCCATACAGATACCAAATAATAGCTTTCAAACACTAGCTTTAGAATTTATAGACGCAAACTCGGAAGATCCTCAAGGTGTCGCTGCAGCATCTCCTTTTATACAGGGATCTTCTTCAAGTGGTTTTGGCTTATCTGCAGAGCAAGCTTCTGAAGCAGATGAAGCTCGTTTAACTATAAAATATGGAAGTTTACTTAACAGAAACCGGGAAAATGGTAATGAAAATATAGCAAGAGCTAGCTATAAAATTACCTTAAAAATTATTAGAGGTTTAGAGGAGTCAGAGATAGTACTTACAGAGTCCAGAGACCACTATGGACAGACTACCTCTCCCGTTGTCTTTGAAGAAGTAATAAACTTAGAGCCTTTTAAGCCTTTTACAGATTTTGCTGTAAAATTTGAAAGAATTACAAGACACGATGGAGACGCTATTTTTGAAGATGGAACGACTAAAGAGCATAGCGACATATACGCTACTTCTATTATTTCTGGTGTTAACGCTGTAATTAAAGAGCCTTTAAACTATCCTCTAACTTCGTATGCACACCTAACTTTCTCTGCAAAAGAGTTTCCTAACTTACCTAAAAGAACTTATCACGTTAGAGGTCTAAAGGTAAAAGTACCTGATAATTACACCCCTAGAGAATTAGCAGGATCTCAGGATCCTTCAGATTTATACAATGGATTATGGACTACGGGGCAGTTTAGAGAAGAAAGAGTCTATACTAATAACCCTGCCTGGGTATTTTATGACATAATATCTAACAATAGATATGGTCTCGGTGATTGGATCTCAGTAGACGATGTAGATAAGTATGCTCTATACAGAATAGCAAAATACTGTGATGAACTTGTGCCTGATGGAAAAGGTGGTTTAGAGCCTCGATTTACTGCAAATATTTACTTAACCAAAGCTGCGGACGCCTACAAGGTTTTAAAAGACTTTGCAACTATCTTTATTGGTATTATGTACTGGACCGAAGGAGAGTTAAAAGCGGTGGCAGATATGAGAAGTGATCCTATATACAACTTCTCAAAATCAAATGTTATTAAAGGCGAGTTCTCTTATGAAAGTACAGGAAGTAAGACTAGAGCTAACCAAGTAATTGTAACTTGGAACGATCCTGAGTTAAATTACGCTCAAAGAAACATCATAGTAGAAGACAAAGAAAATATTGTAAAAACAGGTAAGTTAATATCTGAACAAGCTGTAGCTTTTGGCTGTACTTCTGAAGGCCAAGCTATACGTTACGGTAGATGGAAACTTTGGACTTCTATAAATCAGACAGAAATTGTATCGTTTAAAACGTCTTTAGATTCTGCCTTTTTAATGCCTGGGGACATTATAAACGTTCAAGACTCTGGAGAATATAATGTACGATTTAGTGGTAGAGTCAGTAGTTCTGCACAACCTACCACAACTTCTATGACTATTGATAGCCCTGTTTACTTACAAGAGGGCAATCAGTATGAGCTAAATATAATCTTAGAAGATTTATCTTCTCCTAACGAAGGTGAGCAGGCAGATAGACCTGTAAAAGTAGAAAAAGTATCTATTACAAATCCTACGGGATCTAATGTAAGTGCTTTAACTTTTGATGCACTATCTTCTGCACCAAAAGCAGGAGCTATTTGGACAATAGTAGAAAAGACTGTAGAAGGAACGGCATTAAGCTCTTCCAAAGAGTATAGAATACTAGCTATAACTGAAGATAGTAAGTCGCAGTTTAGTATTACAGCAGTAGAGTACTACTCAACCAAATTTGATGATATAACAAAAGAGTTTAGTTTGGTAACCCCTGATACTGTATATCCTAAAATACCTTTTAGTGCTGAGCCTCCTAAGGTTGAAAACTTATACATTCATATGGATGCTGACTATAATAAGGGCGGTAATGAGTTTATACTAATGTGGGATCTTCCAGAGCAAGATAATATCTCTAATGAAGTAGCGGAAATTTTAGTTTACCATACAATTTCTGGCTATGAAAGCCCTTTAAGACTTTCTTCTAGCATTACAAAATATGTGTTTGAAGGTGTTTCTGATGGTAGCTACTCTGTGGGAGTAAGCACTGTAGGGCCTACTGGTAATAAATCTGGATCTGTATTTACTAAGTTTACTGTAGAAGATAAGTTTGCTTTAAATGTTCCTAGAGGTGCAGGAGGTTTACCTATCGGTGGGAGCGCTGGTACAACTATAGAGTTAGCAAATAATATCTTAGGTTTTGCATATGCTAGTCCTTCTTTAGCAACTATAGCTAATCCTGTAAATGTATACAGAGGAGAGATAGCCTCTTTAGATATATCGAGTCTCGCTTCAGGTACTTATTCTATTGTTTTTGATAGATCAGAACAGTCTTTAATCCCTTGTACTTACATAAAGGATACTGCTTTAAACGTTAATTATTGGAAAAATAATTTAAACAATAACGATTTTATTTCAGCTACAGGTAGTGTGTCTGTTCAGAAAACCAGAGTTACAGGCGTATCTACTGTATTTACTTCAGAATTCTCCGTAGGTTCCTTGATAAAGATGGGGTCTGTAGTAGCCAAGATAGTTTATATAGAAAGTGATACAGAATTATTAATAGACAGGACTTTTAATAGTACTATTGTAGATTCTTCTATATCTAAGCTGTCATTCGAGCCTGACTACATAGAAGATAGTATAGTGGCAGAGCTTTATGTTTCTACCGAAGATACGTTTAAAGCTTACACTTCTGTAGATAAGTCGTTAAATGCTATATCTGTAAGCATTGAGTCAAGCATTGCAGGCTTTACTTTTAAAAACGGCTCTGGAGACGAAAAAACACTTTCCGCTGTAGTGTATGACGGAGATAATTTAGTTACCTCTGGAGTAACTTATCACTGGAAACGAGATGGAATAACTATAAAGCTCGATACAGATAATAGAGTAGACATGTCTAATGGAACTATAAATGCCGTAGGCTCTAGCTTTTCAAGTATCATAGTCGGACATGAGGATATAGATGATGGTAGCTCCAACCTAATCACTTGTGAAGCAACAGTAGTATAAAGACAAAAGGCCCAAATAAAGGGCCTTTTATTCTTACCTCCCCAAAAAAATTTCTTGCATATTATTTATTTTGAAGGTATAATCTTTGTATAGTTGAACAAACACCCTTCTTAGCGATTTCTTTTATCGCACAAGCTATACATCAGGAATAAAAATGAGCAGAACAGCAATAGGACAAGCAACCTTAACAGATATACTCGACGGAGAAAACGGAACTCCAGGAGAGGACGGTGCTCGCGGTCCCGGCCGTTGGAGTATCGGAGTAACCGCGCTACCTACAAACAGCACAGAAGCCTCCTCTGCGTGGACAAACGGTACTGGTGTACAACCTACCGATCCAGTCGCAGATGATCAAGCCTGGTTTTATACAGGTACAGAGTCTTCTCCTACTTCGCAATCCGTATGGATATATAGCGGAACTACTTGGTCAAACCAAGAAGAAGTAATTAGTGGTGATTTAATTGTCGATGGCACGATCACAGCAGATAAAATTAACGCAGAAGAAGGTAACTTCGGAAAATTAGTAGCAGATATTGGTATATTTGGCGAAATCGACACGGGGTTGCTAGACGCTGATAGTGTTATAGCTCGGGAAGTACAAATATATCCAGAAGATGGCACTGCTCCTACAATTACAGAAGATCCTGTAACAGGAGATCCTGTATTAACAGGCTCTGGTATTGATTTAAAAGCTGACGGTGACGTATACATTGGAGATTTTTCAGCAGACAAGTATATGTTCTGGGACCAGTCAGAAGGTACGATGACCTTTCGAGGAGACTTAAACGCAGATGATATTACAGCAGGCACAATTACCGCAGAGCATATAGCCGCCAACACTATTACGGCTAATCAAATTAATGCAGAGGTAGGTAACTTCGGAACTCTAGTAGCAGATATAGGTGAGTTTGGAGTTCTTGATACTGATACCCTTAACGCAGAAGCTGTTATAGCACGAGAAATTCAAGTATATCCAGAAACAGGTTCTGCTCCTACTATTACCGAAGATCCTGTAACAGGAGATCCTGTACTATCTGGTGCAGGGGTAGACATTAAACAAGATGGTGACGTTTATATTGGTGATTTTTTAAATGATAGATATATATTCTGGGATCAATCAGAAGGCACTTTAACTCTTCGAGGAGACGTAGATGCAGGTGATATAACCGCTACGAGCCTTTCCGCTATCTCTGCTAATCTAGGTACAATTACAGCAGGTACTATGCAGAACTCTGGAGCTAATGCTATTCCTGATGCTGACTCTGCTCCAGAGGGCGACGAATCTGGTGCCTTTATTGATCTTACAGACGGAAAGTTTGTATTCGGAGACGCATCTGCTCATATCTTATGGGATGGTACTAATCTTAGTCTTTCTGGCGTAACTATTGATGCTTCTTCAAACATTGATGCAATTGCAGGTATTACTTTTCAACAAGACGGTACTACGTTCACTGCTATCCCAGACGGAGAAACTGAAGCCGTACCAGTAGCAGTTACATCTGTAAACCTTTCCACAAATCTAACAGGAACTATTAGCGGTCAAACTATTACCGTAACTGCAACAGACACAAATGATTATGTAGATTCTGTTTCTTTTAGTACGGACGGAGGGGTCCTTACACTAGGCAGAACTGGAGAGCTTTCAGACCTAACTGTAGATCTAGACGGAAGATACCTACAATCAGAGTCTGATACAATTGATACTGTTCTTGGCAGAGGAAATACTACTGCTAAAAACCTTACCGTAAATAATATGACTATTAGTGGAAATCTTACTGTATCTGGCAGTACCACTACAATCAATACAGAAGAAGTAAACATAGCAGACAATACTATAGTTTTAAATAGTAACTTTACCGGAGCGGAACCTACAGAAAGTGCTGGTATTGAAGTAGAACGAGGCTCTACAGAGTCCAATGTATCTTTACTTTGGAATGAGTCTAATAGTAGATGGATGTTTACTAATGACGGATCTGGGTACCATAATCTCCCTTTAGGCTCTGACTACGATAAATATCAAAGCTGGACAGTATCTGACGGAACCACAACGGGGACAGTATCTTCTGGAAATACTGTAAAATTTGAAGGAAGTGGCGCAGTTTCTGTAGCTTATAACGATACAAGTAAGAAAGTTACTATTACAGGTACAAATACTACTTACAGCACAGCTACTAGTAGTACACTAGGCCTTGTAAAAATAGGCTACACTGAAAATGGTAAAAACTATCCAGTAGAGTTAAGTAACGGTCAAATGTATGTTAATGTTCCTTGGACAGATGATAATACAGTAACAAGTGTTGGAGTTTCTGGCTCAGAGTCTACGGGTACTATTACTTTAGGAGGTTCTGGGGCTACTACAATAACTCAAGACGGTGGTGCTATAACTATCTCGTCCACAGATAATAATACTTGGAATGCAAATGCTGTAGACGTAGCAGGGTACGTAGCAGCTCCTACAAGCTCTACAGCAAATCAAGTCTGGAAGACTAATGCGAGTGGTGTTCCTGCTTGGAGAGATGATACAGACACTACCTACAGCAATGCTACTATTACTGCAGCAGGTCTTATGTCCTCTACCGATAAAACTAAGTTAAATGGAATTGATACAAACGCAAACAACTATACTTTATCTGCAGCAACTGCTGACGTTTTAGGTGGTATCAAAGTAGGCTCTAATCTAACGATAGAAGACGGAGTTCTTTCTGCGGACTCTCAAGCTTACACGTTACCTGCAGCATCTCCTAATACTTTAGGAGGTATTAAAGTAGGGACTAACCTAAGTATATCAGATGGGGTACTATCTTCTACCGATACGACCTACAGTGCTGGAACTCTTATAGATATTGTTAACGAAGAAATAAGAGTAGACCTATCTGAGCTTACAGATATGACAGAAGAAGCTGTATCAACAGATGAATTGGTAATTCTAGATAGCTCTTCTCAAAAACGAAAAGCAATTAGTGAGATAAAATTAAGTATTTTTAACAATGATCTTACAGGAGTTGATGCGTCTACTTTAGGAGGACAGTCTAGTTCTTACTATTTAAGTACTGATACAGTTTTTGGAGGAGATGTTTCAGGAACTTATAATGCTATCTCTATTCCAGGAAAAGCAAATGTATCTGGAGACACTTTTACAGGTACTATTACAGTTCCTGAAATAGACTTTGTTTCGCCTGATCAAGCTTCAGAAATTACAGCAACTATGTTAGACGGAGGTACACTATCGTTTAGTGGATCTGCAGGGCAGCTTTTTTCAATATCAGATACTTTAACAGGTACTATATTTTCCGTAAATGACGTATCTGGTATACCAAGTATTGAAGTAGATGATGATGGAACTATACGTTTAGCAGAATACGCAGGAAATGTACTAATTGGCACTGATGTAGATAATGGTACAAGTGCTTTACAAGTAGACGGAACAGTGACCGCAACTACTTTTGATGGTAGCTTAGATTGGGATAACATTACAAATAAGCCTACTATTGATAACTCAGTAGACTACATTAATGCCGCAAGTTTTGATACAGATAACGGAATACTTACTTTAACTGGCCCTGGTCGTGCAGGGGCTACAGTAGATCTTGATAATAGATACTTAACTTCTTACGTAGATACAAATACTACATACGATCTAACTGTTCCTGCAAGTACTACAAAAATAAGACTAACAGGCTCTAATAGTACAAATGATGACGTAGAGATTGCAGGAAGCGGGGCTACTTCTGTTACTCGTACAAGTGCCACTAAACTTACTATCTCCTCTACAAATACTACATACGCACAAGCAACTTCAAGCGTTTTAGGTTTAGTTAAGACAGGGTTTGCAGAAGATGGCAAAAATTACCCTGTAGAATTAAGTTCAGAAGGTAAGATGTATGTTAATGTTCCTTGGTCAAATACACAAAGAGCTATACATGATACTCCAGAAGATGGAGCTACTACCACATCTATCAGTTCTAACTGGGCTTTTGATAACGTTAAAACTGCTGTACCTGCTAATGCTGTTTTTACAGATACGGATACAGTAACAAGTGTGGGTATTGATGGATCAGAGGCTTCTGGTACTATCACAGTAGCGGGGTCTGGAGCTACTACAGTAACTCAAACCGGAAATACTATAACTATTTCTTCTACTGATACTAATACACAAAGAGCTATACATGATACTCCAGAAGATGGAGCTACTACCACATCTATCAGTTCTAACTGGGCTTTTGATAACGTTAAAACTGCTGTACCGGCTAATGCAGTTTTTACTGATACAACATACACGGCAGGAAGTGGGCTGAGTCTTACCGGTACAGAATTTAAGATAAATCCGTATAAAAACTATGCTCAAGATGATGGAGATCATGATTTTCATACTTGGGATAAAATTCTTACTACTTATTCAGATAATAGTGGAGCACCTGCTTATGTAGTAATTCGTACAAAAGTACCTCAGGATAGTTATAGCATGGCAGGTTTTGATTTAATTTATCAAAACGCTTATAATACAAACACGGAAGGCGCAGAGCTTCATATTTATGGTTACTGGAATCCAGAAACTAACGGAGGTTTTAGCGGTTTTAGGTATACAACAACTAATCCAAACGTAAATCCTACTATAGAAGTAGCCAGAGACACTGATGGAAACACGGTCTTTATACTAAGCGGAGAAACTACTAGCTATCTACAGCTTGTGGCTAAGAATCTATACGCTGGTTATAGCGCTAGTGGCGCCGTAGCTACTTGGGGAGATAACTGGTCTGTAGAAGAATACTCTACTGAACCTACGTTCACAAATAAAGACACTGTTGTTAGAACTACTTTTCAGGATACAAATACATGGAAAGCTAACTCTAGTACTTCTGAAGGGTATGTAGCGTCGGGATCTGGACAAGCCAATAAAGTATGGAAAACAGATGCAAATGGTGTTCCTGCTTGGAGAGATGACGCAAATGATGATACCAACACAACTTATACAACCTCGATTCCTGCTGATACTACAAAAATAAGATTAAACGGTTCTACTGGGAGTACTGACGATATAGAGATCGCGGGTGGAACTAACGTGACTGTTACTAGAAATAGTGATAGTAAATTAACCATTGCCGCCACTGACACTAATACCTGGAATGCAAACACAAAAACCGTAGCGGGGTACGTATCAGCTCCCGGGGCTGTAGCTAATAAAGTCTGGAAGACCGATGCAAGTGGTGACCCTGCTTGGAGAGATGACGCAAATACATGGAAAGCCAACTCTAGCACTTCAGAAGGATATGTAGCTTCAGGGGCTAGCCAAGCTAATAAAGTCTGGAAGACCGATGCAAGTGGTAACCCTGCTTGGAGAGATGACGCAAATACTACGTATAACAATGCTACTACGGGTGTAGATGGTCTTATGTCTTCTACAGATAAAACTAAGTTAGATGGAATTGCTACAAGCGCGAATAACTATAGTTTACCTACTGCTACCACTAATACTTTAGGGGGTATTAAAGTAGGAGACAGACTTACTATTACAAACGGAGTCCTTTCAGCAAATGTACAAAGTACTAGTTATAGCCTTCCCACTGCTTCTTCTACTACAAAAGGGGGTATAACAGTAAGCGGCAATGACGGCTTAGAGATGGATGGTACCAATCTTAAACTGAAAAACCATAGCGCAAACTTTGACACAATTACGGCAGATATAGGTACCTTTAACGTAGTAGATACAGACGTTCTCGACGCTGAGAGTGTTATAGCTAGAAAAATTCAAGTTTACCCTACAGGAGGCACAGCCCCTGATATTAGCGGTACTACTATATCGGGAAAAGGTGCTGTAATTAATCAAGACGGAGATGTAATGATCGGAGACTCTGGCGGAAAACACATTTTCTTTGACGAATCTGAAGGCACTCTTGAAATATCAGATGGATCTGGAGATGATCGTACAGAGTTTGATGGGGGAACTATAAAGGTATTTTCTGGTGGGGTATTACGAGTTAAAATAGGAAACCTTGCTTAGTGCAGGGTTTTCTTACCTCTTAAAAATAATTCTTGCACTCGAAGGTGCATATTGATATAATTTGACAATAGGAGATTCAAATGACAGCAGCAACATACAACTTAGTGATCGACCAAGGTTCAGACTTTGCAGTAGATCTTACTATCACAGAAGGTGAAACAATAAAGGACTTAACAGGTTACTCTGCTAGGTCTCATATTCGTGCAAAGATTACAGACTCCGCTTTAGCTGCTAGTTTTACTTGTACTGTACTAGATCCTGTAACAGAGGGCAAACTCAAAATGGAACTACCAAATGGGGTATCATCTGAGATGGCTCCTGGTAGGTACTTTTATGACTTAGAGCTATTTACAGCCAATGACGTAATAGTTAAACGTTTATTGAAAGGTGAAATAACTATTAACGCAGAAGTGACAAGATAATGGCAGATACAAGCATAGAAATTGTTACTAATTCTACGGAAGTTACCGTAGAGGAAGAAAATATAATAATTGATATAGTACCGGAAGTTACTACAGTAGAGGCAGCTTTATCTGTTCCTACTATTTCGGCTAATGCTATAACTGTTACGCCTTATGGCACAGTAACAGGAAACACTTTACAGACCGCAATAGAACAACTTGCAGATCAAGATTTTCGGTCATCTTCAACTCCCACTGGATCAAATATCGAGGAAGGAGATACGTGGTATAACACAGATACAGATCAATTTTACGTCTATAGACAAGTCTCTGGCACCGGCCTGACTTGGGTTCCTATAATGGTAGGAAACGAGTCGCCTGACTCAGACACATTAGACGCGGGAGCTTTTTAGCTCGTTGGAGTGACATAGAATGTCTCAAATTATTAAGATAAAACGTAGTACCAGTACAGCGGTACCTACTTCATTAAATCAAGGCGAATTAGCCTATTCTACCTTAAATGGCGGTAAATTATTTATAGGCCGACCAGGAGGTACTTCTGGTGACATTGATGTTATCGGCGGAAAATACTACGTAGACGTAGTAGATGACTTAGTTACCGGCGGTAGTATTGAGCTTGTAGGTGACGTAACAGGAACCTCTACTTACAGCAATGGTACGTGGGAAATCAACACTAGTATTGCACCAGTTACATTAACAGCAGACTCAGGAGCGGGCGTAGCATTTAACGTACCTGACGATGATATTGACTTTAATGGCGAAACTGGTATTACTACCAAGATCGCGAAAGTTGGTACAGGCATCACTGTAGGTATTGACTTAGACGATACAGCAGTTACTCCAGGAACATACGGCTCTTCTACTGAAATTCCTACATTTACAGTCGACCAACAAGGTCGCTTAACAAATGCGGGTACAGCTAGCGTAGCAACAATTTTAAACGTAGCGGACGAAGATGGCACTGTAAACGCTGTAGACCTTTTAAATGATACTCTCACAATCACAGCGGGTGTGGATTTAACTACAAACTTTACTTCTGCTGACACCTTAACTATTACGCACGATGATTCAGGCGTAACAGCAGGATCTTATGGAAGCACTACTCAAGTTCCTACTTACACAGTAGATGCTCGAGGTCACGTTACTGCATCTGGTCAAGTAGGCAACTTTATTACTCTTACTGCAGATGGTGGTACAGATCAGCAAGTAGATAATCAAGAAACTCTTGATATTGCTGGCGGTTTAAAGATTACTACTACGGTAGGCGCTAACAATACAGTAACAGTTGCACATGATTTAACTACTCGTACAAACACTACTAGCTCTGCAAATCCTTCAGATGGTGGAAACTTTACTGTTATTGATAGTGTAACTACTGACTCAACAGGTCATGTTACTGGAGTTAACACTTCAACTATTAATCTACCTGCAGAAGATGATACTCTTGACAGTGTTACAGATCGCGGTAATCAGACTAACAATGATATATACATCGGTGACTTATACATAGGCTATCCAAATCATGCATCTGATACAGGCTCTGCAACTATTTACGGTCCTGGTACTCTTACACTTGATCCGTCTTTCCACTCAGGTCAAGACGATGGTACAGGAGATACTTCTGGTATAGGTGGTACTGTTGTAATCAATGGTGACTTAACTGTTCAAGGTACAACTACTACAGTTAATTCAAATACCGTATCTATTGGCGACAATATCATTGTTCTTAATGGTGACGAGACAGGTACTCCTACTCAGAACGCAGGTATTGAAGTAGAAAGAGGAACCGCAGTCAACGTATCTTTACGATGGAGAGAGCAGTCGACTCAATGGCAATTAAGCACTCCTCTGCCCGATAATCAAGTTCAATATGAGAATATACTAACACAAACTAATTTTGAAACAGAAATTCCAGTCCTTGATGGTGGTACTTTCTAGAAAACCTCTAAAATT
>Ga0209555_10000870_pt1 | contig 24584 bp, 23 predicted proteins | sample SaaInl85LU_5_DNA_FD_184643 | JGI IMG/M metagenome (GOLD analysis project Ga0209555, IMG submission 184643) | Marine microbial communities from expanding oxygen minimum zones in the Saanich Inlet - ESP_85LU_5_DNA (SPAdes) (version 2) | ecosystem: Environmental > Aquatic > Marine > Intertidal... | reverse complement strand
GCATGTCGTGATTCAGAGGAATTTAGAGTGATTAACGCCAGAATAGCTGAGATTACCGCCCGTATTCAGGAACGTAGCCGCGATACTCGCGCTGACTACGTTGCGCGTATGGAGGCTGCACGTAGCTCGAAGGTTCAGCGCTCAGTGCTATCCTGCGGCAACTTGGCTCACGGCTTTGCTGCTTGCGGCGCTGAAGAGAAAAACTCTCTGAAGATGATGGACGCCGCTAATATCGCCATCATCAGCTCGTACAACGACATGCTTTCGGCACACCAGCCGTTTGAAAGCTTTCCAGCCCTGATCAAAGAGGCCGTAAAAGGCATGGGCTCGACTGCACAATTTGCAGGCGGCGTACCGGCAATGTGTGACGGTGTGACTCAGGGGCAGCCCGGTATGGATCTGAGTCTGTTCAGTCGTGACACCATCGCGATGGCGACAGCGGTTGGCATGTCGCACAACATGTTCGACGGCGCACTAGCACTGGGTGTATGTGACAAGATTGTTCCGGGTCTGTTGATGGGGGCGCTGAGCTTTGGTCATCTGCCTTGGGTCTTTGTCCCAGCTGGTCCTATGCCAAGTGGTCTGCCAAACAAAGAGAAGGCGCGCATCCGTCAGGAGTATGCTGAAGGTAAGGTCGGCCGAGACGCACTGCTGCAGTGTGAGATGGACTCTTACCACGGTGCAGGCACCTGTACCTTCTACGGCACTGCAAATTCGAACCAGTTGCTGATGGAGGCGATGGGTCTGCATTTGCCCGGTTCTTCGTTTATCAATCCGAATACGCCGCTGCGTGATGAGCTGACTAAAGCCGCTGCTGAGCAGGTGTGTCGTATTACCGATCTTGGCTCTGATTACCGTCCGCTCTACAAAGTGATCGATGAGAAGGCGATTGTTAACGGTATCGTCGCACTGCTTGCAACAGGCGGTTCAACTAACCACACCATGCACTTGGTTGCGATGGCACGTGCTGCCGGCGTGATTGTGAACTGGGATGATTTCTCTGAACTTTCCGATATCGTACCGCTGCTAACGCGTATCTACCCGAACGGCAGCGCTGATATTAACCACTTCCAGGCAGCTGGCGGTATGGCGCTGCTGTTCCGTGAGCTCTTATCTGCAGGCCTGATACACGAAGATGTGTTAACAATTAAAGGTGAGGGGCTGGCCGCCTTCACCACCGAGCCATTCCTTGAGGCTGGTAAGTTGGTATGGCGCGAGGGTCCGCAGGCGTCTTTGGATCCTGAGGTGGTAGCTACCGTCGCTCAGCCGTTTTCTAACAATGGTGGTCTGCGTCTTCTTAAGGGTAACCTCGGTCGCTCAGTGATCAAAGTTTCGGCTGTCAGGGAAGATAATCGGGTTATTGAAGGTCCTGCCGTTGTTGTGCATGACCAGAACGACATTCAGAAGCGTTTTGACGCGGGTGACCTCCACCGCGACTGTGTTGTGGTTGTGCGCTTCCAGGGGCCGGCTGCTATGGGTATGCCAGAACTGCATAAACTGACGCCGCTGCTTGGCTCTCTGCTCGACAAGGGCTACAAAGTGGGTCTGGTTACAGACGGTCGTATGTCCGGAGCCTCAGGCAAAGTGCCTGCTGCGATTCACCTGACACCAGAGGCACTTAACGGCGGTATGATCGCCAAGGTGCAGGAGGGTGACATCATCCGTTTGGATGTGAATACCGGCGAATTGATTTTGAGGGTGAGCGATGAAGAGCTAGCTGCGCGCGAAGCTGCTACCGCTGATCTTAAACCTTACCATTGGGGTATGGGGCGCGAAATGTTTGGTGCGGCACGTCAGATGGCGGGCGGAGCAGAGCAGGGCGCAAGTTTCCTATTTGGCTACGAAGCCGGCCCACAGGGCTAACACCAGGAGTTGATATGAGTACTCAAGCTGAAGTTTTGTTAACCACTTCACCGGTCATGCCGGTCCTGGTTATTGAGCGCGTTGAAGACGCTGTGCCAATTGCTGAGGCGCTGAAGGCCGGTGGTCTTAAAGTGCTGGAAGTTACGTTGCGCACGGACTCTGCGCTGGATGTGATCCGTGAGATCGCGGCCAATGTTGACGATGTTATTGTGGGTGCTGGCACTGTGACAAAACCCGAAGAGTTCCAGTTGGTTGAAGAGGCCGGCGGTCAGTTCGCCATCAGCCCGGGCGCTACTGATGCGCTGTTTCAGGCTGGCTTGGAGTCAAACATGCCGTACCTGCCAGCCGTGAGCACGGTTGCAGAGATGATGCGCGGTATGGAGTTCGGTTTTGAGTGCTTTAAGTTCTTCCCAGCAGAAGCAAACGGCGGGGCACCAACGCTCAAAGCATTCGCAGGACCCTTCCCGAACGTGCGCTTCTGCCCCACAGGCGGTATCGGTGCGAATAACTTCACCGACTACCTCAAGCTACCCAACGTAAGCGTTGTCGGTGGCTCTTGGGTAGTACCCAAAGATCTTATCGATGCAAAAGATTGGGCTGGCATCACCGCTCTAGCAAAAGATGCCGTAGCCAAGGCGAACGCTCTCTAACAGAGATCAGCTTCGCCAAAACAGTTCTCGTTTCCAATGGTCGTGGAAACACGAGCGGGCAACCGCTCACTTTCAGCCGCCCCGTAAAACGGGCGGTTTTTTTATACATGGATGTATTTATGCCGCGAAGCACACGGATGTGCGGGAGCGGCGCCGTAGGATATGCATTGAACCATCGCCCTCCATCTAACCGCAGGAGCACACTGCCGGGGTTCGCAGGAACTCAAAATCTGAAGGATGATGAGAGCGGCGTCGTAGAACACCGAAAATCCAAGTAGGTCGGATCTTAATCCGACGAGATCACTCGCCGCGTTAAAACCCGACCTACTGCAGTACCAGCGATGTAGCGCCGAGCGCTATTTAGCGACCGGTTGCGCAATAAGCTTCGCTTACTGCGCTCATACACTGGTTCCAGCTAGTCGTTAAGCTGAAGGGCGAGTCTCCTCCAATCCCAATCCAAACGCTGCTCGCACTTCAGGGCAGACCAGTTTGTAGTCCGTAACACTCAATCCCTGCGCTAGTCCAGCGTCAGCCTTCATGGCTGCCTCAGAATCCTTCGCCAGACGCTCCACATAGGGAAGGGTGGCGGCGACCAGTGCCTCAGTTGACGTACGCGCTACCGCGCCGGGCATATTGGCAACACAGTAGTGCAGCACACCATCAACCACATAAGTTGGATCGGTGTGGGTTGTGGGTTTGCTGGTTTCGAAACAGCCACCCTGATCGATTGCCACGTCGACCAGCACTGAGCCGGGACGCATTTGACTAAGCTGTTCGCGACGCACCAGCTTGGGCGCTTTTGCTCCGGGTATCAGGACTGCGCCAATCACTACATCGGAATCGAACACGAGCTGGTCGACGAGGCTCGAAACTGCTGCTTGAGTTTTGATTCGGCCATTAAACAGCTGGTCGAGCTGCGCCAATCGATCAAGTTTGGCATCAACAATCGTGACATCGGCACCCAGACCAACGGCTATGCGGGCAGCCTCAGTGCCGACAACTCCGCCACCTAATACCAGTACTTTTGCGGGTGCAACGCCGGGAACACCGCCCATCAATTTTCCGCATCCGCCACGATGAAGCATCAGGCTCTCGGCCGCCACTTGGCTAGCCATGCGACCTGCAACCTGACTCATCGGCGCGAGTAGTGGAAGTTGGCCGGCGCCATTGCGTACTGTTTCATAGGCGATTGCGCGACAGCCTGTTGCAACAAGCGTATCTGTAAGCTCGCGATCTGCCGCTAGATGCAGATAGGTGAAAAGGGTGTGGTGTGGCTTTAGCATCGCAACTTCAGATGGTTGAGGCTCTTTTACCTTCACGATCATCTCGCCCGCTTCAAAGATCTCTTTGGCAGTTGGCCTTAGTGATGCGCCTGCCGCCAGGTAGTCCTGATCGGTGTAGCCAATAGCTTCGCCAGCACCGGCTTGGATAAAGAGTTCATGGCCCTGGCTGACGAGGGTACTCACAGCCGCAGGCGTGAGGCCGACACGTTTCTCGGCGACTTTAATCTCGGTTGGGACTGCAATTTTCATAGGTGCTCTCCGGTAAAACAGCTTACTGATTAATAGTGTTTAGTCGTGAATAAACTACATTCAGTGTCCCATAACCTTGCTGCACGAACTGCGCTATATTAGGTGTTATCTAAATGTTGATTGCATGAATAATGCGAATAAATTTACTTTTATGAGGAATATGTGCATGGATATGGACTCTAAGGACTGGGAGATACTGCGGGTACTGCAGCGTGACGGCCGTGCAAGCGCTGCGGATATCGCTGAACGCGTGCATCTGAGCCCCTCATCGGTGAGCCGTCGTATTGCTCGCCTTGAGCAGGAGAGGGTGATACAGGGATACCGGGCAGACGTGGACCAGCAGAAGGTCGGCTATGAGTTAACAGTGATGGTTGAGATTTCGCTGGATAGTCAGTCAGATGAGGCCTTCAGTGCCTTCGAGGCTGCCGTCGCGAAGATCCCTTCGGTGCATGCCTGCTACCTTATGAGCGGCGAGATGGATTATCTGCTGCGGGTGGTAGCCCGCAATATAGAGGACTTTGAGCGCATACATCGTCGCGTGCTATCGAGCTTACCGCACGTTGATAGAATGCACTCTGCCTTTACGTTGCGCGAGGTTATAGCTCGGGCAGAGTTCAGCAGTTAGAGCGATTGGTCGCGCAATCAGCTTCGCTGACAGCGTTCCTAGATGACGATTTACTTGGCTGTCAGGCGCTGCATTAGGGTGTGGCGTTGGCCCGGTTCCAGTGTAATGCCCGCCTCTAGAGCATTGGCCGCTTCAACGCAGATGTAACCGCGATAGTTTTCGGCGCCGAGGTCGGCCATGCTTCGAGCAATCTCCTCTCCTGCATTCCAAACGACTGTTGTTCCGCTACCCAGTTTAGCGATCTCTGTTGTGACGCCTGTTCCAGTATCGACTAGGTCGAGCTTCTCACTCGTATCGTAATAAACGCGGTCGGTTGGCTCAGTCAGGAAAACCGCGTCCCGAGTTTCTACTGCTAATGCGTAATTGAGTAACTTATCAGCGTAGCGGACGCCCGTTAACCCGCGGAGTGAGGCCTGTTTCAAATCGCTTACGGGAAGGTAAGTGTGAAGCGCTTCGCTTAATACAGCCGGCTGATCGCCCAAGTTTTGAGTAACTAAACACAACTCCAGTGCCTGCTCGGTCAATTCAACCTGATATTCTGCCCTGAGCGGGTAGTCTGAATCCGTGCTGCTTAGCCCGAGACGGACTAGCGCAGAGGTGGCAGAAGTCGTTTGCTCGATAAGCGTCCAGACTGATGTACGGGCGAAACCGTGTGCGCAGCGGCGCGGGTCGTTTGAGTGAGGGCCAAACCAGGGCCAGCAGATTGGAACCCCGCCGCGAATGGGTTGATTCGGTTCAAACAGCGTTTTCGGGCTCATCCAGAGACGTTCCTCGCCTGATTGTGTGTAGCTAATCAGGTGAGCCCCTTGCAGCGTAAGTAGTGCGCGAGATAGGCCAAATTCTAGTTCTACGGTTTCTAGAGGACTGCTGGCTAATCGGTCTAATATTGCACTGTTATTCATCACATTGAGCCTGTAAGTATTAAAATTACATTATATTGATTTGGGTGCTAAGTGGCTTGTTTTTTTCTGAAACGATTAAGTTTATATATAAGTAACTGATATTAAAAGATTTAATTTAGGTGTATGTCCGATTCTAGATCTCGACCTAGTGCTAGCCTTCAGGTACCGAGTGTTATAAAATTTAGTAAGTTTTTTACGTACCTGGTTTGCCTCAATACTTGAGTCTGGCAATGGGTAGCAAATATAGGAGTTTGACCATGTCCCACGAGATGCACAAGGCCTGTGATTTTGTGCTGTTCGGCGCGAAGGGCGATCTGGCGATGCGTAAGCTGTTTCCAGCATTGTACCAGCTTGATGTCGCTGCGCTGCTTAATCCTGATAGTCGTATTGTCGGTGTAGCCCGTGCGGATTGGTCACAAGATGAGTTTGTCGCGCAGGTTGAAGCGACGCTTAAGCGCTTCCTGAAAGAGGGCGAGTTGACCGAAGAGGCCTGGACGCGTTTCAGTGCACGGTTAGACTACGTCAAAGTCGATATGACTGCGCCGGATGACTTCAAAAAGCTGGGTAAGGCAATCGATCAATCGAAGCGTGTGATGGTTAACTACCTCGCCACGCCGCCATCGGTGTTTGGCGATATCTGTAAAAACCTTAGCTACGCCGAGCTGATCAACGACGAGACCCGCATCGTGCTTGAGAAGCCTATCGGTCACGATCTTGAAAGCTCAAAAGTGATCAACGATACCGTTGCAGCCTATTTCAACGAGAACCGGATTTATCGTATCGACCATTACCTAGGCAAAGATACGGTGCAGAACCTGCTAGCGTTGCGTTTTGCCAATAACCTATTTAACTCGCAGTGGAATAACCACGCCATCGACCACGTGCAGATTACTGTTGCGGAAACTGTGGGTCTCGAGGGTCGTTACAGCTACTACGACAAAGTGGGTCAGATGCGCGATATGGTGCAGAACCATCTGCTACAGTTGCTCTGTATGGTCGCGATGAATCCGCCCAGCAAACTGGACGCAGACTCAGTACGCGACGAGAAAGTGCGTGTACTTAAAGCGCTGCACCCAATTGATAGCACTAACGTACACAAGCGCGCAGTGCGCGGTCAGTACGCGGCGGGTTCGATCGATGGTAAAGCCGTGGTGGGTTACAGTGAAGAGGATGGCGGCGGTCAGTCGCGGTCCAATACAGAAACCTTTGTGTCGCTGCGCGTCAACGTTGATAACTGGCGTTGGGCGGGTGTGCCTTTCTACCTACGTACGGGTAAGCGCATGCCTGAGAAGATGACCGAGATTGTGGTTGTCTACAAGAACAACCCGCACTACATCTTTGATAAGAAACAGCAGGGTATGGTCTCTAACCGTCTGGTGATTCGTCTGCAGCCTGACGAGGGCATCCGTCTGCATGTGGTTATGAAGCAGTTGGGTATGACCGAGGGGCTTAACCTGCAGAACCGCGCGCTGAATCTGGACTTCACCAGCGACGATCCTAACCACCGCACGCCGGATGCCTATGAACGTTTGTTGCTCGAGTCGATGGTGGGCGATCAGTCGCTGTTCGTTCGTCGTGACGAGATCGAAGCCTCTTGGACTTGGTGTGATCAGTTGATTGACGCTTGGGAGGATACCGGTGATGAGGTTAAACATTACAACGCCGGTACCTGGGGTCCAATCGGATCGATTGCGCTGATTGAGCGCGATGGCCGCTCTTGGCACGAGGAGTAATCTACGTTGGTCAAAAAACTCAATTTTGAAACGCGCAGTGAGCTGGAAAGCGCACTGACGGACCGCATTGTAGCGTTGCTTGATGCGGGTATTAAAGAGCGTGGTGTCGGTTGTTTGGTCGTTTCTGGCGGTCGTACACCCGCTGGGTTATTTCAGCGCCTATCGCATCAGGACTTGGACTGGAGCAAAGTGATTGTGACCCTTGCCGATGAGCGCTGGGTGCCTGCTGATCATGATGACTCCAACGCGCGCTCGGTGGAGACCCATCTGCTGCAGTACAACGCTGTTAAAGCCAGGTTTATTCCGCACGTGACGTCGGCGGCCACGCCGCAAGAGGGGCAGGCAGAGCTGGAAGAGACACTGACGCAACTGCCTGAGGAGATTGATGCAGTGATTCTAGGTATGGGTGAAGATGGGCATACTGCTTCATTCTTCCCTAATGCACCTGAACTAGCGGCAGCGATCGATCCTAATCAGCCTCAAGCCTGTTTGGCTGTAACACCGCCTGTTGCACCACATCCTCGTATGACTCTGACGTTGCCGCGTCTGTTGGCCAGTAAACAGATCTTCCTGCACCTGTGCGGTGAAGGGAAGACTCCAGTGTTGGAAGAGGCGATGGGTGAGGGTGCCGCTGAGGATATGCCGGTGCGCACTGTGCTGCGCCAAGAGCAGACACCTGTCGATATCTTCTGGGCGCCTTAATTACTTAAAGGTTGGCGTCGCCTTAAGAGGCGAAGCTTAGTCCGCTACCCGTCGCGAAATAGCGTTTTGCGCTACATCGCTCCTACAACGGTGAGCTCAATTAGATCAGCGGTGAGTCAAATCCATCCGCTTCAGAAACGCTGTCCAGGTCTTATGCCGCTTGCTGCTACCGAGGTAGCGGCCGCGGTCTGTGGCTGTGCGACCAGGTCCCTTCGCGAATGAAACTATCCGCCTACCCCTCTGAGGGGAGGTTGGTATACATCATTTGCAGCGTTGACTCATTTATGCCGAGATTGCGCAGACTTAAGTACTCGGTATCGCGATCTTGATCAGTTTACTAGCGAGAGGAACTCTCCGCGTGTGGCTGGATTTGAGCGGAAGGTACCGAGCATCATTGAGGTCTTCATCATGGCGTTCTGCTTCTCGACACCGCGCATCATCATACACATGTGCTGCGCCTCGATTACCACGCCCACACCGAGGGCGCCGGTCACTTCCTGTAGCGCCTCTGCGACCTCTTTGGTCATGTTCTCTTGAATTTGCAGGCGACGCGCGTACATATCGACGATGCGTGCAATCTTAGATAGCCCAATAACTTTACCTTGCGGGATGTAGGCGACATGAGCCTTGCCGATGAAAGGCAGCATATGGTGCTCGCACATCGAGTAGATCTCGATGTTTTTCACCAAAACCATCTCTGAGTTATCTGACTCGAACAGTGCGTTATTCACCACCTCTTCGAGCGTCTGGCTGTAGCCTTTCGTCAGAAACTTCATCGCTTTAGCGGCGCGCTTGGGCGTGTCTCTTAGGCCGTCACGTTGCAGATCTTCACCGATGGCGCTGATGATGGTTTCGTAGGCTTTTTCCACTGCTGGATTCCTCAATGTGATTTTGGCGCACCTTACGTCAAAGCGGGTCTGACGTAAAGGTTAGCAAGAGTCTGACTGACGTTTGAGCAGCACATAAAGCGCGCCACTGCCGCCGTCCTGAGGTTGGGCAGAACAGAAGGCGAGTACACCGTCTATCTGTTGCAGCCAGTCTGTGACGAAAGATTTAAGTAGCGCTGGTTTACCCGGATCTGTATAGGCTTTACCGTGGACTACTAAAAGCCCGCGTAGCCCGCGGCGCTTAGCATCACTAATAAAACCATGAAGCTCTTCGCGTGCTGCATCCACAGAGTAGCCATGTAGGTCCACCCCGGCATCCCAGCCTAGGTGGCCGGCTTGCATGCGCTTTAGCAGCTTCTGCTGCACGCCGGGTAGGGCGAAGAGGACACGCTCTTCGGCAGTCATTTCGCGTGTCAGTGTCGAGTTAAGGCCATCGACGATCAGCTCGTTCTGCTCCTGAGCTTTCTCGCGACGGTATGAGGCGGACTCGTCGTTACGACGCGCCTGCCCGGTGTGAGCACGCTCCTGCTCCATAGGTTCGACGTCACTCAGCGCTTCGCGGAAGGCTTGTAACTCCGAGATGTAGTCGCTTCTACTCTTATCACTCATAAGGAAACTGGGTAAACTTAACGGCCTTTAGGGCTTCAGATACGTAAGCCGACAATTATCGGACGATAGATGAATACAGATCAACCCAAACTGGGCCAGCAGCTTCACACACTACGCGATTATTTGCGTTGGACACTCAGCGAGATGCAGCGCCATCAGATCTACTTTGGTCATGGACATGTCGATGCTTGGAATGAGTCGCTACAGCTGGTCTTCAATGCGGTGGATCTACCCTGGGATAGCTCGCTTGAGTTGCTGGATGGCCGCTTGATAGACGAAGAGAAGGCGCGTCTCGAGTCTTTTGTTTATCAGCGCTGCCTAGAGCGCCGCCCACTGCCCTATATAACCGGCGAAGCCTGGTTTATGGGAATACCTTTTAATGTGGACGAGCGGGTTCTGATTCCGCGTTCGCCGACTGCGCAGTTGATTGAGACGGGATTCCAACCTTGGCTCGGTGATGTTGATGTCGAGCGTGTGCTGGATCTCTGCACCGGCAGTGGCTGCATAGGTATCGCTTGTGCGGCGGTATTTGATCAGGCCGAGGTGGATCTGGTGGATCTATCCGCTGAAGCGTTAGATGTCGCTGAAACCAATATCGTACGACATGAGCTAAGTGATCGTGTTAGAACAGTCCAGAGTGATCTGTTCAATAATCTTGAAGGCGAGATCTATGACCTGATCATCACTAATCCACCTTATGTTGATCAGGATGATTTAGACTCGATGCCTGCGGAATATCAGCACGAGCCTGAGCTGGCGTTGGGGTCAGGTCCTGATGGTCTGGATATAACCCGTCGTATACTGCGTGAAGCGGGACGCCATCTGAGTGAACAGGGTTTGTTAGTGTGTGAGGTGGGTAACTCCGAAGTTCATCTGATGCAGACCTACCCAGAACTGCCATTGATATGGGTAGAGCTGGAAGAGGGTGGTAATGGGGTGTTCGTTATAGATGCGCCCTCGCTGCGTGCGCACGCCGAGGTTCTTTGATCCTGTGCTGGGTTCGTTTTATTTCGGGAAATAGAGCGTGGCGCTACCTGTCTCCTACAAGGCGACCCCAAGCAATAATTTAGGTACAATCTGCGCCGCAAGCATCGCGATAGATCGCGGCGAAAACTTTAAGTTAAGGAATGCGTTTTAATGTCCGGTAATAGCTACGGCAAACTGTTCACCCTCAGCACTTTTGGCGAGAGCCACGGCCCCGCTTTAGGCTGTGTTATTGATGGTTGTCCTCCGGGCATAGATATCTGTGAAGCGGATCTTCAAATTGACCTTGACCGTCGCAAGCCGGGAACTTCACGCCATACAACTCAGCGTCGTGAGGCGGATGAGGTACGTATCCTCGGCGGTGTGTTTGAGGGTAGAACCACCGGCACATCAATCGGTCTGTTGATTGAGAACACCGATCAGCGCTCTAAAGACTACTCGAATATTAAAGATAGCTTCCGTCCCGCGCACGCAGACTACACCTACCATCATAAATACGGTATCCGTGACTACCGCGGTGGTGGTCGCTCGTCGGCGCGCGAGACTGCCATGCGTGTCGCAGCCGGTGCTATTGCTAAGAAGGTCTTGGCGGCTGAAGGTATACAGATTCGTGGTTACCTTTCGCAGTTGGGTCCGATCGCTATTGATCCAAGTCGTTTTGATTGGAATCAGGTTGATCAGAATCCGTTCTTTTCGCCGGATGCGAAGGCTGCAGAAGAGATGGCCCCATACATGGACGCCCTACGTAAAGAGGGTAACTCAGTCGGTGCTAGGATCTCTGTGGTCGCTTCAGGCGTGCCCGTCGGTCTGGGTGAGCCGATCTTTGATCGCCTCGATGCTGATCTGGCGCATTCACTGATGAGCATCAATGCCGTGAAAGGCGTTGAGATAGGTGATGGCTTTGCTTGTGTTGCCCAGAAGGGCACTGAACACCGCGATGAGATGACACCTGAAGGGTTCTTGTCTAACCATGCTGGTGGTGTCTTGGGCGGGATCTCGAGTGGTCAGGATATTATCGCGCATATCGCGCTCAAGCCGACTTCCAGCATGCGCCTGCCGGGGCGTTCGATTGATGTGCATGGGAATCCAATTGAGGTTGTAACCAAAGGTCGTCACGACCCCTGCGTGGGTATTCGTGCAACCCCGATTGCCGAGGCGATGATGGCGTTGACGTTGGTGGACCATCTGCTGCGTCACCGCGCGCAGAATGCCAACGTTAAGGTGGATACCCCGGTTCTGGGGCAGCTCTAATGCTGAGGAGGGATGTACCCGAAGGGTATTTCCCGACACATTCCTGCGCTCTCGGGAGATCCAACGCGTTTTAATCGCGCAGCTGTAGTCGAGCTCCTACTAGGACTGGTCAGGAAGTAGCCCTGCGCGCCACATCGCCCCAACAGATTTTCTCCGCGAAAATTAGCCCCCTCCGCTCAGTTCCTGTAAAATCTCGCCCTTTATTTTTCAGCCGGCCTGACAAGTGCGAGATAGCGATGTTGAAAACCCCATATTATCTGGTAGACAAAAGCAAACTGCTCAAGAATCTTGAGAAGATCGCTTATGTCCGTGAGCACTCAGGTGCCAAGTCCTTGCTGGCTCTTAAGTGCTTTGCGACCTGGTCGGTGTTTGATCTGATGTCTGAGTACATGGATGGTACGACCTCATCATCCCTCTACGAGGTGCAGTTGGGTTACGAGAAGTTCAGTGGTGAGACGCACGCTTACTCCGTGGCCTACGCAGATGGCGAGATCGATGAGGTAATCGCCAACTCGGATAAGATCATCTTCAATACCATCAATCAGCTTGAGCGTTTTGACGCTCAGAGCGCCAATACAACTCGCGGTCTGCGTGTTAACCCGTTAGTGAGTACCTCGGAGTTCATTATTGCCGATCCGGCCCGCCCATTCAGTCGCCTGGGCGAGTGGGAGCCCGAGCGCATTGAGACGGCGATCGATAAGATCTCGGGCTTTATGTTTCATAACAACTGTGAGAACTCTGACTTCGACCGCTTCGACGAGATGCTGACGCTGATTGAACAAAAATTTGGCCATCTAATTGAGAAGATGAGCTGGATCAGTCTCGGTGGTGGTATCCACTTTACCGGTGAGGGTTATCCGCTAGACAAATTCTGCGCACGCCTTAAGCGCTTCGCTGAGCGCTTCGGTGTTCAGGTTTATCTGGAGCCGGGTGAGGCGGCGATCACCAAGAGTACAACGTTGGAAGTCACCGTGTTGGATACGCTTTACAACGGTAAGCACTTGGCGATTGTCGATAGTTCAATTGAAGCGCACATGCTGGATCTGCTGATTTACCGCGAGGATGCGCGCATGAGTCCTTGTGACGGTGAGCACCGTTTTCAAATCTGCGGTAAGTCTTGTCTGGCTGGCGATATTTTCGGCGAATTCAATTTTGAGCAACCGCTCAAGGCCGGGGACCGTATCTCGATAGAGGATGCGGGAGGCTACACCATGGTGAAGAAAAATTGGTTTAACGGCGTGAAGATGCCGTCGATTGCAGTAAAGCACCTTGATGGCAGTGTTGAGCTGGTACGTGAATTTGGTTACGACGATTTCGTGGGAAATCTGTCGTAGCAGTCGTTTAACAAAGAGTGGATCGAGCAATGCGAAAGAATGTACTAATTATTGGCGGCGGCGGTGTCGCCCAGGTGGTGGCGCATAAATGCGCCCAACACAATGATATTCTCGGTGATATCGTCATCGCTTCGCGCACCAAGTCGAAGTGTGATGCGATCATCGAGAGCGTCCGCGAAAAGGGTGCTATGAAAGTAGAGGGCAAGCTGACTGCCTACGCTCTGGACGCTATGGATACCGCAGCAACTGCGGCGCTGATTCGTGAAACGAACTCTGAGATCGTGCTCAACGTTGGGTCTGCCTTCGTAAACATGTCTGTTCTTGAAGCCTGTATAGAGACCGGTGCGGCTTACTTAGATACAGCGATCCATGAAGATCCACTGAAGATCTGCGAAGAGCCGCCTTGGTACGGTAATTACGAATGGAAACGTCGTGACCGCTGTAAAGAGACTGGCACTACAGCAATTCTTGGCTGTGGCTTCGACCCAGGCGTGGTAAACGCATACGCCGCACTGGCTAAAAACGAGTACTTCGACACACTCGAGTCGGTTGATATCATCGATATCAATGCCGGTGATCACGGTCACTGGTTTGCGACAAACTTTGATCCTGAGATCAACTTCCGTGAATTCACCGGGCGTGTTTACTCTTGGCAGAACAACCAGTGGCAGACCAATCAGATGTTTGAGGTCAGCCGCACGGATAACCTGCCGGTTGTAGGTGAGCGCACCTCGTACATGACAGGCCACGATGAGATCCACTCTCTCTCGGCAAACCTGGGTTGTCCTAACGTGCGTTTCTGGATGGGCTTTGGTGAACGTTACATCACTGTGTTCACCGTACTGAAGAGCCTGGGTCTGCTGTCGGAACAGCCTATTAAGACCGCTGAAGGTCAGGAAGTTGTACCGCTTAAAGTCGTGAAAGCCTGCCTACCAGATCCTGCATCACTGGCGCCTAACTACACCGGTAAAACCTGTATCGGTGATCAGGTTAAAGGGATCAAAGATGGTAAAGAGCGTGAGGTCTTTATCTATAATGTGGCTGATCACAAAGATGCTTACCGTGAAGTGGGCAGTCAGGGTATCTCCTACACTGCGGGTGTTCCGCCCGTAGCAGCAGCGCTGCTAATCGCTACGGGCGAGTGGGATTGCAAGTCCATGGTGAACGTTGAGGAACTGGATCCGCGTCCTTTCCTGAACCACCTGAACCACATGGGTCTGCCTACCTGGATCCGTGACGAAAATGGCGAGCGTGCGCTGCATTTCTCTTAAACGCCAGATAGGGGTCGCCCCCTCTTTGCGGGGGCGACAACTATAGAAGCGAGTGCAGTACGCGCCTCGCTCCTTTACTGTAAAATTTCTCTCACCTACAGATAATTTTTCTGGTTTTTTGTCTATTTTTTATCCATAGTTCGCGAATTGTGCAGTTGCGCGTTTTTAACTCTCTGGAGATCAGAAAAACTATGAAAAATCGGGTTTCAGGTGTAACACTGCTGGCGGCTGCAGTTGCGGTTGCTAGCGCTTCTTACGTATCGGCTGAGCAGACCGTTAATGTCTACAACTGGTCTGATTACATCGCTGAGGAGACGATCACTACGTTTGAGGCCGAAACCGGCATCAAAGTGGTGTATGACGTCTACGACTCCAATGAAATACTGGAAGCGAAGTTGCTGGCAGGTAAGAGCGGTTACGACGTCGCCTTTCCCACAGCACGCCCCTTTGCCGACCGTCACATCAAGGCGGGTCTTTACCAGCCGTATGATCTTGGCAAACTGAGCGGTTACTCTAACCTCGATGCAAATATTCTGCGTACGCTATCTGACATTGATGCCAATAACGATATGTTGATCCCCTACATGTGGGGTACCACTGGCATTGGCATCAACGTCGATAAGGTGAAGGAAGTGTTGGGCGAAAATGCTCAACTCGATAGTTGGAACCTGCTGTTCAATCCAGAAACAACGGCTAAATTAGCAGCCTGTGGCGTCTCGCTGATGGATGATCCAACAGAGGTATTTGTGGCTGCACGTGTCTATGGGGGTAGCGAGCCAAACGACTACTCTAAGGATGGTACTCAGGCGGCCGTTGACGTAGTAACGGCGGTACGCCCGAATATTCGCTATTTCCACAGCTCGCAGTACATCAATGATCTAGCGAATGGTGACCTCTGTGTGGCCCATGGTTACAGTGGCGATATTCTGCAGGCGCGTGACCGTGCGGCAGAAGCCGCTAACGGTGTTAACATCGCCTATGTCGTGCCGAGCGAAGGCGCGGTTGTCTGGACGGATGTTGCCGTGCTGTTAGCTGATGCTCCGCATCCGGCCGAAGCCCATGCGTTCGTTGACTACCTGCTGCGCCCTGAAGTGATTGCCGAAATAACCAACTACGTCGCCTATGCCAATGCCAACTCTGCTGCTGAGCCTTTGGTAGATGAGGAGATCCGCGCGGACGCAGGTATCTACCCACCGGCAGAAACACGCGCGAAGTTCATTACGCTGCAGACACCGAGTGATCGTGAAACGCGTAATGTGACTCGTGCCTGGACACGCGTCAAAACCGGTCAGTAACGCTTAACGAGGAGCCCACCGGGCTCCTCGACATCTTCAGTAGTCGAACACATACATGACCTATACAGCTCCCAATCCATTTGTCGATGAAGAACCGATTGTCCGTATCGAGGGTGTGACTAAAACCTTTGGTAGCACCTACGCGGTTGATGATGTCAGTTTGCAGATTTTTCGCGGTGAGTTTTTCTCGCTGCTGGGCTCATCTGGCTGTGGCAAAACCACGCTTCTACGAATGCTGGCGGGGTTTGAGGCACCGACGGCGGGGCGCATCTACATAGATGGCAAGGACATCACCGATGTGCCCCCGTATCGTCGGCCAATCAATATGATGTTTCAGTCCTACGCGCTGTTTCCGCATATGAGCGTGGTCGACAACATCGCCTTCGGCCTCAAGCAGGAGGGGATGCCAAAAGAGTCGATTAAAGAGCGCGTCGAGGAGATGTTGGACCTTGTGCAGATCTCTGCGCTGGGTGGGCGCAAACCACATCAGCTCTCAGGTGGACAGCGTCAACGCGTGGCGCTGGCCCGTTCGCTGGCAAAACACCCGCGTATCCTGCTGCTGGATGAGCCTCTGGGTGCACTGGATAAGAAGCTGCGTGAGCGTACGCAGTTTGAGCTGGTTAATATTCAGGAGCGCTTGGGTATCACCTTTATCGTAGTTACCCATGATCAGGAAGAGGCGATGACCATGTCCAGCCGTGTCGCGCTGATGCGTGAAGGGCGTATTGAACAGATTGATACCCCACGGATGATCTATGAGTTTCCGCGCTCGCGTTACGCGGCCTCATTCTTTGGCTCGATTAATCTCTTTGCCGGTGTCGTTGAGTCGCAAGATGAAGAGTGCATCAATATCCACAGCGAGGAGGCGGGCGGGATGCTGCGCGTCAACTATTCGCATCCTATTGCAATTGGTAGCGATGTCACCGTTGCTGTGCGCCCAGAGAAGTTACGCCTTCTGACTGAAGCCAGTGACCAGCCTAATACGATAGAGGGTGTGATTGAGGAGATCGCTTACCTCGGAGACGTGTCCATTTATCACGTTGATCTTGTTTCAGGTAAGCGTATTCAGTTCACCCAGCCTAATACTCAAGCACTGGCGGAGCAGCCACTGGACTGGGGGCAAAGAGTGACTCTGAGTTGGCAGTCACAAGCAGCAGGAGTGCTTACCGAATGAGTGGGCTTGGCACAAAAGTGAACTGGGGCCGCGTTGGTATTGCTACCTTCCCATGGTTTTGGTTAGGGCTCTTTTTCGTTCTGCCATTTATTTTTGTACTCAAGATTAGTTTAGCCGAACCGCAACTTGCCCAGCCGCCTTACATGGATCTTATCCGTGAGTTTGAAGACGGCTTTATGACCTTGGTTATCAACTTCGGCAACTATCGACTGTTGTTGGAAGATTCTCTCTATATCAATGCTTTGCTGGGATCAATTAAAGTCGCGGCTATATCGACTTTATTGGCGATTTTGGTGGGCTACCCTGTGGCCCTGGGAATTGCGCGTGCGCCTGCGCATTGGCGCTTGCCTCTATTGATGCTGATTATCCTGCCTTTCTGGACCAGTTTTTTAATTCGTGTTTATGCTTGGATTGGCATACTCAAAAACAACGGTCTGCTAAATCAGTTTCTTATGTGGACGGGATTAATTGATACGCCAATCGATATCCTCTACACGCCTACAGCGGTATACATTGGTATCGTCTACAGCTATCTGCCGTTCATTGTGTTGCCTCTCTATGCGACGCTGGTTCGGCTGGACCATTCGTTGTTGGAGGCCGCTGCTGATTTGGGCTGCTCACCCATTAAGCAATTTTTGCTGATTACACTTCCACTCTCAGTTCCGGGGTTAATAGCGGGCTCTATGCTGGTGTTTATTCCTGTCATGGGTGAATTTGTTATTCCAGACCTGTTGGGCGGGCCCAACACACTGATGATTGGTAAATTGATGTGGACGGAGTTCTTTGCCAACAAAGACTGGCCGCTGGCATCGGCTCTGGCTGCAGTGCTGCTCGTCGTTTTGATCATACCCTTTGTGGTGTTGCGTCACATGGAGCAACGCTCTGAGGAGGTGGAGTGATGTTTAAACGCTCACCATTCCTATTCAGTGCGCTAGTGCTAGGGTACGCTTTTCTCTATGGGCCGATTCTCAGTCTGATTATCTACTCGTTCAATGAGAGCCGCTTGGTAACCGTTTGGGCAGGTTTCAGTACCAAGTGGTATGGCGAATTACTACAGAATGATCAAATCCTTGAGGCAGCTTGGTTGAGCATAAAAATTGGTGCGATGAATGCCAGTATTGCAACGGCGCTAGGGACATTGACTGCGATAGTTTTGGTTCGGTTTAGGCGCAGTAAAATGCGCTCGACTTTGGATACCTTGGTAGCGGCGCCTTTGGTTATGCCCGAGGTGATAATCGGTCTTTCGCTACTGCTGCTGTTTATATCGATGGAGCAGCTTATAGGTTGGCCAAACGGCCGCGGCACCACAACCATTACTCTAGCGCACGCGACATTCTCAATGGCCTACGTAACGGTTGTTGTCCGTAGCCGTCTAGCCCATATGGATCAGTCTCTCGAAGAGGCTGCGATGGACCTCGGAGCCCACCCATTCAAGGTCTTCTTCTTAATCACATTGCCGATTATATCACCTGCACTGTTGGCGGGTTGGCTGCTTGCCTTCACCCTGTCGATGGATGATCTCATTGTCGCAAGCTTTGTGTCTGGCCCCGGCTCCACTACGCTGCCGATGGTGGTCTACTCAAGTGTACGCTTAGGGGTGAGCCCCGAGATCAATGCACTTGCAACCATCATGGTGGGTATTGTTGCCTGTGCAGTATTCGTCGCCGGATGGGTCTTGTACCGGCAGCAGCGACGCCTAGTTTAACTGCCGAGTTATACCTCTGCGGGCACAGGTCGGTCTTGTGTCATCAGCGTAACTGCTAGCCAGTTTTATGTTCTGGCCCTTCAAGGTTCAGGCGACTGAAAACGTGCTGATTCTATCGAGTTTAAGCACAAAAGTTCCGTGGAGGGTAGCCTGGAGAGAGGGCTATTGGAAGTTGTTCAAGAGTTGAGATTTGGTGACCCTTATGGTGAGCACGTACAGCTCTACTTTACGAACGTGGATTGGTTTCGAAAAGCGCCGCAGCGTGCACTCCAGGGCATAGCCTTAGATTTCATTACCAGATTATAGAGGAGATTACCCAGAGCACTAATGTGCCCATATTGGTAACCCAGTCGCCGATGCTTCAGCAAGAGGGGGGCTTGGCTGGTCTAGTCCTGGACTTCTCTCAGCTTGGTCGTGTGCTTGCGGAGATCGCTGCGGATAAAGCGCCCGATCTGAGTCAATTTAGCCATCAGGTTTATAACTATTCCGAGCTCGAGCGCTTCGGGCTTAATGATGCGCGCTTGACCGGTGATGTTGAGATACGAGGTGAACCGGTGGTCGCCATTTCGGTTGAGCAGATCCAAGGTTATGTTGCTTTAGGCTCAGTTTTATTTGGCGCAATGGCGTAGAGGCGCTCGAACCGGCAGTAGAGCAGGATTTTGAACTCGTGCTGACTGATATCTTCATGCCGGAGGTCGACGTCTTTGACCAGCCGATTGTTGGTATTACGGCAGCCAAGGTTGGGGATGAAACTGAACCTCTTCTCGCAGCAGGGGCGGACATTGTGATTCCTAAACCGGTCAAACGGGACAAGCTAGAGGCGGCCTGGATTGAGGTACAAGAAGCGCATCATCGAAGGGCCTGAGATTTAATCGGAGTTTTTGGTTACGCCTAGCGAAATTTTCTTGTCCATCGCTTACACTTTGCTCTGGTTTTTAGAGTGGAGTGTGGCTCTGTGGCAGAGTTGCTGTGGTGGGAGTATCTGGCCATTGGCCTGATTTTTATCTGGAGCGGTTTTGTTCGCACCGGTTTGGGATTTGGTGGCGCAGTACTCGCGTTGCCTTTTTTACTGCTCGTTATTGACGACCCACTGATCTTTCTTCCCATTATCTCCGTTCATCTATTGGTGTTCTCAAGCTGGATCGCCGTGCGTGGTCATCGTAAAAATGGCGGCCAGAGCACCGTAGATTGGGGTTATCTGCGCAAATCTCTTAAAGTGATGATCATTCCGAAAATCATTGGGGTTTTGGGTCTGCTAACGCTCTCCAACGAGGTGATGTCTGCGATCATTTTGGTGATCGTGAGTGTCTACTCTGTGGGATATATACTCAATCGACCTTTCCGCAGTTCGCGACCGTGGATGGACAACATTTTCCTAATGCTCGGTGGTTATGTCAGCGGTACTTCGCTGATTGCAGCGCCGCTGGTTATCTCGGTATTCAGTACCCATGTGGCGCGCGAGAAGCTGCGCGATACGCTATTTGTTCTCTGGTTTATTCTGGTTACCATCAAGATGGCCTCTTTTGTCATTGCAGGGGTCGATTTGCAACTTGAAGCACAACTCTGGCTTTTCCCTTGTGCGCTCATCGGCCATTTCCTTGGACAGATACTGCACAACTACCTGCAAAAGACCGAACCTGTGAGGTTTTATCGAATACTTGGAACGATTCTGCTGGTGATATCGCTTGTCGGTATTGCGAGAACCTTTTTGAGTTAGTCGCTGTAGACCTTGTGCACACGGCGGGTAACGCCGGTAAAGAGTGTGTAGGGAATTGTGTTGGCCCAGGGTGCCAATTCACTGGCGAGTAACTGGCTACCAAAGAGCTCTACAGGTGTGCCTATGTTGGCTGCGGGGATGTCGGTGAGATCAACGGTGATCATATCCATTGAGACTCGACCAACCAGTTTTGTTCGTATTCCGCCAACCACAACCGGAGCGCCTGAGCGAATTTGACGCGGGTAGCCGTCAGCGTAGCCGATTGCTACCGTGCCGATGCGTGTCGGTCTGTCCGCTGTCCAGCTTGCCCCGTAGCCCACGGATTCTCCAGCGGAGATTGCCCGCACGGCGATCACTTCCGATTTGAGCGTCATGGCGGGTAGTAGGCGGTCAGCATTCTCTTGTGGGGCCTCATAGGGTGAGGCTCCGTAAAGCATCAGGCCCGGGCGAATCCAGTCGCTGTTTACGGTTGGCCAACCTAATATGGCCGCCGAGTTTGATAGACTGGTGGCGAATTGGGTGTTGCTGGCCGAGCGTTCGAACAGGCGGCGCTGCTCTATGGTCGTACTGGCGGCGAGATCATCAGCGCAGGAGAAGTGTCCCATCAGCGTAATATTGCGCACGCAATTTAGGGCACCCAGACGGCTTAAAGCAGTTTTAGTCTGAAACGGGGGCAGGCCCAGACGGTGCATACCGATATCTATTTTTACCCAGATATCGAACGTGCCGACTCCGTTGAATGTGGCGAGTGCTTCGATTTGTGAGCTTGTGTGTACCACGCAGCTCAGCGCGTGCTTACTTATAAGCGGGAGTTCGTTTGCGTCGAAAAAGCCTTCAAGCAACAGAATGGGTTTGCGGATGCCCGCTTCTCTTAGTTCAATCGCCTCCTCAATGGCAGCAACAGCAAAGCCGTCGGCTTCAGCTTCAAGCGCTTGGGCAACTTTCACTGCGCCATGCCCATAGGCATCGGCTTTGATCACGGCCAGGGCTCGGCTGTTGGGCGCGAGGCTCTTCGCCAACTGGTAGTTCTGGTGTATGGCGCTGAGGTCGATCTGGGCTGTGGTGGGTCGGGCCATTGATGTCTCCGGGCCATTGTTGTTTAGGGCAAGAATAACGTTTAAAAAGGGCTAGAGCGAGGGCGAAGTAACCAACTTATTCGTTTAGCTCCTATCTGTTGAAAATACTCATTTCAAAATTGGCCGTCAAAACAGGAAATTTACCGAAATTCAGCAAATTAGCGCTCTGAGCACTCGCATTGGTTGAGAGCTTTCTATACTTTTGGACTCCTGATTTGCCTGAACTCTGTAAGGATTATTGATGTCGCACTGGTCACTTGATAGCTGGCGCAATCGCCCGGTTAAACAACTCCCAACTTACCCCGATTCTCAAGCCTTAGCTGACGTTGAGCGTCAGCTCAGCGCACTGCCGCCGTTAGTGTTCGCTGGCGAGATTCGTTCGCTTAAATCCGACTTGGCTCGCGTTGCGCGGGGCGAAGCGTTTTTACTGCAGGGCGGCGATTGTGCCGAGAGTTTTGCCGAGTTCAGTGCAGATAAGATTCGTGACACCTTCAAGCTGCTGATGCAGATGGCTGTGGTGATGGCGTTCTCGGGTAGTTGCCCTGTTGTTAAAGTTGGGCGTATTGCAGGTCAGTTCGCAAAACCGCGCTCGGCCGATACCGAGACCGTGGATGGTGTGGAGTTGCCGAGTTACCGTGGTGATAACATCAACTCGGTAGAGTTCACCGCCGAGGCGCGCGTGCCGGACCCGCAGCGTATGTTGGCGGCCTACCATCAGTCATCGTCAACCCTCAACCTACTGCGCGCCTTCTCGCGTGGGGGCTTTGCTGATCTGCATCGCGTGCATCAGTGGAACCTGGGTTTTGTGTCGCAGTCGCCCGCTCACCAGAAGTATGAAGCGCTGGGTGAACAGATTGATCAAGCACTGGCTTTTATGGCGGCCTGTGGTTTGACCTCTGAGAACACACCGCAGCTCTCTGAGACGTCGCTTTACACTTCGCACGAGGCGCTGCTACTGCCCTACGAAGAGTCGCTGACCCGTCAGGATAGCCTGACAGGTGGTTGGTACGACTGCTCAGCACATATGCTCTGGATTGGCGACCGTACACGTCAGCCAGATCATGCGCATGTAGAGTTTCTGCGCGGCGTGCAGAACCCGATCGGTATCAAAGTGGGGCCAACCACTGATGCGGATGATTTGCGTCGACTGCTAGACATTCTTAACCCAATGAATGAGCCGGGTCGCATCAACCTGATTGCACGCATGGGCGCTGAGAAGATTGGCGATTACCTGCCGCAGCTGGTTGGTTTGGTTCGCGATATGGGTTCGCAAGTCGTTTGGAGCAGTGACCCCATGCACGGCAATACGGTGAAGGCGAGCAGCGGCTACAAAACGCGTTCGGTTGAAGCGATTCTGAGTGAGGTGAAATCCTTCTTCGAGATCCATCAGTCTGAGGGAACTCACGCTGGCGGTGTGCACTTTGAGATGACCGGTAATCATGTTACCGAGTGTGTTGGCGGTGCTTATCAGATTACCGAAGCGGCTCTTGCGGAGCGTTATGTGACTCAATGTGATCCGCGTTTGAACGCTGATCAGTCGCTCGAATTGGCCTTTATGATCGCTGATACACTCAAAGCAGCACGTAAATAAAATGCAAAAATCGACGCGTTATGCGTCGCTTTTTGCGATTCCAGCATGGGGCCGAATCGTCGCTTAAGTCGGCCCAATTGACTTAATGGGTGTTGTGCGACAAATTCTGCTTTCTATCTGCGCTGCGACTGGACTCCTCGAATGCTCTTCACCCGCTTGGCGACTTTCTACTTTTTCTTCTTTTCGCTGCTCGGTCTGGTCGTACCCTTTTTCTCGCCCTATCTAGAGTCGATCGGCATGACCGCTGTGCAGATAGGCTATTTATTAGGTGCCTTTCATCTCTCGCGACTCTACGCTCCGGGAATCTGGGGCTACATAGGTGATCGTTTCGGTCACCGTTTGTTGATAGTTCGACTCGGTGCGCTTGGTGGGCTGCTGAGTGTGATGCTGATACCGGGCCAGACAGAGTTTCTGACGCTCTGGCTCTGTATGTTGCTCTACTCGTTTTTCTGGAATGCGATCCTGCCGCAGTTTGAGGTGATTACGCTGCAGCATCTTGCCAAGCGCTCGAACGAGTATGGACGGGTGCGGCTTTGGGGCTCAGTCGGGTTCATTATTGCCGTACTAGTGGGCGGTGAGCTGTTTATCGGTGAGGGTGTCTCAGATGTTCCGTACAGCTTCGTGGTTGCGATGGTGCTGATTCTGCTGGCCTCCTTTTGGGTGCCAGATTCGAAAGTAGAGCAAGGTCGAGAGCGCCCGGCATCGGGCTTGATTCGTGCGACGATGAAACAGCCCGAAGTGATACGCTTCTTCCTGATGATCTTTCTCGTGCAGATGGCTCATGGGCCGTATAACGGCTTCTACACGCTGCTGTTACAGCGGTTTGAGTATGATGGCACGGCAATCGGCTGGCTCTGGTCGTTGGGTGTCATTGCTGAAATAGTGCTCTTTGGCGTGCTGCACAAACTTTGGAATCGCTTTGGCTTCGAGCAGGTGCTGATAGCTTCGATAATGCTTGGAATCCTTCGTTGGCTTCTATTGGCCTTTATGCCGGATCAACTCTGGGCACTTGTTATTGCACAACTGCTTCATGCTGCAAGTTTTGCCGTGGTGCTAGCTAGCGGCATACGTTTTGTGCAGGAGGTTTTTCCGGCTGGCAGTGAGGGTCGAGGACAGGCGTTACACTCTACATTGGGCTTCGGTCTAGGCGGCGTTGTAGGGAGCGTTGCTGCAGGTTATCTCTGGCAAGATCTGGGGAGTGAGCTGGCCTATCTCTTTGCTGCAGGCGCGAGTTTTATTGGGCTTGTGCTGGTTTGGCGCGTGCAAATTCTTGGAAAAGCGCAGCAAAATAGATAAACATGCTCTGTTGCGCTGCAAAATAATTGGTGTATTCTGCCTAGAGAGTTAGTCGAAAAGGCCAGACGTCCCGATGAAGATTTCAATCGATATCGACCTCACTCCTGAAGAGTTTCGTCGCACTATGGGACTACCCGATGTGACAGAACTGCAAAAAGAGGTGGTGGAGCAGTTTCGTAAACAGATGGCCGCAGGCGCTGAGGGGTATGACCCGATGTCACTGATGCAACCCTACCTGAACTCTGGCCTCAATTCGATGGAGGCGATGCAGAAGTCATTTTTCAATATGATGATGCAACAGACCGGCAAATCCGGCGATCAAGATAAATAAGAACTCCACAAAGGAGCAGTGCAGTGCGCATTCTTCGCAAATACAGCAACCGCAGA
>Ga0209555_10000868_pt1 | contig 24636 bp, 21 predicted proteins | sample SaaInl85LU_5_DNA_FD_184643 | JGI IMG/M metagenome (GOLD analysis project Ga0209555, IMG submission 184643) | Marine microbial communities from expanding oxygen minimum zones in the Saanich Inlet - ESP_85LU_5_DNA (SPAdes) (version 2) | ecosystem: Environmental > Aquatic > Marine > Intertidal... | reverse complement strand
TCATATTAAATTGTTGCAACTATCTTTTGATCGTATAAATTACACCCTCTTATTGTCTTATATTTATTTCTGACCTCACATAAATATTAAAATAATACTCGAAAGTTTTTTTATGATAACGAAATCGTAAAAAAGTTTGCAAATATGTTTACATACAACAGATAAAAATCGTGAATATTTTACCTATTATTAGCAATGAATTCGCACAAAAAACAGCAACAAAACAGCATTAATCAATCAAATCAAAACCTGTGTAAGGAATCAAGACTTCCGGAACTCGAATTCCATTTTCGGTTTGATAATTTTCTAAAATACCCGCCAAAACTCGAGGTAATGCTAAAGAACTACCATTTAGCGTATGTGCTAATTCACTGTTACCTTCATTGTTTTTAAACCGTAATTTTAAACGATTGGCTTGAAATGTTTCAAAATTAGAAGCAGAACTAATTTCTAGCCATCTATCTTGAGCTGTAGAGAACACTTCAAAATCAAATGTCAATGCTGCAGTAAATCCTGTATCTCCTCCACACAAACGTAAAATTCTATAAGGAAGTTTTAATTCTCTTAAAATGCCTTTAATATGTTCTACCATTTCATTTAGAGCATTGTATGAATTTTCTGGATGCTCTACTCGAACAATTTCTACTTTATCAAACTGGTGTAAACGATTTAAACCACGCACATGTGCTCCATAACTTCCTGCTTCTCTTCTAAAACATGGAGTATACCCTGTTGCAGTAATTGGAAAATCTTTTTCTTGTAACAAATTACCACGAAACATATTGGTAATTGGAATCTCTGCAGTTGGGATTAAATACAGGTCATCACCAGTAATATGATACATTTGTCCTTCTTTGTCTGGCAATTGCCCTGTTCCTAATCCAGATTGTTGATTGATCAAATGAGGAACTTGAAACTCTTTGTATCCAGCTTCTATATTCTTGTCTAAAAAATAATTAATTAATGCGCGCTGTAAACGCGCACCTTTTCCTTTATAAACAGGAAAACCCGCACCAGTAATTTTATTTCCTAACTCAAAATCAATAATATCATATTTTTTAGCCAACTCCCAATGTGGTAAAGCATTTGAGCCTAAATCTGGAATTATTCCTTCTTTAAAGATTTCTTCATTATCATCCTCAGAAGTTCCCGCTTTTACAGAGAGATGAGGTACATTTGGTATTTTGTATAACAACTCTTGTAATGCATCTGAATAAGTGGTTAATTGTTCTGATAATTGTTTAGATTGTTCTTTTAACGCTCCCGTTTTAGCTTTCAACAGGTTTGCTTCTCCCACTTGTCCTTTTTTAAACAAACCTCCTATTTCTTTAGACATTTTATTAGAATCTGCTAAAACCTTATCTAAAGCAACTTGAGTTGTTCTTCTATTTTCATCTGCAGTGAGTACACTGTTAATGAGTGTTTCTGCATGAGCAAAGTTTCTTTTTGCCAAACCCTCTAAAACAGTTTTTTTATGCGTTCTAATAAATTGTACTTGTAACATTACTGTAGGAATTTAAGATTGCAAATATATAATTTGTGTAGGTATAATTTAAAAGAAAAAATTAGCTTATCTCTTTTATATATTTTGTTGCAGTTTCTTTGTCTTTTTTTAGTTGATTTGATAATGCTGCTATCGATGGAAATTTCTCTTCTTCTCTAATAAAATAGAGCAATTCAACGGTAACTTCACAGTTATACAAATCTGCTTCAACATCAAAAAAATGGACCTCAACAGTTTTGTCTACTCCTGCAACAGTTGGTCTATTACCAATATTCATCATTCCATAAACAATGCTACCATTTAACACAGATTTGACTACATAGACACCATTTTTTGGGATAAGTTTGTATACTTCTTCAACATGAATATTCGCAGTAGGGAAACCTATTTTACTACCCAAACTTTTTCCCTTTACCACTTTTCCTGTTAAAGAAAAATAGTAACCTAAGTACTTATTTGCTGTTTTAATATTCCCTAATTTTAAGGCTTTTCTAATTTTTGTAGAACTTACAGAAACACTGTCTATGTCTTGTGCAGGTATTTCTTCTACAATAAAATCGTAAAGTGTACTATATTCTGTTAATTGCTCAATATTCCCTTCTCTATTCTTTCCAAAATGATGATCGTAACCAATAATTAACTTCGAAATATTCAATTGATTTACCAAAATATCTCTAACAAATTCTAACGCACTGGTTCTAGAAAAATCTTTGCTAAACGGATGAATGATTAAATAATCTAATCCTATTTCTTCTAAAAGCTGGATACGCTGATTGATTGTATTGATCAATTCAATTGACGTCTCTTTTTGCAACACCATTCTTGGATGAGGAAAAAAAGTTAGTAAAACACTTTTTTTATTGTGTTTTTTGGCATTGCTAACTAATTTTTCTAATATCTTTTGATGTCCAATATGCACACCATCAAAAGTTCCAATAGTTACAAATGTCTTTTTTTTTGAACTAAAATTAACAATGTTTAAAACCGTTTTCAACAGCAAAAGAATTTATCACAAATGTACGATATATCGTGTTTAATTTCTATGAATTTTGAAGAGTTTCGCAACTAAATTATTAGCAATAAAATCCTTTTTTTTTAATATATTAGTAAAATTAGTGTCTTAAAATTTATAATTTGGAAATATTTTGTATTTTGCAATGTTATTAACTAATAATTCAAATTATGAATAAAAAGAATTACTTTCTTGCATTCTTTATGTTGTGTAGTTTCGCTTTTTTTGCACAAACTACTATAAAAGGGGTCGTTAAAGATGCTGGTTCAGGAGAAACTATTCCTGGAGCAAACATAAAAGTTGCTAAAAAATCAGTTGGAACAAACACTGATTTTGATGGGAAATTTGTACTAAATGTTGCTGACAAACCACCTTTTTCCATTCGGATTTCAGTCTTGGGTTATAAATCGGAAATTGTTCAGATTACAAAAAGCAATCAAGAAATAACCATTAATTTAAAGGAAAATGAAACTTCCTTGGATGAAATTGTGGTATCTGCTTCTAGAACCCCAGAAAGAGTTATGGAATCTCCAGTAACGATTGAACGTTTTGATTCTAGAGCAATTAAAAACACCTCATCCCCATCTTTTTATGATGGTTTAGAAAATTTAAAAGGGATAGATATAAATACAAACAGTTTAACCTTTAAATCGGTAAATACTAGAGGTTTTGCCACATTTGCAAATACGCGTTTTATGCAGTTGGTAGATGGTATGGATAATTCATCCCCAGCACTAAACTTTGCTATTGGGAATTTACTAGGTATGTCTGAATTGGATGTAAACACTGTAGAAGTTTTACCAGGAGCCTCTTCTGCTTTATATGGTGCAAATGCCTTTAACGGAATCATGTTCATGACTAGTAAGAATCCTTTTGATACCGAAGGTGTGAGTGTTTCTGTAAAAAATGGATTAACCATGCAAGAAGCGGCAGGTGATAATCAATTCTACGAAGTAGATTTGAGAGTAGCTCATGTATTTTCAGACAAGCTTGCAGCAAAAGCATCGGTTTCTTATTTAGAGGGTACTGAATGGTTTGCTACAGACTACAGAAACACCTTCAATGGAGGGTATGTTGCTGGAAATAGAGATTCAGACATCAATTATGACGGATTAAATGTTTATGGAGATGAAGTTTCTACAAATATCAATTCTGCAGCAAAGTCTCTTGTTGCTCTTGGTATCCTTCCTGCTGGTGCAGATGCTTTAGTGCCCAGTGTTAATGTTAGTAGAACTGGTTATGAAGAAAGAGATTTAATGAATTACAATGCAGAAAGTTTAAAATTCAACGGTGCCTTGCATTACAGACCATATGGAGATGACCGCTTGGAAATCATTCTAAACTCTAAAGTTGGTAAAGGAAATACTATTTATCAAGGACTAAACCGTTACAGTATTCAAGATTTTTTACTACAACAACATAAACTTGAAGTTAAAGGAAATAACTTTTTTGTAAGAGGTTATATAACTAGTGAAGATGCTGGTGATTCTTTTGACACCCGCTTTGCAGCAATCAACATTAATAGAAGTTGGAAAAATGACAACACATGGTTTGGAGAATATGTTGGTGCTTATGTAACCGCAACACTAAATGGTGCAAACTCAAATGAAGCACACTTAGCGGGAAGAGAAACAGCTAACACAGGTATGGTAGTCCCAGGAACACCTGAATTTGAGTTTTATTTCGATAAAGTAACCAAAGATCCCAACTTGGCAACAGGTGCTAAATTTCAAGACAATACAAAATTGTATCATACAGATGCAAATTATAACTTAAAAGATGTTATCAAATGGGGAGAAATTCAGATAGGATCTTCTTACAGGAGGTACGCTTTAAATTCTAATGGAACAATTTTTACCGACTTTGATGGGCCAATTACGTATGATGAGTTTGGGATTTACTCTCAGTTACAGAAAAAGTTTTTAGAAGAAGACCGTTTGAAATTAACAGCTTCTATACGCTATGATAAAGCACAAAATTTTGACGGTAATTTTTCGCCAAGGCTTTCTTTAGCATACGCTGCAGGAGACTTAAAACAACATAATTTTAGAGCATCTTTACAAACAGGGTTTAGAAACCCTACCACGCAAGATCAATATATTGGTTTAAATGCGGGGAGAGCTATTTTAGTTGGTTCTGCTCCAGATAACCTAGACAGGTATTCTGCTGCTGTTACTAATGGCGCTCTACAAAATGTAACTCTCTCTGGGAGAGATGCCTACGAAAACGCTTATTCTTTAAGTTCTGTGCTTTCTGGAGCTCCTGAATTATCGGCTACATCTTTAGTTAAATCAGAACAAGTAACTGCCTTTGAATTTGGTTACCGAGGTATCGTTGATATTGGAGATACTAAAAAACTAACCATTGATTTTAACGTATATTTTAATGAATATCAAGACTTCATAGCGAATAGAAATGTAGTCGTGGCTAATGTAAATAATCCAAGCGATCCTGCAGCGTCTATTGCGGCAATTGCTGCAAGAGATTTTACCACCTTTTCTACATACACCAACTCTTCGGCAGATATTAGCTCTTATGGTAGCGCTATTGGTCTAAACACAAAAATCTTTAACGATTTTGATTTTGGCATAAACTATACTTATGCAAAATTTGATTTTGACCAAAGTAGCGATCCTGATTTTGAAGCAGGTTTCAACACTCCAGAACACAAGATTAAGCTACAATTTGGAAAACAAAACGTTTTCAAAAATGTTGGGTTTACCATGAACATCCGTTGGCAAGATGAGTACTTATGGGAATCTACTTTTCACGACACTATAATCGAAGAAAGAACCGTTTTAGATGCACAAGTTAATTATACAATCCCTAAATGGAACTCAACATTTAAATTGGGTGGAGCAAACCTAATGGGTCAAGAATACTTTAGTGCTCCTGGTGTAGGTGCAATAGGTTCTCAAGTTTATGCCTCTTGGGTATTTAATAATTAAAAACAAATTATGAAAAATTATAAATATATCACTAGTATTGTTTTAGCTGCGTTAGCCTTAACATCTTGCGACGTAAACAATACATTACCAGAAATAGAAGAACAGGCTGTTCAGGTAACTTTAGAAACAAATGGTCTAGACTTTTCCAAATATGTAGCTATTGGAGCTTCATTTACTGCTGGGTTTTCAGATGGCGCTTTATTTACAGCGGTTCAAGAAAATTCTTTTCCTAACATTTTAGCATCTAAATTTGCGCTAGTTGGTGGCGGAGCGTTTAATCAACCTTTAATGGAAGATAATGTTGGAGGTTTTGTTGCGAATGGAACAGTTATCCAACCACCAAGATTAATTTTTAATGGTAGTGCTCCTGCTCGTTTGGACGCAGTACCAACAACTGATTTAACTACTAGAGCAGACGGAACTAGTTTTAATAACTTCGGGATTCCCGGTGCAAAAAGTTTCCACTTAACCTTTCCTGGTTATGCGACTTTAAACCCCTATTTTGGAAGAATGGCGTCTGCTGCTACCGCTACAGTTTTAGAAGATGCACTAGCTCAGTCGCCTACATTTTTCACCTTATCAGAAGTTGGAGGAAATGATGTGCTAGGATTTGCTACTAATGGAGGTTTTAATACCGAGTTAGGCACAGATGCAATTTATCAATCAGATCCTACAGTGAGTCCTGCGAATTATGGTCCTAATGATATTACAAATACAGCTGTTTTTGCTGCCACTTTTTCAGGAATGGTAACACAACTTACAGCTAATGGGGCAAAAGGTGTAATTGCAACAGTACCAGATGTTAATTTATTACCTTTCTTTACCACAGTTCCAAATAATGCTTTAGAAATAGACGCTGCAACAGCTTCAAATTTAACAGGTTTTTTTAGCGCTGTTGCAGGAATTTTTACTCAAGGCGCAATTGCTCAAGGAGTTCCGCCTGCTCAAGCACAAGTATTAGGAGCTCAATATGCTATAACTTTTTCTGAAGGTAAAAACAGATGGATAATAGACGTGCCCGTAACGACAACTAATCCATTAGGATTTAGACAAATGACGGAGGACGAATTATTAGTTTTAAGTATAGATCAAGGAGCTTTAGCAAACGGTTATGGTAGTGTTTTGTTAACCCCTTCTGTTTTACAAGTGTTAGGAAAATTACAAGCAGGCGCTACAATTACTACAGAAGAAGGACAAATGGTTTTAGCAGCTGTTAATGGTTTAGATGATAAAGATGTGTTAGATACTGATGAATTAGCAAGTTTAAAAGTCGCTACAGATAACTACAACGCAACAATAACAACAATAGCCTCTGCGAGTAACAATGTTGCTTTAGTAGATTTAAATGTAATCCTTAGAGAAGCTGCTGCTGGGATTGAATTTGATGATTACAGCTTAACCACAAATTTAGTTACTGGAGGATTAGTGAGTTTAGATGGGATTCATTTAACCTCAAGAGGGTATGCCTTAATGGCAAATAAAATCTTAGAAGCAATAGACAGTAAGTTTGGTTCTAATTTTACCAAAGCCAATAATGGTTTGGCTAAGGCTGGAAATTACCCAACAAATTATTCGCCTAAATTGCGCTAACGCATATTTTGAAACAATTAACTTAAAAAAACCAATATTTTTCATATTGGTTTTTTTAGGTTAATTTTCTTTTTTCCATAAAAAAACGCTTTAAAACAGTACTGCATTCCTCTTGTAAAATTCCAGAAATAACTGTTGTTTTAGGGTGTAATTTTGTATTTAAATTTTCAAAGCCTCGTTCAAGCTCAGATGCACCATATACAATTTTACTAATTTGTGTCCAGTAGCTAGCTCCAGCACACATTTGACAAGGTTCTAAAGTCACGTAAAGCGTACAATCTTTTAAGTATTTTCCTCCTAAAAAATCTGCAGCAGCCGTAAAGGCTTGCATTTCTGCGTGAGCTGTTACATCATTTAATGTTTCTGTTAAATTGTGTGCTCTTGCAATAATTTGATCCTTTAAAACAACAACAGCCCCAACAGGAACTTCTCCTTTGTTGAAAGCAATTTTAGCTTCTTGCAAAGCTTTTTTCATAAAGTATTCATCGGTAAAAGGCGTAATCATTATAAAATATTTTAAGTAAAAATAACAAACACATTCTTTTTTTGCTCAAAATAGGATGTTGTATTTTTGTACGCATCAACTTAAATTAGATTCATTGCTCTTGAAATCACTTCTAGAACATATCAACACACCTTCAGATCTTAGGAATTTATCTGAAAACCAATTGCCTCAATTAGCAAAAGAATTAAGAGCTTTTATTATTGATGTAGTATCTACGAAAGAAGGGCATTTAGGAGCTAGTTTAGGTGTTGTAGAATTGACCATTGCTTTGCATTATGTATTCAATACACCTAATGACAACTTGGTTTGGGATGTTGGACACCAAGCTTATGGGCATAAAATTTTAACCGGCAGAAAAAATGTTTTTCATACCAATCGTCAGTTGAAAGGTATTGCAGGATTTCCAAAAAGGAGTGAAAGTAACTACGATGCTTTTGGAGTAGGGCATTCGTCAACTTCAATATCTGCTGCTTTAGGAATGGCAATTGCATCAAATTTAAAAGGACAATCAAAAAAACAACATATTGCCGTTATTGGCGATGCCTCTATTGCAAGTGGTATGGCCTTTGAAGCTCTAAATCATGCAGGTGTTTCTAAAGCAAACTTATTAATTATTTTAAACGATAATGCTATTGGAATTGATCCTGCTGTTGGTGCCGTTAAAGCATATTTGACTAAAGTGAAATCAAATAGAAAACTCGCTCTAGAAAACAATATCATTAAAGCGTTAAACTTTGATTATTCTGGACCTATCGATGGTCATGATATACCAAAAATTATTAAAGAACTTAATCGACTAAAAAATAGAAAAGGTCCTAAATTCTTGCATATAATTACCAAAAAAGGAAAAGGTTTACAAAAGGCCGAAGAAGACCAAGTAACTTATCATGCACCAGGAAAGTTCGATAAAGTTTCTGGAGAAAGAACTGTAAAAGAGCATACAGATTTTACTAGATTTCAAGATGTTTTTGGAGAAACACTTGTCGAATTGGCGTCAGAAAATAAAAAAATAGTAGCCATAACTCCTGCAATGCTCACAGGAAGTTCTTTAAAATTGATGCTTAAAAAATTTCCAAAAAGAACCTTTGATGTGGGTATTTCAGAGCAACATGCAGTTACTTTGGCTGCAGGAATAACAACACAGGGATTAATTCCATTTTGTAGCATTTATTCTACATTTTTACAACGTGCTTATGACCAAGTAATACATGATGTAGCATTGCAAAATTTACCTGTTGTTTTTTGTATTGACAGAGCGGGTTTGGTTGGTGAAGACGGACCAACACATCATGGAACCTTTGATATTGCTTTTTTAAACTGTATCCCGAACTTAATTGTAGCAGCTCCAAGTAACGAAATTGAACTACGCAACTTGTTATATACTGCTCAAAAAGGGGTACAACAACCAATTGCGATTCGTTATCCAAGGGGTTTTGGTAACATAAAAGACTGGAAACAACCCTTTTCAACAATAGAGATTGGAAAAGGAAAATGTCTAAAAAAAGGGAATGATATTGCTATTTTAACAGTGGGAACAATCGCTACAAATGTTGAAAAAGCTATTCAATTATTACCAAAAAAAGATGCATTCTCTCATTTTAACATGTGCTTTGTAAAGCCATTAGATGAAGAGTTATTACATAAAATTTTTACAAAACATTCTACGATAATAACAGTGGAAGATGGAACAGTTATTGGTGGATTTGGTAGTAATATTTTGGCCTTTGCAAACACAAATCATTATAAAAATTCCATTGAGGTTTTAGGAATACCAGACCAGTTTGTTACCCATGGAAAAGTAAGTTTGTTACAACAAAACATTGGATTAGATGCAAAAAGTCTAGCTAAAAAATTTCAAATGGTACTTGCTTAAACTTTTTTAATCACATTCGTTACAATTCCCCAAACCATAAAATCGTTTTCTTCTGTAATTTTTATAATCGGATAATCGGGGTTCTCGGGTTGTAGCCAAACCTTATCTCCATCAACGCGTAATCGTTTTACCGTAAATTCACCGTCCAAACAACAAACTGCAATTTTATTATTGCTCGGCTGTAAACTTCGATCAATAACCAACAAATCACAATCATTTAGACCCGCATCTATCATAGACTGCCCTTTTACCTTAGCAAAAAAAGTGGTGTTTTTGTTTTTTACAAGTTCATCGTCTAAAGAAATTCTCGTTTCATTTACATCGTTTGCAGCAGAAGGAAAACCTGCAGAAATACCAACATCAATTAAAACAGCTCCAGCACCTATAGATTCGTCAGGGGAAAAAAAGATTAAATTTTCAGTTTCTTTCATGCCCTTAAATTACAATTTATCAGCGAATTTTACTGCATATTCTTTAATAACGTTCTCATCAAAATAAGGCTCTTCGTCAATTCTTCCTAAAACAGGAGCTTTTGTCATTTTTTTTATGATGCTTTCTGTTGTTGGATGTTCCTTTCCTGAAAAAAGAATAGCCACTTCAAAACCTTTTTCTTTTAATAAATTCACTGTTAGTAATGTGTGATTGATACTCCCTAAATAATGGCGAGACACCACAATTACTTTATAATCGGGCTGTATTAAATCCAAAATTGTATCTGTATCGTTTAATGGAACCAAAAGCCCTCCTGCTCCTTCAATAACCAGATGATTTGCTGTTTTTGGAACAACCGTTTTTTGCAAATCAATTTGAATTCCATCAATTGCTGCAGAAGCATGTGGACTTATTGGGGTTTGTAAAGCATAGCTATTCTTGTGAAATACAGATGTTGTGTTCGATACCAATTTTTGAACTTTATGCGTATCAGACTTGTCTAAATCTCCTGATTGAATTGGTTTCCAATAATCTGCTTCTAAAGCTTCTGTAACAATCGCCGCAGCAATGGTTTTACCAACTTCTGTTGAAATTCCTGTAATAAAGTATGTGTTACGCTGAGTAGATTTCATGAAATATATTTATAATAAACAAAATTACTTTAAGTTAACTTATTTCTACATGAGAGCAATAAAAATATTTTAAGAAGTTTAAAATAAACTATAAGTATCCTTTTTCAATAATTTTTGTGGGGTTGTTGTTACTAAACAACAAAAAATAAAAACATACTTTTATAAAAACAATAATTATTTTAAAAAAACCAATCAACTTTTACTACTACTTATCATTATTAGGTTTTCTTTTTCTACTTGTTGTAGTTCCTATCCTGTTTTTTTAGGGAGTAAAATTGCCTGTTATATCAATGGAAGATTTTGATGTTTCAATCCTTAGTACTGGAAATTTTATTTGTATTTACCTAATATCAGGTGTTATATATTTTTATTTTTTTAAAGCAATTCTATTATTTAAAAATTCTTTAAAAGACTTGTCTACAAGAAAGTATTTCTCTGAGCTTGTAACTCATAATTTTAAAAGAATGGGTCCTGTTTTTTTAATTTGTGGGGTTAGTTTTTTAGGGTTAAAAAAAATTTCGCCTAGCTCTTTTGAGTAATCTAAGGTTAGTTGTTGATAATACCCTTATTTTATTATCTATCCTCGGCTTATTCTTTCTTTTTTAAGTGAAGTCTTTGCAAATGCAAGAGCAATAAAACAAGAAAACGATTTAATTTATGGCGATAATTGTAAACTTAGACGTTGTATTGGCCAAACGCAAAATGAAAAGCAAATATATAGCAGAAATTATTGGTATCACTACTGCAAACCTATCCGTTCTGAAATCTGGAAAAGCCAAAGCCATTCGTTTTTTAGACTTTGGAAGCCATTTGCAAAGCACTAGATTGTTAGCCTGCAGATATTTTAGCGTTTGTAAAAGAATAACTATAGTACTTTCTTATTCAATAGTAAATGTAGCGTCTCCAAAACGCTTGTAATGTCTTGTTCGGTGTTGTAACTGTGTAAACAAAAACGCAAACGCTCTTTTCCTTCTGGTACTGTTGGAAATAAGACTGCCTTTACATTAAATCCTTTTTGTTGTAATTGGTTTGAAATTTCTTTTACGTTTGAGTTTCCTGAAATTATACAACAATGAATTGCTGACTCACTATGTATAAAATCTAAATCTAGTCTTTTTACTTCTTGTTTAAAATGTTGAATGGTTGCCTTTAACCTTTTTTGAGCGTTCTCGATACAATGCGGATTTTCATCAGTATCACTCAAACTGACATTAAGCAACTCATTATAAGCAAAACGAATAGTAGCCAAACTATGAGGAGACAATGCTGTAGTATAAATAAAAGAACGTGCAAAATTGACTACATACTCTTTTAACTCAGAACTTCCTAAAATAGCTGCTCCATGGCAGCCCATCGCTTTTCCAAACGTAACAATTCTAGCAAAAACAGCATCTTGTAAATTGTTCTTCTGTACTAAACCTCCACCAAAAACACCAACTGCATGTGCTTCATCAACCACAAAAAAAGCATTGTGTTTTTTACAGGATTCAGCCATAGCAACCAAATCTGGGGCATCACCGTCCATAGAAAAAACGGATTCTGTTACTACGTAGAGAGCAGAATTGTTATGCTGAACTCGATTCAGCATCTCTTCTAATGAATTCAAATCATTGTGTTTAAACTTAAATGATTTGGCATTACTCAATTGCATTCCGTCTCTTATGGAAGCATGAATCAATTCGTCATACAAGATAACATCTCCACGTTGTGGAAATGTTCCAAAAAACCCAAGATTTGCAGCGTATCCTGAATTAAAAATACTTGCCGTTTCACTGTTGTGAAAATCCCCTAAAAAACGTTCAACTTCTTCAAAAAGTTTATTGTTACCAGAAAGTAAACGGCTTCCTGTTGCTCCATTCTTTTTTAAATTATTTTCTATTAAAAACTGGTGTGCTTGTTTATAAATAATTTCGGAATTGGCAAAACCCAAATAATCGTTAGAAGAGAAATCAACGATATTTTTTACTGTAGGTAGTACTCTAAAAGAATTGTTTTCTTTTCTTGCTAAAAGTTTATCCTGTAATTTTTTTGGAAAATCCATTATTGCAAATATAGAGATTGCTTTGCTCTTTTCTATGGTGTTCTTGCCGTGACGAAGACAAAGGGCAAAGTAATCTCTTTATTATAAAATACAGATTGTTCCCTTTTATTCAAAACGACTCCTATTTATTTCTTCAATTTACAAAACAAATCCCACAAGACAACCCCTGTGGTTACAGAAATGTTTAACGAATGTTTGGTGCCCAATTGAGGTATTTCAATACATCTGTTTGAAGCATTGACCACTTCTTGCCGAACACCTTTTACCTCATTGCCCATTACAATTGCATATTTTTGATCTTTCTCGGGAAAAAAAGTATCAAGTTTGGTAGCGTTTTCAGCTTGTTCAATTGCCAAAACCTTTACACGGTCAACTTTCAACTTTTCCACTAAAGTAAGGGTATCTTCAACATACTCCCAATCAACAGATTCAGTTGCTCCTAAAGCCGTTTTATGAATTTCTTTATTGGGTGGAGTTGCGGTAATACCACACAAATAAATTTTTTCAATCAAAAAGGCATCTGATGTTCTAAACACAGAACCTACGTTATTTAAGCTTCTAATATTGTCTAAAACAACAATTAGAGGTGTTTTAGTTGTTGCTTTAAATTCTGTTACTGTAAGCCTGTTTAGTTCGTTATTTTTAAGTTTACGCATTTCTAGACATTAGTTCATCGCCTTTAGACGTTAGTAAATTAGTTTAGTAAAAAAATAACATCTACATTCTAACGACTAATGACTTTTCTTATCTTCGCAAAACTAACTCAAAATTTACAAAATATTGGCAAAATCTAAAGGGAAAAAAGTAACACCATTGATGAAGCAATACAATACCATTAAAGGAAAATATCCTGATGCCATGTTATTGTTTCGTGTGGGTGATTTTTACGAAACCTTTGGAGAAGATGCCAAAAAAGCCGCTAAAATTTTAGGGATTATTTTAACCAAACGTGGGGCAGGTTCTGAGTCTGAAACTGCTTTAGCAGGTTTCCCTCATCATTCCTTACATACTTATTTGCCAAAACTGGTAAAAGCAGGAATGCGAGTGGCCATTTGCGATCAGCTAGAGGATCCAAAAATGACCAAAACTATTGTGAAACGAGGAGTTACGGAGTTAGTTACTCCTGGAGTTTCCTTAAATGATGAAGTATTACAAAGCAAAACCAATAATTTTTTAGCTGCCATCCATTTTGAGTCGTCTAAAAAAAGAAAACAATTGGGTATTTCTTTTTTAGATGTTTCTACGGGCGAGTTTCTGGTTGCTCAAGGAAATGCTGAATATGTAGATAAATTATTGCAAAACTTTAACCCAAGTGAATTATTGGTTCAGAAACAATTTCGACAAGACTTTTTAGAATTATTTGAAAATCGATATCATACGTATCATCTAGAAGACTGGGTTTTTCAAACCGAATATGCCAATGAAAACTTGCAAAAACATTTTGAAGTAAATACTTTAAAAGGGTTTGGAATTGAAGAGTTAACTTTTGGAATTATCGCTGCAGGAGCAGTTTTGTATTACTTGTCTGAAACGCAACACAACCAACTCAAACACATCCAGAATATTAGCAGAATTGCTACTGGTGATTATGTTTGGATGGATCGTTTTACGGTTAAAAATTTAGAGTTGTACAACCCAAACTCTGAAAATGCAGTTACGCTTTTAAATATTATTGACAAAACCATTTCGCCCATGGGGGGAAGATTACTAAAGCGTTGGTTGGCTTTACCTTTAAAAAATTTAGACGAAATACAACACCGTCAATCTTTGGTAAAGTTTTGTATTGAAAACACCAATTTTTCTTCCACAGTAACCTATCAACTCAAGCAAATTTCTGATATCGAACGTTTGATTTCTAAAGTTGCTACAAGCAAAGCGTCTCCAAGAGAAATTGTGTTGTTAAAAAATTCGCTAAAAGCTATTTTACCCATAAAAGAAATGGCTAAAAACAGCAAAAATTCATCCGTTAAAAAACTAGGAAAACAGCTATACGCTTGTACAGAATTAATCGAAAAAATTGACCATACTTTATTTGAGGATGCTCCTGTAACGATTAGCAAAGGAAATGCTATTGCCAACAATGTGCATCAAGAACTAGATGATTTACGTGCCATTGCTTCTTCTGGGAAAAAGTTTTTAGATGATATGTTGGCTCGTGAAACAGAAAGAACTGGAATTACAAGCTTAAAAATTGCGTTCAATAATGTTTTTGGGTACTACATAGAAGTTAGAAACACCCACAAAGATAAAGTCCCAGAAAATTGGACTAGAAAACAAACTTTAGTTTCTGCAGAACGTTACATTACTGAAGAACTTAAAGAATACGAAACAAAGATTTTAGGTGCTGAAGAAAAAATTCATGTATTAGAGCAAGAAATTTTCAACAAATTATTACACTATATCATTCAATTTGTACCCCAAATTCAAGAAAATGCCAAACTGATTGCAAAACTAGATTGTTTGTTAGGATTCTCTGTTTTGGCTATCGACAACAACTATGTTCGGCCTCAATTGGATGAAAGTACCGATTTAGATATTAAAAATGGGCGTCATCCCGTAATTGAAAAACAATTGCCTATTGACCATCCGTATGTTGCTAATGATGTGGTTTTAAACAGAAATCAACAGCAAATTATTATGATTACTGGGCCAAACATGTCTGGTAAATCAGCCATTTTAAGGCAAACAGCTTTAATTGTTTTATTGGCTCAAATGGGAAGCTATGTTCCTGCCCAAAATGCAAAAATTGGTTTGGTGGATAAAATTTTTACTAGAGTAGGAGCTAGCGATAATATCTCTATGGGCGAATCTACGTTTATGGTAGAAATGAACGAAACTGCAGCCATTTTAAATAACATTTCTGAACGTAGTTTGGTATTATTAGATGAAATTGGACGTGGAACATCTACCTACGATGGTATTTCTATTGCTTGGGCAATTGCTGAGTTTTTGCACGAACACCCTGCTAAAGCAAAAACATTATTTGCTACGCATTATCACGAATTAAATGAAATGACAGCAACATTTGAACGGATTAAAAACTACAATGTTTCTGTAAAAGAATTGAAAGATACCATAATTTTCTTGCGAAAATTAGTAGCTGGAGGTAGCAACCATAGTTTTGGTATTCACGTAGCTAAATTGGCAGGAATGCCAAATATGGTGATTCATAGAGCGAATACGATTTTACAGAAATTAGAACAAAATGCTTCGCAGAAAGAACATACACAACAATTACAAGAAATACAAAAAGAAGATTTTCAACTCAGTTTTTTTCAATTAGATGATCCTTTGTTAGAAAATATTAGAGAAGAAATTTTAGCCACGAATATTGACACCTTAACCCCAATCGAAGCCTTAATGAAACTAAATGAAATTAAGCGTATGTTGGTAAAAAAGTAGGTTGTAAGACTTCTATTTTATTTTACCTCCTTTTTTTAAATAAGTAATTATCTTTGCAACATGAATTGTTTTCTTTTATTTATCAGTGGTCCAGAAATTATAGTGGTAATGCTTATTGTTGTTATGGTTTTTGGTGCCGATAAAATTCCTGAAATAGCTAGAGGTTTGGGTAAAGGAATGCGTCAGATGAAAGAAGCTACCAACGACATAAAAAAAGAGATAAAAGATAGTGCAGACAAGCACAAAATAGATACCGATATTGCCAAAGACATCAACAATCAAATCTCTGCAGTTAAAGATGGTATTGATGATATTACTGGCCCTATAAAACGAAGTAAGTAGGTTTACTTCACTCTACTTACAGTTAAACCATCTCTTATTGGTAATAACACTGTTTCGACTCTTTCGTCAGCATTTAATAATTGATTGTATTCTAATAGAACTTTAGTATCAATATCTTTTGGGTTTAATTTTTCTACAACTTTCCCACTCCATAAAACGTTATCAGACAAAATAATACCACCAGAATTCATTTTGTCGATAATTAAATTGAAATAATTGATGTAATTGGATTTATCTGCATCAATAAAAACCAAATCCAACGAATCTTCTAGTGTTGGAATAATTTCTAAAGCATTACCAACATGTTGTACTATTTGTTGGCTATATCCCGATTTTTCAAAATATTTGTTTTGTAAACTAACCAATTCTTCATTCTTATCTATAGTAATTATTTTTGCGTTGTTGGCAATTCCTTCTGCAAAACAAAGTGTAGCATACCCTGTATAGGTGCCAATTTCTAATATCTTTTTTGGGTTAATTAATTTGGTTAGCATCGTTAAAAGACGACCTTGAAAAGCACCGCTTAACATTCTTGGGTTTAACACCTTCTGCCAAGTTTCTCTAGTTAGTTCTTGTAATATTTTAGGTTCTTGTTGAGAATGAGCTACAACATAGTTATCAATTCTTTCGGGTAAAAAATCCATGAAACGCTTTTAATTAAGCACAAAAATAGTGATTAAGACATTACCTTTTTTCTTTTTTTAACACGAGGCGTTGTGCAATGTTTTTTTAATGCTTTTTAGGTTCTGTAATGCTGTATCATTCTTCTTTTCCGTATAGAAACCAGCTCTATTCTTTCCGTAGATTTCTCTTGAACGCTTTTTTTTGTTTTTTAGCTCTCTAAAAAATCTCTTACGAAGACAATTACAACATCATTTACAATACCCTATAGAAATATAATAACTGTTGATTATTATGATATTTCGTACTTTTACAGCCTATAATAAAAAAAAATGTCTGCAGTAAAAAAACAATACAAAAGAGTAACTGTAAAATCTTTGGTTGATATGAAGGCCAACCAAGAAAAAATTTCTATGCTTACAGCTTACGATTATACCATGGCAAAAATTGTTGATGGAGCAGGAGTTGATGTAGTTTTAGTTGGAGATTCTGCCTCTAATGTTATGGCAGGTCATGAAACCACTTTACCAATAACTTTAGACCAAATGATTTATCATGCAAGCTCGGTAATTAGAGCCATAGAACGTTGTTTGGTTGTTGTTGATTTGCCTTTTGGTGCTTATCAAGGAAACTCTAAAAATGCGTTAGACTCTGCCATAAGGATTATGAAAGAATCTGGTGGACATGCTGTAAAACTAGAAGGAGGTAGTGAAATTTCTGAGTCTATCTCAAGAATTTTAACTGCTGGTATTCCTGTTATGGGACATTTAGGTTTAACACCACAGTCTATCTACAAATTTGGTACATATAGCGTAAGAGCTAAAAAAGAGGAAGAAGCTAAAAAACTAATTAGCGATGCTCAATTATTAGAACAATTGGGTTGTTTTGCCTTAGTTTTAGAAAAAGTACCCGCAAATCTTGCTAAAAAGATTGCTAAAGAACTAAGCATTCCTGTAATAGGAATTGGCGCTGGAAATGGTGTTGATGGGCAAGTGCTCGTTACCCACGATATGATTGGAATGACACATGAATTTCACCCTCGTTTTTTACGTAGGTACTTAGATTTGTTTACAGATATGACAAATGCTTTTAAACGTTACGTAAAAGACGTAAAGTCTTCTGATTTTCCTAATCAAAAGGAGCAGTATTAAGAAAGAACTGCTAGATTATCAAATGGCTAGATTGTTAATTCAGCTTGTTGACAAACTACGGTTACATTTTTCATTTTAACCAACCAAACAAAACATCTAGTCATCAAATGATGAAAATCCTACATTTAGATACAAACCACCCATTATTAATAGACCAACTAAAAAAACTTGGTTTTAAAAATGATGAAGATTATACTTCTACAAAAGAAAAGGTTCTAGAAAAAATTCACAAATATGATGGGATTATTATTAGAAGTCGTTTTAAAATTGACAAACAATTTTTAGACAAAGCTATATGCCTAAAATTTATTGGTAGGGTTGGCGCTGGGCTAGAAAATATTGACTGCGTCTATGCAGAGTCAAAAAATATTGAATTGATTGCAGCGCCAGAAGGCAATAGAAATGCGGTCGGAGAACACAGTTTGGGAATGCTTTTATCATTATTTAATAAATTCAATAAAGCGAATAATGACGTTAACAGCGGAAAGTGGCTAAGGGAAGAAAATAGGGGAGTAGAATTAGACGGGAAAACTGTTGGGTTGATTGGTTATGGGAACATGGGAAAAGCTTTTGCAAAAAAACTAAGTGGTTTTGATGTTGATGTTATTTGTTATGATATAAGAGAGAATGTTGGTGACGAAAATTGTAGGCAAGTATCTTTAGAAACACTACAACAAAAAGCAGAAGTACTGAGTTTACATACTCCTCATAACGAACTATCTGAGAAAATGATTGATGCAAGGTTTATCAACGAAATGAAAAATAATTTTTGGTTGATCAATACAGCAAGAGGAACAGCTGTGGTAACTAAAGACTTGGTAGACGCATTACAATCTGGTAAGGTTCTAGGTGCTGGTTTAGATGTTTTAGAATATGAGAAATCTTCTTTTGAAGGGTTGTTTTCAAATGAAATGCCAAAAGAATTTCAATATTTAATTGATGCTGATAACATATTGTTGACTCCACATATTGCTGGCTGGACAATTGAAAGCAAACAAAAGCTAGCTCAATTCATCGTAGATAAAATAGAAAAAACTTTTTTGTAATAGTTAAACCTTATTGAAATTATTTTATTATAACAAAAAACTATTATTATTAAGACTTAAAAGAGTTGTTTTTAAGCTATTTTATTTTTTTCTTAAGTGTTGCATGTAAAAACAAAAATAACACTCTTAAATCTCTTAAAACAATTAATTAACCTTTTTTAAAGGTGTATATAAGCGAAGAATACTCCGAACTGTGTCTTGCTTTTAGATTTGATAGGAAACCTCTGTAAAATCCGTTTACAACATTCATTCTTTTAGCCTTATATTTTTCGCTTAGCAAAGACACATAATAACTGTCAAATTTCATTGGCCTTGTATTTTCTAAAACAAAGCCAAATTTTTTAAAAAGTTTTTCAATTCCTGTTTGAGAAAAATGCCACAAATGTCTTGGTACATCATAAGCCGCCCAAAACTCTTTGTAATAACTTGCGTCATAGCTGTTAAAGTTAGGTACAGCAATAATCAAATGCCCTCTTTTTTTTAATAACTTTTCTAGGCTTTTAATATATAACTCTAAATCTTCTACATGCTCTAAAACATGCCAAAGTGTTATCACATTAAACTCTTTATTTTCTAAAGTCTCTAAACTTTCGAAAAGAGCAATATCCTTTTTCTTAGCGATTGCTCTTGCTTTTTCATTTGGCTCAACTCCAGAAACTAGCCATTCATTCTTCTTACAAAAATTTAAAAAATCTCCTGTACCAGCACCAATATCTAAAAGTGTTTTTTGAGTATGATTAAACGTATTGATTAAAGATAACTTTTGCTGTAAGGTGATTTTTTTTACAAACTGATATACTTTATCAAACAGTGTTTTTTTACTATCTGTATGAGAAATATAATCACCGCTTTCATAATAAGATCTTAAATTTTCAGGAAAAGGTCTTGTTACCAAGATATCATAAGTTTCATTTTTGTGTAATGAAAATTTTTCTTTTGAAAAGGAATGATCTTTACAATCTAAAAAAGGAATTGTGTGTTTAACAAGTAGGTTTTCAACAAACATTTATTATAACAATTGGTAATTTATTTTAACAATTAAAAGTAGTTTTATTTAATTGTTCCACGAGGAACGCTTTCAAATTATCGACCCATATAGACTAGTAAAACAGAAACATCACTAGGAGAAATTCCACTAATTCTACTTGCTTGGGAAATAGATGTGGGTTGTATTTTTGTTAGCTTTTCTCTAGCCTCATACGACAAGGATTTAACTTTAGAATAATCGAAACTAGAAGGAATCATAACGTTTTCTAAACGATTTAATTTATCTGCGTTATTCTTTTCTTTTGCTATGTAACCAGCATATTTTAGGTGAATTTCTACCTGCTCTATAATTTCATTATCAATTTGATTGTCCAATAAAAAATTACTTAGTCTCTCAATAGCCCTAAAATCATTTACAGTTAATTGTGGACGGGAAGCTATTTTAATAAACTTCATAGATTGATCAACTGTGGCTAAGTTTTTAGCTTTTAAAATTGGGTTTATCTCTTCTTTTTTGACACTTGTTTTTTCTAAATAATCAATAAAAAGCGCTGTTTTTTTCTTTTTTTCGTTAACCCTGTCTAAACGATTTTTAGAGGCCAAACCCAAATCGTAGCCTTTTTTTGTCAACCGCAAATCTGCATTGTCTTGACGAAGTAATGTCCTATATTCAGCCCTAGATGTAAACATTCGATAAGGTTCTTCTGTTCCTTTTGTAATCAAATCATCAATTAAAACCCCTATGTATGCTTCATTTCTTTTCAATATAAAAGGGCTTTTATTTTGTGTTTTTAATGCTGCGTTAATACCAGCCATCAGCCCTTGTGAAGCCGCTTCTTCATAACCCGTAGTTCCATTAATTTGTCCTGCAAAAAACAAATTATTAATCCGTTTTGTTTCTAGAGAATGGGTTAATTGGGTTGGTGGAAAATAATCGTATTCTATTGCATAACCGTATCTGAAAAACTTTACCTTTTCAAAACCTGGTATAGATCGAATGGCTTTGTCTTGGACGTCTTCTGGCAATGAGGTTGAGAAACCATTCACGTAAATTTCAACAGTGTTCCAACCTTCAGGTTCTACAAATATCTGGTGTCTTTCTTTATCAGCAAAACGGTTAATTTTATCTTCTACGGACGGACAATACCTAGGACCTTTTGATTTTATTCTACCATTAAACATTGGTGAACGATCAAATCCTTCTTTCAATAATTCGTGTGTAGTGGAATTGGTATAAGTTAGATAGCAAGGACGCTGCGTTTTTAAAGGACTGGTTGTTGGCAAATAAGAAAATTTTTCTGGACGATCATCTCCTGGTTGTTCTGTCATTTTAGAATAATCCAAGGAGCGTCCATCAACTCTAGGAGGTGTTCCTGTTTTCATTCTACCTGACTCAAAACCTTGGGCAACCAAATCTTCTGTGATACCAGTTGAAGCACCCTCTCCTGCTCTACCTCCACCAAAAGTTTTTTCACCAATATGAATCAATCCATTTAAAAAAGTACCCGCAGTAAGAATTACTGTTTTTGCTTTTATCTGCAAACCTAATGCTGTTTTTACCCCAACAATGGTGTTGTCTTGGAATAACAAACCATTAACAGAGTCTTGATAAAAGTCTAAATTTTCTGTTTGCTCTAGCATTGTTCTCCAGCATTCAGCAAATTGCATTCTGTCAGATTGAGCTCTTGGACTCCACATTGCAGGACCCTTGGACTTGTTTAGCATTTTAAACTGAATAGCGGTTTTATCTGTTACAACCCCACTGTAGCCCCCAAGTGCATCGATCTCTCTAACTATTTGTCCTTTTGCAATTCCTCCCATCGCTGGATTACAACTCATTTGTGCTATATTTTGCAAATTCATTGTAATTAACAACGTTTTTGCTCCCATATTTGCACTTGCTGCGGCCGCTTCACTTCCTGCGTGCCCGCCCCCAACAACAATAACATCATAAATAGTGGTAAATAAACTCATACATTTTGTTTCACGTGAAACTTATTTTTTATATAGCTGATTTTCAAATACTTAATAAACAAATAGCATTGTTTTCAGCAATTCTCATCTGAGACTTTTCTTTGTCTGTCTTATCTTTGAAACCCAAATAATGAAGAATACCATGAATCATAACTCTATACAACTCTTCCTCAAAAGAAACCTCATATCCAAATGCGTTTTCTCTAACTCTGTCAATAGAAATAAACACATCTCCACTAACAAGTTTACCAACCGTATCATCAAAACTAATAATATCAGTTAATGTGTCATGACTTAAGAACTTTTTGTTTAACGCTAGTAAGTATGTGTCATCACAGAAAATGTAATTAATTTCTCCTATTGTAAATTCATACGTAGTTACAACATTTACAATCCAATCAGATAAAATGGATTCATTGTCTAATTTAAAATTTGTTTCGTAGTTGTAATAAATCAAAAATTATAGTGTTTCTTTAATCGAGTTTTTTCTCCCTATAGTAATTAACTGCAAAGGTAAGAATTGTATGCTTAAAATTTCTGTTTAATGTTTGTACTGTTTTTATAAAATTTATAGCTGTTTGTTCTTATGGTTCACCAAAAAAAGACTTGATTACTTCGTTTTAATACAGGCATAGTTTTCCGTATAAGGTTAAATGAGAAAGAATGAGAAGGAATGACTTTACTTAAAGTGTGTCTTATAAGCAAATTAAAAAAAATTGTAAAATATAATTGTAATTTAAAGTTGGCTTAGGTTTTTACATATCTTTTGCAAAATACTTCTATTAAAAAGTATCTTTGCAAAAAAAAAAAAAAATGAATCAACAAGTTCGTGTTCGTTTTGCACCAAGTCCAACAGGACCGTTACATATTGGTGGTGTAAGAACTGCTTTGTATAATTATTTATTTGCAAAAAAACATAATGGAACCTTTGTACTTCGCATAGAAGACACAGACCAAACACGTTATGTGGAAAATGCAGAAAAATACATAATAGAAGCTTTAAAGTGGTGTAATATAACAATTGACGAAGGACCTGAAATTAATGAGAAATTTGGCCCTTATAGACAATCTGAACGTAAAACGTTGTACAAGAAATATGCTAACGAACTGTTAGAAAAAGGATGGGCATATTACGCATTTGACACACCTGAATCTTTAGATCGTTTAAGAAAAGAACATGAAAAAGAGGGGGAAACATTTGTTTACAACTGGAAAAATAGAAGTAAAAAACCTTTGGTAAACTCCTTGGTTCTAGATAAAAATGAAGTTGCTAGAAGAATAGAAAATAACGAACGTTTTGTTATTCGTTTTAAAACACCAGTGGATGAAACCTTACAAATGCATGATGAAGTTCGTGGTAAGGTAACAGTTGAAACAAACACCTTAGACGATAAAATTTTATTTAAAAGTGATGGCATGCCAACCTATCATTTGGCAAATATTATTGACGATCATTTAATGAATATTAGCCATGTGATACGTGGTGAAGAATGGCTTCCTTCACTACCTCTTCACACACTTCTTTACAGAGCTTTTGGATGGAATACACCAAAGTTTGCTCATTTACCGTTGCTATTAAAACCTGTAGGTAAAGGAAAGTTAAGCAAACGAGACGGAGATCAATTAGGTTTTCCAGTTTTTCCTTTACAGTATACCAATGATAAAACAAGTGATATTTCACGTGGGTATAAAGAAGATGGATATTTTTCTGATGCTTTTGTAAACATGTTGGCTTTATTAGGATGGAATCCTGGTACTGAACAAGAGGTTTTTTCTTTAGAAGAACTAATTCAAACCTTCGAATTAAAGAGAGTTAGCAAATCTGGTGCAAAATTTAATCCTGATAAAGCAAAATGGTACAACCAACAATACATGCAGCAAAAAAATAATGCTGAGTTATCAGCATTATTTATTCCTACTTTAAAAGAAAAAAACATTACAAACATTGAAAAGTCTTACGTAGAAAAAGTTATTTCTTTGGTAAAAGAACGGGCTGTATTTCTAAAAGATTTTTGGGAATTATCTGCTTTCTTTTTTGAAGCTCCAAAAACATTTGACGTTAAAGCTGTAAAAAAACAATGGAAACCAGAGACGAATAGTTTATTAGAAGAATTGGTTGTTATTATCGATAAACTTGAAGATTTTTCTTCTGTGAACACTGAACAGAAGATTAAAGCATGGATCAAACAAAAGGAAATTGGTTTTGGTAAAATAATGCAACCGTTACGCTTAAGTTTAGTTGGTGCTTTAAAAGGACCTCATCTTTTTGATATTATCGAAATGATTGGAAAGCAAGAAACAATTGAGCGTATACAGTTTGCAATAAAAAATAATTAACTTTACAGAAGACATCTGTAAGTTTATAGATATCATTTATGAAAAAAATTATTTACCTTTTTTTAATTCTCTTTGTTGCTAAAACACATGCTCAGTTTGGTGGAAGAAGTATGAGGAATCAACTACCTCAAACACAAAGTACTCCTAAAGCTCCAGAATTTGAAGTTGAACGTTATGTTGGTGTTATTTATTACAATATTGCAAAAGCAGTTAAAAAGAGCGGAATAGACCTGTCTTCT